>OGQE01001050.1_pt1 | contig 27893 bp, 19 predicted proteins | sample 1553131 | NCBI WGS metagenome assembly OGQE01 (sample SAMEA2579929, study PRJEB22360) | human gut metagenome | biome: human gut; feature: human-associated habitat; material: faeces | place: Denmark | collected 2008/2010
ATTCCATCCGGTGGGCGGCGGCGGCTGCGCTTGCTCCCCCAGCCGTTCAGGCAGGTGCTGGTCCTTCGGGGCCGGGCTATACGTATGAAGTGCCTGGTCAGCTCGGTGCTGTCGCCGTGAACCCCTATAAAATCGCGCCGCTCACTGCGGTCATCTACAACGGCGGTTATGTGCTGAAGAACGTTTCAGTGCGCATCGTCCCGAAACAAAACGGACAGGAAATCGCCTACAAAGTGGGCGACAACCAGGCGAAGACCTATGGCGGCATTCCGGTTTTTGGGCTTTATGCGGACTGGCGTAATACCGTGGAAGTGGAGTATGACCGCTGGCAAGGCGATCAGATGAAGCACATTAAGGAGACGTACCGAATCTGGACAGCGCCTGCTTATGTTGAAACAGACGGCTACGGCGCCCGCGATACGGGTTTCTTTAATCCGGAAGTGAAGAAGGTTGATCCGGAATTCAAGGATCGTCTCTATTTCGTCAACAACCTCGGACAGCTTGACGCACGCAGTACCAAGACCGTTTGGAATAACCCTGTGGGCGGCGCGCTGCAGTGGAACTATTCGCCGCAGAACACGATCATTGATACGACGGGCGAAATTCGCTGGTACATGCTGCCCGAAACCATTTATTCCTTTGACAATATTTGGTACGGCGGCACGATGATGGGCTTCCGTCAGGAAGCTGACGGCGCGATGAGCTGGGGTTACGGTCAGCGCTACGCTAAGTATGACATCATGGGTCGTGAGATCTTTAATCGCCGTCTGCCGACCGGGTATGCCGACTTTTCGCATGCTTCGAAAAAGATTGAATCGAACGGCCACTATCTGCTGCGCGTAGCTTCCGACGGATACAAACGCCCGGACAACAAGATTGTGCGCACCGTGCGCGACGTGATTCTTGAGGTGGATGGCGACGGCAATGTGGTTGACGACTTCCGGCTCTTTGAAATTCTCGATCCGTACCGCGACAACGTGCTCAAAGCAATTGACCAGGGTGCGGTGTGCCTGAACATCGACCCGGCCAAACAGGGCAAGACCCTGACGGCTGAAGAACTTGCCAAGCAGGATCAAAACGATCACTTTGGCGACATCGTCGGCAGCGGTGCCGGACGCAACTGGGCGCACATCAACTCTGTGGACTACGATGAAACCGATGATTCCATCATCATCAGCTCTCGCCATCAGTCAGCGATTATCAAAATCGGCCGCGACAAGAAGGTGAAGTGGATTCTCGGCTCGCACGAAGGCTGGAAGACGCCTTATCAGGATAAGCTCTTGCAGCCGGTCGACAAGAACGGCAAGCCCATCAAGTGTGAAGGCTCCAAGTGTGAAGGCGACTTCGACTGGACTTGGACGCAGCATACGGGCTGGAAGGTGAGAAGCGAGCTGAGCAAGGGAGATGTGATTTATATCTCGGCCTTTGATAATGGCGATGCCCGCGGTATGGAGCAGCCGGCGCTGCCAGAAATGAAGTACTCTCGAGCGGTTGTCTACAAAGTCGACCAGAAGAAGATGACGGTTGAACAAGTGTGGGAATACGGCAAGGAGCGCGGCCACGCTTGGTACAGCCCGGTAACGTCATTGACGGAGTACTACGGCGACAAGGATTCCATCATGGTCTACTCGGCGACGGCTGGTGCGGAATTCGATTGGAAGACCTTCTCCTATACGAAATTCCCGTCGCCCGTGATTGATGAATTCAAGTGGCTTGCCAAAGAGCCTTCGGTTGAAATCATTCTTCACGGTGCAGAAGGCTATCAGGCGTTCCCGTTTGACGTGAAGAAAGCCTTCCATCCATAAACGGTATGGGATGACGGATTTCGGTCGCGCTGATCATGCGCTCTGAATACCGCTTCAGCCCAATAAAAGCCGCCGGCCTTTTAGAGTGTCCGGCGGCTTTTGGCTGTCTGCAATACGGATTCATTCCGTGATCGAGCTAGGCAGGGCGGCAGGGCCGTTGCCGCTGCAGCGAGATGCCTCGCCCAATTCCTAATGGAATTGGGCGGGAGTGAGGCATGCTTAATGCTTTTGAGACTCGATGATGCCCGAGAGACGAAGCAAGGGGTCGAGTTCAGGCTTGCGGCCGCGGAAGGCAACGAAATTGTCAATCGCGTCACGGCTCGAGCCGCGCTCGAGAATTTCCTTCAAGTAGCGTCGCCCCGTGTCGGGGTTGAGAACGCCTTCTTCTTCAAAGGCGCTGAAGCAGTCCGCCGAGAGGACCTCCGCCCATTTGTAGCTGTAGTAACCCGCACCGTAGCCGCCCGCAAAAATATGCGAGAAGCTCTGCGGGAAGCGGTTCCAAGCGGGCGGGAAGACGACGGCAACCTCACGGCGCACGGAGTCTAGAAGTGCCTGCACGGAATCCGTCTTCGGATCGAAGGCCGAGTGGAGCAACATGTCAAAGAGCGCGAATTCAACCTGACGCACGCAAAATGCACCGGCCTCATAGTTTTTGGCGGCAATCATTTTGTCAAAGAGTTCGTCGGGGAGCTGTTCACCCGTTTCGACGTGAGCGGAGATGCTCTTGACAATTTCGTGTTCCCAAGCGAAGTTTTCGAGGAATTGGCTGGGCAGTTCGACCGCGTCCCACTCGACGCCGTTGATGCCGGAGACTTGCGGTTCGGTTTGAGCGGTGAGGATGTGGTGCAGCGTATGGCCGAATTCATGGAAAAGCGTCGTTACTTCGTCGTGCGTCATCGTGGCTTCACGGCCTGCCTGCGGGGCTGCAAAGTTGGTGACAAGATAAGCGATCGGAGTAATGAGCTTGCCGTCTTCAATTCGACGAGTACGTTCGCCGTCCATCCAGGCGCCGGAGCGCTTGCCTTCTCGGGCATAGAGGTCAGCATAGAAGGCGGCAATTTTTTCACCGTTGCGCTTCACTTCAAAATACTTGACATCTGGATGCCAGACGGAGGCCTGAGCTTCTTCGATTTCGATGCCAAAGAGCTTTTCGACCAGGCCGAAAAGTCCCTTGAAGACCGCACGCTGTGTGAAGTAGCGCTTCACTTCCGCGTCGGAATAGCTGTAGCGGGCTTCGCGAAGCTTTTCTGCAGCATAAGCGCGGTCCCACGGCTCAATTTTATCGATGCCGAGTTCGTCTCGAGCATAGGCGTCGACCTGAGCGACGTCGTCCTCTGCACGAGGTTTAGAGCGGCGGGCAAGATCGCGCAGAAAGTCCAGTACTTCCGCAGGGCTCTTGGCCATCTTGGTCGCAAGCGACAATTCACCGTAATTCTTAAAGCCGAGCAACGACGCTTCTTCAGCACGCAGTTCGAGAATGCGCTTGATGAGCGGCGTGTTGTCAAATTTGCCGCCGTCAAATTCCGAGGCGCGTGTGGAGAACGCACGGTATAGCGCTTCGCGAATGCCGCGGTCAGCGCAGTACTTCATAGCAGGGAGGTAGGACGGATACTGCAGCGTCAGGCGAAAGCCCTTTTTCCCGGCAGCCTCGGCACTCGCCCGATAGAGGGCGAGCGTTTCCTCCGGAATGCCGGCAAGACGTTTTTCATCTTCAATGAGGAGTTCGTACGCGTTGGTGGCGTCCAACAGGTTTTCGCTGAATTTCTGCGAAGTCTGCGAGAGTTCTTGTCCAATCGCTTTCACGCGTTCGCGCTGCACTTTAGGCAGCGAAGCACCCGACAAGCGGAAGTCTCGCAGTTCCCGTTCAACAATGCGGCGGCGCACCGGGGCAAGCTCTTCGAACTCAGGCGAAGCGGCGAGTTCTCGGTACTTGTCGCAGAGCTTTTCATCCTGAGAAAGCCGGAGGAAAAGATCCGTGGCGATAGGCAGCGCCTCATTGAAGGCGTCGCGGAGCGCCGGTGTATCTACAACGCTCTGCAGATGTCCGACAGCCCCCCAGGCTCTTCCAAAAGCAAGCACAGCCTTTTCGAGCGGCTCAACCGTGTTTTCCCATGACGCCGGAGTGGACGGCGCATCGGCTTTTTCAAGCGCCGCTTCAACCTGAGCGGCAAGCGACTTGACGGCCGGCACGACATGTTCGGGACGCACGGAAGCGTAGTCGATCAGATCCGTGATCGAGAGCAAGGGGTTAGGTGTCGTGTCGGAGGTGGGCATGATTTTTTTCAGAAAGTTGAACATTGGCGCTTCGAACGGACTTTAGTCAATCCGGACGGAGAGCGGAGAGGCTTGGAGGCTGGTCTCCGCTGATGAAAAGAAATACATGCGCCCGAAGAGCGCTTCAAGCGTGCGCAGCCTTCGGGCGGTAGGGTGTTCGGTACAGGTCTGTTGCAGCCTGCAGTCTCTGATTGTAGGGCGTGGCTCATGACTGTGCGCGGTTCAAGCGCTTTCAATGGCCGCCTGCGGTGCAATGCGGGATGTGCAGAACCCACGGAAGAAGGGTGTTTATAAGCAATCACGTCTCGATGCGGCTGCAGTTTGCATGGGACAAAACTGACAAATTTTGATCACTACACACATCTGCCTATGGTGAATTTTTGTCACTGATTAATTTTCACCACACCTCTGATAAGGCGATATTTCTTATATAACAAACAATTACGAATTGGCATCACTTCTGCGTTGTATGAACTTGAAATGCCCCGCATATGGGTTTCATTTTCATTCATTCAGGAGCTGTCATGAGCGATAAGACCACCGAAATCTTTGAGCACCTTCGTTACAACCTTATCACGAAGGATCGGCGCTTTAGCGAGGTAAACGGAAAGCTTTGCTTCGAAGGCGTCAATGTCGAAGAGCTCGCCAAGAAATATGGTTCGCCGGTCTATGTTTATTCCGAAAAGGAGCTGCTGCGCAATCTCGCTGAAATTGAAGAGGCATTCAAAGGACATAAGAACACCAAGATCTTCTATGCATCCAAGGCCTGTTCTGTCATGGCTATTCTGCGAATTCTTAAGGATGCAGGCTGCGGCATTGAGACGAATTCGCTCAATGAAATCAAGAAGGCTGTAGAAATCGGTTTCAAAGGCGAAGATATCGTATTCAACGGGGTTATGAAGACCCGTGAAGACTTGGAATACGCCATTGCTCATGACCTTTATCTCATCAATGTTGACTCTCTTTATGAGCTCGACATGATCGATGAGATTTCCCGTGCTCAAAAGAAAGTGGCGCATGTCTGTGTCCGCGTTGAACCCAATGTCCCGTCGGCCACGCATCCTGGTCTGGTGACTGCATTCCACGCGAAGTCCGGCATTGATCTGCAGCAGGCCGAAGGTGCTGTTCGCCGCATTCTGGAGATGCCGTATGTTCAGGTTCGCGGTCTGCACATGCATGTCGGCGATCAGGTGCCCGAAAGCGAACCGTTTGCCAAAGCCACCGCAGTTCTCGTCAATGAAAGCATTCGTTTGGAAAAGCTCTTTGGCATTAAGTTTGATTTGATTAATGTGGGCGGCGGCATCCCGGTGCCTTACAAGTACGACGAAGAAAATGGCGACCCGCTTCACGACAACATGTATGCGGGCATCAATTCGAAGGACTTTGCCGACGCCATCATCGGTGAGGTGCAGAAGTGGGGCGAAGACAAGCAGATCTGCATCGAACCCGGCCGCAAGATTCCTTCCTCAGCCGCGGTAATGCTCTCCACGATCAAGTGCGAAAAGATTAAGACGAACTATGACTTGGAGGGCAATGTTCAGTGTCATGTGGATTGGAAGTTCTGTGACGCGGGTTACAACGTCATGGCCGACGCTCAGCACTACGCCTGGTTCTTCTACATCTACAACGCGAGCCGCATTGCTGAGCCGCACGATCATTACGTCAAGATCGCCGGTCCGCTTTGTGACGGCGGCGACTATTACCACATGGGCGTCAAAGGCGAAGAGTTCCTGATGCCTAAGGACACCACGATCGACGATGTCTTCGTCTTCCTCGATGCAGGCGCGTACTCGATTGAAAGTCAGACGGTCTACAACTGCCGCGCCCGCACGGCTGTTGTCTTGATTGACAAGGACGGCAAGGATCATCTCATCCGGCACGCAGACACCTACGAAGACATGGTTTCGTACGACATCTACTAACCATTTTGGGATCTTCCCAAAGAAAGCGGCTGACTTCTTGCTCAGTCGTCAGCCGCCTCAACTCACCCCTGCGCTGCAGGTTCTGCATCGCAGATATTCAGACTGGAGAATCGAATGTCTGAAGACAAAAACAACACGCTCTTGGGGATTCGCGACATCGTGATCATGAATGTGATTGCGATTCTCTCACTTCGTCAAATTCCCAACGTAGCGCCCTACGGGGCCTCCGCAATGCTGCTGTGGCTGCTCGCTGCAGTTTGCCTATTCCTGCCGCTTGCGATGGTCTGCGGTGAACTCTCTACCGGCTGGCCGAAAGACGGCGGCATTTTCGTTTGGGTTAAGGAGGCCTGGGGCAAGCGCGTCGGCTGGATCATCGTGGTCTGCTACCTCTTTTCCTGTGTGCTTTTCTTCCCCCTGATGCTGCAATTCGCCTTTACGGCGCTCGGCTATGTCATCTCGCCAGAATTAGCAGAGAACCCGACATTCATCGGTGTGAGCTCCATTGTGATCTTCTGGTTCCTCACCTTCATGAACATTAAAGGCATGCAGTGGACGAAGATCATCAACTCGGTTTCAGCCTGGCTCGGTGTATTTATTCCGGCCGCCATCCTGATCCTCGTTGCCGGTGCCTGGCTCATTTCCGGTCATCCCATGTCGACGGACTACATGACGGCAGCCAACTGGATGCCGGACTTCACCAAGTGGGACACGATCGTCTTTCTTTCTTCAATGATGTTCGCATTCGCCGGCTTTGAAGTTGCTCCGATGGTTGCTGGCCGCACAAAGAATCCGCAGCGCGACTTCCCGCGAGCGATGGCGCTTTCAGCCATTGTCATCGTCGGCATTTACATGATCGGCACGATTGCTGTGAATACGCTGGTTCCTGCGGGGAAAACAGACATCGTGGCCGGCATTATGCAGGCTATGAAGTCCGGTGCTGAGACGCTGGGTGCCCCTTGGCTCCTTCCGCTGATGGCCGTCTGCCTCTTCTTCGGCGCAGTTGGTCAGGTCAACTCCTGGCTTGTGGGGCCGATCTACATGCTTCAGGAAGCTTCTCGCGAAGACAAGATTCTGGGTGAGAACGTTGCCAAACTGCATCCGAAGTACGGAACGCCCGCCTTTGCCCTGATTATTCAGGCCGTGATCGTGAGCATTCTCTGCCTCTCGACCTTCATCTCTCCCTCTGTGGCAGCGGCTTATTGGATGCTGACCGCACTTACCACGATCTGCTACTTCATCCCTTACCTCGTGATGTTCCCGTCGTTCATTCGTCTGCGCCAGATCCAGCCGAATGTGCCTCGCTCCTTCCGCATCCCCGGAAAGATCCTGCCCATCGTTTTGCCTCTGCTTGGTTGGTGCTCGATCTTCTTTGCTGTGGTTCTCGTCTTCATTCCGCCGGCTGAACTCGATATGGGCGGCTACGGCTTCTATCTGGCCAAGCTGCTTGGCGGTGCGGTGCTCGCTATCGCGCTGGCGGAATGGACATATCACCGCGCACAGAAGCGCAATGCGGCAAACAAGTAATTTGGAGATTTCAGGATGTACAAACCCATTCTTACGATTGACCTTCCTAAATTGCGCGACAACGCTCGCGTCGAAAAGAAGGAGCTTGGTGAACACGGTATTGAAGTCATGGCCGTCAATAAAGTCTTTAACGGCTGCGTAGCTACTGCGCGTGCCGTACTCGAGGGCGGTATTGATGTGATTGCTGAGTCCCGCACCTACAATCTCAAAAAACTCAAAGACGCCCTCGGGTGTCGTACCTGCCTGCTGCGCAGTCCTGTGCTGAGTGAAATTGAAGACGTCATCCGCTACGCCGATATTTCGCTTAACTCAGAAGTCGCAGTTATCAAGGCGCTTTCGGCAGAAGCTGTTCGTCAAGGTAAAACGCATGAAGTTCTTCTCATGGTCGACATGGGCGACCTCCGGGAAGGGATCATGTTCGATCACTATCAGGACATTGTTGATACGGTAAAGCTCATCAATGAGCTGCCTAACCTCAAGCTCTATGGTCTGGGCACCAATTTCAACTGCTACGGCACGGTGATGCCCACGGTGAAGAACGGCTGCGATTTCCGAGACATTGCGAGAAAGGTCGAGGCTGACACAGGCATCAAGATTCCGCGGCTTTCTGCGGGCAACTGCACGAGCTACGTGTTGATTGATCAGGGCAAGTGGCCTGAGGGGCTCAATCATCTTCGCATCGGCGGTCTCCACGAGTACGGCATTGAATACGTCAAAGTGCACTATCTCGACCAGTACCACCACTCGCAGAAGCCGGTCGAAAAGGTCTGCTCTCCGCTCTATACATTGACGGCCGAAATCATTGAACTCAACTCCAAACCCACTGTACCGATCGGCGAACTTGGTGTTGACGCATTCCTGCAGACGAAGACGTTTGTGGATCGCGGCATTCGTCGGCGTGCACTCCTCGCTTTCGGTCGTCAGGACGTGCCGAGTGAAAACTGTGTGCCCTGCGACGATTCGATCACTGTGCTCGGTCAGACGTCCGATCACACCATCATCGACATCGAGGACTGCAAGACGCCGCTCAAGGTAGGCGACAAGGTTTCCTTCGAACTCGACTACACAGGGCTGTTAGCGGCGTGCACAACAGACGGAGTGGAAAAGCGCTTCATCAACTGACGCCGTCAGGCTGAAAACATGATTCACCCCCTCTGCGGCAGATGCGGCAGAGGCGGTGAGTCCACCTGAGTTTCCTCCTTGCTTATGAGGGCGGGCTCTCGAGCAGACCGGCTCGCCCCCTTTTTGACTTATGAGTTCGAAGTCTCCCGAGCCTTCCGGCAAATTGTCTTCTTCGGTTAAGCCGCGTCATGTCACCATGATTAGTCTGGGCGGCACAATCGGTGCGGGACTTTTCATCGGCATTGCTGAACCGCTGACGCAAGCCGGTCCACTAGGAACCATCCTCGCTTACTTTGCCGCAGGGCTTGTAATGCTCGGGACCATGATGTGTCTCGGAGAACTTGCAACTTCCTTTCCTCATTCAGGCAGCTTTCAGTACTACGCCTACAAATTTTTCCCCAGCCCTCTGATTTCCTACACCATCGGATGGATGTATTGGCTCAGTTGGGTTTTTGCACTGGCCGCAGGACTTGTCGCCGCAGGGATCGTGTCGCACGAAATGTGGCCGAACATCCCGATCTGGCTTTACTGCGGCGGATACCTCGCCATACTCACATTGGTCAACATGCTCTCTGCGGGCGCATTTGGTGAATTTGAATATTGACTCGCCGGCATCAAAGTCTTTGCCATCGTTTTCTTTATCGCCTGCGGTCTTTGGCTCATTAGCGATAAAGCCTCAACAACCGAATGGGTGCCGACACTGCGGGTGGAGGGGGAACTCTTCCCATTCGGCATTGCCCCGATTTTTCAGTGTATGGCCATCGTGGTGTACTCATTTCAGGGGGCGGAATTAGTCGGCAATGTGGCCAGTGAAGCTCCGCACCCGGAACAGGCGCTCCCGAAGATCATCCGGACGATCGGTATACGCATCATCCTCTTTTACATTCTCGCGGTCAGCGTGCTCGCCATTCTGAATCCGAGCGGCTGGGTTAAAAGCAGCGATAGCGGTCCGTTTGTGGAAGTGTTCCGCGAAATCGGACTTCCAGGTTCAGAAGACTTCATGAAGCTGGTGATTCTTTCGGCCTCTCTTTCCGCCGTCAATTCCGCCATTTTCGCCTGCTCGCGCATGTTCTGGTCTATGGCTCAGTCGGGGATGACCCCGGCATTCTTTAAAAAACTGAGTGTCAACGGCGTTCCGCGCCGTGCAATTTGGTTCTGCGCAGCTTTGTCACTGGTCTGCATCTTCACGCAATTTATCAACGCCCGCAGACTCTTTCTTTTTCTGGTTGCAAGTACGGCCCAAGTGGGCTGCGTCGCCTGGATCGTCATCTGCGCTTGTCAGCTTAAATACCGTGCTTTGGTCGACAGCGGTCTCGAACCTTATCTGCAAAGCACCTATCGCGTTCGGTGGCATCCATGGACGGGGGTCATCGTTATCACTGCCAATGTACTGATCATCGTCAGCGGCTGGTTCGGCACTGACGGTTTCTCCATGTTTCTCGCAGAGGCCGGACTCACCGGGTTAGTGATTCTTTCCTATTTCCTTTTCTATAAAAGTCCTTCGGATGATGCCAACCAGAACGAAGCTTCGTGCCGGCATTAAGAGCATCCTTAAGCTCGCTGCGCCTATAGGCGCAGCAAACCTAGCCATCGTGTGCTCCGGCACGATCGATACGATCATGGCTGGGCAAACTTCGGCGGAAGATCTCGCCGGGGTTGCGCTTGGCATCGCTGTAGCAACGTGGATTTCGATTTCATTGGCAGGCATTCTGCAGGGCGTTTCGCCAATTTCCGGGTTTGCATTCGGCGCTAAACGATTTCGCGAAGTCGGTGACTCACTTCATCAATGCCTTTATTTGGCTGTCGGTCTCGCTGTTCCCGGCTTGGTACTGACCCTGCAGACCAAAATGTGGATGGCTGTTGCCGAGACGTCCGGCTTGGTCGCAGAGATCGCTTCCCAATACCTTCTTTTCGCCGGCCTTGCACTTCCGGCTATTCTCTGCGGTCGAACTTTCATTGCAGTCAATGCCGCGGTATCGCGACCTGCAGCATCCATGTTCGTGACGCTCGGGATTGTCGTTTTGAAGATCCCCGTGAATTGGTTCTGCATGAATAAGCTGGGATTTGGCGGGGCTGGTACAGGGCTTTCAACCTGCATGCTTTCTTGGCTTGCGTTGGGTGCTTATGTGCTGATTTGGCGCATTGACCCCTATTACCGAGCCATGCGATCAAGACGATGGTGCAGGCCATCGATGAAGAGCATCTGCATCCAGCTCAAAATCGGCGTGCCTATCGGATTGTCGATTTTCTTTGAGATGACTTCCTACACGCTGATGGCGATTTTTATTGCTCGTTTCGGTGCGGTCTCTCTTGCCTCTCATCAGATCGTAGCCAACCTGGTGTGGCTCTATTACGTTGTTCCATTTGCAGTCGGGGTGGCAGGCACCGTTTTAGTTTCTCAAAGTCTTGGTGCCGGTTCACCGGAAAGTGCTCGCTACGCAGCTTTTCTCGTCATGATCATGGCGCTTTTTCTAGCTGTTGCAGTCTCCATTATCAACTTCATCTTTCGCAGCGAAATTGCCTCGCTCTACTCGTCTGATGAAGCGGTGCAAAAAATGGCGGTGAGCTTCATCACCGTAGCCAGTGCTTATCACATCGCGGACGCTATTCAGTGCTCCGGCAGCTGCGTTCTTCGCGGTTACCGCATCACGCTCATCCCCATGCTTGTGCACAGCTGTCTGCTGTGCGGGGTTGGGCTTTCTTTGGGTTCATGGTTTGCAGGGCTTTTCCCTGCAGATCCTTTCTCTCTCGGTGCGCTTGGCTTTTGGATCGGCGCCGCAGTAGGGCTCGCCTTCGCTGCGCTGGTGATCGGTCCCTTCACGCTTGCTTCTGCCAATCGGCAGGCCGGCAGGCGGATCCTGAATCTTCACCTCAACTGAGGTGAAGTTCATTCTGTTCTCTCAAGGATGACAAACATGCAGTCTATCTTCACTCGCAAAATTTTGGTCTGTGCCGTTCTGGCTGCGGCTGCTCTGGGTTCCGCTGCAGTTAGTTCAGCCGCGGAAACCCGTATCTACGGTACTGTCGATACGGGTTTCCGCATGACCAATGTGCGCGGAGGTGACACTACCTTCGAGCTCGTTTCCGGCGATAACTACTCTCCGGCCTTCGGATTAGAGGGCAGCGAAGAACTGACCGGCAGCACAGAAGTCTTTTTCAAGCTCGAACAAGGCTACAGCGTTGACGATGGTTCAATGACCTTTGAAGGCCGCATGTTTGGGCGTGAATCGGTATTGGGACTGCGCGGTTCTTTCGGTACGATCGCTATCGGCCGCATGGGATCCATCGGCAGCGCTGCAGGCACTTATGACATGGCTTGCGCCTTAGATCCTTTCGGCGCCGGGTACACCGACGCAGGCATTCAGGCCACGATGATTGAAACCTCACGTCTAGACAATGCTGTGACCTATATTTCACCGGAATTTGCCGGCTTTAAGTTTACAGCTCAATATTCCAACCAAATCGGCTACACAGAGTCCAGTACAGAAAGCAGTCACTGGAATGAAAATACGCGCTACACCGGACTCGGACTGCAATATGACATCGGCGGACTCCATGCACAGGTGATGTTCGAGCGCGAATGGAAGAAGCACTCCGACCCGACGGATGATGCTTACTTCATCACGGGCGGCATCTCTTATGACTTCGGTATTTTGACGCTCTATGGCGCTGCTCAATACGCGAAAAACTACGGCGCCGGCTCCCAGTTTGGCGGCTGGTGGTACGAAGTGAGCAGTGAGGACATGATTAATCAAAATGACTCGTACATGATTGGCGTCGGAAAAACGCTTGGTGAAGCATGGCTCATGGCCAGTGTCCAGTACATGAACGGGAAAACGGTTGCCGGAGAGGATGTGAACCGCTATGTGGCCGGCATAGGTGCTACCTATAACCTTTCTGGGCGCACTTCTCTTTACAGTGCATTGAGTTACTCCAATGCTGATGGTTCGTTGGAGGAGGCTGGTCTGGACCGAACAGTCCTCAATTTCGGCATATCACATACTTTCTAAATCATAAAAACTAACTAATAATTTGAAGTTTCTCCAGCGAAGAGGTGATGTAATGTTGGGAATAACATCATCTCTTTCGCTGGATTTTATTTTAAGATATTGCTTTGTTATTCAACTTCTACTCGAGAAATAAAGCCGTGAGGAATGCCTAATTTTTTTAATTTATAATTGAGAGTACTGCGATTTACGCCTAATAGGCTGCTTGCCTCTGAAACATTACCTTTTGCTTTCTTCAGTGCTGTTGAGAGTATTTTTCTTTCAAAGTCATCGACCATTTCGTTATATGGCTTGTCGATGGTTAAATCTTCTGCTGTTGCGTTGCTACCTGCTTTCTTGATGTTTAATGAGGCTGGTAATTCTTCTGATATTTGTTTGGGGAAGTCTTCATTGAGCTGCGACAAGTCTGACTCTGATGTGTCAAAAAATACTTCTGATATTGGGCCGTCTTCTTTCTGCATAACCATCGTACGCAGAACGGTGTTCTCCAGCATCCGTATATTGCCTGGCCATGGTTTAGCCATTAGCTGGTCAAGCACATTTTGTGTGACGCCGGTGATGTGATGCGCCACATCCGCAGCGTATTTTGCAATGAAATACTCTACTAAAAGCGGTATGTCTTCACGGCGTTCTCGCAGCGGAGGCAACTCAATCTGCCCGACACATAGACGCCAATAAAGATCTGCCCGCAAAGTTCCCTTCTCAATCAATCTGAGCGGGTTTTCGTTCATGGCCACAATGATTCGGACATCGCTTGTGAGCTGTTTGGGGCTGCCGACGCGACTGAAAGTTCGATTTTGCAGGAATCGAAGAAGTTTGACCTGCATGGATGGCGGCATGGAGTTGAATTCATCTAGGAACAGTGTGCCGCCATTAGCAAATTCCAAATAACCTTGTGAATTATCTGCGCCGGTGAAAGCGCCTTTAATCGTTCCGAAAAGACTGGAATCAATTAATGTTTCCGTGAGTGCGCCGCAGTTGAGTGTTACAAAAACATTATTTTTACGGTTGCTCTCACTCTGTATGAGCTGAGCAATAAGCTCTTTGCCTGTGCCGGATTCTCCCATAATAACTACAGGCACATTGGATGCAGCCAACATGCGGGCATCCTCAATGACTTTAAGCATCAAGGGCGATCTTGTGATGATTTTTACAGAAGATTCACCAGGTCGTATCTGCTTATTTTGGCGACTTTGCAGCTTTTTAGTGAGAAGCAGAATCTGATTTTGTAGTTTAGTAATCTGCGAAACATCCCAGCCAATTTCTATGGCGCCAACCGTTTGCCCAATTTGATTGAAAAGGGGAGTGGTTGTATGCATGTAGTTGAGCAGTTTTCCTCTCGCATTAAAGTAATTTTGTTCATGCGAGGAATAGCATCGGCCAGTCTGTAACGATTGCAGCATAGTGCTTTCTTCTGGGCGCATTTTCTTATAAACATTCAGCAGAAGATTGCCTAAGGCAAATTCGCGAGAGCATCCGTCAATTTCTGCGCTTTCTTCGTTATAGTAAACGTACCGTCCTTCCACATTGATAATCGCAATAGGAAAGTGCAGACAATCCAAAAAAAGTTTCATTGAATTTAGAATTTTTTGAATATATGCATTACTTTCCTCTAAAGATGCGATTTTGGATTTCGATTCGATCATAAGCAGACTTGGTCCTCTGAAACACATATCCATTTTAACTGAAATGTGATATGAGCAGAGGTATGAAATGTGGAGAAATCGAGTGAAGGTGAGTATGGTCAGATGGACCGCCGGGTATGCAGGATGAAAAAATAATCACGCCCTAAGTCCATACATACGTCAGCAAGAGCGATTTATTCGCTCATAGTGTGAACTTAATGCCTTACAAACCTTTTCTATGAGGTACTGTCAGATCCTCTGTTGCCTACAAGTTCAAGGGTTAAGATCAGGTTATGGTTCTCTCATTGTGGCACATCATGAGGGGAGAAGATAGATCTCTGCAGCAGCTCACTGATCAGTGCTGGCTCGCTGTGAGCGGCCTGCCGTTCAGGCGGAGCTGGTGTATGACGCTTGATTGAAAAAGAAATGGTATTTTGTTTTATTTCTAAATAAAACAAGCATCTTATTTAGAAATCAAAGAGCTAAAGATGTCTGCTGAATATTGACTTCCATAGCTGTCGACTGTTAGACAAGCGTTTTAATGGCTTCAAAAGACCTTCGCTGGTTGAATAGTCTTTCTCCCAACAGAGGTATTGATATTCGATATTTATACTCTTAAAAAGGTAGTGCACCCAATTTTATTTTCATTTGGGTGGCATTAGTTTTCGGTCCATCACAGCTTGTCTGAATGGGAAGACCGAGAGAGTGTGCGGTACTGCTTTAGGTTATTTCGAAGACAATATCAAGATTCGGGCAGAGATTATTCAAGAACAATCTCTGCCCTATTTATGTTCTTTTATACAAAATCTCACGCCAAGTGACGTTCTGCTGCGAGCACCGTATTGTCGATCAGCATGGCAATCGTCATCGGGCCGACGCCGCCCGGCACTGGCGTCAGTGCGCCGGCCACCGGTTCAACGGATGCCTGATCCACGTCGCCGCAAAGTTTGCCGTTCTCGTCACGGTGAATACCCACATCAATCACAACGGCGCCGGGCTTTACCATGTCACCCTTCACCATTTTGGGGCGGCCGGCTGCACAAACAAGGATATCTGCGCGGCGGGTAATGTCGGCAAGGTTCGTAGTACGGCTGTGTACCACGGTGACGGTAGCATGCGCATCCAGCAGCATGACGGCCTGAGGCTTTCCGACGATATTCGAGCGGCCGATTACCACTGCTTCAAGCCCTTCGGGATTAACGCCGGAGGCTTCAATAAGCTTCATTACGCCAGCGGGCGTGCAGGGACGATAGCCGCGGTCGCGGCGGCCTGTAAGCAAGGCACCGGCTGAAAGCATGTGGAATCCGTCAACATCTTTTTCGGGAGAAATCGAAAGAATTACAGCATCGGGATTGATCTGCTTGGGCAGCGGGAGCTGAACAAGGATTCCGTCTACAGCCAGGTCATTATTGAGCTTCTCAATCAGTTCGAGCAGCTCCTTTTCCGTTGTATCGGCCGGGAGGCGGTATTCGGTTGAAATGACGCCGGCACGTTCGCAGGCGCGGGTTTTGTTTTTGACATAGACGCAGCTTGCCGGGTCTTCGCCCACCAGTACGACGGCGAGACCGGGACGACGGCCTCCCGGGCGGGAGGCAAGCGCCTCGCTGCGGGCGCGAGCCTGCGCCTCCACCTCGCGCGCGAGCGCCTTGCCGTCAATGATGCGTGCCGTCATGGGAAACCTCCTTAAAAATGTATCGGAATCGTTTTACTTCTGGTTCTCTTGAATAAGCAGAATCGATGCCAAAAGCATTATCACCTGCGCTCCGCATCGCTCGCCTCCAACCTTGTGAGTAATCGTAGTCTTTAAATGGGAAAACGCCTGCCGCGGGGGAATCGCGGCAGGCGTTCAGGAGGTATGTCTTTGTTCGGCAGTTTGCCGAACTGGCTGCGGTATTAGAGCAGGCTGTTCGAAGAGCCGTTCATCGAGCTGTTGATGCCGGTGACAGCTGCTTCAGCTTCTCGCCGCTCACGTTCGGCCTCAGATTCGCGCAGTTCATGGTCGAGACGGCGCAGATGCTCAACGTGCTCCTCCGTGTGAGGAAGCCCCGTTTCCGCAAGGCGGCTAGGAAGGGCGGCAACAGCTTCGGCAAGCGTTGAGCTGATCTTCGGATAGAGCTCAGACTTCACGACCACGCGCATCAGATCGGCTACGGTGCCTGAGGCCGTCTTATCCATAATCGAAGCACGGTGTGCTTCCACTGTTTTAACCGAAATGCCAAGGTCATCGGCAATCTGCTTATTGAGACGGCCGTTGACGATGCGCTCGAGCACTTGCTGTTCGCGAGGAGTGAGCTTTTCAATCAGAGCGCGGTTGGCTGCGAGTGTCTGACGGCGGGCAAAGAGCTCCTTGGCGGTACGCATGGCACGATCGACCAACTTTTGCAGCTGAGGCTGTTGGAAGGGCTTCTGAATGAAGTCCATGGCACCTTTCTTAAAGGCCTGAACAGCCTGAGGAACATCGCCGTGGCCAGTGATAAAGATGAAGGGAGCGTCAATGCGGCGGCGCATCAGATGATCTTGCACATCTGCACCCGACATGCCGGGTATGCGCAGGTCGCACAAAATAACAGAAGGTACCGACTCGTTGAACTGCGCGATGAAGGTTTCACCGCTTTCATAATCCTCAACGCGGTAGTTGGTCGATTCAAGCAGCCACTTGATCGATTCGCGCACATCGGCGTCATCGTCGATCACGTATACCAGACCGTTCTTATTGTCTGAGGTCAGGTCTTTTGAATAATCGTAATTTGGCATCATGATTTGAAGTTCCTCCTCCTTCAGGAATTCCCCATTTTAGCCTTTTGAATCCTCGGTTATACCTAGGGATCCTTCGCGGGTTAGTCCTTATTGTGAGCTATTTTCACCGATGGATGGCGCGTGTGTGACAGCTTCTTTGATGAACGGGACAGTGAAGGAGAAGGTGGAACCCCCGCCCGGCGTCGGATCCATGCGCAGCTCTCCGCCGTGAAGATCGGCAATGGAGCGGCAGGTATTGAGTCCCATGCCCATGCCTTCGGATTTTGTGGAATAGAAGGCGTCAAAGAGTTTGGAACGAGATTCTTCCGGAATGCCCGGTCCGTGATCAACGACCTGGAATTGGAGACGCTCGGGGTTCTTTTCCCAAGGATCGGCATGGAGTTCGATGGTTCTCTCCTCCATGGGGATGTTGCTCGAGGCGCACGCTTCCATAGCGTTCTTCAGGAGATTTAAAAGCAGCTGCTCAAGCATGACCGAGTCCCCCATCATCAAAGGGAGCCCCGGCGCTATGACGAGTTTGATTCGACTGTCAAGCTTACGCGCCTGAATGTTGGCGAGTTCGAGCGTTTCCTGAATAACCGTTTCCACGGCGACGGGTTCGAGTTTGGCGTCGGTTTTCTTTGCGAAGCCGCGAATGCGCTGAATGATGCGGCCGGCGCGCTGCGCTTGATTTTCAATGCGGGCGTAGCTCTGGGCTTCGCGTTCTTTGGAAAGCGTCCCGTTGGCAAGCATCGTCGCTGCGGCATTGGCGTAGTTTGCGATAGCTGCAAGCGGCTGATTGAGTTCATGCGCGAGTGAACTCGCCATTTCACCCATCGTAACCAATCGGTGAGTGGACTCTGCGCGGCGCAGCTGCGCTTCTCGGGCAAGATCAAGTTCACGGCGTTTGGTGATGTCGGTTGCGATCACCATGACAGCGGTTTCGCCGCGCGTCCAAACAATGCGCTGCGAACGAACATCAAACCACCTTGATGTTTCTTCATCGAAAATGCCGTCGCTTTGTACCGTGGGAGGCGCCTTTTCCAGGCGGGCAAGGAGTTTTGCCGCACCGTTGGGTCGATCATTAAAGAGTGTGCGGTAGGAGCGGTTGGCAAAGAAAAGCACGTCGCGGTTGGGTTCCGCGAGCACTGCGATAGCGCTCGCCATCGACTCAACGACCAGTGTGAAGCGTTCATTTGCGGCTTCAACTCGTGACTGTGCGAGCACCGAGTTCGTCACGTCAAAGAGCGCGCCAATGGAGCCAAAGGGTTTCCCATCATCGTCAAGAAGCGGGGAAATGCGCAGTTCTGCCCAAAATTCCTCACCGTTCTTGCGGACGGCTTCAAAACGTGTAACGACAGGCAATGTTTCTTCAGCTTCCGGATGGTTAGTGGCCGAAAGAAGCCTCTCGGTAAGCTCTGCGACATAGTTTTTGGCCCAATAAGGATAGGGCGGCTTCTGCCCGATCAATTCCTTAGCCGGATAGCCCACGATCTTAGGGAATGTGTCGTTCACATAGAGCATGCGTCCCTTGAGGTCGGTGACACGCAGGCCGACAACGGCTGATTCAGACATGGCGCGGCGAAGAGAATATTCGGCCATGAGTGTGCGGTGCGATCGAACCTGCTGGCGTTGGTAGTAAAAAACGAGGCCGATAGCTGCCAGGAGCATCAGCGCCAGGCCGCCGACAGCAAAGTACTGCACGCGGTTGTTGGCGAAGAGTGCGTGGTCGTAGCTCTTGGCGACCAATGACATCTCTTCTTCCGGCGCAGCGTCGAGCAGTGTGATGTCCGTTGCGTAGATGATGGGTTCGGTGAGTTCGGGTTGATTGACTGGGGGTTTAGAAGGTCCGCGGCTGCCAACGGGAGCCGGAATGGAGCGGCCGTTGAGTGCGAAGCTCAGAAGGTATGACCCCGTGTCTGCATAGCGCTGCTGAGCCAGCAGGAGCAGGCGCGTGAGATCGATGCGGGCCATCAGAAGGGTGTCCGGTATGGCCGACGGCGTCACGATGTTCACAAAAATGCGCTGTGAATAGGGACCGACATAAAAAGGCGTGGAAAGCGAGCGGTCAAAGCGCTTGGCCAAGCGGACAGCACGAAGCAGATGCGCGTCATTGATCTGATTGATGCCCTCAAAAAGCGATGGTGCACGAGCTGTCGACGATGACCATACGCGGCGCACTTCGCCTTTTTCGGTGACAAGCGCAAGTTCTGTGACTTCGCGGCGGTCAATAAAGAGTGTTTGTGCGGCGAGGTCGAGCGAAGCCGATGCAAAGTCGCCTTGCTGTCCGCGCACAAGGCGCAGACTCATCTTCTGCAGGATTTCGGATACACCGAGAACCTGCGCTTCAATGGACTGGGCCACGAGGTCGGTGGTCTGCTTCAAACGAATGGTTTCAGCTTCACGATCCGAGTCAATCACAAGCCATGCAACGCCTGTGAGAAACGCCGCGACAAGCAGCAGTGCGGCCCAGGCAGCCCACAAACCATGTTCAGAAAATGCCGGCAGTTTTGCGGGCAGCTCTTTGTTTGCAGCGTTGAGGTGGCGGAATGCGTCGGAAATAAGATGTTCGGACTGGTCGGCAGGCATGGCGCAAGAAAGCTTCTGCGAAGAGATATTGTGTGCAGTTCATTTTAAGCGCCGCATGGGCGGCGCCTTTAGAATTCAACTCAATGCGCCGCAGACGCTGTCAGTTTGAGAGCTCTGCTGCGTGATTCAAAGAAGACTCCATTGAAATTCCCATGACACAATCCCGTCCGCTCTCTCAAAGTGAACTCAAGCGCCTCGTCGCACGTGCCGCGCTCGACTATGTCGAATCGGGCGCAGTGCTCGGCGTCGGCACCGGCTCCACCGTTGATCAGCTGATTGACCAGCTTCCTGAAATTCGCGATCGTATTCCGGCTTGCGTCTCTTCGTCGGAGCGTTCGACCAAGCGTCTTGAAGCGCTCGGTTTTAAGGTGCTCGACATGAATGAGGTTGATTCGATTGGTGTTTATATTGACGGTGCCGACGAAATTGATGGCCATTTTGCAATGATTAAGGGCGGTGGCGGAGCACTCACCCGGGAGAAGATCGTGGCGAGTATTTCTCGCCGCTTCGTCTGCATTGCCGATGCGTCGAAAAAAGTGGATGTGCTCGGACGTTTCCCGCTTCCCGTTGAAGTGATCCCAATGGCAGCGCGCGAGATCCAGCGCCGTTTGGAAGCTTTGGGCGCTGACGTAAAGCTTCGCGACTTTGTCACCGACAACGGCTGCAGCATTCTCGATGCTGCAGGTCTTGAGATTCGAGATCCTCAGGGATTGGAGACGGAGATCAACAGTTGGCCTGGTGTCGTAACTGTCGGTCTCTTTGCTGCTCGCGGCGCCGATGTGCTGCTATTAGGCACTTCCGAAGGCGTTAAGACCTTTAAGCGCGGGTGAGCTGCGGCAGTTATAAATGTGCCATGGGCTCGACTTTTTTGAGAAAGTCGAGCCCGATAACTTAAATCGAGGGTTGGCAGAGGATCTTATTTCTGATCTTCTTCCGGATGGGGTTTGTAGCCCGGAACTGCGACCGCCTCGCCATCGCCGAAGAAATAGCGTTCGCACTGCGTCATGAGGTGCTTGCGGGCGGAAGCATCGGCGAGATTAAGACCGTATTCGTTCACCATCATCGTCTGCAGACGCGTCCAGTCGGCCCAAGCCTCCTTGCTCACGTTTTTCCAGATGCGCACGCCGAGTTCGCCAGGGAAAGGCGGATAGTCAAGGCCCTCGGCCTCTTTATGTAGCTTGACGCAGTTGACCATGCGAGCCATATCGTGAAGTCTCCGATTGCTGCCGCGGAACGCGAAGGCGTGCGGCGAAGATGTTGAAAGCGGGAGGATCGTCCGTGGGTTAACGACAAACAGACGTAACAATCCTGATCTTGTGCGCAGAAGTCTACTCGAAGGATCATCAGCCTGCGAAGCAGAAATCTGTCTTCATCTGCGCGGATTGTGAGACAGGACGGATCTCGGCGCCTCCGTATAATGCCGCCGCGTGCTCACTTGCTCTCAAAGTTAAGGACGCCGCGCAGAGCGGCGGCAGATAAAGTGAACCGACTGAGTTCAATTCAACAGGACGGCCACAGGAGTCCCCTTCCTAATGACATGGACCACCCACCTACCCAGTGCGTCACAACGAAGCGCTGCGCGATAATGGGTGTATATCAACCCAGTAGGAGGTCCATGTCATGTCAAAGAAGAATACACGCAATGCGCTGGATACGTCGCTCTCGTACGCCGTCATCGGCCTCGATCTTGCTAAGGCAGACTGCGCCGTTGCAGCGGTGCCTTGTTCCGATGACGAGCTGGGGCTGATCGACCGCATGGATTACGAGTTGCTGTTTGAATAAGCGGAGAAGCTTAAGCCTACGCTCTTTGCGATGGAGCCTTGCTGCGGCTACAGTCAGATTTCCCTGCGCCTGCAAAATATGGGGCACGAGGTCAAGGTCATTTCCGGACACGCAGTCAAGAACTGGATTGCAACGCACAAGTCAAATCAGAAAACCGATCTCAACGATGCAACGGCTTTGGCGAAGCTTGCTCTTTACGATCATGATCTACAGCCGATTCGCGTCAAGAACGTTGAGGAGTGCCGGATCGCCAGTGTCCAGGCGATCCGAATCCAACTGCGGACACAGGCTACAAAATCCTTAGTCTGCTTCAAAAGTCTGTGCCAATGCTGGGGCATTGTGATTCGTCGAGGCAGCTTGAACACAAAGAAGATGGCGGAAGCAGTCGCAGCCGTTGAAAAGCTGCTTGGCGCAGAAGTGGCATCGAGCTTGATGATCCTTCGGGATGCCTACAAGTTCACCATGAAGCAAATCAACGCACTTGACAAGCTGCTTGATGCGCTTGTTGAGGCCAACGAGCAGGCTCGAACAATGAAAACGGTTCTGGGCATCGGAACTCAGACTGCGGCACGCCTTGCGGTCACAACGGGCGACATTAAACGGTTCCCGATGCCAAGGAGCTACGTGGCCTATTTTGGCTTGGCTCCCCGAAACATCATTACCGGACATTCCGGAACGCCAAGCCCCAGCAAGCGCGGCGCTCTGAAGCCAGTGAGCAGCAGAGGCCAGGGAAAAGTTTCCCGCCGCGGCGACAGAGTAGCCCGATCTTTCATCATCCAAGGCGCAGCTACGATCTACATGCTGTACTGCAAGGACATGCTGCCGGAATGTCAGTTGCGGCGGTGGCTTCACGAACAAATCAAGCGTGGAAAGCCGTACGGCAAAATCATCGTTTCACTTGCAGCCAAACTGCTGCGGATTGTTTGGGCTTTGCTCACCTACGGGGAAAAATTCGACAGTCACAAAGCGGGCGTACCACGCTCGGTGCTTGCGGCTATGGAAAAGCCCCTTAAGCACGACGCTGCGGCTGAATCTGCCGCGTAGAGGAAGATGACCTCCAGGCTTAATCGTCACGAATGAGAACCCTTTGAAAAGGCTTATCCCACAGCCATTCCGCCTGATTGCAGCAATTTGCATACGTCCTTATTTGGCACGGATAAGACTTCTGAAGTTCATTCTGGCCAGAATGCGCAGACACCGCATTCATGAAACAGGTCTAAGAGATTAGTGGAGCGGCCCTCTCGTTCAGTCGATGGCATGCCTGGAAATGAAACCTCCGCTTGGGAGTTCGCTATGTGGTGCATCTGACAATATTTTTCGTCCGATAGATGGTAGCTAGGCGGAATGCGGTCGACGCTTCGCGCCGCACGCATCCGCCAAGCTCAAGTCTATCGGCGGCTGCTCCGTCAAGTGCTTCGCGTATAAATAGCCTGCCGCCGAAGGCGGCAGGCGGCTTTATGCCGCGAAGCACTTGACCTCGGGTTGCCTGAGGTTGCCTGAGACAGCCCTCAGTTCCGGAATCAAAAACAGCGGTAGACCGCTTGACAGCGGGTGGGTGGTCCAGAGATCAGGTGGGGGAGGAATGCGGCGCAGGCCATGGGAGGCCACCGGATGATGCAGAGGATCATTTCGTGCCGGTTTGGAGAAATAATGATCCTTAACTGTTTTAAAAAAATGGTATAAAAGTCAAATCACAGGCTTATTCCCCGACTCAGATCCTCTATGCAGACCGGCCGAACCTTCGCCGCCCATTTTGAAGACGACGTTTCGCGTCAGGCCTACCTCACATGGTCGGCTGCGCAGATGCTCGTCTACAACGCGAAGGTGGACGAGTCGAACTACTTCTGGAAGTTCCGCTGCAAGTTCTGGTCGCCGGAGCCGCTTCCTAAGCCCGATCAGAAGTACGCCCACCTCGTGAACCCCGACACCGTGCCGTGGGTGAAGGAGGTGCCGAGCGCTGTTCGAGGCATCGGCGCATACCGCTTCTATCAGGCCATGACACGCTTCATGCGGGGTCTTTCGAAGCGCCCTCACCGCAAGCTCATCAGGAATGCCGACCGGCAGCTTACGCTCACGCGCGACTGCTTCGCTGTCAAGCAGGTTTCGCAGAAGTGGTGGGAGCTCACCTTCGGATCGAAGAAGAAGACAGCAGGCCGCATTCGCTTCCGCGCCCACCGCAGGTTTGAGATGCCGGCGATGGTGATGATCACTTGCACGAACCAGTGCCTCCAGCTCGGCTTCAGTTACGAGGACGAGCTCACAGAGTTCCCGGAGACAGAGGAGGAGATCCTCGCCCGGCTGAGGAAGCTCACCCCCGAAGAGTTGACCGAGCGCACCATCGGCGGCGACGTAGGCGTCAAGATTCGTTTGCAGCTCAGCAACGGGGAGTCGTTCAACCTCTCCGAGATCGAGAAGACCCGCATCGCGCGCAAGGACTTCGGCCGCAGGCGGCATCAGCGCCGTCTCGCCCGAATGAACCCCGGGAGCAGCAACTACAGGAAGCAGACGCGGAAAATCGCCAAGACCTACGTCTACGAGAAGAACGTCAACAACAACTTCTGCCACCAGACCTCGCACAAGATCGCTGTGATGGAGGGGATCGAGGTGGTGGCGCTGGAGGATCTGAACGTCGCCGGAATGGTCCGGCGGCCCAAACCGAAATACGATGACAAAGGCCGCGCGCAGCCCAACGGCGCAGCGGCGAAGAGCGGTCTCAACAAGGCCGTCACGAAAAGCCGCTTCGCAAGACTGCGGACCAGCATTCTGTACAAGTGCCGCAGAAACGGTAAGGTCGCGGTATTTGTAAATGCGAAGAACTCATCCCGGGAGTGTTCCAAATGTGGATACACGGCGAAGGAGAATCGTCCAAGTCAGGCGGTCTTCTGTTGCGGACGCGAGGGATGCGGGCACGAGGAGAACGCCGATCTGAACGCCAGCCGCGTGATTAAGAACCGCGGCGTGAAAATGATTCTTGAAGGATTGGTGAAGAAGAAGGAGTCGAAGAAGCTCCTTCGAGTGCCTTGTGCGAAGAAGAGAAACATAGGGGTGGATCGCCCCGAATCGATGCCTGCCGAGCCCTCCGTGTGTTCCAGCGTCCTTCACGGCGTTGTGGAATCGTGGCGGCTTTGAATCAGGAAGCAGACGCCGCGAGGGTCTGCGAATCAAGAAGCTCCGGCCTTCAGGCCGGGGAGTGATCACTCAGAGCTGCATCGTATCTGCGATGACCTGCTTGCGTGCGTTTGGGCACTAGGCGTCCCAAAGCTTCCCAACGTCGGAGCGTGGTAATGGAAACGCCCAGACGTTCCGCAGCTTCGCCAATACTCAAAAATCTATTCATCGTGCTGATATATAGCTATGTAGTGATAGGTTTACGAGGTCGGATCATCAGGCTTAGGATTTCGCACAGACCGGACGGCGGTGAAGCCCCAAAAGCAGCCAGACGAAAGCCGCGGCAGCAAAGGCCGAGCCCAGCCAGAAAGTGGCTGACGGGCCGACAAACTCCCAGATCGTGCCGGCAACGAGTCCGGCAGCAAGCGCAGCCACTCCGCTCGCGAAGCTGAAAAGCCCAAAAGCCGTGGCCCGCTTGTCTTCCGGAGCGGCATCTGCCGTCATCTTGGAGAAAACGCCCTGTGTCGCGCCAAGGTGGAGCCCCCAAAGCGCGGCGCCAAGCGATGCTCCCACGGGCGTAGCCCAGACGGCAAAGACGACGTCTGACAAAGCCAGGAAAACCAAACCCAGCGCGAGAAGCCGCTCAGCAGGCATGTGGTCGGAAAGTTTTCCAATCGGTACGCATACCAGTGAAAAAACAATGTTGACGCCCACCATCAAGAGCGGCACGGCAGCCGTTGAGATGCCCGAGTCCGCTGCACGAAGCACAAGAAAGGCATTGGAAAAGCGAGCAAGTGAAAAAAGAATACCCAGCACAAGCAGCGCTCGAAAGGCCGGACCTGCGACCGTGAAGCACTCCGCCAGATCGCTCCAGCGTCTGACGGCAGGACGTTTCGCGGCGGGCTTCTCCGGAGCATCTTCAACGCCCATGAGAATGAGGAGCAGACAAAGCGCGCCGGGAATCAATGCCAGCCAAAAGATGGAACGAAGGTCATCCGTCCAGAAAAAGAGAAAGAGACTCGCCAGGGCCGGCCCGACAAAGGCACCGGCGGCATCGAGCGACTGACGAATGCCGTATGCCTCGCCCCAGAGCGACTTAGGCGTTACCGCTGCAACAATGGCGTCACGAGGCGCCCCGCGAAGCCCTTTGCCGATGCGGTCGGAAACGCGTGCAGCGAAAACAAGCGCCACAGAATCGGCAAGTGCAAAAACAGGTTTTGAGAGAACCCCCAGTGCATAACCGAGGAATACAAGCAGCTTGCGGTGACCGAAACGGTCGGCAGCCGCCCCCGAAAAGACCTTCGTAATCAGCGCTGCGCCTTCGCCCGCCCCTTCAACCAAGCCGATCAGCACTGCGCTCGCGCCTAATGGCCCAGCCATAAAAAGGGGCAGCAGTGCATGAATCATCTCCGAAGAGATGTCCATTAACAGGCTCACAAAACCCAAAGCCCAGACCGTTCGAGGAACTTTAAGTCCTTTGCGTTCTTGGGCTTCATTCTCTCGATGGAGGTCTCCCTGCGCACTTTGCGGTGCGGCATCGTTCTTTTGCTCTTCAGTCATTTTGAACGTTGTGCGTTTTTGAACTTGGCTGCTGCCATGGAAGAAAAATTGTCAGCCTGCACCGTCAAAAACACGTGAAGATCGTGTTAATGCACCGTCAAACCTCGCTTTGAGAGCCTCGCTCCCAAAAACAATAAAGGCGGACGCTCCAAGTCATCCGCCTCCTTGCTTTGCTCTTTTTTCTGCTCTGCCGAATCAGCTTGCGAGCAGCATCTTGTCGGAAACGCCGTCACCCGCCTTTTCGAAGAACTTCAAAAGATCCACCGTGGTGAGCTTGGCTTTTTCCTCGCCGCGCACATCAAGGATCGGACGTCCGTCGTGCATCATGATGAGGCGGTTGCCGTAGCGAAGCGCATCGCGCATGTTGTGCGTAATCATGAGCGTGGTGAGCTTTTGCTCCGTGACGAGCCGTTCAGTGATTTCAAGCACTTTGGCTGCCGTCTTCGGATCAAGAGCGGCCGTATGTTCATCGAGCAGCAGGAGCTTGGGGCGCACCAACGTCGCCATAAGCAGCGTAAGCGCCTGGCGCTGACCGCCCGAGAGCAGTCCCACATGTGCGGTCATGCGGGTTTCAAGACCCAGGCCAAGCATTTTCACCAATTCGGCAAAGCGAGCATTACGGTCCGCGCGATCGCTCCAGCGCAATGTCGGACGACGTCCGCGTCGGTCAGCGACGGCCAGATTTTCTGAAATCATCATGCCCGCAGCCGTACCGCGCATCGGGTCCTGAAAGACTCGGCCGATCATGGACGCTCGCTTCCATTCAGGCATTTTGGAAATTTCTACGCCGTCGATTTTGATCGAACCCGAATCGATGGGAAAGACGCCGGCAATGGCATTCAGGGTTGTTGATTTACCCGCGCCGTTAGAACCGATGACGGTACAGAAATCACCGTCATCAAGCGTGAAGCTTACGCCTCGAAGCGCTTTTTTTTCATTGGCTGTACCGGCGAAGAAAGTCTTTTTGACGTTCTGGAGTTCAAGCATTTCAAATGTCCTTCGTCTGAGTGTTTTGCGTTTGATGGGAGAACGAAAGGCCCGTCAGGCATCAGCCGTGAGCGCGCAGTCCTGCGCATTTCTCCTTAATCAAAGGCAGCGCGAGTGCGAAGGCGACGAGCACAGCCGTGAAAAGCTTGAGGTCGTTCGGAGGCATGCCCATTTCGAGCACGAAAGCAATAACGAGACGATAAACGATGGAACCCAGAATGACGGCAATCAGGCTCGTTTTAAAAGACTTGGGCGAAAAAAGCACTTCGCCGATGATGACCGAAGCGAGCCCAATCACGATGGTGCCCACGCCCATGCCGACGTCGGCAAAACCGTTGGCCTGTGCCACGGTTGCGCCCGACAAGGCCACAAGCGCGTTGGAAATCACTAGCCCGAGCACAACCATCGTATTGGTATTGATGCCCTGCGCGCGGGCCATCTGGGGATTGAAACCCGTTGCACGGATGGCGGTGCCCAGTTCTGTGCCGAAGAACCAATACAGAATGACGGCAATCAGCGCTGCGAAGATAAGACCAACGGCAAGACCGGATACCGCAACAGACAGTCCCAGCGAATTCTCAAGAATCGTGAAAACCGTTTCGTCCTGCAAAAGACCAATGTTGGACTTGCCCATGACATGGAGATTGACCGAATAGAGCCCAATCATGGTAAGAATGCCCGCGAGCAGCGCCGGAATACGCAGCTTCGTCGTAAGGATGCCGGTAACCGCGCCGGCCAGTGCGCCGGCAATCAGCGCAAGCACAAAAGCGGCAGGCAGTCCCAGCCCGGAAGTGATCGCCGTAGCGGCAGGGGCCGGGCCCCGCGGTCGGCGGCCCCCATTATTGAGCTACA
>OGQE01001079.1_pt1 | contig 27479 bp, 19 predicted proteins | sample 1553131 | NCBI WGS metagenome assembly OGQE01 (sample SAMEA2579929, study PRJEB22360) | human gut metagenome | biome: human gut; feature: human-associated habitat; material: faeces | place: Denmark | collected 2008/2010
AAAGCTCTTACAAGAGATATTGACGTTCCAAACTCAAATCCTTTTTATGCAGAGCTTGAAAAAACGCTTTTAGAAAAAATAAATAAACTGGGAATAGGTCCTCAGGGTATGGGCGGTACAACAACCGCCCTTGCCGTAAATGTGGAAACATTTCCTACCCACATTGCAGGCTTGCCGGTTGCAGTAAACGTAAACTGTCACGCAACAAGACATACTGTGGAAATTATATAAAATTTGAGCCTGCCCGGCAGGTTGATATAAAATTGAATAATCTTGTCCGGATTATAATGAGACTATAGGGTTTTCTGTTTTTGAGTCAAACAGTATTAACCCTATAGTTTTTTTTCGGAATAAATACAAGGAGAATTATTTATGGATCAAACGTTTATGAAAGAAAAAAAGATATTGCCGCTTGTACTTTCAATGGCTTTGCCTATGATAATATCTATGGCGGTAAATTCACTGTACAATATCATCGACAGTTTCTTTGTCGCAAAAGTGAGCGAAAACGCAATGACCGCACTTTCGCTTGTCTACCCAATTCAAAATCTTGTCAATTCTATCGCAGTCGGATTTGGTGTAGGCATAAATGCGGTAGTTGCATTCCATCTCGGTGCGGGCGAAATGCAGAACGTAGACAGAGCAACAACTTACGGATTGTTTCTAAGCTTTATACACGGACTTATACTTACCGTCTTTTCAATATTCGGTATGCCGTACTTCGTAAAAATGTTCACAACCGATACAGATGTTATCAATCTTGCCGTAATGTACTCAACTATCGCATTTTCATTTTCAACAATAGTAAATGTCGGCATAGCATTTGAAAAGATTTTCCAAGCAGTCGGCAGAATGAACGTATCAATGATAAGTATGATATGCGGTTGTGTCACGAACATTATTCTTGACCCTATAATGATATTCGGCTTAGGATCTTTTCCCGCTATGGGTATTCAAGGTGCGGCACTTGCCACAGGTATAGGACAGACTGTAACGCTTATCATTTACTTCATATTCTACTTTGCAAGTCCTATTCAGGCAAAATTCAGAATAAGTCTGCTCAAATCCGGCAAACGACTTCTGAAAAAGCTATACTCAATCGGTGTACCGGCTATGCTTAATATGGCACTTCCGTCATTGCTTATAACGGCACTTAACGGAATACTTTCCGAATTTTCAGGCTCATATGTTCTTGTACTCGGTGTATACTACAAACTTCAAACATTTATATACCTAACCGCCAACGGTCTTATTCAAGGTATCAGACCTATCATAGGCTATAACTGCGGTGCAGGTGAACACAAACGTGTTAAGCAAATATACAACACCGCACTTTTGCTGTCGGCAATAATTATGGCTTTGGGTACTGCACTTTCGTGGATTATGCCGTCTACACTGTTCGGAATGTTTACTGCAAACCCTGATACGCTTAAATTAGGCGTTACGGCACTTAACATTATCAGTATAGGATTTATCGTATCAGCCGTATCCGTAACGTCGTCAGGAGCTTTGGAGGGGCTTGGAAAAGGTCTGCCGTCATTGTGGATTTCGCTTTTCAGATATATAATAATTATCATTCCTGCGGCTTTTGTTTTCAGCAGATTTTTCGGTGCGGTAGGTGTATGGATAAGCTTTCCGTTCGCCGAATTTGTAACAGCCGTTTTTGCGTATTTTATTTATCATAAAGCAAGCAGGAGAATATAGAAAATGTGCGGTCAAATAAAATGACCGCACATTTTTATTATCTGATTTTCTTACATTCAAGATAAAATCTCTTATCTGCCGCCTCACCCATTGAGAAAGTTTTTCTCGGAAGTGAACCGTCCTTTATAACTGTTGTGAACAAGTCGTTCTTCTCCATTGAATCAACCATAAAACCGATTGTATTATCTGCCTTTGCAAGATTTCTTACAACGTCGTTTCCGTGGATATAATCAATTTTACCGCCGTTTTCGGCAAGGTATTTATCAAGAAATTTTTGAAGTGTTCCGACAGGAAGATTTGAGTCTGTATTCTTAATATAGATACTGCCCTCATTACCGCCGTATGTATAATCAATACGCTGACCGCCGTTATCTTCATATTCCGCACCGTAAAACGCAACAAGTTCATCAAGCAATTTCTTCGGCTCTGTTTCAAATATTACACGTTGAATAGGTTCAAATTCAAGTGTTTCGTCGTGGATATTCATAAGCTCAACCAACGCAAAACGTGCAGGGTGAGTTTTAATTTCTTCCTCTGAAAGTTCCTTTTTAATTTCTTCCCAACAGGTTTTTGCGGTTGCAAGAGAATGATTTCCGTCACCTGCTGCGAACATCAGCACGCCCTTATCCTTAACACCGTATTTTGCCTCAAAATCAGCCTTATCGCCGAGTTTTTCTATTGCGTCAAGTATATTCTTCTTTGCACTTTCATTTACATTATAACCTACGATATGTCCCGAATTTTTCATAAGGTCAAAATCATAAATCTTTTCAAAATCGTTTATCTGATTTTCAAGCGGTTCAACAACCGCTTTTTCTCTGTCATCAATAAGTATCAGGATGTGGGGTGCCTCAAGCGGTGCATTTTTTCTTATACGCTGTCTTGGCGGAATACGTTCGATAATTGTACCCTCCGTTGCACGAACTTTTGACTGTGAGCCTTTTGAAAAATCATATTCTTCAAGATCAAGCATTCCGACAATACCGTGACGTGTTTTTCCGTTCGGCTGAGTACGTTTTACATATATAAACGAGTCCTTTAACTCTCTGAAAATACCCTGATTTATATACTCCTCCATTGTGCTGTTTATCTTCTTGATACGTTCGTCTCCGTCACCGTCCTCAAGATAAACCTCAGGGAAAATAATATTCAATGTTGACGGACTGTCACCGACAATATTTTTTACATCTTCCCAATATTCTCTTTCAGACGTGTATTGGTCACACGCCACAACGCTCCACTTTGTGAAATCAACATTTTGCGGAATAAGTATGTCCGCCGGTTTAAAAATTGCCATAGTTCTGCCCTCCGTTATTCTTTCGTTATGTCTGCGAATACGCAGTCTGTTGCTTTTTGCACATCATTCGGCGAAAGGATAAGCGTTGTACCGCATCTTCCGCCGCTGATTGCGATTGTTTCAAAGTTTTGTGCCGTTTCGTTTATATATGTCGGATATTTCTTCTTCATTCCGACAGGCGATACTCCGCCTCTGATATACCCCGTAAGTCCCAAAAGTTCTTTGACGTGTATCATCTCAACCTTTTTGTTACCCGAAACCTTTGCAAGTTTTTTTAAATCCACTTCGTGATTTACTGCTATACAGCTAACCATTATACCCGTTTTGTCCCCTCTTGCGACAAGAGTTTTAAATGATTTTTCAGCCGGAATACCTGTCATTTCGGCGATAGCCTCACCGAAATGCTCGCCGACTTCATCAGCCTCATATTCAACCGTTTCATATTTTATCTTTGACGCATTAAGCAAACGCATTGCATTTGTTACAGTCTTTTTGTCCTTTGCCATTTATATCACCTTATTTTAATTCTACTATCGTTACACCGTCTTCGCCCTCGCCGTATCTGCCGTTTCTGAACGATTTGACGTATCTGTGTTTTTTCATATATCCCTGCAAACCTTTACGCAAAATGCCCGTACCTTTACCGTGAATAATACTAACAGGCGAAATTCCCGCAAGGTAGCAATCGTCAAGGAATTTTTCAACATTCATCCATGCTTCTTCAAGATTTTGTCCTCTGACATCAACTTCCGTTGAAACGTTCTTTGACTTCGATTCAAAAGCCCTCGTACTTCTGACGTACTTTTCAGCCAATTCCTTTGACTTCTTTTCTTCAACCTTACGCAAGTTCGTTATATGCACGTCCATTTTTATAATACCCGCCTGAACACGAACATTGCCGTTTTTATCAGGCTCTTTTAAAACTGTCGCCTCTTGATTCATATCAACGATTTTAACAGTTGCACCCGGTTTAAGATTTTTAGGCGGTTCGACATATGTTTTCTTCGGCTTTGCCGCACGCGCCATTGCCTTATCAATCGTATCTTCTTTCTTTTTCAGCTTGTCACGCATTGCAGAAGTCTTTTTGTCAAGATTGCCGCCGTTTGAAATACCTTGCTGACGCATTTTTTCAAGGTCGCGAATAATGCTGTTCGCCTCATCCTTTGCGTCCATTACAAGTATTTTCGCCTCACGTCTTGCCTCATCAAGTATTCTTGATTTATTTTCTTTAAGTTTTATTCTGTCATTTTCAATCTGCTTTCTGAGATCGGTAAGTTCACGCTTCATTCTTGCCGCCTCGTCAGCCTCTTTTCTCGCCTTTGCACGGTTTTGTTCAAGGTCTGTTATAACGTCCTCAAATTTTATATCCTCATCAGACAATATATCGTTTGCTCTGTCAATTATTCTTTCGTCAAGTCCGAGTCTGCGTGAAATTGCAAACGCGTTTGACTTACCCGGTACCCCGATAAGAAGTTTGTAAGTCGGCTGAAGTGTCGCAACGTCAAATTCGCATGATGCATTTTCCACACCGTCAGTCGAAAGCGCGAACAATTTCAATTCACTGTAATGAGTTGTCGCAACGGTTGTAGCCTTTCTTGTACGAAGAAATTCCAATATTGATATAGCAAGTGCCGCACCTTCTGTCGGGTCAGTTCCCGCACCCAATTCGTCAAACAGTGCAAGTGAATTAAAATCAATATTTTCAAGTATGCTCACCGTATTGACCATATGTGACGAGAATGTCGAAAGGCTCTGTTCTATTGACTGTTCGTCACCTATATCCGCAAAAATATGATGGAATACAGCCGCTTCACTGTTATCCTGTGCCGGAATATGAAGTCCTGCCGCCGCCATAATCGAAAACAATCCGATAGTTTTAAGCGTTACTGTTTTACCGCCCGTATTCGGACCTGTTATGACAAGCGTATCATATTCACCGCCAAGCATTATGTCATTTGCCACGACCTTCTCTTTGTCGATAAGCGGGTGACGTGCTTTTTTATATCGTATGATACCCTTGTCGTTCAGTACAGGCTCATTTGCGTTCATATCAAGCGACAGTCTGCCCTTACAGAACATAAAATCAAGCTCCGTCACATACTTATAGTCCACAAAAATTGTGTGACTGTTTTCTGCAACAAGTGCCGAAAGTTCCGCAAGTATTCGCTCAATTTCCTGTTGCTCTTTCGTATGCAAATCACGGATTTCGTTGTTGTTGTTTACAACGCTCATAGGCTCGATAAACAGCGTTGCACCGCTTGCTGACGTATCGTGTACAATACCATTTACTTCACCTCTGTATTCACTCTTTACGGGTATAACGTATCTGTCCGAACGCATTGTTACAATAGGGTCTTGCAAAAACTTTTTGTAATGCGTTGAGTGAATCATAGAATTAAGATTTTCCTTAATCTTGCCGTTTAAATTTCTTATTTTTCTTCTGATTGTGTTAAGTTCGGGTGACGCATCGTCGGCAATTTCATTTTCAGAAACGATACACGAATTAATTCTGTCCTCAAGTTGTTTTGCCGTTATGATAGCCTCCTCTATACCGTGAAGAATTGTACATTCTTCGGCTGATTCGTCTATATACGACTTCATACGTCTTGCTACATACAAAAGTCTTGATATGTTCATAAGTTCCTTTGTATGAAGTACACCGTCACGCTCTGTTCTTTTTACAGCTCCAAGCACATTTTCAACAGACAGATTTACCGGCGGTGAGCCGAGCTTTAATAAGGTTGACATTGCTTCTGTCGTTTCTTTCTGTGCCGCCCTTGCATCCTCTAATTCCGTATACGGAACTATTTCTTCAATGCGTTTTTTTACGTCTTTGCTCTCCGTATAAGATGAAAGTCGTTCAAGTATCTTGTCAAATTCAAGCACCTTGAACGCTTTATTCTGTTTATCCATTTTACCTCTCCTATTTTATATAGAATATACTTTTAGATTAGAATACTCACCAATCATAGGCGCCATTTGTCTGAAACCTATTTTTCCGCCGCCTAAAACAGGACCGTATTCCTTTCCGTCGTCTTGCCACGAAAATACAGGCAAATCGTTAATTATAAAATCAATCTTACCGTCTTTTTTAACAAGTTTTATATGATAGCTTTCAAATGCGTCCTCACAATTCGGAATAGGGTCTGCACCTTGTACAACAAGATGAAAGCCCTTGCTTTTTCTTAAATTGCAGGTATGAAAACCTCTTTCCTCGTCCCACTTTCTGCGGAAATACGAAACATGGTACGCATTTATATCACCCGAATGATACAAATTATACTGTCCGTCCCTTTCCTGCAATGACGGATCAAACAAATCTTCACCGTTCACACCCTTTGCCGAAAAGAACAAAATCGCCAATCCCGGCTCTTCAATCGGTCTGAAGTCCCACTCTATCTGCACATCTGACGGGAAGTCCTCGTTGCACCAATACACAAAGTTTGACTTTTGTCCCAAATCGGCAGACAACGCATTTTTCATACGCATTTTACCGTTTTCAAAATATATCTCGGCACTTCCCTCAAGAACGAAATCTTTTACGTCATTCTCGCAGGACAATTTGTTTTCATAAACTAACTTCATTGTTTTTAATCCTCCACAAAAAACTCATCTTAACCTATATTATATCAGCAATATTTACTAAATACAACACGAAATCAAAAAAAAGGATTGAAAAATCTGTGAGAATAGTATAGAATGGTATATATATTTTTATGTAAAGCAATATAACATTGCGAGTGGACAATAAGGAGGTACATTATAATATGTGCGGTATAGTAGGATATATAGGTAAAAATCAAGCAGCTCCTATTTTGCTTGAAGGGCTGTCAAAACTTGAATACAGAGGATATGACAGTGCAGGTATTGCTGTTTACAATAATAATGAATTGGAAGTTGCTAAGTCAAAGGGAAAATTAGCGGTTCTTTCAGAAAAAATTGACGGCGGTAAAAAACTTAGCGGTAATATGGGTATCGGTCATACACGTTGGGCTACTCACGGCGAGCCGTCAGACGTAAATGCTCACCCTCACCTTTCACAATCAGGCCGTTTTGCCGTTGTTCATAACGGTATTATCGAAAACTACATTTCATTAAAGAAAAAACTTGAAAGCAAGGGTTTTGAATTTATTTCTGAAACAGATACAGAAGTTATCGCTCACCTTTTTGAATATTACTACAAAGGTGACATAATGGATACAATGATTAAGGTTATCAACAGAGTTGAGGGTTCATATGCTCTTGGCGTACTTTGCGTTGACTACCCTGACCAATTTATCGCAGTAAGAAAAGCAAGTCCTATGATTGTCGGTCTTGGTGACGAAGAAAACTTTATCGCATCGGACGTTACTGCAATTTTAAAGCACACAAGAGATATTTACTACCTTGAAGATAACGAAATCGTTGTACTTAAAAAGGACAGCGTAAAGGTTTACAATGCAGATAAAGAAGAAGTTAAGAAAGAAAAGTTCACGGTTGATTGGGACGTAAGTGCGGCTGAAAAAGGTGGCTATGAACACTTTATGATGAAAGAAATCGAAGAACAGCCAAAGGCTATCAGAGATACCATCAGTCCGAGAATTAAGGACGGCAAAATCGTTCTTGACGATATTTCTCTTACAGAAGAAGATATTAAGAATATCAATAAAATTTATATCGTTGCATGCGGCAGTGCATACCATGTAGGCGTTGTAGGCAAGTATGTAATCGAAAAGATGTGCCGTATTCCTGTTGAAGTACAGGTTGCGTCAGAGTTCCGTTACTGCGACCCTATCGTTGGCAAAGACGATCTTGTAATCGTAATCAGCCAGTCAGGTGAAACAGCCGATACAAAAGCCGCTCTTGAAGAGGCGAAAGCTCGCGGTGCAAGAGTGCTTTCAATCGTAAACGTTGTCGGCAGTGCCATTGCAAAAGCGTCTGATGATGTTATTTATACATGGGCAGGTCCTGAAATCGCCGTTGCAACAACTAAGGCCTACAGTACACAACTTACTGTTATATACCTTATCGCCGCATATATGGCTGATAAATTAGGTAAAATTTCTAAAGAAGAATATGCAGACTTTATTAAAGAAATTGAGTCACTTCCGGATAAGGTTGCTGAAATTCTTAAATCTAAAGAAGATGTTCAGTATCTTGCCTCAAAGTTCTATAATTGCCATTCAATATTCTTTATCGGCAGAAACCTTGACTATGCTGTATCTCTTGAAGGCTCACTAAAGCTAAAGGAAATATCATATATTCACAGTGAAGCATATGCCGCAGGTGAATTAAAGCACGGTACAATCTCACTTATTGAGGACGGTACACTTGTTGTAGCGCTTGCAACAGGCAAGAATTTGTTTGATAAAACAGTTTCAAATGTTAAGGAAGTTAAAGCAAGAGGTGCGGTTGTTATGGGCGTAACAACCGAAGAACATGAACATATGGACGACGTTGCTGACTATACTGTAAAAATCCCTGCAACGCACGAAATGTTACTTCCGTCACTTACAGTTATTCCGTTGCAGTTATTCGGTTACTATGTTGCATCATTAAAGGGCTGCGACATTGATAAGCCGAGAAACCTTGCAAAGTCGGTTACTGTTGAATAATCCTGACAGAAATATTTTTTGTGGTATAATAATAATTGATAGAGTGCCTGACAGGCTTTGAAGGTCAGACACTCTGTTTTTTTTATTTATATTTAATTTGATGGGACGGTTTTATGCCGAACAGAAATAATCTTTTTTATGACGCTGTTAATACAGTCGCTCACAGTCACGTTAATTGTGCCTGCAATAACGCTTATCGCAACATTTATCCACATTTTTGCGGGACGTCGAGGCACCGCACACTCACTATATGGGTGGTCGATGACCGCCCCTACAAATATGCTATGACACCACACATACTTTCTTCGTAGGGGCGATCATTGGTCGCCCCTTAATTCGTATTTTACTTACCACCCCTCAGTCGTTTCACGACAGCTCCCCTCAAGGGGCGCCATTGTAGTGGCAGCCACTCATCATTTTGCATAAATAAAAAAAAGTTATTCTATTCTAAATTTTGCAAGTTGCATATTGACAAAACTTTATTTAGTGGTATAATTAAAGCATAGAAAACAGTTAGTTAAGACAACTAACCCCATAGATTGAGCGAAGATAAGACAAGGGTGTTTTATATTTTTAAATATAAAATGCCCTTTTTTCGTAAAATACTTATTGTTAGCTCAGCAAAACATTTTGATTGTACTTTTATTATATATGTGCATCAATAATTTCAGGAGGTATTATTATGGAAAACGGAAATGTAGCAGAAATTTTCGGTGAGAAGGTTTTTAATCTTCCTACTATGAAGGCAAGATTGCCTAAGGATATTTACAAATCATTGCTAAAGACTATCAATGACGGTTCAAAACTTGATATATCCGTTGCGGAAGTTGTTGCAAATGCAATGAAGGACTGGGCACTTGAAAACGGTTGTACTCACTACACTCATTGGTTCCAGCCAATGACAGGTCTTACAGCCGAAAAGCATGACTCTTTCATTCAGCCTACAGATGACAGAACTGTCATTATGGAATTCTCAGGCAAAGAGCTTGTTATGGGTGAGCCGGATGCGTCTTCTTTCCCATCAGGCGGACTTAGAGCAACATTTGAGGCAAGAGGTTATACAGCTTGGGACCCAACATCATTTGCATTCATTAAGGATCACTCATTGTACATTCCTACATCATTCGTTTCATATACAGGTGAAGTTCTTGATAAGAAAACTCCTCTACTTCGCAGTGAGGCCGCAATCGACAAGGCTGCAAGAAGAGTTTTGGCTCTATTCGGTAAATTCCCTAAGAGAGTTGTTTCATATGTCGGTCCTGAACAGGAATATTTCCTTGTTGACAAAAAGCTTAGAAATAAGCGTAAGGACTTACTTTTAACAGGCAGAACTCTATTTGGTGCAAAGCCTGCAAAGGGTCAGGAAATGGACGATCACTATTTCGGTCAAATTAAAGAAAGAGTTGCAGCTTTCATGCAGGAAGTTGACGAAGAACTTTGGAAACTTGGCGTACTTGCTAAGACAAAGCATAATGAAGTTGCTCCTGCTCAGCACGAAATCGCACCTATTTTCTCAACAACAAACATTTCTTCAGATCACAACCAGCTTACTATGGAAGTTCTAAAGAAAGTTGCCGACCATCACGGTCTATACTGCCTACTACACGAAAAGCCATATGAAGGTATCAACGGTTCAGGTAAACACAATAACTGGTCAATCGGTACATCAGACGGCGAACTTCTTCTAAAGCCGGGTAAAAAGCCTGAAGAAAACGTTCAGTTCCTATTGTTCCTTGCAGCAGTTATCAAGGCTGTTGACGATTATGCAGATTTACTTAGAGTATCTGTTGCAACAGCAGGTAATGACCACAGACTTGGTGCAAACGAGGCACCTCCTGCTATTATTTCAATGTATCTTGGCGACCAGCTTGCAGCAGTTGTTGACCAGCTAAAGAGCGGTAAGGGTGTTAAGTATGAGGCAGGTAAGCTAATCGAAACAGGTGTTGAATCACTTCCTGATATTGAAAAAGATACAACAGACAGAAACAGAACTTCCCCATTTGCATTTACAGGTAACAGATTTGAATTCCGTGCTCCGGGTTCAAGACAGTCAATCGCAGGTATCAATATCGTTATCAACGCAATCGTTGCCGAAACACTTACAGAAATCGCAGATCAACTTGAGGGTAGCAAGGACATTTCAAAAGATGCTCTTGAACTTGCAATCAAGATTTTCAAAGATCACGAAAGAATTATCTTCAACGGTAACGGTTACAGTGATGAATGGGTTGCAGAGGCTGAAAAGAGAGGTCTGTACAACTTAAAGACAACTCCTGATGCTATGCCTTACTTCGTAACTCAGAAGTCAATCGACTTGTTCACAAAACAAGAAGTATTTACTGATGTAGAAGTTAAGACAAGAGGCGAAATCATGATGGAGGATTACAACAATACACTTCATTTTGAAATGCTTACAATGCTTGAAATGGCTAAACAGGAAATTCTTCCAGCTTGCCTAAAATATACAAAGTTCGTTACAGACGATATTGCTTCAAAGAAAGCACTTGGTCTTGACGCTCCTAAGGAACTTGAAAAGGCTCAAAGACTTACAGAGCTTACAGAGGATCTTATGACTAAGATTGATACTCTTGACGCCGCTACAGACGTTCCTGACGTTGACGTATACGCAGTGGGTATGTATTATAAAGATACTGTTCTCCCTGCTATGGACGCACTTCGTGAAACAGCCGATACTCTTGAAACAATCGTTGCAAAAGAATACTGGCCGTTCCCAACATACACAGATTTACTTTATCTTGTATAATCTAAAGAAACTTCTTTCTTTGTTATAAATATAGTAGCAACAAAAAATCCGATGGAACAAACCATCGGATTTTTTGATATTTATATATATTTTATATCTCTCTGTACTTTGCCTGACCTATTTCGTAAAGGTCGTTACCCTCGCAATCTATAAGCACGACTGCCGGGAAATTTTCGACTTCAAGTTTTCTGATTGCCTCCGTACCCAAATCGTCATATGCGACAACTTCGGCTTTTTTTATCGACTGTGCAATCAATGCACCCGCACCGCCGATTGCGCCAAGATACACAACTGTATTACGTTTCATTGCGTCAACAACTTCTTTGCTTCTTGCGCCCTTGCCTATCATACAGCCAAGTCCGTTATCTAAAAGCATCGGTGTGTACGCGTCCATTCTGCCGGCTGTAGTCGGTCCGCAAGAGCCGATAACTTCGCCGGGTTTTGCAGGACATGGACCTGCATAATAAATCACGTTGTCGGTCAAATCTATCGGGAATGGTATTCCGTTTTTGAAATTTGTCGTCATTCTTTCGTGTGCCGCGTCACGCGCGGTGTATATTGTGCCTGTTATAAGCACGCTGTCGCCTGCTTTCAGGTCTTTAATTTTATCCTTTGTAAATGGTGTTGTGAGTCGTTTTTCCATTTATTCTCCCTCCACTAAAAAATCTTCTACACTTTTTAAAATATAGTCCGCCCCAAGTTTTTCAAAATAACCTCTTGCTCTCTCGCCTTGTATTCCCGTAAGCACCGCACAAAAGTCAGCACCCATCGCCTGTGCCGCCAGAATATCCGCACCTGCGTCGCCGACAACAAGTGTAGTCTTTATTTTCGCTTTATCATAATCGCCGTCAACAATGCGTTTATTGCTGTAATCAGTGCCGTAAAGAGCCTTTAGGAACATATATGGGTGCGGCTTTGTAAGTGCATTGTTGTTAAGCTCTTTTTCAGCCTCGACAACATTATCATAATTGCAAAGTCCGTTTTGTGCAAAATACTGCTTTATCCCCCAATTTTCAATCGGCGGCAGCATTTCTATATACGGTCTGCCTGTACCTGTACACACGCGTTTATTTCGGCTTAAAAGACTCATTATTGCAATAAGCTTATTCTTATCGACAATCGGTTCTTCCTTATATAAAAGCCCCGTTTTGCCCGTATTAATCGGTATATAGCCAAAAGTCTTTTCAAACAGTTCATCACCAAGAAACCACGTCTGAAATATATCTCGCATAGTCGTCCACATAGTTCCGTTGCGTTTCAGCCATTCATAGTCAAAACCTGTTTTTTCGGCACATTTAATTGCAAGATTATCGTATTCATCAATAATATTGTCTGACAATGACTTTGCATATTCAAGCACTTTGTCAAAATAATTCCAATCAGTTTTTCCGTTGCATATCCATGCTATAAGCACCGTCACATAACCCAAATCCCAATTTGAATTAACGCCTTTGCCTTTTAAAACGCTTATCAGCTCATCGTCTGAAAAAACGCGGCTTCGGATTTTTGAAATATTTTGCATACACTCTGCGGCATTAATTTTTTGACCGCTGTTGTAATTCAGATATTCCCAGACAGTGAGTGCCGCACAATTCCAATAATTCTGTTCACTTGTTATAACACCGTCCATATCAAATATAACGGTATCGTATTTATCAAGAAATTTTGCGAGTTTCATATTTTTAATACTTTGTTCCTTTCAGATTTTATCTGTTTTCAGAAATAGGGACACTAAATTTTAGTGTCCCTATTTAGTGTCCCTAATATTATTCTATTACCCAATCAATTTTTCCGGCTACACCGCTTGTTTTGCCCTTGCGGCTTTCAGACACTTCAAATACCTTATTCAAAGCACTTCCGAAACTACGGTATATTGCCTCCCAAATATGATGTCCGTTATGACCTTTTACAAGGTCAATATGAAGTGTACACATAGCCCCCTGTGCAAAGCCTTCAAGGAATGTTTCCAAATCCTCCGTATCCATTCCCTCGACTTTTTCACTAAGCTCAATACCGTGATAATCAATATCGCAATACGCTCTTGATTCAAAACTCAACGCACATTCCGCTTTTGCCTCGTCTATAATACCGACTGCGTCACCGAAACCTCTCGCACCGTCTGTACGGTCGATATATTCCTTTGCCGCCTTACCAAGTGCAATACCTAAATCTTCACATATAACGTGTGTCAAAACAAATTCATCAAGCTTTAAGTCAACATCAATATTGACCTCACCGCGCCATGCAATATGCTCAATCATATGATTTAAAAACGGTATAGGTGTCTTTATGTACTTTCTGTAATCCTTTTTAAGCGGTGCAAAATCAAGCACAACGTTCATTTCGGATTCGGTTGTTTTTCGGGTAACTTTTATCTTTTCCATTACTTTCTTTCCTTTACTGCCAAACCATGCGTGTCAAATCCTTCGACCTTTGCAAATCTGTAAGCGTAATCTCTTACATTTTCAAAACCGTCTTTTGACGCATAGCCTACTGATGAACGCTTTAAGAAGTCTTGAACACTTACTGATGAATAAGTCTTTGCAAAACCGCCTGTCGGCAAGATTGCGTTAGGACCTAAAACGAAGTTACAAAGTGTTACAGGTGTGTAATCGCCAAGAAGAATTTCACCTGCATTCTTAATCTTAGGAAGTGTATCGAAAGGCTTTTCTGTCATAACTTCCATATGTTCAGGTGCGTATTCGTTTACAAAATCGATTGATTCGTCAAGAGAATTTGTAAGAATTACACCGCCGTATGTTGTAAGGTTTGTTTCAATAAATTCTTTTCTCTTCGGAGAAATCTTTTCAAGCTGTCTGTTTACAATCGGAACAACTTTTTCAACAAGTTCCTTTGAGTGAGTAACAAGAAGTGCGGCACTGTCAGGGCCGTGTTCAGCCTCAATCATCCAGTCAAGAGCAACCTTTTCAGGGTCAGCCTTTTCATCTGCAAGAACAATAATTTCACTCGGACCTGCCGGCAAACCTGCGTCAATATGGTTTGCAAGAACTCTCTTTGCGGCAGTTGCATAACTGTTACCCGGTCCAATTATTTTATGACACTTAGGAATTGTTTCAGTACCGTATGCAACGGCTGCAACGGCTTGAATACCGCCGACTTTATATATTTCAGTGATACCGATTATCTTTGCCGCAGCCAAAATAGCGTCGTCAACTTCACCCTTTTCATTCGGAGGTGTTACAACAACAATCTTAGGAACTTTCGCAACAACTGCCGGTATACCAAGCATACACAAAACTGATGGGAATGAACCCTTACCGTGAGGAACATACAGACATACGTCAACTATCGGAGTAGTCTTTTCGCCTACCATAAGTCCGTCATCGACCATAGTAAACCACATTTCCTCCGGAAGTTGCTTTTCATGGAAATCGTATATGTTCTTATAAGCATATTCAATAGCCTCTCTTGTTTCCTTATCAAGGTTATTGTAGCCTGCCTCTATCTCTTCAGGTGTTACTTTCATTTTATCAGCAGTAAGCTGTACACGGTCAAACTTTGCAGTATATTCCAATACTGCCTCGTCACCACGTGCCTTGACATCGTCAGAAACTTCTTTGGCAACTTTCATTTGTTCTGTAATATCAAGCTCTGCACGTTTCATTATGAAATCATACTGCTCTTTTGTCATTTTTGAAAGTTCATAAATATTCGGGTTCATTGTCTTCCTCCTAAGTTTATTTGTTCAAGAAATCTTTCATCTTTTCTGCAAAAGATTTCTTTTGTTTATAATTTTTATCTTCTTCAAATTCACGCAAAAGTTCTTTTTGCTTTGAATTAAGGTTTCTCGGCACTTCTACGTTTACGGTAACGTATTGGTCGCCTCTTACCTTACTTCTGATTGACGGAATACCTCTGCCCTTCATTCTAAATTTTGAACCTGTCTGAGTTCCCTCAGGGATTTTCAGCTCAACAGGGCCGTCAAGTGTAGGTACTTGTACGGTTGCACCCAAAGCAGCCTGTACAAATGATATAGGCATATCTATAAATACATTCGTTCCCTCACGTTTAAACATCTGATGCGGATGTACTCTTATTGTAAGAAGTAAGTCGCCGTTAGGACCGCCTTTATCGCCGGCCTCGCCTTTACCCGAAAGTTGAATTGTCTGACCGTCATCAATACCTGCCGGAATATCAACTTCTATCTTCTTCGACTTTCTTACCTTACCTGTACCGCGACAGTCCGGACAAGGATCTTTTACAATCTTACCTTCACCGTGACAGTGCGGACAAGTCGTAACGTTAGTCATATAACCCAGTACAGTTCTTTGTTGTGTACGGATTTGACCTGTTCCGTGACAATGCTGACAAGTTTGTGCAGTCGTACCCTTTTTAGCACCGCTGCCGCCGCAAGTTTCACATTTTTCCTGTGCCTGTATACTCATTTCTCTGTGACAGCCGAATGCCGCTTCTTCAAAAGTTAGATCAATAATCTTACGAATATCAGCACCGCGTTTTGGTCCGTTTCTTCTTTGACCGCCGCCGAATCCTCCGAAACCGCCTCCGAAGAAATCGCCGAATATATCGCCAAAGTCAAAACCGCCGCCGTTAAAGCCACCGCCGCCCGCTCCGAAGTTCGGGTCAACACCTGCGTGTCCGAATTGGTCGTATTTACTTTTCTTTTCAGGGTCAGAAAGCACTTGATAAGCCTCGTTTACCTCCTTAAACTTTTTCTCCGCCTCTTTATTGTTCGGATTAAGGTCAGGATGGTATTTCTTACTCATCTTTCTGAATGCCTTTTTTATTTCATCATCAGAAGCACCCTTTGAAACTCCGAGCACCTCATAATAATCTCTTTTTTCAGCCAATTTTTTCACCTACCTATGATATTATACTACAATATTTTAGTTTTGTAAAGTGTTAATACAAAGGCTCTGTTAAAAGCCTTAAAAGGACGGACATTTGTCCGTCCTTTTAGCGTTTTCATTATTATTGTTGATTGTTATCGTCGTTGTCAACTTCTCTGTAATCAGCCTCATAAACACCGTCATCATTTGGTGCACCCTGTTGTGCATTAGGATCACCCTGCGGATTAGCTTGCTGATACATTTGCTGTGCAACTGCGTAGAACTTTTCTTGAAGTTCGTCTGTAGCCGCCTTAATAGCTGCCGAGTCTGTACCCTTTAGAGCCTCTTTAACCTTGTTTACTTCAGTTTCAACCATTGACTTTGTATTATCGTCAATCTTATCACCTGCGTCTTTAACAGCCTTTTCACATTGATATACAAGTGATTCTGCGTTGTTTCTGATTTCAACTTCTTCTTTACGCTTTTTATCTTCTTCAGCGTACTTTTCAGCCTCTTTAACAGCTCTGTCAATATCTTCGTCACTTAGGTTAGAAGATGCTGTAATAGTAATCTTCTGTTCGTTGCCTGTGCCAAGGTCTTTAGCGCTTACGTTTACGATACCGTTTGCGTCAATATCGAATGTAACTTCAATCTGTGGCACACCTCTCGGAGCAGGAGCAATTCCTGTTAGATTGAAACGTCCCAAAGTCTTGTTGTACTGAGCCATTTCTCTTTCACCTTGAAGAACGTGTACTTCAACAGAAGTTTGACCGTCTGCGGCAGTTGAGAATATTTGTGATTTGTTTGTAGGGATTGTTGTATTTCTTTCGATAAGCTTTGTAAATACACCACCCATTGTTTCGATACCAAGTGAAAGCGGTGTAACATCAAGTAGAAGAACGCCTGTTTCTTCACCGCCAAGTACACCTGCCTGTCTTGCAGCACCTACTGCAACACATTCGTCAGGGTTGATACCCTTATTAGGCTCTTTGCCCATTTCTTTCTTAACAGCCTCTTGTACAGCAGGAATTCTTGAAGAACCGCCGACAAGAAGGACTTCATCGATTTGTGATGCGTTAAGAGCTGCGTCATTCATAGCGTTTCTGATACATGTAAGTGTTCTTGCTACAAGGTCAGCTGTAAGTTCATCAAACTTAGCTTTTGTAAGTGTAATATCCATATGCTTTGGACCTGTTGCGTCAGCTGTGATGAATGGAAGATTAATGTTTGAAGTTGTTGTTGTCGAAAGTTCAATCTTTGACTTTTCAGCAGCCTCTTTTAATCTTTGCATAGCCATCTTATCTGTTGAAAGGTCTACGCCCTCTGTTTTCTTAAATTCGTCAAGCAAGTAGTTGATAATTGCCTGGTCGAAATCGTCACCGCCAAGGTGAGTATCGCCGTTTGTTGAAAGAACTTCAAATACGCCGTCATCAATATCAAGGATAGATACATCAAATGTACCGCCGCCAAGGTCGTATACCATTACTTTCTTACCCGTGTCGCTTACGCCGTATGCAAGAGCTGCGGCAGTAGGCTCGTTGATAATTCTCAAAACTTCAAGACCTGCAATCTTACCTGCGTCCTTTGTAGCCTGACGCTGTGAGTCGTTGAAGTAAGCAGGAACTGTGATAACAGCCTGTGTTACAGTTTCACCAAGATAGCTTTCTGCATCTTGCTTTAACTTTGTAAGAATCATTGCCGAGATTTCTTGTGGTGTATAAGCTTTACCGTCGATTGTAACTTTTTCGCTTGTACCCATTTTTCTCTTAATTGACATAATTGTTCTGTCAGCATTTGTTACGGCTTGACGCTTTGCAACCTGACCTACAATTCTTTCACCGTCTTTTTGGAATGCAACAACTGAAGGAGTTGTTCTTGCACCTTCGCTGTTAGTGATAACATTAGGGTTACCGCCTTCCATAACAGCCACACAACTGTTTGTTGTACCTAAGTCTATACCTATAATCTTTCCCATTTTTAATTCCTCCTAATTTATAATTAATTTGCTACTTTTACCATACTGTGTCTGACTACTCGGCCGTCCTTATATATGTAGCCTTTCATCAAATCCTCGACAACCGTATTGTCATCGATTGTTTCATCTTCAATGTGCATAACCGCATTATGAAGATTAGGGTCAAATTGTTCACCCTCTGCCTTAATCGGCGTAACGCCCAACTTTGAAAGCGTTTCATTGAACTGTTTTAAAACCATTTCAATACCGTCTTTCATTTTTTGACCGTCCTCCGACTGAACTTCAGTCGCAAGCGCTCTTTCAAGGTTGTCGCCTATCGAAAGAATTGCACCGACCGTATCAATTACCGCGTCACCGTAACGCATATCTTTTTCACGCTGCGAACGCTTTTGGTAGTTGTCATATTCGGCATACAGACGCATATATTTATCAGTCTGTTCTTTCAGCTTTTCTTCAAGGACTTCCTCGTTTGACTTTTCTGCCTCTTTAGGTTCAGCCGTTTTTTCTGTTTCTTTATCTAATGTCTCCTCATTGACTTCCTCATTCTTCTTAGCCATCTGATTACCCCTTTCTCTACTCATCACTTATATATTCGTTGAGTATTTTATCTATTTCATTTGAAATAAGGTCAAGGCTTGCAAAAACCTTTGAATAATTCATCCGTTTAGGTCCGATAACTCCGATTTTTCCGGCTTTTTTATTGCCGAGTGAATAATTGATAGTTACCAATGAGCAATCCTGCAATATTTCAAAATCGTTTTCTTTACCGATTTTAGCCTCAATTCCGTCAGCGTCGCTTGAGGCAACAAGCTTTTTCAAATTTTCTTTGTCATCAAGGAAAGTAAATATCTTTTCCGCTTTTTCAACATCGTTGTATTCGGGATATTTCAATATTGACTTTGCATTGTTGACATATATTTCTGTTTCACCGCTGTCCGTTATCGTTTCATACACAAAGTGCATTATATCAATCAAAACTTTCGGATGAAGTGAAAGTCTGTTTTCAATATCTTTTTGAATATCCTGTATCTTATCAAACGTTATCTCTCCGGCTTTAAGTCCGGCAAGATGTTCGTTTAATATATTTGCAAGTGACATACACGTTGCACTGTCAATGTCGATATTCATTACCTTGTTTCTTACAGTTCTTGTTACAACAATAAGCATTACCGTTTGCGTGGCAATCGGCACAAGGTCAATCTTGTTAATTTCAAATTCCTGCTCCTTAGGCGCTGTAACAACCGTTGTATATTCAGTAAGATTTGACGCTATTGCACCGGCATATCTAATCAGCTTTTCAAGCTGACTGACACGCGTTTCAAGTACGCTTTGCAGCTGTGCAACTGCTTCCATACCTATTTTATACTTCCGCATAAGCGAATTAACGTAAAATCTGTATCCCTCATCTGACGGAATACGTCCCGCCGAAGTATGCGGTTGTATCAGATAACCCATTTCTTCAAGGTCTGCCATTTCATTACGGATTGTCGCGCTGGACAAACCCAAGTTTTCCTTTTTGGAAATTGACCTTGAACCGACAGGTTCAGCAGTGCCTATATATTCATCAATGATTGCTTGCAGGATTTTTCTTTTTCTGTCGTTCAAATCCATATACAAACATTCCTTTCTATCTTTAAACAAGATGTCATATAAGCATTTTCTTGTTAGCACTCATACACATTGAGTGCTAACAATTATAAGATACCACTATTATACCCGATTGTCAAGTGATTAATATAACTTTTCATAAAATGTTCATAAATTATCCCATATTGCCAAATTTCTTATACAAACTCGCACAAAATCGAGTTTGACACGTTAATCCCGTCCAATGTAAGACTGTATCTTCCGTCAATATATTGCATAAGTCCCAGCTTTATAAATTTATCAAATTCACTGCCGAATACATCTTTTATATCCTTGCCGAAACGCGACTTAAAATCAGTTTCGCTTACTCCCCTGTTCATACGAAGTCCGGTAATCATAAATTCTGCTATCTTATCATTTTCGGTCAATTCGATTACTTCCTTTTCCGTACCGCCGATATATTCGTTTATGTCGGACGTGTTGTAAAAACGGCAGTTTCCGATATATGAATGTGCCGCCGTACCTAAGCCGATATACTCCTCACCTGTCCAATACTTTACGTTATGCCTGCACTCGTATCCGTCCTTTGCGAAATTCGATATTTCATATTGTTTAAAGCCGTTCTTACCGAGAAAATCGACTGTATGCATATACATTTCTCTGTCAGTATCTTCATTCGGAATATCAAGCAGTCCTTTTGAATATTCCTTTTCAATAGGTGTTCCGTCCTCAATTATAAGACTGTATGCCGATATATGCTTTACAGGCAAGCTGACGGCTGTGTTTAAAGTATTTTTTAGACTCTCAAACGTCTGTGACGGCAGTGCGGTCATAAGGTCAAGATTTATATTTTGAAAACCCATTTTATCTAAATGACAAATTGTATTATATGCCGTCTTTGCGTCGTGTATTCTTCCGATTTTTTTCAGTTCATCATCATTGAACGATTGTACACCTACGCTTATACGATTTATACCGCCGTTTAACATTGCTTTAATTTTGTCATCATCCATTGTTCCCGGATTTGCCTCTGTCGTAAATTCGCAGTCACTCGCAACGTCAAATACATCAAAGCACATTTTCGTAACTTCTTCGATTTGTTTCGGTGTTAAAATTGACGGTGTACCGCCGCCGATAAATATTGTATCTATTTTTTCTCCCCTGTATTGTTCCGCCTCACGCTTTAGCGCGTCAACGTATTTGTCCGCCGTATCCTCCGTACACGGAAATGATACAAAATCACAATACTTGCATTTTTGTTTGCAAAACGGTATGTGAATATAAAATCCTTTCATAAGTCACCTCAATAAAAAAAGGACTTAACAGTCCTTTTTTATTCAATTCAATATTAATGTTCGTGTCCGCAGTCGCAGTCATCATCGTCACAATCGCAATCAAACTCAAGTTCGATTTCTTCGTGACAGTTCGGACATACGATAGCGTTATCATCGTCAATCATATCAAAATCAATCATAACGTCTTCACCGCAGTTAGGACATTGAATTTCAAAATAATCATTTCCGTCACTGTCGTAATCATCGTCATCATAATCATCGATATAATCATCGTCGTCATCGTCATCATAATCGTCATACTCATCGTCACCGTACAAATCATCGGCAATTTCAAGTACACAATCATCAAGCTCGTCAACAACATCTTCAACATCATCAACTCTTGAGTTCAATTCTTCAATAGTATCAGCCATTTCAGACATAACGTCAAGCAATTTGATAATAAGCTTACCTTCGTCACTCTTTGGGCTAAGGTCAAGACCGTCTGCATAACCCTTTAGATATGAAACTTTTTTAATTAAATCTTCCATAATTAATCTCCTTTCATTCAAAAGGCTGAAAGAAAATTGTTCACAACACAAAATAAGTGCCGTGTGCGATTTTATTCAGACTTATTTTACTCTTTCCATGTATTCGCCTGTTCTTGTGTCTACTCTGATAACTTCGTTCATATCAACGAATAGAGGTACTTGAATTGTAGCACCTGTTTCAAGAGTAGCAGGCTTTGTAGCGTTTGTAGATGTGTTACCTGCGAAACCCGGTTCTGTATCAACGACTTCAAGTTCAACGAATGTAGGCGGTTCAACACCGAATACGTTACCCTTGTAAGACATAACCTTACATACGTCATTTTCCTTAACGAACTTCATTTGTTCTTCGATTTCTGACTTAGCAATGTCAAGCATATCGAATGTTTCATTGTCCATAAAATGATAGAAATCATCATCACCGTATGAATAAGCCATATCCTTTCTGTCGATATGAGCTTCTTCAAACTTTTCTGTAGGTCTGAATGTCTTTTCAACGACACCGCCGCTGATTATGTTCTTAAGCTTTGTTCTTACGAAAGCAGCACCCTTACCAGGCTTAACGTGCTGAAATTCTACGATTTGAAATACATTACCTTCGTGTTCAAAGGTTCTGCCATTTCTAAATTCACCAGCTGTAATCATAAATTAATCCTCCTGAATCTTTTGTAATTTAATATTAATAATTATATTTTAATATATTTTGTCTAAAAAATCAAGTATTTATTAGTTTTTTTTCCTTTTTATTATTACAAGTTTAAAACTTGTAAATTAATAAAATGATATTAGCGTACTATCGCCGTTCTGCTATCGGCGTCCCAATCTACGTCATATCCCATATTTTCCGAAAGGAAGCGTAGCGGTACCATTGTTTTGCCGTTTACAAGTCTTGCTGGCACGTCCATTTTAGCGGGTTTATTATTTATTCTCGCGTTGACGTTATCGATTGAGAATGTCACAGCCTTATTATCAATCGTTGCTGTTGCTGTCTGAGTTTCGCTATCCCATTCAACATCTGCTCCCATTTGCTCGAACAAAAATCTCATAGGCACAAGCGTGCTGCCGTCCTCGATAATCGGCGGTACGTCAAAGCCGAGAATATTACCGTTAAACTCAATATAAGGCGTATCCGACGGGCATTTTTCATTTAATACATCTTCAATATCTGCCATATCATATTCTACCAATCTTTTGTTGGTCCATAAAACAAGCTTATCTTTCCACAAATCACATGCAATAATTAGTTCATATCTACTACCACCACTGTATTCAGGGATTGCTACATCAACAGAATATATGCCGTCCCGAGATATTCTGAATGTATTACTATTATCATATTGTGTTTCAACATAGATATTACCCTTTGCTTTATAGTAACATGTTATAGGTCTTTCTTGCACCACTTTAGTTAAATCCGACTTATTTTTTTCTATGAACATATCTTTTACTTCAAACCTATAATTACTTGCAATAAAATTGACTAACTCTCCTTGAAATGCAAGAGAATTTCTGCCATTGCTTTGCGGCATATGACTCATTTCATTATCAATTTGCCAATCAATCGCATCATAAGAATAGTAAATAGTATTTTTACTTTCATATTCTTGTGGTCCTAATTTTGTGTATTCTTGTGTTTCAGCATAATAGACACCGTCTATATATTCAAAATCGGTTAACGGTTTATCCAACTGAAATTCATTTACCAAATTAAAATTTTCATCAAATGTATATATTGGTTTAATTATCGGGCCATATATTCTTTCCATTTTATCTATTATGAAAGAAGGGTTGAAATATACTTCATCATATACAATATATTTATTCCCATAATGCTTAATGTTTGCCCAATACTGGCTGCTAATTTTCATACGTACATCATCGCTCATATCAATATCGCTCCACTCTACCAAATTATCTGATTTTGTAAATTTAGTATCTAAAAGAGAGCATTTTATAAACTCAGTACCTGTCCACCAGAATAGAATTCCGATGTTACTTTTCACCAGTACATCATGATATTCATAACAAGGATCTAGAGGCTTATCGTAATCATTACTTTTTAAAACTACTGTTTCTGCATTCGCACTTAATGTTGTTGATAATAAAATAATAAATAATAGTCCTATCATAAACTTTTTCATTCTTTTATCCTCCTTATCTGATTATCATTTGCGTCGGTATAGAACCGTTTGCACACGTTACCAAGACTTCTTCTATATAAAATATCTTAGTAGTATGCGCCGGAACTAATATCTGAATTTCTGTAATATCATCTTTTTCATCTCCGCCGCTTGGTAAACTTACAAGTATATCTCCCTCCGTTATAGGATATAGATCTCCTTTTCCGCTTACTTCTCCGCTGCATATTGCCTCAGTCTGAGTTCCGTCAACATTAAATTTCATATACTTTCCGCTCTCATCTTTTACGGTGAAAAACAGATTTGATTCTTTTTTTACTCTGTAACAAAAATACCTATCTTCATCAGTAATATTTTGTGCATTAATTTTGTATGTTGTTTGTACTCCATAATTGCCCAAATTACAAGCATAGTCATAATTGCTGCTTTTTCTTAAATCTTCTCCTTCGGTATTTGTTTCAATTAAATGTGATTCGTCAAATGTTTTAAATTCGTACATATCATGCTTTGTATCAAAAATACACATTTTATTACTATAATAGTCATAATAGTATAACGGCATAATATCAGATTCTGTCGTTTCATCTGCAGCAGTTTCCTCCGCTTGTGGATTCATATGCGTTTTCCATCTATCCAGCACATTACCCTGAGGTTTAAACGGGTTTGATATAATTACTCTTTGTGCTTTATTCAATTCTGTATCGGTATCTATTATAAAATCTAAATCAGCTATCGTTTGAGGTTTAAAATCAGATATTCCTTTTACACATTGAGTTTTATGATATGGTGCATTGTACGGAGCATTTTGGGAAGCATTATAATTTTTAAATCTATTATCAAAATCGTCAGTTTTCCGATATGCAGCGACTGATACTGTAATTCCAATTTCTGATTTTACTTCAAACTCCAACATTGTGTAAATATATTCACCAGGGGTAATTGAAGGATATTTTCCCTTATCATTTCTATACATGCTACTTATCCAAATACTATTATCATTTTGAAAATTGTGTTCTGTTACATTCAATTTTTCAGACATATTATTTGGCTGTATAATAAGTTTATCGCTGTCATCCACATCATTTACTTGTTTTCTTATTCTACCTACACTTAATCCTCTAAAATCTGCATACGCCGGAATACATGCGTAACTTGTAGGCGAACTAAAATTTCCCAGTTTAGCATCGCCATACTTTGTAATTGTCATTTCAGAGTTAGAGTTAGGGTCATAAAATTGAATATCTATATACAAATCATTATCAGTATCGTTCCTATGTTCCATCATCATTGTATATGTACCTGTAGTAAGATTATTTTGGCAAAAAATCAGTCTTGGCTCTTTAGCATTGTCCGCTAAATCTTCAGTGATAATTCCCTCTCTGTTATTTGAGTATATATATTTATGTTGCCCATTTTCTCCGGCCTGATGATGAAACTCTAATGATTGCGGTATATTCATATCTATTATCTTTAAACCAATATCATCTGTTCCCTCTCGATTAATTTTTAATGTATATGTGTCACCTTTATTAGCATAAAGCGAATATACAACATTCTCTTTTAATTTATTCTTTTCATCTGACGAACCTTCTTTTAGTTCTGCCTTATCTGCTCCTTCAAGAGTCGCAGACAATTTACTTGTCGTCAGTTTGCCTACTGTCTGAATTATATATTTGTGTTTGCCCTCTGTATCAAATGTTATGTCATATACTATTTCATTGTCGGAATTAAAAGTCACACTTTTTATATTTTTTTCACGCTCGTTAATGTTTAATTTAATCGGCTCTGTTGTTATGTTATTTTCAATATTTGCTTCAATTACAGGAATATTCTCATCCATATTAAACAAGCATTTAACAATCAGCACACAAATTTCGGCACGGGTTAATTCTTTATCCGGATACATTCTATATTCTGTGATATTGTTTTCTGTTTGAACAATGCCATTCATAATATCATTCATGTATAATTGCATTATTTCATCATAATATATATGTTTTTGTCCGTTTGACAAGAACATATCCTCATAATTTTCAAATTCATGACTTCTATAATTTTTAACATTGGTATAATCATAGAGCAATGTTGGTGAATTCACTTCATCTCTTTTTTTCAACAGTAAATCACATATCCATTTTGCCGCTTGCCCTCTACTAACATTATGTGTATCACCATAATCTTGTATTACAGCCCAATTTTCAGTGCTCATATCATTCAAAAAGCCTAATTTTTTCGCTTTCATTAAATAATTATATGCCCAGTATTTCCCTTTGTCATCGCCGGTTGACGGGCCTCCTGTTATATCATCATAATTTACATGTACAGAATCAAATAACATTCTAAAAAAAGCGCTATATGTAATCTTCGAATCAGGATCAAAGTTTCCGAGTCCATCGCCCGAAATCATACCTATATTTGTAGCTTTGAATAAATAATCAGCATACCAATATGATGAATTAATATTATGATAAAATTTTATTCTGTATCCTTTATTAACGCCATATACATCAGGAAATCCACCATCAAACGTGGCTTGTGATGCAAGAACAAAATTTCTTTCTTTTGTTATTGTTGTATGCAATGTTTGCCTATTCACCACATAATCAATACCTTCATCTTCATCCGTATCGTCAGGTAATTTATTGCTATGTACTGTAGCATTATCACCGCCTAAAACAAGATTGTAATTATTCGGATAAATTGTGTCTATAGTTACTCTCATATTTTGCCAATCAACTGTATCGTACAAATTCGTTGCTGAATATACGGTATTTAATATGTATTCATATGTATCAAAAATTTTCTCAACATTTGAAATATCCATATATGTATTATCCGATAATTTGACTTTATTGGTCGATACATTATACTCATTTGCAATTTTCCATATATAATTATCATCATTGTTTTTTACTTGTACCAATATTGGAAAACGCCGTTTCATATTCTTCAGAATTAAATATTCTATATCCGATTTATCGCTGACCACAACTTTTTTGTCATTCTGTATGTCCTCAAATATTTGATTCCACGTATCTGCAAATTCACCTGGCATACTGCCTAATTTGCTGTTATTTGCTTCAATAAACCATTCACGTTCTTCAGGAGTAAAACCATCTATCAAATCGTAACTTTTGTAAGATGAATTTTTTACCACAGCTTTAAGCGGCACACACTTATACATATTCAAAATAGATGCCATTTTCAGTCCATCTATTTCACTTCCTTTGAATAAGTGCCTTTCTTTAAAATCACTCTTTAAGACATTTTCATCATTACTTGCATAGGTTTGCAATGTTTCTTTTGCCATATCAAATTCGCTGAATGAAAGATATAAATCAGCTAATGCCAATCTTAAATCAAAATCTGTAGCACACTGATATACTCCGTCTATATTCAACGATATGTCTGTATTTGTATTCAGCACAAATATAAACGGTATAATACTATTTTCTTTTAGTTCTTTAAGCTTATCCTCGAGTAATGATACATCTGATACATCATGTGTTGTTACTATAACTACTTTATTTCGTTTGTCAGATGTTTCATCAAATATATTCATACTGTCATCCAAAAGAGATATTACGTTATCCGTACCGTTATATTGTCTTTCCTGTACAGCTGATATTGATAAATCTAAATCATCCGTAAAACTATCTTCATCAGTTGTAAGAATTGAATAACGTGTATTATCAGGTGCTTGTTCCGATATAGCTTTAAAACTGTCCATCCATTGCTTATCACCGTTTATGTCATATTCATACATAGAATATGACATATCAAATCCCAT
>OGQE01001105.1_pt1 | contig 26993 bp, 19 predicted proteins | sample 1553131 | NCBI WGS metagenome assembly OGQE01 (sample SAMEA2579929, study PRJEB22360) | human gut metagenome | biome: human gut; feature: human-associated habitat; material: faeces | place: Denmark | collected 2008/2010
GAACTGGACGTTCGCCTCGCGATTCCTTCGGCGCAAAGCGCCTGCGGAATGGAGATTAAAGTGAAAAAGCAGGAGGCGTGAATGGGGAAACAAAACGATGCATTTACGGCGTATTTGGGTCGTGCCGAGGTGTTGGCAGATCTGTACAATGGTTGCCTGTATCAGGGAGAGGAGGTCGTGAAGGCAGGCAACCTGTGTGAGGTACAGCAGTTTTATCAACAAGGATTGTCAGAGCGCGTGAAAAGACCAACTGCCAGAAGGCGGGAGCGGGATGCGATTCGGGCATTTTGGAACGAGAAAAGTTATGTTTTGCTGGCAGCAGAAGCGCAGAATCAGCCGCATTTGGCGATGCCGTTTCGCTGCATGGAATATGATCTGGCAGAATATGCCAGACAGCTTCGCTATATCCGGTTGAAAAGTGAGGGAAAAATAAAAACCGGTGTAGAGTATTTAAGCAAGATGGGCAGAAAAGATCATCTGACGCCGATCGTAACGATCGTGCTGTATCATGGCACGGAGCCGTGGGATGCTCCAAAGAAGCTCAGCGAAATGATGGAGCTGGAAGAGATTGACCCGATTTTAAAACAGATGGTGCAGGAATACCAGATTTATGTGTTTTCGTTGGAGGAGTTGCAGGAGGAATATTTCCAGACAAATCTGCGCGAACTGATTGGTTTGATGAAACGGCGCAGCAGCAAGACAAAAATTCAGGAATACTGTAGAAAACATGCAGATCGGATCAGCAGAATGGACGTAGCGACTTACGATATGATCTGCGTGATGTTAAATCTGAAAGAACTACAGGACAAGAAAGAAAAATATCTGGAAAACGGAAAGGAGTGTATTGATATGTGCAAAGCGATGGAAGAATGGGCAGAGGAACTGAGAGAAGAGGGTGAACAGCTTGGGATGAAAAACACGCTGAAGCTGGTTGCCAAAATGTCAGAGAATGGGGACACAGAGTATATTGCAAGGTTGATGGAGCCGGAAGTCTATCGGAGGATGATGGATAAATACGGAATGGAGTAATTGAGAAAGTACATTATAAGGAAATAACGCTTGCAAAAGAAAATAAAATTGTCGGAAAAGCTGATGGAGAAGCATGGAAAAATCAGATATCGTTTTATGAATGCGTATCTGTTTGCAACTGTGTTTCAGAAAAATCAGGAAGCATTGAAAGATTTGATAGCGGCACTGCTTCGGATTGAGCTGAAAGAGATCGTGTCGCTGGAAATCCTGAATCCAATCCTGCCGGGGCAGGATATTGACCACAAAAGCTGTATTATGGATATTCTGGTTCTTTTGAACGGAAATATCCGTGTAAATCTGGAGATGCAGGTTTTGGATGAGGGAAATTGGAATGAGCGTGGAGTGTATTATCTGGCAGAGAATCTGTTGGATCTGAAAAAGGGAGAAGATTATAAAAACCTGAAAACAACGGTACAGATTGGAATTCTTGATTTCGATTTGTGGAAATCCGGAAAGAATCCGTTTTATCAGGTATACGAGCTGTGGGACACGGAGCATGACCGCGTTTTTACAAATAAAATGAAGCTTTGTGTACTGTCTTTACGGCAGGCAGAAAAAGCGGAAGAAAGAGAGCGACAGTCGGGCTTGTACGACTGGGCAAAAACGCTGACTGCAGAAACCTGGGAAGAACTACAGGGATTGTCAGAGAAAAATGAAAAAATAAAGGAGGCAGTGGAGACGATGATTACATTGACAGAGGACGAAAGAGTCAGAATTGAGTGTATGAGGCAGGAGAAGGCAGAGAGGGACTGGATCAACGCGATGAATTATGCTACGGAACAGGGAGAAGAGCGTGGTGAAGCTCGTGGAATGAAAATGGGAATTCAAAAAGGAATGAAACAGGAACGGGAAAATACGCTGAAGCTGGTTGCCAAAATGTCAGAGAATGGGGACACAGAGTATATCGCAAGGTTGATGGAGCCGGAAGTATTTGAGCAAATGGCGGCAAAGTACGGGATGAAAGCGTAAGAATATAAGGTGCAAAAGGAAACCTGTAACAAAAACTGGCGGAAGAATGATGCAGCTTACGATTCTCTGAAAAAAGCAATAAAATAAGAAGTAGAGATGGATGAGGCAGTGATCCCATGAAAAGTGGGTATCACTGCCTTTGTTGTAAATTATGGTTTGGTAAGTGCTTTTACTTCTTTTAAGACGATATTCTGTACTTCAGGACTGAGCTGTTCAAAGTAGGAAAGTAAAAGAATGGATTGATTGTTATGGGCAGAGGTGGGAAGAGACGGAATATCGGAATTTCCAAGCAGATAGTCTGTTGTTACATGAAAGATAGAAGCAATTTCCAAAAGGGATTTGAAGTCTGGTTCTCTGTAGCTGTTGACATATCCACTGACAGTTGACTTGGAAATGTTCAGGGCAGCAGCCAGATCACGCTGGGAAATAGACTGATCTTCCATGAGTTGTTTCAGGCGTTCTCCAAATGATGTCATGCATGATCCTCGATATGGTGTTGTAAAGTTAATATATAGTCTGGTTTCAAGATGATTGTAACAAAACAAGTACAAATATAAATGAATGGACGCAAAACGAATTGACAGTATGCGAAAAGAATAATACTATAAAGATAAGAAATTTATGAAAAATGATAAGGATTGGGGCGATGTGTGTGCTTCGTTTGGCAATTTGTGATGATAATAAGCAGTTCTTAGGAAATCTAAAAGAAATGATAGAGCAAATTCTGGAATCAGAAGTGGCAGTTTCAACACATACGAATCCGTTCTCTTTGTTGACATATATAATTGATGATGTGGCAGGAAAGCTGGATGTTGTAATACTCAATGTTCGCATAAAAGATCAAGATGGAGTGCATGTTGCCAGAACGATTTTAAATCAATTTTCACATATAAAAATTATTTTTATAACAGAGCAGCTTGAATTAGTAAAAGGTATTTTTCGAGTAACGCCGATATATTTTCTGATAAAACCTATAGAACAGGTTTATTTAAAAGATGCATTGTATAAAACAATAGCAGAAATTTCAGAAGATAAGGAAAAAGTATTGATTGTAAAAACTGGGAATAATAAAACAAAACTGCAAAGTTTTAAGATTAAAGATATTTATTATATAGAAAGCGATATGAGGCAATTACATATACATGAAAGAGCAAGCTATACGAGTATTTATATGAAAATGGATGAATTGGAAAAAGAACTCACGAACAATTTTTTGAGATGTCATCAAAGTTATGCTGTTAATATGGATAAAATATGTAAGATTGATAGAGAGGAAATTGTTTTATTTAACAATGCGCATATACCGATAAGCAGATCAAAAAGAAAAGAGGTTGAAGAAAAAACAAATCATTATTGGAGCGTTAACGATTAATACATAGTTAAAAAATGGAGGAAATGTAATGTTAACATACACGTTGATGAGCGATAAAGGAGATAGAGAGCAAAATGAAGATTTTATATCTTTAAAGGTAAATGGAAATCAGGGATTTTTTGCATTAGCTGATGGACTTGGAGGACATGGAAAAGGAGAAGTTGCATCGAATTTAGTAGTAACAGAAGCAATTAAAATATACGAGAAAGAAGGCTGCCATACAGGATTTTTAGAAGAAATATTTGAAAAAAGTCAGAACCAATTATTGGAAGAACAGAGAAGATCACATGCACTGAATGATATGAAAACAACGATGGTATTGTGTTCTGTTACAAATGATAGTATTTGTTGGGGTCATATAGGAGATTCCAGATTATATTTATTTGATAAAAAGAAAATAAAATGCAGAACCATTGATCATAGTGTTGTACAGATGCTGGTATATGCAGGAGAAATTAAAGAAAAAAACATACGATTTCATCCGGACAGAAACCGATTATTAAAAGTGATGGGAACAGAATGGGAAACGCCTGGATATGAGTTAAGTGAAATATATGATCGAAAAGAGGGACAAGCGATTTTAATCTGTACAGATGGATTTTGGGAATTCATAGATGAGAAAAATATGGAAAAAACATTAAAAAAATCTCATTCTGTAGAAGAATGGGGAGAACGCATGAGGGAAATCGTGCTACATAATGGAAGCAATAAGAATATGGATAATTACTCAGCTATTTGTATATGGCTGTAAGGAGGAACGTATGGGGATTCGAAGATGTGAAAATGGACATTATTATGATGATGAAAAGTTTTTTAGGTGTCCTTATTGCGGAATAAATATTGATTTAGAAGATGAGATAGATTCGGATCAGGATAAAACAGTAGCAATTGCTGATATCAATTATTCGGAAGACGATGATGATCGTACAATTATGGCTGAGGGAAAGGAAGAAAAAAGATATTTTGTAACAGGTTGGTTAGTATGCGTGGATGGGGCTGAAAAAGGACGGGATTATAGGCTACATATGGGGTTTAATAGAATAGGAAGAAGTTATCAAATGGATATATGTTTAGAAGATGACCTGGCTATAACAAGAGATAACCATTGCTCTGTTATTTATGATGATAAAAATGGACAGTTTCTAGTCAAACCATCAGTAGGAACTGTAACTTATTTAAATGGAAATATTTTATTATCGGCCGAGATAATAAAAACAGGAGATAGAATACGAGTAGGTCAGAGTACATTGGAATTGGTTGCATTTTGTAATGGAGAAAAGAAATGGTAAAAAGACTGGTTACAGTTATTGGAATAGCATATTTGTGGTTTGCTTTGGGATTTTCAACTTATGCTCAGGGAAATGAGATAAGTCAGATTAGTGTGAAAATGCCAGAGGTGAAAGTTTACTTAAATCAAAGCATAGAAGGGAACGAAGAAATTCGCGCTTTTTTGAGCGAAAAAGAACTTTTTTATCAAAATGTAGAAAGTGTGGAAAAAGAAGATATTGCATATTATATTCTTTTAGATTGTTCGGGATCGATACCGCGGGAAGATTTTTATGCTTATAAAGAAAGTATTACAGAATTGTCCGAAAATATAAGGGAAAATGATGCTTTATTAGTATATACCTTTGGGGATGATACAGTAAAACTTTATAATTCTAGAGAACAAAATTTAGATGAATTAAGTGCTGTATTGGAAACTATAGAAAATAGAAATCAAAATACGTTACTTTTTGACTCAATAAAAAATGTGGCAAATGAAGCGTCGAAAGAAGATTTCTGCGATAGAAAAAGCATTATACTTTTAACTGATGGAGAAGATTTTTCATTGGGTACAACAACTGGAAAAGAAGCATTGGAATATGTTCAGGAAACAGGAATACCAGTGTATGCAATTACAATGGAAAATTCAAAAAAGGAATATATAGATGCAATAGGAGAGTTTTGCAGGAAAACAGGAGGAAATGTTAGTGTTGTAGAAAATAAAAAGTATGATGAAGCGTTATTATTATTAAGTGATCAAATATTAAACTCTAGTTGCATTTATTTTAAGGCGGAAAATAATAAGATAACAAATAAAAAAGAAACGTTAACTTTGAATCTGAATAATCAAAATGAAATAATCAGAAAAGATGTATATGTGAATAAATGGATTCCGGATACAGATGCACCTTATATAAAAGACGTTAAGAAAATACAAGAGGAAACATTACTGATCACATTTTCAGAACCTGTGAAAAATGCGGATTCAGTGGCATCATGGAAAGTAACATGGAATGATGAGAATATTTCAATTAAAAGTGTCAATTATTGTGATACGGATGAAGCAATAGAATTGAATTTTGATCAGAATTTGTACACGGGTTCATATACAATTGCAGGTATTGGAATAACAGATATTTCCCAGGAGGAAAATGAATTAGATAGTTCCTATCAGTTTAATATCGAAGGAGAAGAGCAACTGGAAGAATCATTAGGTGAAAAACAGCAATATAATCTATATATTCTAGTATCTGCAGTATTTGGTGTGGGTATTATTTGTGTAATTTTTCTAGGGATCATTTTTGTCAAAAAGAAGAAAAAAGAAACTTCTAATTTGGAAAATCCAATGACGGAAGTATCGGCAGTAAAAATATCAGAGTATGATCCACGTATAAAAGTAGAGATTCAAGAATCATTGGGAAAAGATATTGCGATTTTAGTGAATTTTAATGGTAATGTTGTAAAAAAAATAAATACAAAAATTGATAAAGAGTTAATTGTTGGAAGAGATCCGAAGTGCAACTTATCTTTTGATATAAAAACATTGTCCAAGCGTCATTTCAAAATTGAATATGATGGGAAATATATGTATATTGATGATTTGGGCAGTACAAATGGAACAAAAGTGAATGGAATTTTAATAGAAAGAAGACATCGTTTAGAGAGAAAAGATGTTATATCTGCTGGAATGCTTCGATTTCAAATTGAGTGGTAAGATTTCATTTATATGATGGAAGGCGAAAATAATGAACTTGCAAGAAATTTGTCCGAATTGTTTCAGGACTACAATGGAAAATGGAATTTGTGTAAAGTGCGGTTATCAGATGATGCAGGATAATCAAGGAATATGGCTGCATTTATATACGGTTTTGCATGGACGCTATTTAGTCGGACGAGTGCTTGGAAGAGGCGGATTTGGCATTACTTATAAAGCGTATGATATTGAAACATCGAAGATCTGCGCAATTAAAGAATATCTTCCTGGTTTTTTGAATCTGGAACGTAAGGATAATAGCATTATAGTAAACAATTCAAATGATAAAATTAAATATAAGCATGGAGAAAAACGATTCGGTGAAGAAATAGAAATCTTGTATCGCATAAAACGATATCCACATATCGTACAGATATTAGATGATTTTTATGAAAATAATACAAGATATTATGTTATGGAGTTTATTGAAGGCATAAATCTGAAGCAACTTGTAAAGCAAAAAAAATATATTTTTCAGATAAAAGATGCTTTAGAAATGATTGAGAAGGTCGGGACAAGCCTTCAAATGATTTATGATAATGAAAAGTTAATTCACAGAGACGTAAGTCCGGAAAATATTTTAGTTGATGCACAGATGGATTACAAAATTATTGATTTTGGAAGTGCTAAAGAAATAAAAGAGGATGGACAAGATGCTTTTTCTGTTGTATTAAAACCTCAATTTGCACCATTGGAGCAATATTCTGATTCTATGCCACAAGGGAGTTATACAGACGTTTATGCATTGGCAGGAACTTTTTATTATATCGTTTCCGGAAAAAATTTACCGACAGCAATTGAACGTATGAATGGAACAACAAAATATATACCATTGGTACAGATGGGGGTATCTGCGAAAATTTCAGAAGCAATAGACAGAGCACTTACTATTAATTATAAAAAACGGACACAGACAATAAAACAGCTTTTGCAAGAAATATTAGTAGATTCTGATAATTATTTATCTGATGAACAGCCCAAAAGGAGTATTTCTATAAAAAAGGCAATAAAACCTGTAAAGAAAGGAAAATATCAAAAATGGTACTTGGAAATAGTGAATGGAAAAAATAAAGGGAAAAAATGGATTTTTGAAGTTGATGAAAAGAAAAAGATTATAGGAAGAGATGCTAATCGCTGTCATGTTATTATTGAATATGAAGAAATTAGTAGAAAACATTTTGAAATTACTTTTGATGAAAACAAAAAAATATTTGTAGGAAAGGATTATTCTAGAAACGGATTGTTAGTGGATCGAAATTATATTCATTCAGAACAGTTTCAAATTGCACCGGGATGTTTAATTCAATTTCCGGAAACAGATTGTGTATTGATTGTGGGGATTAGCAATGATAAATAGTGAAATAGATGAATTTTTTAAAAATGGTGTAAATACAGAGGTAGTGCAGTATGACGACACTGTTGAAATTGAAAAAAAATTGATATATGCAATGAGTCAGGTGATTGGGACCAGAAATGAACAACAGGACAGAATTGCTGTTAAAGAAAAAAATAAACAGCTGCTGGCTGTTGTTTGCGATGGCATGGGTGGCTTATCAGGTGGACAAATTGCAAGTAAATATGTTGTGGAGCAGTTAATAGAAGATTTCGAAAAGGATGAGAATACAAATCCTACGGATTTTTTACTAAATGAAGCAATACAACTGGATAAAGAAATAAATGAATTAAAGGATGAAAATGGAAAATATATTGGTGCCGGTACAACACTGGTGGCAGTCATAATTAAAGATCATAAATTATACTATGTCTCAGTAGGCGATAGTAGGATTTATCTGATTCGTAAAGAAGAAATAGCGCAAATTACGGAGGATCAAAACTACAGATTAACATTAAAAAGGGAGTTGGAAAATAATACGATCAGTCAGGAAGAGTATTTAAAGGAAATACCATATGCAGATGCCTTAATTAGCTACATTGGTATGGGTGGTCTGAAGGTTATTGAATATAATAGTGATTACCCATTAGAACTTAAGGACGGAGATAAAATTTTATTGTGTAGCGATGGATTTTATCGAAGTTTTTCTGAAAAAGAGATAATAGAAGAAGTAAATGGAATTGAAAACTTTTCTATAGAGGAAGATGTTAAAAGAATGATAGAAAAGGCGGCACAGAAAAATATTCTGCAAGGAAAAAAACAGGATAATACCAGTGGAATACTGGTTATTATACCGGAAGATGGGAGAAAATAAGATGAAAATTCGTTGTATGAATTGTATGAAGGAATATGAAGATGAGTATGAAATTTGCCCGAATTGTGGATATATTCGGGGAACAAAACCGAAAGAGTCTTATCATTTGCGCCCGGAAACAATTTTACATGATAAATACGAAATTGGAACAGTGATAGGATTTGGTGGATTTGGTGTAATATATAAGGCGTGGGATAAAAATTTAAAAAAGATTGTAGCGATCAAAGAGTATTATCCGACCGCTTTTCTAAATAGGATTCCGGGAGAAAATTCTGTCAGGATTTATGATAAAAAAAATCTGGAGGCATTTGAAAAAGGGAAAAAAGAATTCTTGGAAGAGGCCAGAAATTTGGCGAAATTTAATAGTCATCCGAATATCGTTCATGTGTTTGATTTTTTTGAAGAAAACGGTACAGCATATTTTGTGATGGAATATCTGGATGGTTGTAGTTTAAAAGTTTTTTTACAGGCGAATCGGGAAAAAAAGAAGACTATGAGTGTTGATACAGCTCTGCAGATTACGCAAGCTGTTTTAAGTGGTTTAAAAGCGATTCATGAGAAAAGAATTATTCATCGAGATATTAAACCGGGAAATATTTTTCTGTGTAAAGATGGGACAATTAAATTAATTGATTTTGGCGCAGCACGTTTTGCATCAGAGGATACCGAAAAAACCAGAACAATTATTATTACGCCAGGCTATGCGCCGGCAGAGCAGTATCAGACAAAGAGCAAGCAGGGGGCTTATACAGATATTTATGCGGCAGGTGCGGTATTGTATGAAATGCTGACAGGAATAAAACCGGAGGAGTCAATCAATAGAAAAGTTGAGGATAATGTAGAAGAACCGCAAAAATTGAAGCCGGAGGTTCCGGCATATATCAGTAAGGCAGTTATGAAAGCGATGGCGATTCAGCCTGAAATTAGATTTCAAACAGTAGATCAGTTTGCTAAAATATTAAATTCAAAGAAAGAAGTCAGGGATGTAAAAAAGGAAATAGCATTTCTGAAAAAGAGAAAAATATTCAGAATAGCAATGTTATTCATGATTGTGATTGGAAGTGGAATTTTTTGTGGCTGGCAGTACTCACAGCGAAATACAGGAATAAAGCTGCAGCCTGCAGCAATCAGTGTATGGATACCTTATGACGAAAGTAATGGGGAGGAGGATGCGAAGCAATTACTGGATGAAATGACAAGTGAATATTTGAATAATAATGAAATGATCAGTTTAGATATTCAAACAATCAGTTCATCTGATTATGAGTATGAATTAAAAAAAGCTTTAAAAAATGGAACAGGACCGGATGTTTTTGACAGCAGTTGCCTGACTGCTGAGGATTACGATTATTTAGGTGATTTAACACCTTTATTTAAGTTGTCGGTTTTTCATCCAGAGGATTATTTCTATTTAAGTGATTATCGTACATATTTTCCTTCAGGTAAACAACTTCCGTTATCTTTTGAATTACCAGTCCAGTACACGAATATTTTAGAAGATGTAACAGGTGCAGAAGAAACTGGAAATAGTAAAACGAAATTTTTAGCAGGGGAGATAAAGGAATATTTAGGCAGTACAGATGATTATGCAGAAATCCAGCAACAGTTAGCGGGAAGATATGAAATGTCTTTTCCGGATAATACAGATGAATCTAAGGGCAGTTTTAAAAATTTATGGAGCATATCTGGGGAAATAGATACAAAGAAGCAGGATGCAGCAATTTTGCTATTGTATTATTTATTGTCAGAAACATCGGAAGATTATCTTACAGTCCAGAATACAAACCATTTACCTTTAAATAAAAATGTTATGACAGTTTTTGTAGAGGTAAATCGAGATTTTGAGGGGATAGAGAAATATATAGAACAAGTACAGATGTCGGTTATGGAATAAGATATGTTCAGGTATGACAGGGGAATTTGAGGGGAAGAAATGTGAAAAGGTGTTTACGCTGTTTTCAAAACTACGAAGAAAATAAAACTGAATGTCCCTGGTGCGGTTTTCAGGAAAATCAGCAACTGAAAGAACCACAGTATCTGTCTGCAGGAACTGTCCTTCAAAATCGATATGAGATCGGTGCAGTAGTTGGTGCAGGAGGATTTGGAATTACTTATGCAGCATGGGATCGGGTGCTGGAACAGAGGGTTGCAATTAAAGAATACATGCCGGGAGAATTCTCCACACGGACACCCGGGGAAACCCGGGTGTCCGTGTATGGAGGAGAAAAGGAAGAACAATACAAAAACGGCAGGGATAAGTTCTATGAGGAATCCCAGCGTCTGGCAAAGTTCCAGGATGTCCCCGGAATTGTCCAGATTTATAACAGTTTTGAGGAAAACGAGACGGCATACCTGGTTATGGAATTTCTGGAGGGAGAAACCTTAGGCGAACGATTGAAACGGGATAAGCGGATACCGGAACAGGAAGCAGTTGGAATTATTCTGCCTGTTTTGCAGGCATTGACAGAGGTACACCGTGTCGGAATTCTGCATCGTGATATTGCGCCGAATAACATCTTCCTGACAAAGGATGGAGGCGTAAAGCTGCTTGATTTTGGCGCATCCCGAAGTGTGACGGGAACGCACAGCAAGAGTTTGACAGTTCTTTATAAAGAAGGATATACGCCGGAGGAACAATACAGAAGCCGTGGGGATCAGGGAACGTGGACGGATGTATATGAGGTGGCGGCGACCCTGTATAAAATGCTGACCGGAACAGTGCCTCCGGGAGCCTTGGAACGGAGAAGAAAAGATACGTTAAAGCTTCCATCCAAGATGGGAATCAAAGTGACAAAGCAGACGGAGCAGGCATTACTGAACGCGCTGAATGTAGATGTACGTTACCGGACAAAAACTGCAGATGCATTTATGCAGGAATTGATGGGGACGGAAAAGACAAAAGCGCATTTCGTCAGGACAGAGGAAAAGAAACAGGGAAGCATTCCGCTGTGGATAAAGGGATTGGTTGGAACACTGCTGTGTGGAATGGGAGTGTATTTAGTGTTGCTGTTTACCGGTGTAATAAGTGGAGCTGGGGGATTTGCGCATCTTGGAATCCCGGAAAAAAGTACCCGGATTCCGAACCTTGTCAACATGAATCTTGAAGATGCGCAGAAAAAAGCGGAAGAGTCAGAACTGAAATTTTTGATTACAGATAAAAATACTTCGGAAGAGATACCGGAAGGATATGTATTGATTCAAAAATTAAAAGCAGGGAGTCTTACGGAAAAGGGAGAGACCATTGAAGTAGTGGTGAGCGCAGGATTGAATAATCTTACAGCAGAAAAAATTGAAAAAGAGGGAATTGAATTGGTACAGGTTCCGGATTTGCAGTACCAAGATATGGATAGTGCAATCGAGATGATGGAGAATGTTGGGATTAATGTAAAAGTTAAATATGTGGAAAGTGGAATTGTAGAAGGAGGAAAAGTAACGGCGCAGAGTGTAGCGGCTGGAGAGCAGCTTGCAAAAGGGGAAAGCATTACGCTGAATGTAGAAAACTTTGTTGTAGACTGGACGGAAGCAGATGTAGTGGAGACAGCGGTAAGGGAAGCACTTGGAAAAGAAGAAGGGGATATCTATGCGAGTGAAATGGGAAATATTCAAAGCTTAGATCTACATTTGCCAGAAAATTCAAAAATAAATGTAGATGCGTTAAAAAATTCTTCAAATCTTGAAGAATTAGTGTTTTGGGGAAGTACAACCAGTTCTGAATTAGAAGGTGTAGGTGTTGAAACAGAAATTATAGGGATAAATAAATTGTCGGTTTTATCAAAGTTGAAATGTTTATTTTTGAGGAATGTGAGATTAGACAATTGGATAGAAATAAAAAATATAATGTCTTTAGAAAATTTGGTAATATATGGTGTTCAGGATATGGATTGTTCGGGCATTTCAGAATTAAAAAATTTGAAGTATTTATCGATGGAAAATACAAATATACTAGAAATCCCAGAAAATTTTCCGTCGGAAAATATAGAAGAATTAACAGTTGATGAAGAGGTTCTTGACAAAATTAGTAATGCTGAAAAATTACAAAATATTCAAATGTTGGGATTAGGACATTTAAAGGGGACAAATGAGACCGCAGAAATATTAAAACAAATGAAAAATTTAAGGCGAATAGATATAGAATCAGTAGAAGATAATTACTCAATTGGTTTTTTAAAGAATTTGAATCAGATTCAGGCATTGAATATGGATTACGAGTTAGGGAAACAAAAAATAGAACATAGCAATACTGAAAAAGTGTTGTCATCAATGAAAGGATTAAGGGAAATTGGTTGTTATAGAGTTATTGGAAAGGAAGAGGATGGGGGCATTATACTTGAAGAAATTGGAGCAGCTAATCAGATTAAAAAACTAAAAATTAATAATTGGAGTGTAGGAAGCTATATTGATATAAGCAGTTTTAAAAATTTGAATAATTTGACGGAATTATACATTGGAATGTGTGATTCTGAAATACTAAAAGGATTCGAAAACGTAAAATTCGTTCGTAAATTAAGTGTAGGTAGATTAGATGAAAATATGTTAGAGATCATATCCGGTTTTTCTGATTTAGAAGAATTATATATGGAGTATACAGGACTATCAGATTTAAATATTTTGAAAAACAATAAAAAATTAAGGAAGATGACTATCGGCGTTAGTTGTACAAATATTACATTGGAAAGTATGAAGGAGCTAAATCAGCTGGAAGAAGTTTATTTTTATCCGGATACTGACGAAAATAAAATTGAAGAATTAAGAAGCATGCAGAATGGTGGTTAAACGGGAGATTACATATGAAAAGGTGTTTACGCTGTTTTCAAAACTACGAAGAAAATAAAACTGAATGTCCCTGGTGCGGTTTTCAGGAAAATCAGCAACTGAAAGAACCACAGTATCTGTCTGCAGGAACTGTCCTTCAAAATCGATATGAGATCGGTGCAGTAGTTGGTGCAGGAGGATTTGGAATTACTTATGCAGCATGGGATCGGGTGCTGGAACAGAGGGTTGCAATTAAAGAATACATGCCGGGAGAATTCTCCACACGGACACCCGGGGAAACCCGGGTGTCCGTGTATGGAGGAGAAAAGGAAGAACAATACAAAAACGGCAGGGATAAGTTCTATGAGGAATCCCAGCGTCTGGCAAAGTTCCAGGATGTCCCCGGAATTGTCCAGATTTATAACAGTTTTGAGGAAAACGAGACGGCATACCTGGTTATGGAATTTCTGGAGGGAGAAACCTTAGGCGAACGATTGAAACGGGATAAGCGGATACCGGAACAGGAAGCAGTTGGAATTATTCTGCCTGTTTTGCAGGCATTGACAGAGGTACACCGTGTCGGAATTCTGCATCGTGATATTGCGCCGAATAACATCTTCCTGACAAAGGATGGAGGCGTAAAGCTGCTTGATTTTGGCGCATCCCGAAGTGTGACGGGAACGCACAGCAAGAGTTTGACAGTTCTTTATAAAGAAGGATATACGCCGGAGGAACAATACAGAAGCCGTGGGGATCAGGGAACGTGGACGGATGTATATGAGGTGGCGGCGACCCTGTATAAAATGCTGACCGGAACAGTGCCTCCGGGAGCCTTGGAACGGAGAAGAAAAGATACGTTAAAGCTTCCATCCAAGATGGGAATCAAAGTGACAAAGCAGACGGAGCAGGCATTACTGAACGCGCTGAATGTAGATGTACGTTACCGGACAAAAACTGCAGATGCATTTATGCAGGAATTGATGGGGACGGAAAAGACAAAAGCGCATTTCGTCAGGACAGAGGAAAAGAAACAGGGAAGCATTCCGCTGTGGATAAAGGGATTGGTTGGAACACTGCTGTGTGGAATGGGAGTGTATTTAGTGCTGCTGTTTACCGGTGTAATTAGCGGAAATGGAATCGGATTTTCCCATTTCGGGATACCGGAAGGAAGTACCAGGGTGCCAAACCTCGTGAATACGGAGATTGAGGAAGCACAAAAGAAGGCGGATGAGTCAAACCTAAAGTTCCTGATTACAGATAAACAGTTTTCAACAACGATTCCTGAGAACCGGATTTTAAGCCAGGAGTTAGCTGCCGGAAGTCTTACGGAGAAAGAAAGCAGTATCCGGGTGGTGGTGAGTGCAGGTTTAAACAGCATGACGGCGGAAGAAATCCAGAAAGAGGGAATTGAGCTGGTACAGATCCCGGATTTACAGTATCAGGATATGAAGGAAGCAGTAGGGATGCTGCAGGATGCGGGACTGGATGTAAAACTGGAATATGTGACGACGGGGATTGTAGAAGGGGGAAAAGTAACAGCGCAAAGCGTGGCAGCTGGGGAACAGCTGGTAAAGGGAGAAAGTATTACGCTGAGCGTGGAAGATTTTGTTGTGGATTGGACGGGAGCAGATGCAATAGCAGGGGCTATTAGGAAGGAACTTGAAAAAGGCAGTGGAGAGATTTATGCGAGTGAATTGCAAAAGATACAGTCTTTAACGATAAATATGCCTGCAGAGGATTCCAGGACGGATCTGACGGTGTTGACCAATTGTATAGAATTATCTTCGTTACGTATTTGGGGCAGCGTTAGTACTTATGTTAAGAATGGACTTATATATGGAGATGAACATAAAATTGAAATAAGTGGAATTAATAACCTTAAAGGAATGAGAAAACTCAGTGCACTATATATAAATCAAGTAGATTTTAATATTTCTGAATTGAGTGAATTGACACAACTGAAATGGCTGGATATTTCCTACAATGAGATATCAGATATTTCAGCTTTGGCAAATTTAAAGAATCTCGAGAAATTATATATTGATGAGACAGAAGTATCGGATATTTCAGGATTATGCGGGTTAACTAAACTGACAGATCTTAATATTGCTGGAACAAATGTACAAGAACTATCCGGGGATTTTCCTTTGGAAAATATAAAGAATTTAGGAGTTGATGAAGAACTTTTTGATCGGATTAAAGACAAAGAAAAATTGTGTAATATTACCGAACTGGAATTAAAGGATCTTACAGGGACAGAAAAAACAAGGGAGTTATTGCAGGCAATGGATAATCTGAGATGTCTGTCTATAAATAATGGAGCGTGGGGAGAAGAGTATTCCTTTGAATTTTTAAGAAATATGGATCAAATACGGAAACTATCTTTAGGACAGAGTGTAGGCAGCGAGGGATATACACGTGGCGAAACAGGCGTATTTGCTTCCATGAAAAATCTGAAGGGAATCGAATGGAATGGAGTTGGAGGAGATGACCAGACAGTAGAGAAAATATTAGAAGAGATTGGAAAAGCAAAACAATTAAACTGGATTGACATGTACGTATATATGGATGGAGCAGATCTTGATTTGAATCATTTCTCTGGTCTTTCTGAATTGGAAAAATTGTATATTGTACATTCTTCTGATAGTAACAAAAAAATAGTAGGATTGGAAAATTTGCAAATGATATCGGAATTGTCCCTTCAAAATCCGGAGAAGAGTCTTGTAGAGGCTGCTTCAAAATTGAATAATTTAACTTATTTTGAGATTTCTAATTCAGAGCTTTCTGATTTAAATGTATTAAAAGATGCTTCGAAGCTCAAAAGAATTGATGTGGGATGGTATTGCCCGAATATAACCCTGAAAAGTATGAGAGAGGTAACGCAGTTGGAAGAAGTCTATTTTTATCCCAATATGAAAGAAAATCAGATAGAAGAACTGCGAAAACTTCAGGGGCAGTAAACAAAGCAAATGGAAAAAGGGGTCGTAATTGTTATGTGATATGACAAATTATGACCTCTTTTTGGTTATTTCTTACATTATTAAGCATGAAAAGCAGAATTTACTATACTAAAAGCGACTGGATATACAGTCACAAAACGCTTATGGGAGGAAAAAGAGATGTACGAAGTGAAAACAGACAGAAACATATGGAAGGATTTGGTTCTATGGAGAGTTGTAACGTTTGTACTTTCATTGATTGTGTGGATTATTGCATCGGTTAAGGCAGTAAAGAATTTTTCAGGATCGATTTTCTCAGTTGGCACGGTAGTGGCAGGATTGATTGAATTGGGATGGATCATCTATTTGATCTATTATTTTTGTAAATTAGTAAATGATTTGAATATTGTATGTGCTCATGTACAGGGAGATGAAGAGGAAAATTCCTGGAATTATATTCTTGTATGGCTGTTGGGAAAATTAACATTAGGCGCATATTCTGTATACTGGATTTACAAGCAGGGTGGGCGTTTAAATCTTTCGTTAAAAAGATATGGAATTGAGTCACAGGAGACAGGAACCATTTATTTTTTATGGTCGACGATTGGACTGCTTTTTGGAGGCGGATTTATAACGTATTATTTGTTGATTAAAAATTTGAATAAAGCTTGTATTGCATACACGAACGGAAATTATGGTGAGGGTTCCAATGAAAACAAAATGAACGAAAATAGCTACGGAGTTGGAACGGACGAAGAAGAGTACGACTATGAAGAAGATGATGATGTAACAAGAACAACCCCTGTATTAGTTGGAATTTCCGGTGAGTACGAAGGACAGGAATTGAATATTTCTTCAGGTGAAGAAATTGTTATGGGACGGGATGCACAGAAATGTAATCTGGTGTTTACATCGGAGAATGTAAGTAAGATTCATTGCAGGATTACGTTTAATTTTAAGGAAAATGTTTATTACGTCACGGACTACTCTAAAAATGGTGTATTGGCAGGAGGAAAAGCGTTGGCAAAGAATATGCCGCAGCGTGTGTCCAGAGGTACACGAATCAGTTTTGCAGAGAATGAAGTATTTCAGTTGAGATAATCAGGAGGGAAACATGAAATTAGTTAAATGTAACGCAGGTCATTATTATGATGGAGATAAATATGAGTCCTGTCCGCACTGTTCACGGGTAGGACAAGAGATGGCGGAAACAGCGCCATTGGAGAAGCAGAAAGGTAAGGATACCATGACAAGCTGTTCCCATGGCCATTTTTATGATGCTTCGAAATATAGTTCTTGTCCATATTGTGAACAGGAAAATAAGGAATATGAAGAAACCGTACCATTAGGAGAAAAAAAGGAAATGTCTTTTGCCGATATTATTAACAGTGGAAAAAGAACTGTCTTTGCAGATGAAGATAAAACAATTAGCTTAAGCATGACGAAAAAAGGAACGGAGCCGGTGGTTGGATGGCTGGTTTGTATAAAGGGTGATGAAGAGGGGAAGAGTTTTCCTTTAAAATCAAATAAGAACTTTATCGGAAGATCGGCGACATCGGATATTGTTATTGTTGGGGACGGAAGTGTTTCCCGTGAAAAGCATGCAATTATTATTTATGAACCACATGAAAGAACTTTTATTGCACAGCCGGGAGAATCCAGTGAATTGTATTATTTAAACGGAAAGGTTGTTTTAAATAATGAGATATTAAAGAGCCATGATGTGCTGGAAATTGGAAATACAAAGTTATTGTTTGTACCTTTATGTGGTGAATCCTTTAGCTGGGAAGATGTAAAAAAGGAGAAAGAAGAATAAAAATTGGTAGAGTATGGAATTTATGGCATCGGGGGAGTTTATACAGGCGCTGTTTTTGACTTAAAACATGGGAAGATAATAATAGGGAGAGATCCTAAAATCAGTAACATTGTGTTATATGGAGAGAAAATCAGTCGAAAACATTGTGAGATTGTGTATGATCAAAATTCCGGAGAATACATGGTAACTGATTATTCGCAAAATGGAGTATACCTTGGTAATGGAAAACGGTTAAAAAAGGATACTCGAACTTTGGTGAAAAGACACAGCTTGCTATATATAGCAACCCCGGAAAATAGTTTTATACTTTTGTGAGAGAGGAAGGAATGAAAAGACATGTTTTGTCCAAAATGTGGAAAGGAAATTTCAGATAGTGTGATTGTGTGTCCAAAATGCGGGACGAGAATTCACGATACGAAAACCACAAATAAAATAGATAAAAAGGAAATGGAGGATTTTGTAAAGAAGTTAAAGGATAATTTGAAAAAAGATAAGGTTCGTAATTTTTTTAAGAATTTCAAAAACAATAAGAAGTTTGCGATAGGAGCACTTGGTGTATTAGTGCTGATTGTAGTGGTAATTTTGGTAAGTGGGAGAAAAACCTCTATCAACTTAAATGATTATTTAAGCGTTGGTTTTGACGGATATGATACTGTTGGAACGGCATATGCAGATTTTGACTACGAAAAATTCATGAATAAGTATGAAGAAAAGCTAAAATGGAACAATTCATATTTAAAAAAGTTGGAACGATCTGCAGAAAATGAAAATTTTACAAATAGCTTTCTGGCAGAGATATTGTTTGAATATACTACAGGAACTCCAGCAGAATTGTTATATGAATATGTAATAAATGCAGGATTGCTGGATGTCAGAAGTAATTTAAGCAATGGCGATACCGTTACATGGGAATGGTCGATCTCGGAAGATTCCCAAAAAGAAATGGAAAAGATGTTAGACTGTAAATTAATTTTCAGTGATCAGGAATTTAAGGTACAGGGGCTGGAAAAAGCGGATACAGTAGATCCATTTTCAATTTTACAGGTGGAGTATGAAGGAATTTCGCCGAATGGAAGTGCATATTTGCAAAGTAATGCTAAGGATGAATTTGAATCAATGATTCAGTTTGAGACAGATAAAAGTAATGGGTTATCGAATGGAGATATTTTAACTGTATCTGTAAACGATGATAATGCAGATTATCTGCTTTCAAATTACGGAAAAATTTTATCGCCTTTGCAGAAAGAATATACGGTGGAAGGATTAGACGAATATGTTGGTTCGTGGAATGAATTGACAGATGACTTTAAAGCTATGTTAAAGGCAGAGTCAGAAGATAAAATTTATGCGTATACGGCAAGTGAATATGCAAAGTCAAGCTTGCTTTCGAATCTTTCGTATAAAGGCTATATCTTTAGTACTTTGAAAAATGGAGAAGAAAATAACGGGATCTGTGGAAGTTCGAGAATTGACAGAAGCTCTTATAGTACTCGAGGGTATGTAAATCCGCTTACTTGCTATCGTGAAATTGTCGAGAAAAACAGAGGTGTTTATGAAGCTGAATGTGGAGATGGCTTTGAAGCGTATAGTAGTTATGAAAGTATCACAAAATTGTCCGATATTTCAGATAACTTTAAAAACGAGCTAAAAAAGGATGCAGAAGATAACATTGAAAGCTACTGTGCCACATTATGTAAAGGCAGAAATTTAACGACAAGTAATGTAAGGCTGGTAGGAGACTATTTATTAAAGGCTAAGAACACGGATTCAGAAGCATCTGGAAGCAATGTCTATTATTTGGTATATGCTGTTGATGTAATCCAGAATGAAGAGCATACCCCAGCAAACGGCACGATATATTTCCCGGTTAAATACAATGGGATTATAAAGATGTCGGATGGCAATTTTATGGTTTCAGAAAATGAAGGAATGGTCGGAAATAGCAGACTGGAAGTGGGCAACTATTATTATTGCAGAATAAGCGGATATATGGATGGTACAGAAATGTATTCTGACTTAATTACGGCAAACCGTGATAATTATACATATGAAGTATCCGATGGATTGAAACAGTTCGGAGATTGATTAAATATTCTCAGAAAAGTTTGCTGATAGAATTCCGGCATAGCATTTATTGTGCATGCCGGAATTTTGCAAAAAGGGGAAGGAGAAGGTGAAGTAATGTCTATGAAGTATTCGAAGGCTATAAAAAAGGGAATAGCATATGTTTTGGCAATATGTTTAACAGCAGGAACTGTCGTATCACCTGTATTTGCAGAAGAGCCTGAAACCGTAGTGGCACAGGAAACTGTAGAACAGGAGACATCCGAACAGGAAACAACTGAAGTAGGTGGGACGGAAGAGGAAACGGAAGAGCAGGAAACGGCAGAGCAGGAAACGACAGAAACGGAGAAACAGGAAACGGAATGCACTTGTGATATTGAATGCAATGAGGATAAAGTAAACAGTGATTGTATAGTATGTTCACAGGCAGAGAGTGGAATGCTTGCAGAAGTATGTGAGGGGAAGCATTTAGTAGCTGTTTCTGGAAATTCTGTTGAAGAGGAAACAGAAGAAAATATTAAAGAGGCCAGTTCGAGACAAAGTGAATACAGTGTTGTATGGGATGGTACAGCTGCAAAAGAATTGCAAGGGGAAGGAACCAGGGATAACCCTTGGATTATTTCCTGTGGCCAGGAATTGGAATACCTTCGGCTTCAGACAAAGAAGGGGAACGACTATGCAGGTGAATTTGTACAACTATCAAAGGATATATATCTTAATACGGTAAGTGATGAGGAATGGAGCGATGAGAATTTACCGGAGAATTTGTGGGAAGGAATAGACGGATTTAGCGGTACATTTGATGGAAACGGTTATACAATATTTGGGCTGTGTATGAAAAAAGATGGCGAAAATACAGGATTATTCAACACAGCATCTGTTAAGAATTTGACATGTATTAAGAATTTAACATTGTCACATATTTATGTTAGCGGATCAGATAATGTAGGCGCTTTTGTAGGAAATGGATTGTGGATTTATATACTGAATTGTTCAATTACAGATGGAATCGTAAAAGGTTCTGGAAATAATGTAGGAGGTTTTATTGGAAAATCAGGCTCTGCCGGATGGTATGGAACAACGATAAAAGAAAGCAGTAATTATGCCAGCATATCTGGGAAAAATTATGTTGGCGGTTTTTTAGGATATTCCTATATTGGTAATAGCCTGGGAGCATATGATCCGGAAAATTGCGGTGGCACAGAAACGATTACATTGAAAGAACTGAAAAATCATGGAATAGTTTCCGGAAGTGAATATGTTGGAGGAATTGCAGGAAGTATAGGCAGAAATTTAAACTGTGGTGGAATGTCTCTTGAAAAGTTTGCAAACTACGCAGAGGTAAAGGGAAGTAGTTGCTGCGGAGGTATATTTGGACAAACTATCGCAAATTATGAAGATGTAACCGTTGAAGAGGCAACCAATAAAGGAAAGATAACGGGAAATACATATATAGGTGGAATTGTAGGAAGATGCGATACTTCCGATAACAACGAACATGTATATCAGAATTGTTATAATGAGGGAGATATCACAGGAACAGAAGGCAGTGGCGGAATTGTTGGACTTTCTGCTAATACCTGGTGGGGAGAAAATATTCTTCTGTTTTGTTATAATGCAGGAATCGTAAACAACAATGACTTAATAGGGAAAATTTCTAACAGTGTAACATTTAATGGAAATTGCACAGTTAAATCCTGCTATTATATGAGGGATATACAGGATATCAGCGGAGAGGGAATCATAAAATTCTCTGAGGACGACAGAGGAAACGTCAGTAAATTTGATCTGTTGGATTTTGAGAATGTCTGGAAGATGACGGCAGATTATCCGGCTTTTTTATGGGAGGATAAAGAAGAGATTGATACGCCGGATAATATTATGGGATCTTTGAAAATTTACTCTTCCTATAGTGATTGTACGATAGGGATTGGACAGATAATGGGAGTCAGTGCTCGGGTAGTGCGCAGGAAAGAACCTGTAAAGGAACCGGATTCTTTTTCTTATGCGATCGAAGATGAGACAGTAGTAAAGCTAACAGAGATACTTTATGATGAGTATGGACCAACTATCGGTCTGGAAGGATTAAAAGAAGGAAGTACGAAAGTAACGTTCTGGCATATACCGACAGGAAAAAAGGTATCTATTATTGTCAATGTAATTGATAATTTAAATGTTTATGATATCAAAAGTTTGGCAGCATTAGAAAATGGAGAAGATTCAGACAGGTTTATTACCAGTTCCCACATGGGACTGGATAATTTTCATCTATACAAAAATCCGGATGAAACCTATACGGTAACTTTCGATGCATATAACAATCTGGCACATTATGCGGCTGTGGAGGTATATGATAAAAACAATAAGTTGATACAGGTGGAGAGAATAGATAAGAAGGAAAATTATCAAACTGGTATATTTGAGGTGATGGAAAGTGGCGTGAATTTATTTGTAACAATAAGCAATTTTATGAAAGATTGGTATAAGCAATATCAGGATCCGTTTTTTACGGAACATACAAAAATTAGTGTAACTGTTCCAGATGGGGGAAAGATATTTATATCGAATAATTCTGAAGCTTCTGTTGGGTGTATGGTATATAATAGTGTAGATATTGACCTGAACTGTATAGATAAGTCCGTAGGATTATTAAAAGCAGGGAAAAAACTGCAAAAGGAACACACAATTTTTAAGGCATTTTCAAAAGAAGTTCAGGAAAAAACAATGAAGGAATTGGTCAAGAAGGGAGTTTCGGAGGACTTTAAAAAAAATTTTTTAAAAGAGTATTCTAATAAGGTAAAGGAAAAATTCACAGAATCTTTTTTATCGTCTAAAATGGTAGATTGTTCAAATGCATTTATAGATGCTCTGTATGAGTGTAAGTCAATTGATTTTGGAGGTTATGTACTTGAAGCGGCAGATAAATCTGCAATAGATATTGCAGAGGATATTTTTGAAACAAAAGCAAGTATTTTTGGCGCTGTCATGCAGGCAATGTTTTCTATTAATGAGTATTTAAACTTACTTTTACAATTTACAAATTTTTCAACATCCAGTGGAAACCCAGGAGTGGAAATCCATGTTAACTCGAATGATGACTGGGTAGTTTCGGAGGATGTGATCGTGGAGACTGTAACCGGAATACCTGTTGTGTATGATTCACTTCTTGTTGAAAATTTGTCGGCACAGGCAGAATATAAATATATCTATGAGGATTTTATAAATAGCAAATCTCTTATTATTTATAACATCACATTATATAGGGAAAATGAAGAAGTACAGCCGGAAGGAAAAATAAAAGTATCAGTGCCTCTTCCAACTACCTATGATAAAAGCACTACCAAAATATACAGAATGGAAAAAGACGGAAGCTATACGGATATGAACGCAGCTTTCTCAGATGGTTTTATGAGTTTTATTACAGATCATCTAAGTGTTTATGTAATGGTGGCAGAAAAAAATTCTACTGGAACAGAAACAGGTAATGATAAAACAAATAAGGGGGATAAAAATAATGAAGAAAAAATAAATGGAAACAAAGTGAGCGAAAACATGGGAGAAGCCGCTACAGATAATGGCAGCAGTACAGATGTAAATAGGACAGGATCTGAAAAGAATACTGTTTCCGTAACTCAGCCAGCAATGGAAGAAATCCTCGAATCGAAAGAAGTAGGATATCAAAAGAAGGCAGCTGACAATGAAGAAAATAGTTATAAGTTTGAGAGTACCTTTGATGATAAAGAATCTTCTGAAATAGAAGAGTCTCTGGAAAAAGAAGAAAGTGAAGAAAATAAAGTCGAAAGTATAGGAGATGATGTAGAAAAAGAATCTCAGACCTCTTTATCGGATGAATCCTCAACCCAGAGAAGCAAGACGAATAAGAATCTGCTAAGAAAATGGTATGTATTAGCTTTGATTTTGGCTGGAATAGTTGTTTTTATTTGGATTGTTTTATTTAAGAGAAGAAAAAACAAAAAAGATCGGAGAAACTAATTCTGGAGGGAGTAGTATATTCCAATACTGCACCAGCACAGGAAACAGTTGATGAATAATCGGATTCATATATTATAGGATATTAATCTGAAAAGGAGATATTTTATGTATTGTGGAAATTGTGGTAAAGAAATAAAGGAAGGATCAGCTTTTTGCCCCGCATGCGGGGCAAAAGTTGTAATTGTAGAGTGTTGTTGACTCCATAAATTAACATAATACTGATCTACTTGCCTGTCTCTGGAATGATCTGTATACTGTCATTAGTTTACAGAAAGAAAAAGGTCCCAGAGCACCCTACCTGGAAAGTAGTGTACTCTGAGACTATGGTCAAAAACCATGATTTTATATCAGACTACACGCTGGTTCTCAAGGAGGATTTTGGCGTTTTTGTTGAGAGCAGTGAGAACTCCCATATTTGTCCCGTATGTCGGGAAACGCTCCGCTACAGAGATTCCAGACCACGCATCCGTAAAAAGGAAGGTGGCACTAAGGAGCAGCTGATGATCCGCAGGTTCCGCTGTCAGAACTGCCATGCTTATCACAATGAACTTCCGGACTGCCTGAGCATTGAGCACATTGGTGCCTGACCCCGGGAAAAAACATTATTCAAGTGTTATGATGGAAAAAGCGGAGAACTGTGGCCCGATGCGAAACCTGAAGTATCGGTGGGAACCGTTTTTCATATAGAAATTACGGATGAGTTGCGTGAAGAATATAAAGTAGAGAAAGCAGCTGTATCGAAAAAAGTAGAAGAGCTGAATGCTTTACTTGCAAAGGAAGGCGCAGAGTTGATGGAGTCCTCTGAATATGCAAAGTTCTATTATATGGGAAAGAAAGATGGAGATTATTATGCAATTGTAGGATATAAGGTATTCCATTTGTATGATTCTTACTTTTTCTTGACGATGAAGACGGATCCATCAAAGGATTCTATCGAAGTTACGGATGCATGGTATAAAGGACAAAGTATTGATAAGCCTACTCTTGATATTGACCAGTACAAAAGAGTGTATTAACCCAAAAAGCAACCGGGGTCAGACTACGGGAAAACATGGGAGAGGAAGTATATTGTGAAAAATAAGCATGATCGCTTATTTTTTCACACAGCTATTTGTGCCGCAGGCGACACAAAGTAGCTAGGGATCGCACGCGGTTCCTTCGGCGCAAAGCGCCTGCGGAATGGAGATTACGATATGAAAAATAAAAAAAAGATGATTATTGCCGGCATAGCATTGATCTTGTTAGTCATAGTAGGTGTGGTGGCAGTGAATATTTCGAAAAAAGATTCTCAGAGAGAAGAGATAGCAAGACAGCTGGAACTGGGGAAAAAGCAGCTGACCTCTTTAGAGTATGAAGAGGCGATTGCTACTTTTAAAAATGCCCTTGCGATCGATCCAAAGGATCGGGAGCTTTTGGCTGGTTTAGTGGAAGCTGAGGAAGCGTATGCTAATAGTAAGGTCACGATTTTGCTTGCGGATATTTCCAGCTCTGAGGAAGTTGAAAGCTTTCTGGTACAGATGAGTGAGAAAGAGGCAATCCTTCAGGCGGCCATTGAAGAATTGACAAAAAATGAGGCAATAATAGACAATCCAGGATATCAGGAAGCATCAGATAAGCTGAATTCTTTGATAGAAGAGATTCAGAAAGAAAAAGAAGATGCAGAGAGCAAAAAGAAAGACTTTACATCGGATTTTGAAAATCAGCAAGAAGAAGTAACAGAAAAAGAGAGTGCATTGTCTGATGAAGAAATCATTGGTGCAATACGTAAGGCGTCTGAATTTGCATATAACTGGTTTTGGATTAGTGACAGAGAGCATGTAGATGAATACGATACTTATGTTGATTATGATGAAAATGGAAATCCATGGGAATATAAAAGAGTGACTTATGAAGGGATAAGTAGTTTAGATGATGTACTTGATTTGACGAAACATTACTTTACCGAGGAAGTTGCGGAACAATTAATTTCTCAAAAGGATTGGTATGAACAGAGTAATAAAATATATGTATCAGAGCCGGATGGCCTTGGTGGTCCGGAAGCGGATTACTATGATATCAAAATTGTCAAGGAAAATGATATAAGATATACAATTACCATTTATGAATATTTTGGTGACGAATTATGGGAAGATCCATATGATGTTCATCTTGAATATATAGATGGTTATTGGGTATTTGATAAGATATTAGTACGTGAAGGAAATCCGGTTCCCATAAATGTAATAGAAGGAGATAAATTAGCAAACGATTCAGATGGGCAATTTGATATAACCGGGACATGGTATAGCGAAGAGTATGATGAAGTCGATGGATGGGCAACCAGTTACAAGACCATCTTTAATCCGGATGGTACAGTACTGCAAATAGGCTGGAGGAATGAGGATCATGGAACCTATGAAGTTTCAGCTGACGGCATGTGTGTGACAGCATACTTTAAAGAAAACTATATCGATCAACCTGGAGATGGAATGCAGCTTTTGGGTGGTTATGAGTACTCTGTTGTTTACAAATTAGACTCGGAAAAGCAGTGCATATATGCTGCATATTCTCAGGAATTTAAAGATGCCTTGTATAGCAATGCCGAAGATGGCGTGTTGCAAAGACATTAATAGAAAAAAGACTCCCGGCATCGTGCCATTTGGCGCGATGCCGGGATTTCGTATTCAGTTCCATTCCTCAGCCAAGAGGAAGTCGCGGATATTCCGGTGTTTGATCCCGTTTCGGCTCATATCGAACTCATCGAGGGAAACAACGTACTTCGGAAAGTTATCGCAGATTCGAGACCGTTTCAAGTTTTGTGTAAACGTTAAAAACTGATATAAGATTTGTGAAT
>OGQE01001126.1_pt1 | contig 26521 bp, 24 predicted proteins | sample 1553131 | NCBI WGS metagenome assembly OGQE01 (sample SAMEA2579929, study PRJEB22360) | human gut metagenome | biome: human gut; feature: human-associated habitat; material: faeces | place: Denmark | collected 2008/2010
ATAGCCTTCTTTCTTTGAACGCAACATTTGCTTTGTAATTATTATACCATATTCCAGCGAAAAAGCAAACAATTGTTCGATTTTCGCCGCCCGGACTTATGCAGTTTTTGCATTAGCGAAAGGGAAGTGAGTTGTGATATACTACGGGGTTTGCGTCAAAATCGCTGGTACAGCAGGGGGCAAGCAGCTCGAAAAGGACCCCAGACTCTTGCCTGCATCGCGCCTCATGCGCTGCCTATGTGCCGCTGCATCCTATTCCATTTTGCACTTAGCAGGGTTGATATTGGTATGACATAATGCAGGGTTTGGACTCTTTTTAGGGTGATGTTTGATGGTTTTTTAGGGTGACAAATACAAGCAGTGATACCGTAACGGTAAAAAGTCATCAAATGACACGATAAAAAAGTGTCGGTAATGAAATCCTCATTACCGGCACTTTTTTATTTGTCCGGAGCAAAATAGTCCTCAAATAAGAAAGGGAAAAGAGGTGAGAAAAAATGAGCAAAATGGTCTATCTCCCATATGTTCGTTTTGAGCAGGAAGAAGGAGAAGCTGAGGGTATCGGCTGGTACTTTACGCAGTATAATGCCGAAACCGGAGAAGGTCGAGGCTGGCACGGAACAGAGTTCATGCCGGACTGCCTCTTTGAAACGACATGCGAGGGCGGCGAACCGGAAACAAAGTTCTTTGATGTGAATACCAATGAACCGATCAAGCAGTGGAGTTGGCCGGAACCGCCGGATGACAATGCGTTCACGAACTATGGCTCGCTGGATGAGTTTGTAGCGAATAATTCGCAGAAGGTGTTCCGCATTGTTGACTGCAATAAAGAAGCACAGGACTGTCCCTGCATGATCTATGGTCGCCTGAGTACGATGATAGAGCTGGCAGATAAAGGCGCTCTGTTGGGCATTCAGGTGCTGCAGGAGAGCGATGATGGCAAGCTGTATGATACGGATACGCTGGAATACTACAAACTCAATGAGATCCGCCTGACAAGCTACAAAGAAGACATGGGATATGCGTTTTACCCCCCCTATCCACACCAAATTTAAAATAGCCCATCTCGTCGCAAATCTTGACAAAATCCGCAAAAAACGATACAATATAAAGGTTAAAAAGGAATTTCGGCTCCTGCTCTGACGGCGGGAGCCTTTTTGGAGGAAAACCATATGCAACTCACATTATGCTGCCCGACCCTGTTCGGGCTGGAGGGTATCGTCGCGGACGAGCTGCGCTTCGGCGGCAGGCTGACCGACGTGCACGCGGAAAACGGCCGCGTGCTGTTCACCGGTGACGAGAACACGCTCGCATGGGCGAACCTGAACCTGCGGTGCGCCGAGCGCGTGCTCATCCGCATCGGCACATTCAAGGCAAAGACATTCGACCAGCTGTTCGAGGGCGTCAAGGCGCTCCCGTGGGAACAGTTCATCCCGGCGGACGGTGCATTCCCGGTCAAGGGTCACAGCCTGGACTCTGCGCTGCACTCCATCCCGGACTGCCAGAAGATCATCAAAAAGGCAGTCGTATCGCGCCTGGGCGCAAAGTACGGTCAAACCTGGTTTGACGAGATCGGCGAAAAGTATCAGATTCAGTTCGCCATCATGCACGACGTAGCCGAGCTGTATCTCGATACCTCGGGCGCCGGTCTGCACAAGCGCGGCTACCGCGCCAACAGCAACGCGGCGCCGCTCCGTGAGACGCTGGCGGCGGCTATGGTCAAGCTGGCGCGCTGGCGCGGACGCGACCCGTTCCTCGACCCGTTCTGCGGCTCGGGCACGATTGCGATTGAGGCGGCCATGATCGCGCAGCGCCGTGCGCCCGGTCTGCTGCGCCGCTTTGACGCGGAGAAGTGGAGCTGCTTTGACAAGTCGGTCTGGCAGCAGGCTCGCGAGAGTGCGCTCGACCTTGCCCAGCCGGACGCTAAATTCGATATCGTCGGCAGCGACATCGACCCGGACTGTGTGCAGCTGTCCATCGAGAACGCGCGCAAGGCCGGTGTAGCCAACACGGTGTTTTTCGAGCGCGCGGACGCGACCAAGCGCGATTACAGCAATGCGGGCGTACTGTTTGCCAATCCGCCGTACGGTGAGCGTCTGCTGGACTTGCAGCAGGCGGAAAAGCTGTACGCCGACCTCGGCAGAGCGACAAAAAACAGTCCGATGAAGCAGTATCTGCTCAGCTCGGACCCGCTGTTCGAGCGCTGCTACGGCCGCAAGGCGGATAAGCGCCGCAAGCTGTACAACGGCATGATCAAGTGCGAGCTGCATATGTATTTTAAAGACCCGTCTGCATCGAACAGGGGAGAGAATAAGCACTCCGACCGATCGTCTGCTAAACGGCCGGCAAAACGCTGAGCGGTACAGGGCACTGTTCATAATTTGTTCAGAAAATTTTTGTGAAAATTCCGGATTACCCCCTTGCATATTGCGGCTCCTTGGTGTAAGATAATACTCGAAGTTAGCACTCGGGTAATTTGAGTGCTAACCCCCAACATTGTAAAATCTTATTTTTCATAGGAGGAATCCATTATGAAGCTCAAGCCCCTTTGCGACCGTGTAGTTATCAAGATGGTCGAGGCGGAGGAGACCACCGCAAGCGGCATTATTCTTACCGCATCCGCACAGGAGAAGCCCCAGGTTGCTGAAATCATCGAAGTAGGCCCGGGCGGCGTTGTTGACGGCAAGGAAATCAAGATGGAAGTTCAGAAGGGCCAGAAGGTCATCACCGGCAAGTACACCGGCACCGAAGTTAAGCTGGACGGCGAGAAGTATATCATCGTTCGTCAGAGCGACATTCTGGCAATCGTAGAGTAATTTTCAGGAGGTAATTCATCATGGCTAAGCAGCTTATTTACGGCGAGGACGCGCGCAAGGCTCTGCAGCGCGGTATTGATCAGCTCGCTGATACCGTTAAGGTAACCATCGGTCCGAAGGGCCGCAACGTTGTACTGGATAAGAAGTACGGCGGTCCGCTGATCACCAACGACGGTGTTACCATCGCTAAGGAGATCGAGCTGGATGACGCTTTCGAGAACATGGGCGCACAGCTTGTTAAGGAAGTTGCCACCAAGACCAACGACATCGCAGGCGACGGCACCACCACCGCTACCGTTCTGGCGCAGGCTTTCGTTCGTGAGGGCCTGAAGAACGTAGCAGCAGGTGCAAACCCGATGGTAATGCGCCGCGGTATCTCCAAGGCAGTCAAGGCTGCTGTTGCAGCGATTGCTGAGAACTCCAAGAAGGTTGACGGCACGAACGACATCGCCCGTGTAGGCGCTATCTCCTCCGGCTCCGACGAGATCGGCACCTTGATCGCAGAGGCTATGGAGAAGGTTTCCACCGACGGCGTTATCACCGTTGAGGAGTCCAAGACCGCTGAGACCTACTCTGAGGTTGTTGAGGGCATGCAGTTCGACCGCGGTTATATCACCCCGTATATGTGCACCGACACCGAGAAGATGGAAGCAAACCTGGACGACGCTCTGGTGCTGATCACCGATAAGAAGCTGTCCAACATTCAGGAGCTGCTGCCGATCCTCGAGCAGGTCGTTAAGGCCGGCAAGAAGCTGCTGCTCATCGCTGAGGACGTTGAGGGCGAGGCTCTGTCCACCCTGATCGTAAACCGTCTGCGCGGCACCTTCACCTGCGTAGCTGTTAAGGCTCCGGGCTTTGGCGATCGCCGCAAGGATATGCTCCGCGACATCGCAATCCTGACCGGCGGTACCGTAATCTCTGAGGAGGTTGGTATCGAGCTGAAGGACGCTACCATGGATATGCTGGGTTCTGCCCGTCAGATCAAGGTAACCAAGGAGAACACCACCATCGTTGACGGCGCAGGCGACAAGCAGGCTATCGCAAACCGCGTTGCTGAGATCCGCGGCGCAATCGAGCGCACCACCTCTGACTTCGACCGTGAGAAGCTGCAGGAGCGTCTGGCCAAGCTGGCCGGCGGCGTAGCAGTTATCAAGGTTGGTGCTGCCACCGAGACCGAGATGAAGGAGCAGAAGCTCCGCATCGAGGATGCACTGAACGCAACCCGCGCAGCTGTTGAGGAAGGCATCGTAGCAGGCGGCGGCGTAGCTTATGTAAACGCTATCGCAGCGGTTGAGGCTCTGGCTGCAGAGGCAACCGGCGATGAGAAGACCGGTATGCAGATCGTTGCACGCGGTCTGGAAGCACCGATGAAGCAGATCGCTGCCAACGCAGGCATCGAGGGCGCAATCGTTGTTGATAAGGTAAAGCACGCTGACAAGGTTGGCTACGGCTTTGACGCTGCAACCGAGACCTACGGCGACATGATCGCAAACGGCATCGTTGACCCGACCAAGGTAAACCGTTCCGCACTGCAGAATGCAGCATCCGTTGCTTCGATGGTCCTGACCACCGAGAGCCTGATTGCTGATAAGAAGGAGCCGGTTCCGGCTGCTCCGGCAGCTCCGGATATGGGCGGCGGTATGTACTAAGAAGTACCCCAAAACGCTGAAAACACTGGGAATTTCAAGGGTTAAAAGGCAAACTTACCATAAGCTTACGACAATCGTCAGTGGAAAAGCATCAGATATGTATGAGGCCGACGACTGCATTTTGCAGGCGTCGGCCTTTTTCCGTTGTCGAAAAATTACAGATGCAAATGTGCTTAATGGATTCTTCAAGAGGCTTGAGACTTACCCGGAAATGAAAACAGAGCGCTTCACAGCAGTGAAACGCTCTGTTTCTTGTATGAGTATCATCGGATTTGCGTGCGCCGGAGCTTCATGCTGTATTGCTCGGAAATCCGGATGAAGCAGTTCCGCGGCAGCCGGAGATTATTCGTACAGCGGGAACTTCTCGGTGAGTGCCAGAACGCGTGCGGAAATCTCGTCCTTCTTCTCATCGTAGTGGTAGATGCAGTCTGCAATGCAGTCCGCGATGACCTTCATCTCTTCCACGCCCATGCCGCGGGTCGTAGCGGCCGGGGTGCCCAGACGAACGCCGGAGGTGATGAACGGGCTGCGCTTCTCACCCGGAACGGTATTCTTGTTGGCGGTGATGTGAACCGAATCCAGACGCGCCTCCAGATCCTTGCCGGTGCACTCCTCGTCGGTCAGATCAACGAGCAGCAGGTGATTGTCGGTGCCGCCGGAAACCAGCTTGACACCGCGTGCCTGCAGCTGTGCAGCCATAGCCTTGGCATTCTCGACGATCTTGCGTGCGTACTCCTTGAACTCCGGCTGCAGTGCCTCGCCGAAGCAAACCGCCTTGGACGCGATAACATGCTCGAGCGGACCGCCCTGGGTGCCCGGAAATACAGCGGAGTTAATGCGCTTTGCCAGAACCGCGTTGTTGGTCAGGATCAGGCCGCCGCGCGGACCGCGAAGCGTCTTGTGGGTGGTGGTGGTAACAACGTCAGCATACGGCATCGGGTTCTGGTGCTGACCGCCGGCAACCAGACCGGCAATGTGCGCCATATCGACCATCAGGTAAGCGCCGTAGCCATGTGCGATCTCGGCCATTTTCTCGAAGTCGATGGCACGCGGATACGCGGATGCACCTGCAACGATCAGCTTCGGGCGATGCTTCTTGACAGCCTTCTCAAGCTCAGCGTAGTCGATGAAGCCATCCTCGTTTACGCCGTAGGAAACAAAGTGGTAGTTCTTGCCGGACTGGTTGACCGGAGAGCCGTGGCTCAGGTGACCGCCCTGAGACAGATCCATACCCATAACAGTGTCGCCCAGATCGAGTAGAGCAAAGTAAACCGCAAGGTTGGCCTGTGCACCGGAGTGCGGCTGAACATTCGCATACTTTGCACCGAACAGCTCACATGCGCGCTCGATTGCGATGCGCTCTACCTTGTCAACAAATTCACAGCCGCCGTAGTAGCGCTTGCCGGGAAGACCCTCAGCGTACTTATTGGTCAGCACGCTGCCCATAGCAGACATAACGCCGGGAGAAACGATATTTTCGCTGGCGATCAGCTCGATATTCTGGCGCTGACGGTGCAGCTCCTCGTTCATCGCACTGCCCAGCTCGGGGTCGATCGACTGGATCATACCGATGGAATCCATCATTTCTTTGTACATTTGAACTACCTCCAAGCTTTAGTAGTATAAAGTTCTCTTTGACTATACCATTGCCCTCATAAAAAAGCAAGTCGATTTTACGAAAAATATAACCAAAAATGAAGGATTGTAAAAAGCCTCCTGCAAAAATAAAAAAGGCAGGTTACCCTGCCTTTGCTCAGATGTTCTGATAGAACAGTCCGTCCCTCGTGCAGTACCACAGCAGCATGCCGTGCCGAATATAGGGCAGACGCACGTCTAATCCCCATTCCGGGTACTGCTTTTTGACGATCATCGTGTCTCCGGTGAGAAATGCAACGAACGAGATATAGTGCTTGCGGTGCATTTCATGCGGTGCGGTGATATACCATTCGCCGTCGCTGTGCTCAATTTGCAGTGCATTTTCCTCGTCAGGTTTGTGCATAACGAGGTTGGTCAATTTTGCACCGCAGCAGGTCACATCTGCGTCATCGGTCGAGAACAGCAGGTTGCCGCAGGCCGGACAGCGGTAAAACCGCATTTTCTTCATATTGCCGTTAGTCATATCGTTTTCCTCCAGATCGCCTCTCAGCAGGGCTTCGGTGTCCACGCCGAGGGTCTGTGATAACAATGGGAGGAGCGAGATATCGGGAGCACCGCCGCCGCGCTCCCATTTGGATACCGCCTTGTCGCTGACGCCAAGCTGTTCAGCCAGCGCAAGCTGTGTCAGTCCCAGTTTTGTCCGCATTGTACGGATTAGTCTGCCGGTTTTTACCTGATCCATTCGGATCACTTCCCTTGCGTTCTATTATACGGAAAACAGAGGAGAATACAATGAACGCTCCGTAGAGTTGCGGAAAATTGAGAATGGAGAATTAACGTAAGAGCGAACCTGCGGCATCCTGCTCCCAAACTTATCGGGAACACTTTTCCCGCTCGTTTATAGCGGTTTTCTGCACTTTTTAATTTGTTTCACTTACTCTTTGGCGCTCTTATCTCCACTGTTTCCGGGTGCTCCAGTGCCGTATGTGGTAATCTATGTGGTCAAAAACGCTTCCCGCCCGGTTTCCGGTGAACTGTCACCGGTGTCGGGCGGGAAGCGTTTTGTGTTTCAGACCGTCTGCATTGTAACTCTGAGCAGGCAGTTGTGCAAGTTGTTTCTACGCAGACAGCAACTCAAAGGTTGAGCCGCAATAGACAAAGAATAACCTCACACATTTGCCTTCTGGAGATAAAACTCACTCTCCGCAACTCGCGTCACAAAATCATACTCCGGCCGCGTTGCCTTTGAGGGCGAAATATTGTAACGCTTAAACACCGAACGAAAATATGCGAAGAACGCTCTGTCCTCCTCTGTCATCGGGGCAACCCAGCCGTTCTCAGCACCATGGGCTTCGATTTCCTCTAACTCTGCCATACGCTCTTTATCCATGTCAGTTGCTCCTTTCGGTGAACTTTCACCTGTACAAGCGGAAATCGTTTTGGACTGCCTAAATTGTAACTCTAATGGTAGGGGTGTGCAAGTGGTTTTCTGGGAGGATAGCAGCTCAAAGGTTGAGCCGCTATAGACAGAGAATAGGCAGGTAGATAGGCAGAGGTACTTTTCTTGCTCCCTGGGTATAAATCCCTTAATACAGGCATAATAGTAAGGGATTTATGGCACAGCCTATTGACTATTCTCTTATTTTTCGATATTATTTAAGGGAAAACGAAGAGAGGTGAGGGAATGAGAACCTTCAATTACTCCGCAATCAAGGAGCAGAAGTGGGACTCGGATGTTCTTGGCCTGATTGCGGCCATATACAAGGAAGCCGGCAAGCAGGAACTGTATTTGAAGCAGCGCCCGGAGGAACTCGAAAAACTCGTGGAAATTGCCAAGATACAGAGCACCGAGGCATCAAATGCCATCGAGGGCATCGTCACCACGAGTACCCGAATCCGGCAACTCGTCGAGGAGAAAACCACGCCGAGAAACCGTGACGAGCAGGAAATTGCTGGATACCGCGATGTGCTGAGTATCATTCATGAGAGCTTTGACGCGATACCAATTACGCAGAACTATATCCTGCAGCTTCACAAAATCCTGTACAGCCACATGAATAACCCGCTTGCGGGCCGCACAAAAAGCGTGCAGAATTATATCACTGCCACCTATCCGGACGGTCATGTGGAAACACTGTTTACGCCGCTTGCCCCTTATGAAACGCCGGAAGCGCTGGACAGAATCTGCGAGGAATACAACCGTGTGATTGGAAATATGGAACTGGAACCATTGATTGCAATTTTGTTTTTTGTCCATGACTTTCTGTGCATCCACCCCTTCAATGACGGAAACGGAAGAATGAGCCGCTTGCTCACGACGCTGCTTCTGTACCGAAACGGCTTTTATGTCGGCAAATATACCTCCCTCGAAGCCAAAATTGCTAAAAACAAGGACCTGTACTACAACGCGCTTGCACAGGCGCAAACCGGCTGGCACGAAGGCACCGAGGATGTAGTGCCCTTCGTCAAGTACCTGCTCGGGACGATCCTTGCCGCCTACAAAGACTTTGAAGATCGTATGGCACTTGTGGAAACCAAGCTGCCTGCACTAGAAATGGTGCGCAGAGCAAGCAAGAATAGAATCGGGCGGTTCAATAAGCAGGACATCCGGGAACTCTGCCCAACGCTCAGCGACAGTTCCATAGAGGGAGCCTTGCGAAAACTGGTCGTAGCCGGTGAACTGAAAAAGGAAGGACGCGGGAAGAATACCTGCTATTTCAGGCTAAATTAGATTCCGTTCAATAGGAGCAACTTTTTAGAGGATCGCACCTGTTCATACGAGCAGATGCGATACATTTTACCGTCTTAAAAGACCGTGTACAGTAGAGCTATAGACAAAGAAGAATCAATTTCCGCAGTAAGCATGAATAACCTGTGTAATGAACTTTGCTGTGCCTTTACCACCAGCCCTGTCTGAAATGCTCATCAGCCACAATATACGAAGAAAGTGAAAATGATTCTTGACAAGCCGTAAGGCAATTCATATAATTGTATTTGTACACGAGAAAAGTTAAAAGCGCATCGATTCGGTATATAGATTTTGTTTCACGATTTATATATTCCGGTCATATTGTATTTTCAACGGTTCTCTTGTACATATCAAGAGAGCCGTTTTATTTTGCTGCAAGACAGGAGGGATTTCCATGGATACGGCATTTATGCGAAAAACATTTGCGCTGATCGCAAAAGGATTGATTGAGAAAGAACAGCTTCTGCAGACGGAACCGACAAGGTATCCCTACAGCAAAGCCATGCAGCATGGGATCAACATGTTTTTGGCCGCAAGTCAATGGGCGGGGAGCCAAGCCGCTGTCGAGTATCCCGACGAGGTCTCTTTCCTTACGCATTTTATCACCAGACCTGTTGAGAAATGGTTCGATACATGGGAATCGGGAGCTGTCGAGCAATTGCATCTTCAGGAAGAGCCGTTTTATGCCTATGACGCCTTTGCGTATCAAAAAGCCGGTAACGTATATGTTCCCAGCTCGGATTGCTATGAGTTCCTGGAAACGCAGGACAGTGACATCATGAATGGAACAGATGAGCGTATTCTCTATGAAAAAATAATTACGTTAAGTCAAGAAGATTACTGCAGGGTCAGAAGATATATCATCGAGCATCCGATTATCACGCTTGAGGACAGGCGCGCTATGTCTCTTGAGCTGGCCGATGATCCGATGGCCAGAGACGCCTTCCAGTTTGCCTACGAGGAAATTACGGAGGAATGCTACCGCTGTCCTCGGTGCGGATGGACGATGATGCAAGGAAAATACGGATACAGCTGTCATTCGACGCATTGCACAGATACCCTCCCCGAACTCACAGATGAGATGAAGCTGGATAGTTCGGCCGGCGATCTCTATCGGTTAAAGAAAGGCGTTATGCGGTATTTTGCTGCGCCGGGAAAGCTTGAACTTGAAATTGCGGCGTTTTGTGAGAAAAAGGAACTTCGATGGGCGTTGTGGCCGCAGATGGACCGCTATGATGTGGAGATCCGGTTCCCTGACGGGGATATTTGGGAAATCGATGCAAAGGCATATCGAAATCCTATCGCGCTCCGCACGAAGATTCAGAATGACGGTGGATTTCCTTCCGGGGACTATGCGCGCGGCTATTTTGCGATTCCCAACGAATATACGGTCAATCAGCGAAACTATACCGCGATCATCAACTGCGTACTGAAGGATCAAAAGAATGTAGAGTGCGTGACTCTGAAGACGCTGAAAACCGCAATTACGAAGAAGGAGGCAGCATGCAATGATGAATAAGAGCAGGGACGGCTGGTACGCTCCGCTTGCGGCACGATTTCAAGGCATGGAAGAGCCTATGCCGCTTGCCAGATTTGCGGCGATCGAAGCGATTCTGCATTTGCTTGCCTTGAATGCACCGGCCACCGATCCGGCAAAAGCCTATCTGTTATTTACCCAATATCAGCTTATTGGCACAACGGCGTGTACGGCTATGGAACACGCCTTGCAGCAGGCCCGGCACACATTGGGTTACTATCGTTCTCAAAAATACTGGCAGGATGATTTGCGGGCATATCAGGATCCGAAATATGATGCAGTTCGCGCTTTTTCGTTTGAGAAATCGGGGGAAAGTCGTTCGTTTTCCAAAGCAGAGGGGGAATATCCCTATCCGTATAAGCAGCGCCAAAGGGAGTGGGAACGATTTTGGACGGAAAGACTTGAAGAAGCCAAGCCGACTTCTTATGCCGGAGCCGGAACATATCGCTATCCGTATCTGAATCTGGAAACCGGGGAAACCGAAACTGTTTCAGTCAGATTTGACAGTGACTGTACCGCACCCGTTCCACCGGGAATTTCTGAAAAGGGACGCAGAGAACCAATTTCCGTCACTCTGGACGAACTGCTGAACACCGCAAAGGAAATGGCCGGGATGCATCCCGGTGACCCGTGCTGCGAGATTTTATCGACCAATATTCTCAAGCAGATCAATGAGGCTTCCGTCAGTACATGTACGAAGCTCACGATTTTTGAGGTCGTCAATATCGTTGGCATGGTTGGCGCGGGCAAATCCACGCTGATCAAGGTGTTGGCATTTTGGTGTCATAAAAATGGGTACCGGATGACGATCGTTGTTGACACGGTAGCCGAAGTCATGAACCTGCAGAAATATTTATCAGCCTTTGGGGTTGCGGCAAGCCCGTTGATTGGCCGCGGTGAAAGGCTAAAATATATCAATCAGGTCGCGCAGCCCTGTGAGACCTGTTTGCCGGCAGAATTTTCTCAATACTTAACGCCGTTATGTTTGGTTGATGGGATGGATGCGCAGCATAGTGAAGCGGTCGCTTTCGGCAAAGAGCCGTGCTACGCCCTGAAAAAAGGGAACAAGAATCACCTGTGTCCGTATTTTCATCAGTGCCTGGGCACCAGAATGCTCCGTGAATGCTATACCGCTTCCGTTGTTATCACAACAGTTGCGGGCTTTGCGGCATCTCGGGTAGGAGCGCAGCGGGAAACCTTTCTGGAGTTGGTAATGCGCGGCTTTGATGTGGTCGCCTTTGATGAAAGCGACAGAGTTCAAAAAACGCTTGATCACTTTTTTATGCCGGAAACGAGCTTTAATAGCTATATCCGCGAATGTGCCGAAGATTGCAGCGCCTATATGCGGCTGAGCAGCAAACGCAGAGAGGAGAATCTGGCCGAGCAGAGATACGATGAAATGCAGCGCCAGAGCGTGACAGTCCTGAGCTGTCTCGTAAAATCTCTGCACCATGAATTGGGTACATGGAAGAAAATTGCGCATGGCGATCCTTTCTCGGCACTTACCCTCTTAGAGGATATGTACCGGGATGAGTCGGAATATAGAATTTCATATGCCGTCTATCAAGCCATCTATGACCTGATCGATATGCAGGATGAAGACGGCATCCGTCAAAGTACGCTATGGGCCGTTCTTGAGAGCTCCTGCAAGAGTACCGACGAGACGTTCTTTAACCAAATGTACCGCGTTTGGCTGAATGAGCTGGGCGATGATTTTTCGCGGTCTGAGAAGGATAAAGTGAAACAAATCCAAGATGCCCGCATCAAGCTTATTTTGCGGCTCATTTATTTTGATCACTTTATCCGAGACCTCAGCGATGCGTATGAGGCCAGCCATGAAACCTCTTACGGACAAAATGAGCTGTTCGGATTCCTGCAGACCCGTTTTCGGCAGCAGCAGTATTTCCTACCCTCTGCGCTGTGCGGCAACCTGTTCGGCCTGAAAAAGACAGACGACGAAGACATTATTCTGTTCCGCCAGTTCGCGTTTGGCCGAAGCCTGATGAAGGATCTTCCGTATCTGCGCACTGACGCACAGGGCGATCCTGCGGGTCCTCATGTGATCATGCTGTCCGGTTCCAGCTGGGCGGAGGGCTCCTATGAGTACCACATCAATCGGCCGGTGAACTATATCCTTGAGGCAGATTGTGAGAAACGCGCATTTTTAGAGAAAACGCGTTTCTTTGAATCCGGTTTTCCGGAGCGTATTTCCGGTGCGTCGGATGATCAGCGCATGGTGCAGCTGCGGTTTGCGACCGAACGGACTGTCGATCTGATCGTCAGAGAATATGAGAGAAGGACCGGGAAGATCCTGTTGGTCGTCAACAGCTATGTTCAGGCACAGGAAGTACAGCGAACACTGGAGACGGCCCTGCGGAAGGTCAATTGCCCTGCACAGGTTTGCCGGATGATCTCTGATGCCGTCAGTAGCGAGAATGTTCAGGGAACGGTGCGCCGGGGGGAGGTCAGCCGGTTTGCCGGGATGAAAGAGGAGATCCTGATTGCGCCCGCTATGGCGATCGAACGCGGACACAACATTGTCGATGAGTACGGCCACTCTGCCCTTTGCGCGGTGTTTTTCATGGTGCGGCCGATGGCTGTTCCTGACGATATCCAGCAGAAGGGCAGCAAGCTCAATGGATTTGTGGAATCCCACTGTCATCGGGGGCCACAGGAATCTCTGTTCGCATACAATGTGCGCATCCGGCAATTTGCGGCACAGCAGTGGGCCAAGATGAGCAAAAGCAAATCGTTTGGTTTGGCTGAGCTGGATACCGAAGAGCGGAAAGATGTGGTTGCAACACTGTTTGTTTTGATCCTTCAGATTTTTGGCCGGTTGGCGCGTGTAACGGATGTGACAAAGCCGGAACCGCATGTTTATTTTATTGACGGCGCATTTCGCGGCCGCGAAGAAAAGCAAGGTGACTTTGACTGTCTCTCCGAGTTGGGCAGGTACTTAGATGCATTGATGACCTGCAAAGACAGTGCGGAAATTGCCGAAACGCTGTATGCTCCATTTTATAAAGCTTATCGAAAGGACATTCCGTATGAATCATAAAATCTATCCGCTGGCATATAAACTGTCTCCCAAACAAACCTGCACCCTGTATTATTTGGGTTTTCCCACATCCTGGAAAGCGGTCCTGCTAAACATCGCACGGAAGACGAACCCGAAGTTTAAGGATGAGTATGGACTTCCAACGAATGCGCTGAAGAAGCTGGTCGATAGTTGGATGGAAGGTATCATCGCTTTAGCTCCGCTAAAAAAGGACAGCCATGATGAGCGTTGGCTTACGTCCTGCTATGAATACTCCGAGGAGAATTTGCGGGCATTGTGCGGCATTATTATGACCTGGGTAAAAGCCACATATGTCACGTCTTCAAGAGTAAACCCCATAGCAAAAAAACTCGCAAAAGAATTTTGCGATACGATGAATTGGGAAGAACTTGCGGCGGTTCGCTCCACGGACGAAGTCTGTCTTACGCTTGAGAACGGAACGGTTTGCGAAGCCGCTTATCAGGCGATTCCGCTTCTGGCGATCAACCGTTTGTTGGGAAAAGAGATTACCCTGAGCGGGCAAACGCTACACCTGTGCTATGCCGCCAAGAATCAGCTGGTCAGCGATCCGATCACGGATATGAAAAGTCATCATCAATACTCTTTTGTATTTGATCTATCTGTACAGACAACTCCTCCGGGAAGAAAAGCGCTGCTGCTGTGCCAGATGAGCATTCGCCGCTGGATCCCCGATAACCGCAATAAAGAGCGGCCCCCGTTTTTAACGAATGCGGTCAATTCCCATATCAAGATCTCAGAGGACAAATATTGTCAAGTGCCCATTGTCTATGGTTACGCTGCCAAGCAGCCCGTATGGAAAGAGCAGGACGAGGAGTGCTACAACATTTGGGGATATGAGCAATTGCCATCGGCGGAAGCTGTTGTGAAAAATCCCGCGGCATACGCGGGAAAAATTCTCCTTCCCTATAAAAACGGCATGGCCGGCTTTGTGGCTCCCAAAATCGGAACAGGCGTGTCCGTTGTTGACAAGGCGTCACTGTACCAGTCGGTGTCTGCTCTGCTCGGTGATATGATTTGTGAGCAGCCCGAAGCGGAGCGGGTCATGCTGCGAGGACAGAAACTCAAAAAATATGACTCTCCGCAGGAATACGGGGATCCTGAAGTTTTCCGGAACTGGGTCAGGCAATGCGCCGCGACAGACCAAATCACATTCGAGCTGTATGGTCTGTGGAAGGATGCTTTACAGCAAAGACTGCTGAAACAGATCCAGGCCAAAATTGAACGGGATTTTGGCGATGAAAAGGATATATCCAGCCTGAAAGTGCGGTATGTGTGTAAAGAAACCGGCAGTCTTGCCGACGAAATGCCGGACAATAAAAGGCAAACGCAGATTACGCGATGCGGCGAAATCGTTAAGCAATTAGGCGATACCAATGGGGTAACGGCTTGTATGTTCGTTTTGCCCGGGCAAGAAAACTATGGCGCTGGCGATCCGAAATCCGTCCTTCGCAATGCGTTTGCCCAAACGGGACGAGTTGTGCAGTTCGTTACCCCGGAGGAGGATGCCAGCCAGAACAAAATTGAAAATGCTGTGTATGACCTCTATCGGCAGTTGGGTGTTGTAACCCTGCTGGATTCTGAACGGGACCAGCCTGATTTGGCGCATACACCCTGTGTGGGGATGCATTTGTGTACGCAAGTTCATGGGATCTCCAATAAAGCGCGTTTTCTTCCGTTTTACATTACGGTTGATTTGATAGAGGGAAAGACGCAGGTACATTGTGACGCGTTCTCAAAGCGGACGGTCTCTTATCGGGAAGCGTGCCTTGAGATGGCGCGGCTTTTCTGGAACAGCGATTTGGAACAGCGCTGTGTTGCCGCAAGCCGCACCCCCGCGAAGCAAAAACTCATAGAGCTGAAAAACCGGTACGATACACCGGAAAACAGAGTGCTGGTTTTGGTACAATCCGATGGAGATACACGGGTAGTATGGGGCGGTATCTCCGACAAGGAGATCGGCGGATATGACAGGGCAGAGGCGTATTACCCGACTCAGGTAAACGTCGGGACACCGCATAGTCCGTACTTACTCTCCTTGGCTGATTCAGGCGTGCGGATCGTCCGGATCAGGAGCAATCAGGAAGTTCCGGATTATTTCACGGAGTTGAGCGCGAAAGCTTCTGACGAAAATTTGCAGCGTTCTTCCGCATCGGGTATTTTTAAATACGAGGATGTGTATTGGGGCATTCATACGAAGCCGAACGATATGCGCTATACACATAGTCTGAAAGAATCCAAGATCGATTACCCCAAACATTTCTTTGCCGAAAAGGACATGATTGAATTGTACCCATTGCAGCTTCAACCGGGGGATGATGCAGCAAGCTGGATCTTCTATACCAACGCATTGAGAGATCTTCCGATTCAGTACAATCAGTCGACGGTTCTGCCCCTACCACTCCATTTGGCAAAAGGCCTTGAAGAGTATCTTTTCAAGGTATAAGTAGATAATACAAAAGTAGGCATCACCTCAAAAATAGAGGTGGTGCCTACTTTTCATTTCAGTTTTGCAATGAGATTAATTAGGGGGAATGCCTATTTTAATATGATAAATGGCTAAATGTGTGTAAAATTTTCCGAATTAGTAGTAGTTCAGGTAAGTTGCCAGAGATAAAGAGATACGCCCCAAAACGCTAACTGAGATTTATGCTCGCCTTACCCGAAGAAATACTGCTTCATATCTGAGACACCGCCATCCTTATCGCAGAACCACTCGTAATCAGAGTGGCAATTTTGGCAGTGAGCAATTACATCGAATCCGCCGGGTGAATGTTGGTTGTCAGTAATGCTCATGCCCTCCAAGGGCTTCCCACAGGCGGGGCACGGTCTGATCTTCCTTGCCTGACGAGTGGCACGCTCTCTCTGCTCTGTTTCAAGTGCATCTAAAAGACCCTGCCAAAGATTTGGATTCAGTTCATGCTCTGCATAGTCTTCAAGGTGCCGCCGAATATCATCGGCAGCCAATACGAGAAACTTATCATCCAGAAGCCGAATGTGACGCTTGATATAATTGGCAACTACCACGGGCATGCAAGTATTCCTGCCTACCGCATACCGCATTGCCGACAACAGGATTAAGCGAAAATCAGAATCGCAGATCGGAGCGGGCAGATCCTGAGGGAACAGCAGAAACTATAAACTTGATTCTTACTGATCCGCCGTATAATCTCGGCAACTTTATGAAAAGCAGAGATACCAACCTCAAAAAAATGCGTGACAACTTCTTTGGGGCTGCGGGTTGGGATAACCTTGAATGTGATGAGTGGGCAAATGCTATGGACGCTTTCTTTGCGCAAGCTGCGCGAGTTCTGAAAAAGGGCGGGTCTATGATTGTCTTTATGGCGGCCATCAAAGTCGAAACCACCATCAGTCTGGCCGAAAAGCACGGATTTTATTATAAGACCACTGGAATCTGGCATAAACTGAATCCTATGCCCCGGAATATGAATTTGCACTTTGTAAACTCTACGGAAACATGGATTTATTTTACATACAAAACACGCACCGGCACCTTTAACAACAATGGTGTGGTGTTGCACGATTTTATTGAAACCGCAGTAACTCCTGCCAGTGAGCGTAGATATGGTAAGCACCCTACGCAAAAGCCAGAGGTGCTCATGAGTCATTTTGTTGAGGTTTTGTCTAACGCAGACGATTGGGTTCTCGATCCTTTCATGGGAAGCGGTACATCTGGAGTCGTAGCGAAACGAACCTGTCGCAATTTTATTGGAATTGAACTGGATAAAAATTACTTTGATATGGCAAAAAAACGCATCGAAGGAGGTCGAACGGAATGAAACCTACAGTCATTGACCTCTTTGCAGGCGTTGGCGGTTTGTCACTTGGTTTTGAACAAGCCGGTTTTCATGTTGTATTGGCAAATGAGTATGACGATGAAATTGCAACCGCATACCGAAAAAATCACCCTGAAACAAAAATGGTGGTCGGTGATATCACGGCGTTAGATCTCGAAAACACTTTCGGAGTGTTTTCCGGAAAAATCGATGTAATTATTGGTGGTCCCCCATGCCAAGGGTTCTCTCAAAAAGGGCAGCGTAAAACAATTCACGATGAGCGTAACTTCTTATTCAAGTATTATGTTAAAGTCGTAGACCTTGTTCGACCCAGATATTTTGTAATGGAAAATGTCCCGAATTTGCTGACGGCTGAGAATGGATATTTCCAGAAGGAAATTATTGACCTTTTTTGCGATTCCCCGTATCCATTCTGGAAGAAATCCATTTTTGAAAGCCATTCTTTACCCTGACCAATCTTTTCAGTAACTTTGTCAATACCTTTAATTTTGCAGTATTCAGCCATCCACTCACGTCGAACGGTGACATGGATTTCTTCGGGTAAGGTCATACCAAACAACGAAATTCAAAGAACGACTGATGTGTCAGCAAGTGCATCTTTCAACTCATGTTCAATTAGATGTGTCTTTCCACATCCCCATTCACCTGAAAGCAATAGTGCCCCTACAGGCTCACATTCGTGACAGTAATACACTAATTCTTCTACTGTTTTCATGCGGATAGTTGTCTCCCTCCAATCTGGTGTCAATTCATCTTCAAGTGATAAAAGCCGCATGAGAATATTCCCATACGGCTGCCTTGGTAGCACAAAGGCCTACCGTTAGTTAATTATACTGCGATTCAGCAAAAATTACAATATTAAGTCTGCGCTTGTCAAAAAGGCATGTTAAGAATGACAAACTCAATGTTTGCGCCGCAATAGACAAAGAATAAGAAAATCCCTCTGAAATCGTTGATTTCAGAGGGATTTTGGTCCGAGTGAGGTGACTTGAACACCCAACCTCGACATCCCAAATGTCGCGCCCTACCAGTTGAGCCACACCCGGATATTCACTTTTCTGCCATGATACCACGGCGAACGGTAAAAATAAAGTTTTTTCTGCCTGTGGTCATTCCTGTGGTCAAAGCCGCTTTTGTGCCGCTTTCGGCAATCGGGGAAAATCCCGCAAACGCAGGCGCTGCAAGGCTTTGCGTCGTTTCGCCCTGACCCGTCCCGGATACCGTCACGGCACTCCCAAAGCGGGCGCACTGCAAGCATAAGGCGACACCGCATAATTAAAGCCGCGGCTCCTTTATGCGGCATTGCCATAAAAATCCCGCGTGAAATTCAACGCGGGATTTGCTGTCTTATCGGAAGACAGACTGCGGAAACGCTTCCGGATCGGCTGCCTTTGCGGCGGCATCGTCGAGGCGGACCTCGCCGCTGCGGACGAGTTTACCGAGCGAATCGTCCATCAGCATCATGCCCTGATTGCGGCTGGTCTGCATGGTGCTGATCAGCTGATACGACTTGTTCTGACGGATCAGGTTGCGCACGGCAGAAGTGCCGGTCAGAATCTCAAATGCGGCTATGCGGCCGCCCATGGTGCGCGGTACGAGCGTCTGACAGACAATGCACTCGAGCACCTCGGCAAGCTGAATACGAATCTGCTCCTGCTGCTCCGGCGGGAATACGTCCACGATACGGTCGATCGTACCGGCAGCACCCTTGGTGTGCAGTGTGCCGAATACAAGGTGACCGGTCTCGGCAGCCGTGATAGCGGTCGAAATGGTCCCCAGATCGCGCATCTCACCGACGAGAATAACGTCCGGGTCCTGCCGCAGAGCCGCCCGCAGACCGCTTGCGAAGCTGTTCGTGTCCGCGCCGATTTCGCGCTGGTTGATCATTGAGCGAATGCGCGGGTGTACATACTCGATCGGGTTTTCGAGCGTGATGATATGGCGTGCCGCGGTGCGGTTGACGTGGTCGATCAGTGCCGCCAGTGTGGAACTTTTGCCGGAGCCGGTGGGACCGGTCACGATAACCAGTCCGCGCGGCTTTTCGGCCTGCTGTATAATGATATCCGGCAGGCGAAGCTGCTCCGCAGTCGGGATTTCCATCGGCAGCAGACGCAGCGCCAGCGCCGTGTGGTGTTGCTGGCGAAACAGATTGCAGCGCATACGCACGGAATCGGCAAACGTCACTGCAAAGTCGGATTCGCCGATGGTTTTCAGCTCGTGCAGCTGATGCTCATCCGCAAGCTGCTGCGCCGCATCCTGCACATCCTGCTCGGTCAGAGGTACGTCACCGTGGGTACGCAGCTCACCGTCGATACGCAGCATCGGCGGGAGACCAACAGTTAAATGCACATCGGAGGTGTTTTTCTCCTTGGCGTAAAAAATCAGAGTTTGTAAATCGTACAAGGCGTGTCTCTCTCCTTGGTGTCCCAAAGCAGGGGACAGAGTTTATATGGGTATTGTACCGCAAATTGCCTGCCGCTGCAAGTAAGGATAAATGAAAACGGCTTCGGAAATCCGAAGCCGTTGAGATTGTTGGAACACTTCGTTGTTCTTTTGTTTGCGCGTGTTATTTCGGCGGGTCGTTTCCTTTCTTTGAACTGCAGTGCGCTATGACTTCGTTCAGATAGACCGACATGCCCGCACACAGGACACCCTGCACCACACCTTCAAACAGAGCGGCTGCCCAGTTGCCGTAGCTGGCATAGCGCGATACGACCGACAGACAGGCCAGTCCAATCCCGCAGAACGTGAGTGCCAGAGGGATAAATTGATTGGGAAACCGCTGTATTGCCTTGAGTCCGCGTCCGATGCAGTATAAAACCGCCACCAGAACCGCGAAATCCGCCTTAATATACTGCGTCAGTTCTTCCATGGGTTCACCTCCCCTTAACAGCCTATGCGGAAAGAGAACGATGTTTGCCAAGGCATATCGCAGGGCGGCAGGACCTCATGCTGCCGTTCGCAACGATCTGCACGTACTTACAGGCGGCGGGCCGGGGTCAGCCCACCCTGCATGATACGTTTATCGCTATCTACTCCTCACTCTCTGCAAGCTGGACTTGCAGATTTTAGTTTGCTGCTGTATAATACAATAGATTAGGAATGTTTACCGCCAAATAAAAGGCTGGAAAATATGGGAGATACGAAGATGAATACTGCTTCTATTCTGGGCGTGCAATTTCACGCCGTTACCAAGCAGCAGGCTGTTGAGCTTGCAATGAGCAAGATCCGTTCCCGGCAGAAGGGCTACGTTGTTACCCCGAATCCGGAGATCGTCGATCTCTGCCGCCATGACGAAAAATTCATGGGCGTTGTCAACCATGCGACGCTTGTCCTGCCGGACGGCATCGGCATCATCTATGCTGCGAAGATCCTCGGTGAAAAGCTGCACGGCAAGGTAGCCGGCATTGAATTTGCCGAGAGCCTTGTTGCCGCGATGGCCAAGGAGAACATGCGCCTGTATCTGCTGGGTGCGAAGCCCGGTGTTGCCGAAAAGGCAGGTGCAAACCTGTGTGCGAAGTATCCGGGACTGGTGCTCGCCGGCACGCATGACGGCTATTTCTCCGACCCGCAGGAGGTTGTTGACAGCATCAACGCCGCAGGCGGTGCGGATGTTGTGTTCGTTTGTCTGGGTGCGCCCAAGCAGGAGAAATTCATTGCGGACAACATGGACGATATCCACAGCACACTGTTCTGCGGTCTCGGCGGCTCGCTGGATGTGTTTGCAGGCGTTGCCAAGCGTGCGCCGGATATCTTCATCAAGCTGGGTCTGGAGTGGTTTTACCGTCTGCTCAAGCAGCCCAGCCGTATCGGCCGTATGATGAAGCTGCCGAAATTTCTGCTCATCGTTATCAAGGAGCGGCTTTTCGGCAGGAAGGGGAAGTGATAAGAATGAAAGTAAAACTGCTTGCTTACACGCCGGACCCGGAAAAGCTGGTCGCGGCTGCAGCAAAGAACTGCTATTCCTCCACGGACGTGGACAGCGTGCTGGATGGTCTGACCGAGGAAAAGACCGAGAGCTTTGTCAACATGCTTTCCGAGATCGGCCACGAAAGCCCGATCGAGCATGTGTCGTTCACCTTTGCAATCGAGGGTGTATCGCGTTCTCTGCTGGCGCAGATCACGCGCCACCGCATTGCATCGTTCTCGGTACAGAGCCAGCGCTATGTGCGTGAGAAGGGCTTCGAGTATGTTGTTCCGCCGGAGATTGATAAAATTCCGGCTGCCCGGGCAAAATTCATTCAGGCGATGGAGGACGATCAGCGTACCTATGAGGAACTGACGGCCGTGCTGATGGAAGGCTACCTCAAGGAGCTGCTCGAGCAGGGCGTTCCGGAGAAGGCTGCCCGCAGCAAGGCTGAAAAGCACGCCATTGAGGACGCACGCTACGTTCTGCCGAACGCCTGCGCGACCCGCATCGTCATGACGGCGAACGCCCGCAGCCTGAAGAACTTTTTCCGCCTGCGCTGCTGCAATCGCGCTCAGTGGGAGATCCGTGCGCTTGCCGAGAAGATGTACAAGCAGGTATACGCTGTTGCGCCGACGCTGTTTGGTCACTGCGGACCGGCCTGCGTGGACGGTGTCTGCACAGAGGGCAAAATGTCCTGCGGCAAGGCTGCAGAGGTGCGCGCGCACTATCAGACGCTGCGCGAGGGCAAGTAACCCTCAATCAATCTTGCGAAAGGAATTATATGTTACCGTTTAGAGAAATTACCTTAGAAGATAAACCAATGGTCGAGCACTGCGGCTCGCATTACAACTATCATCTGTGTGAGCGCTGCTTTGTCGATCTTTTCATGTGGCGCAGCCACTACAATACGCAGATCTGCTTCAAAGACGGCTTTATGCTGGTGAAAATGTCTCCGCTAGACGGCGGACACGACTGCTATCTTGCGCCTGTCGGTCAGGGCGACCTCGGCGCTGTGCTGGATGCGCTCGAGCAGGATGCCGCTGAACGCGGTCTTCCGTTCGTCATCGTCTCGGTCGCTGAGCCGATGATCGAGCGTATCGAAGCCGTTCGTCCGGGCAAGTTCACGTTCTCGCATGACAGCGAGGACGGCGACGATTATATCTACCTCGCGGAAAAGCTGCGCACGCTCTCCGGTAAGAAATTGCAGAGCAAGCGCAACCTCGTCAACCGCTTCAAGGCTGCCTACGAGGGCCGCTGGAGCTACGAGGACATGACCAGGGAAAACATCAAGGACGCATTCGCGTTCCACATCCACTGGTGCAACCTGAACGGCTGTGCACGCGAGCGCGATTTTGAGGGCGAGACCTGCGCGATCGTGCAGGCGCTCCACAACTTCGATTACCTGAATCTGCGCGGCGGACTGCTCCGCTTGGACGGCGAGGTTATCGCGTTCACATTCGGCTGCAAGGCTACGCCGGATATGTTCGTGGTACAGATTGAAAAGGCCGACCACACGATTCAGGGCGCGTACCAGATGATCAACCAGCAGTTCGTACAGCGCAACTGCAATGATGTGGAATACGTCAACCGCGAGGAGGATCTGGGACTCGAGGGTCTGCGCAAGGCGAAGAAGTCCTATTATCCGGCCATGCGCGGCGTGAAATATGTGGCAACACCGAAAGGTTGATTGAAATGATGCGATTTGCCGAAAAAGGAGATTTTCCTGCCGTTCGCGCCCTCTGGGAAACCTGTTTTCCGGATGAGGGCGGCTTCAACGACTACTTCTTCGCGCACTTCTATAAAGAGAAATATACGCTGCTGTATCTCGAGGGTGAAACGCTCGTGGCGATGGTGCAGATGCTCCCGTACCGGATGACGGTAGGCGGCGTATCCCGCGAGGTGACGTATATCTACGGCGCGTGTACCGACCCGGCGCACCGCCGCAAGGGGTATATGGCGCGGTTGCTCGAGCGCTCGTTCGAGTTGGACAGGGAAGCGGGGCGCATTGCGTCCGTGCTCATTCCGGCAGAAAAGTGGCTGTTTGATTTTTACAAACCGTTCGGCTACGAGCCGTTCTTCCATATTTCTCGCCGGGAGATTACCTGCACGGCAGGGGAGCGCGAAGCACCTCGGCGGCTGACCTCGGCGGATGTGCCTGCACTGGCGGCGCTGTATGACAAGCTGGTGCCGAAATGCCGCATCGAGCGGGACACGGCGTACTGGAACGCACAGCTTGCGCTGTTCGACACGCTCGGCGCGGGCGTATACGGCTGGTTCAAGGACGAAACGCTCACCGGCTATGCGTTCTGCTGGGAGGACAATGTGCAGGAGCTGCTCGGCGCAGATGACGCGCAGATGCAGGGCCTGCTGGACGTGCTGCGGCGCGATATGCTCGCCGTGACGGAAACCGGCAGCGAAATAGCACTCGGTGTATGCAAATGGCATGAGAAAGCGGATGAAACCGCTGGATATATGAATTTAATGCTCAACTGAAAGGTGTGACAAACATGGTATATGTATTACTGGCAGAGGGCTTCGAGGAAGTCGAGGCGTTGACTCCGGTCGATCTTCTGCGCCGCGCAGGCGTGGAGACCAGGCTGGTCGGTGTGACCGGTGCAACCGTGTGCGGTGCACGCGGCATCAATGTCGTAACCGACCTGTCCATGGACGAGGTCGACCTTGCAAAGGCCGATATGCTCGTTCTGCCGGGCGGCATGCCGGGCACGACCAATCTGTACGCGGACAAGCGCGTTACCGATGCGGTTCGCACGATGGCAGATGCAGGCAAGTACGTTGCGGCAATCTGCGCGGCTCCGTCCATCATTCTGGGTGGCATGGGTCTGCTCGAGGGCAAGAAAGCCACTTGCTATCCGGGCATGGAGGACGGCATGACGGGCGCGACCCCGGTCAAGGCGAACGCCGTCACCGACGGGAAGATCATCACCGGCTGCGGTGTAGGCGGCGCACTGGATTTCGCGTGCGAGCTGATTACCGCGCTGTGCGGCAAGGCCAAGGCAGACGAGATCGCAGAGTCGGTCGTACATCATGTGTACGGATAAGAAAACGCTGCGGGGGCGCTATCTTGCGGAACGGGCAAGCCTGTCCGCTGAAGAAAAGCAGGCGATTGATCGCGGTATTGCACAGAACATTCTGCAAAGTGAGTTCTATCAGCAGGCAGACTGCATTTTCTGCTATGTTTCGACTGCTGAGGAGATTGATACCCGTACGGTGCTCGAAAACGCGCTTGCGTCCGGCAGGACGGTCTGCGTGCCGCTGTGCGGCAAGGGCGGCAGCATGACCGCGCGGAAAATCACCGCGCTCTCCGAGCTGCAGACCGGTCACTACGGTATCCTGGAGCCGTCCGACACGGCGCCTGAGATTGCACCGGAGAACATCGACCTGATTCTTGCGCCTGCGCTCTCGTGCGACAGAAAAGGGTACCGTCTCGGCTACGGCGGCGGCTATTATGATCGGTTCCTCAGCCGGACAAACGCGGTCTGTGCGGCGCTGTGTGCATCGCAGCGCATGAGCGCAGCCCTGCCGCACGAGGCGTTCGACCGCTGCTGTCATTACATTATCACCGAAAGAGAGGTGCTGCGCACCGATGAATCAAGATAAACGCACACTGCTGCCGGGTCTCAGCCTGTTTGTGTGCTTCTGCCTGCTGGCAGGCATGGAAAAGCTGATCACGCACTTCAATCTGCCGCCGTCGCTGATGGCGCTCGGTGAGATCGTGTGCTTCGGTCTGGCGCTTGCAATGGCGCTGCCCGGTATGGATCGGGAGCGCTTTAAGCAGCGTCTTGCATTCAAAATGCCGCGTAAGGGCGGCTGGCTGCTCATCCTGTTTATGGGCGCGCTCCGTTTTTAATCCGTGACTTTTTGATGAGGGAAGCCTCGAAAGCGGCATAGCGTCTCACTTCTCGCCTCATAGGACGGAAATGTCGTCCGGCCCCTTTTCTCCACGGAAACGGGGCTTTTTTTGTGGGGTCCGTTCATGGGCCGCGTGGGGCACTCAAACCCTACGGATTCGTTTTTTTCATCTAAGAAGAGCTATGGCACGTTCTTTGCTATATCCTTACGGCGCGCCCTATGAGCTGGAAAGAAGCCTTTTTTCCGGCTGGACCCAAACAGTCGAGGATAGTTTTTCTATGCGTAACCCATTGGCAGGATATGCTGTTTCTGTGACAGGCACGTTGGCCCTGCTTGCCCTTGTGACGGGGTTTGTGCCCGGCGGAAGCAATCAGAGCCTTGAGCCCGTCACCGGAGCGACCAGCCGGGCCAAAGGGGAAAACCCTCTGCCCCGCCCGCTGCTTCATATTCCTGAGCAGTTTCGGGAAGCCATGAAGCAGAATCTCCCTTCAACGCCCTTTGCCGCTTCCAGGGACCGTTTTCCGGTTCTGGAGGTGCAGAGCGATGGTACGGTAACCATGCGCCCGCTGCACGGAAGCATCCCGGTCAAGCTGGAAACGACCAGTACATCCCTTGCGGCGATGCTGACCGCCGCCCCCACGGAACCCCAGCAGGCCGACTTTGTTCCCCGCGCGGAACTGTTTTCGAATATGCCCCGCATCAATCGGGCGGAACCCGCCCATCTTGATGTACTGGGCAAGCAGCTGGATTTTGATGATCTGCCCCTGCGCTGGAACGGCAGCCAGCAGGCTTTCGAGCTGGCCCCTGAAGTCCTAGAGCGTACGGAAAAATTGCTTGGCGACTTGCGGCAGCTTTCCGGTCTGACCGCCTCCATGCGCCGTCAGGCCGAGCAGTACCGTCCGGTCGTGGAGAAGTATGCCGACCGTTACAATCTTTCGCCGGATTTGGTATTTGCGATCATTTACACCGAAAGCGATTTCGACCCTGACCTGATCAGCAACCGCTCGGCGCATGGCCTCATGCAGGTGGTGCCGGACACGGCTGGCGGAGAAGTCCACCGCTGGCTCGGCCGCACCGGCAAGCCATCCCCTTCATTGCTGCTGCATCCCGAGACGAACATCAAGTACGGCACAGCGTACATGTATCTCTTGCAGAACCGGCATCTGAGCGCGATCGCCGATCCCCAGTCCAGGGAGTACTGTGCCATCGCCGCCTACAATATCGGTACCGGCGGCATGTTGCGGACGTTCGGCAAGTCGCGTGATGCCGCCTTTGAGGCCATCAATGCCATGACGCCGGAGCAGGTGCGGAACACGCTCCTCAAGAAGCTTTCCTCGCGGGAAACCAAGGCGTTCCTTGCTAAGGTTCTCAAGTCGCGCGAGCGTTTTTCCATGCTGGGCTGATTGCCGTTTCTTTGCGCAAAGTACAGGCAACTTTTTCCGTCATACCGGAAGCCGACGGGATCGCCCCCGCGATCCCGCCTTTTGTTGGATGCCGGCC
>OGQE01001137.1_pt1 | contig 26222 bp, 26 predicted proteins | sample 1553131 | NCBI WGS metagenome assembly OGQE01 (sample SAMEA2579929, study PRJEB22360) | human gut metagenome | biome: human gut; feature: human-associated habitat; material: faeces | place: Denmark | collected 2008/2010
GTTCCCATTCCGAACACAGTAGTTAAGCTCGTTTACGGTGACAATACTTGGCTGGTGACGGCCCGGGAAGATAACTCATCGCGCACACCGAACACCGACTCGAAAGAGTCGGTGTTTTGTTTTCGTTAAGAATTCCCTGTTCACTGGGACGCACCTCTCCTTATATGATATAATAGTCCAAATTGTATTTTATCGCGAAGCAGGGGGTCGAGAATGAACAAAATTTTGAAAGAAAAAATCAGCGAGTCGGTGTCGTCTGTCCTGCCGATCACGATCATTGTACTGCTGCTCAGCGTGACGATCACACCGATGCCGGTCGGCACGATGGTGCTGTTTTTAACCGGTGCGGCGCTGCTCATCGTCGGCATGGCATTGTTTTCACTCGGCACAGACGTATCTATGACACCTATGGGCGAGGGCATCGGCGCACAGCTGCCGCGCACGAAAAATCTGCTCATCGTGATACTCATTACGCTCATCATCGGCGTGCTCATCACAATCGCGGAGCCGGATCTGCAGGTGCTGGCCGGCCAGGTGCCGTCCATTCCAAACAATGTGCTGATCTGGACGGTTGCGGGCGGTGTGGGCCTGTTTTTCGTGCTCGCCATGCTGCGAACACTGTTTAAGATCCGCCTGTCCATGCTGCTGATCGTGTTTTACGCGGTGGTGTTTATCCTGTCGGCTTTCGTGCCGAACGAGTTCGTTTCTGTGGCGTTTGACTCGGGGGGCGTGACCACCGGACCGGTCACCGTACCGTTCATCATGGCGCTCGGTGTCGGTTTAGCTTCCATCCGAGGCGATAGCGGCGCACAGGAGGACAGCTTTGGTCTGGTTGCGCTGTGCAGCATCGGGCCGGTGCTGGCGGTGCTGCTGCTTGGTATTTTCTATCCGACAAACGGTGCAGGCTACACGGCAGTGACCGTGCCGGACGTGGAGGACACTCGTCAGGCAGCGCACACATTTGTGGTGGAGCTGCCCGCGTACATACACGAGGTTTTGTCCGCACTGGTGCCAGTCATCCTGTTCTGCGCGGTGTTTCAGCTGATTTTCCGTAGATTCCATGCCATGCAGCTTAGAAAAATCGGCGTGGGATTTGTGTACACATTTACCGGTCTGTCGCTGTTTTTGACCGGTGTAAACGTCGGATTTATGCCCGTGGGCCATTATCTCGGACAGCAGCTGGCGCTGAGCGGACAGGAATGGGTGCTGGTGCCGCTTGGCATGCTCATCGGCTATTTTCTGGTAACTGCGGAGCCGGCTGTGCATGTGCTCAACCGGCAGGTCGAGTCCATCACAAACGGCGGCATCTCGCAGAGAGCGATGATGCTCAGCCTGTCCATCGGCGTGGCCTGCTCGGTCGGCATGGCTATGCTGCGCGTATTGACAGGCATTTCAATCTATTATATACTGGTGCCGGGCTATCTTGCCGCACTGGGACTGACTTTCTGCGTGCCGAAAATTTTCACCGGCATTGCATTTGACTCGGGCGGCGTTGCGTCCGGTCCGATGACGACCACATTCCTGCTGCCGTTTGCCATGGGCGCGTGTGAAGCGCTCGGCGGTAACGTGATGACTGATGCCTTCGGTATTGTAGCTATGGTAGCCATGACTCCGCTGCTTACCATTCAGGTGCTGGGTCTCATCTATAAAAAGAAACAGAACAGCGAGGATGCGTCCGATGTTTCCGCAGAGGATGAGGACAGCATCATCGTTTTGGAGGGAGCAGAGCATGAGTGAAAACCGACCGCAGATGACGGTTCAGAGCGCGGTAGAGGTCGTGGCGGCCGTTGTTGACGTGGAGCAGGGCGAAAAGGTGCTGCGTATCTATCGTGAGGAACAGGCGCCGGTGGACTTTGTGTGCATGGCACACGGCACGGCGCGCACGGAAATGCTCGACCTGCTCGGCATCGGTGAAACGGCAAAGGCCATTGTGATGTGTATGGTCAGCCGTCAGACCGGCGTTCGCCTGCTCAAAAGGCTCGGACGCGAGCTGGAGATGCGATATCCCGGACGCGGAATCGCGTTTGCCATTCCGATTACAGGCATTGGTCTGCGGTGGCACAAGCTGCTGACTGCTGCAGACGAGGAGCAAAAGGAGGTCAGCCGGATGCACGAGACAGAGAAGAACGACGGTTTTGACGTTGTAGCAGTTGTGATGGAGCGCGGCTATACCCATGTGGCGATGGATGCGGCGCGCAAGGCCGGTGCACGCGGCGGCACGGTCATTTCAGCGCGCGGTATTGCGGAAAATGAGGTTAAACGATTTTTCGGTATCGAAATTCAGGCCGAAAAGGAAATCGTGTTCCTCGTGGTGCGAAGCGACGAGAAACAGCAGGTTATGACGGCGCTGATGCAGGCGGTCGGAATGAAGACCCGCAGTCATGGCATTGTGCTGTCAATGCCGCTTTCGGCAGCTATCGGCTTGGCGGATTGATAATGGAAAATGGAGAATGGAAAATAAGCGTCTGACGTTTGCTTTCTGTTCTCCGTTTTTTATTGTGTTATTTGGCGGGAAACGGCGGGACACCATCCCGCTCTGCACAATTTATCCCGCAGGGGAGCACAGCGTGCTCTCCCGTAACACAAAAGAGAGGAATGCTCCCTTCAATTTCCAATCTCCATCTTCACTCTGATAAAATAGTATGATATAATGAGGGCAGTAATTTTCACAGGGAGAACCCCTGACAGGAGTAGATAACCATGATAAATGAGCACATGATGGATTTAGGCAGCCGCCGTTCGACGATCCGTGAGCTGTTCGAGTACGGGAACAGCCGTGCGGCGATCATTGGCCGCGAGAACGTATTCGATTTCTCGATCGGCAACCCGAACGTACCCGCCCCGGAGGCCGTTCGTCAGGCGATTTACGCCGAAGCGGCAGGTGATCCGGTTGCACTGCACGGCTATACCTCGGCACAGGGCGCCGCAGACGTGCGAGGCGCACTGGCGGACAGCCTCAACAAGCGTTTCGGCACGGACTACACCGGCGACAGCCTGTACCTGACTGCAGGCGCGGCAGCCGCGCTCTCTTGTGCGTTCAAGGCGATCGTCTGCGAGGGTGACGAGATTGTTGTGTTTGCACCGTATTTTCCGGAATATAAAATGTTCATCGAAAGCGGTGCCGGTGCCAAGTGCGTCATTGTGCCGCCGTCTATCGCGGATTTTCAGATTGACTTCGGTGCTCTCGAACAGCGCCTGAATGAGCACACCAAGGCGGTCGTTGTCAACTCGCCGAACAACCCGTCCGGTGCAGTGTACTCCGAGCAGACCATCAAGCGCCTTGCCGACATGCTGCGCGGCAAGGAGAAGGAATACGGTCACCCGATTTACCTCATTTCGGACGAGCCGTACCGCGAGATCGTATATGATGGCGTGCAGGTGCCGTTTGTGCCGCATTTCTATGACGATACCATTATCTGCTACTCGTACTCCAAGTCGCTGTCGCTGCCGGGTGAGCGTATCGGCTATGTGCTCGTACCGCCGGCAGCCGCCGACAGCAAGGCGCTGTACGCTGCGGTCTGCGGTGCCGGCCGCGCACTCGGTTATGTTTGTGCGCCGAGTATGTTCCAGCGCGTAGCGGCACGCTGTGCCGACCAGACCAGCGATATTGCGGTCTACCAGACCAACCGCGACCTGCTCTTTAACGGTCTGACCTCGATGGGGTATCACTGTGTCAAGCCGGACGGCGCGTTTTATCTGTTCCCGCAGACGCTCGAGGCGGACGACCGCGCCTTTAGTGAACGCGCAAAGAAATATGACCTGCTGGTCGTTCCGGGTGCGGATTTCGGTGCCCCTGGTCATATGCGAATTTCTTACTGTGTGAAAACCGAGACCATCGAGCGTGCGCTGCCGCTGTTTGAGCGACTGGCGAAGGAGTATCACTGATTTGTTATGTAAAGTTCACAAGTAGTTTCGGTTAATTATGTACAAAATGTCAAGCGACATTGTGCAATTCGTACAAAATAATAACGCTTGTATTGTGGGATATTCATAAAATCTTGCTCTTGTATTCTTTTCAGGGAAAGTGTATTATAATACCAGAGATCAGGAATGGATCTCAAAAATACAATCACTTGAATCACTGAAAAGGAGTGCAAAGATTATGGGTATGAGAAGTTTCTTCAATGGACTGGTAAACGCTCGCATGGTAGAACTGGAAAGCGAACACATCAACGCTAAGACCATGAACCGTACCAATCGTCGCGGCAAGTAATCGTCTGATTAAAAAAACATCACACGAGGAGCCGTAACCGTACATGACAACTGAAGACAGTAAGTGAAACCCTTCCGAGGATAACATTCGGAAGGGTTTTTCTTTTGATGAAGGCAATACCGCACAATTAAAGCTGCGGCGCTTTACGGAAATTTTGTGTCCTGATGTCGTTCCGGCTTTACGGTAATACACAAAGTATTACCGCAAAACCGCGCCTAATCAGTACGCAAAATTTGCTCGTAAATCGCTCTTGTTCAATTATGCGGTATTGCCTTATCCGGTCGGATGCTCCTGCGCGAACTCAATCTGGCGGCGGAAGAACGCAGCGCGTTCCTCGAGTGTGGACGGCCGAATGCTGTGCTTGCCGCAATCCGGACAGACGCGGGTTTCAGCGCTGCCGAAGAAGATAAAGTGGCAGCATTTGGTGTCGCAAGTGTAGATCATGGCTTCACCTCGCTTTTACTGAGGACAGTGTACCACAGAGAAAGTCCGATAAAACTCCCTTTCTTGCAGGAGCATGGGGAAGTATGGTATACTGATAGCACCAATCATAAAAAATTTGTCTGGGAGTATCAAAATGGGGGAACAAAAACGCAGTCTGTTACGTCAATTATATTTACCAGCGGTTTTATGCACCGCGCTCTGGGGCAGTGCGGCGCCGTGCGTCAAGCGCGGGTACGAGCTGTTCGCTGTTTCGACTGACGCGCCGTTTTCGCAGCTTGTATTCGCCGGCTGGCGGTTTGCGCTGGCGGGAATTCTTGTGCTGCTCGTGACCCGGCTGAAAGGGCACCGAATCGTGCCAAAACGGGACGAAATCAAGCCGATTCTGGCGATCAGCCTGTTTCAGAGCATGCTGCAGTATGTGTGCTACTACATCGGTCTGAGCGGTACGACCGGCACCAAAGGCTCGGTGCTCTCCGGCACGCAGACGTTTTTTGCGCTGCTGCTGGCGCATTGCCTGCTGCCGAATGACAAGCTCAACCGACGGAAAACGCTTGGCTGCATCTGCGGCTTTGCGGGCGTGCTCGCGCTCGGACTGGGCGGACTGAACGGCTTCAACCTCACCGGCGACGGTCTGGTGCTGCTGAGCGCGGTCTCGGCGGGCGCGGGCGCGCTTGTCTCGCGCATTTACACGCCCGGCCGTGATCCCATGCTGCTGACCGGCTGGCAGCTGCTCATCGGCGGCTGCTTCCTGCTGGGTGTCGGCACGATGGGAGGAGGCGCACTCGGTCGGGTGACGCTCGGCGGCGTGCTGCTGCTTTGCTACATGATCGTGCTGTCTGCGGCAGCGTTTACCATCTGGACGGCGCTTTTGGGTAAATTTCCGGTCGGAAAGGTCAGTCTGTTCGGCTTCCTGATTCCGGTGTTCGGCACGCTGTTCTCCGCGCTCGTGCTCGGCGAGAATATCTTCACCGCACGCAATCTGGCGGCGCTCGTGCTGGTCAGCGGAGGTATTGCGGTCGCAAACTCTGCAAGTACGAAAAAATAACACCGCAGACGGAATTGCGGTGCATAAAGGGTTAATCTATGGTATTTAGTTCTGCAATTTCGCTGTTTTTCTTTGTGCCGATCGTGTTTCTGCTCGATCGCAGGCTGTCGGACGTGGATGCGAAAAACACCTGGCTGCTCCTCGCAAGTCTGGTGTTCTACTCGTTCGGACAGGTGTATTACCTGCCGCTGCTGCTGCTCTCGGTGGCGCTTAACTACGTTTGCGGACGGCTGGCCGCAGGAAAGTACGCCAAACTCGGTGTCACACTCGCGGTCATCGGCGGGATAGGGCTGCTCGCCGTGTTCAAGTACGCGGATTTCGCTATCCGCACAGTGAACGCACTGTGCGGGCTGCACCTGCCGCTGACCGGCATTGCGCTGCCCATCGGTATCTCGTTCTTCACCTTCCAAGGGTTAAGCTACGTTATTGACGTGTACCGGGAGCCGAAAATGGTCTCGCACTCGTTCAAGAAGGTGCTGCTGTACATCGCGTTTTTCCCGCAGCTGATCGCCGGGCCGATCGTCAAATACCATGACGTCGAGCAGGAGATCGACAGCCGCCGCACCACTCCGCAGGAGACCGCACTCGGCATCCGCCGGTTTATCTGCGGCCTGAGCAAAAAGCTGCTGCTGTCGAACGCGCTCGGTCAGATGGCGGATACCGTGTTCGCGCTGCCTGTCGGAGAGATCGGCATGCTGGCAGGATGGACGGGCGCCATTTGCTACACGCTGCAGATCTACTTCGATTTTTCCGGCTACAGCGATATGGCCATCGGTCTCGGACGCATGTTCGGCTTTCATTTCCGCGAAAACTTCAATTATCCGTACACCGCGACCACCATCAAGGAGTTCTGGCGCCGCTGGCACATTTCGCTGTCCGGCTGGTTCCGCGACTATCTGTATATTCCGCTCGGCGGCAACCGAAAGGGGAATGCGCGGACGTGGCTCAACCGTTTTCTCGTATTTTTCGCAACCGGCCTGTGGCACGGCGCAAGCTGGACGTTTGTCCTCTGGGGACTGTGGCACGGCTTGTTTTCCGTGCTTGAGGACTGCGGCGCGATTCCGGTAGACAAGCTCAAGGGCAAGCGCATCGGACAGCTGTATACGCTGCTCGTGGTCGTGCTCGGCTTTACGCTGTTCCGTGCGGACACGCTGGCGCAGGCCGGCGCCATGTATGCCGCGATGTTCTCCGGCGTGGGTCTGCACTGGCTGGGCACGGCGGCTGTCTGGGCAAAATTTACGCCTGCGTTTGCACTGACCCTGTGTCTTGCACTGCTCCTGTGTACGCCTGTGGCCCGTGAGCATACGCCGAAACGTGAGAGTGTGACGTTCATCGGCGCTCTGGGTTTGCTGCTGCTGTGCATGATGTACCTTGCGGCAGGATCGTTTAATCCGTTCATTTACTTCCGATTTTGAGGTGAAATATGAAATATAAATGGTTTACAGCGGCGTTTTTGTCGCTGTGCCTGATTCCGGCGGCGGGTATGCTCGTGCTGCCCGAGCAGCAGGCGGCAGGCAATGAGCATCTCACGCCCAAGCCGAGCCTGTGGAACGCGCAGACCGGCTGGAACGCAGACTTTCTCGGCGACCTGACTGATTATGTTGCCGACCATTTCGGCTTCCGGCAGGAGCTTGTCACCGCGAACGCCGCCCTGCAGACCAGGCTGCTGTGCACCTCGCCTGCTGAGGACGTCATTTACGGTACGGACGGCTGGCTGTACTACGCGAAAACGCTCGATGATTATCAGAATCACGCAACGCTGACCGAGAGTGAGGCGCAGCAGCTGGCGCAGACGGTAAAATCCATGCAGGACTACTGCGAAAGCCGCGGTGCGCGCTTTCTGTTCACGATTGCGCCGAATAAAAGCTCGCTTTACCCGGAGCACATGCCTGCGCGCTACCTGACCGAGGATGCGGACGGCAACTACGAACGCGTGCTGCCGTATCTCGGGCAGGAGGGCGTGAACTATGCCGATCTGTTCTCCGTGTTCCGCGCACACGCAAACGTGCTGTATTATAAGACCGACTCGCACTGGACGAACCGCGGCGCCGCGCTCGCACACGATTATCTGATGAACACGCTCGGTCTGCCGCATACATCGTTCACGAATGAGGAATATACGACCGAGCGGAGCCACAGCGGCGATCTTTACCAAATGCTGTATCCGAAAGGCACACAAAAGGAGGAAACGCAGGTGTATCAGACCTCGTTTTCGTATGTGAACCCGCCGCGCTCGGACGAGGATATCCTCATGCAGACCACACAGGAGAATGCGCCGAACGGCCGTCTGCTGCTGTGCCGCGATTCGTTCGGCAATGCACTGCATCCGTTTCTCGCGGAGGATTTTCGTGAGGCGATCATCACCCGGCAGATGCCGTATCCGCTGGAGCAGGTGCAGGAGGGCGATACGGTCATCATCGAGATTGTTGAGCGAAATCTGCCAAATATACTAAAATATTCACCGGATTTGGGGAACAAAACCGAACCGTAATCCGTCTAATCAGTATCCGCAGGAGAAATAAACAATATGGAGGAAATTTTATGAAAAAGCTGACAGCCATGCTGCTGGCACTAACGCTCTGCTTTGGTCTTGCTGCGTGCGGCGGCAACACCGCACAGGACGATACCAAGGACGAGAGCCAGACCGTCCAGACCGGCAAAACCGAGGATAAGAAGGACGAAGCGAAGACCGAGGAGAAATCCGACGAGGCCAAGACCGAGGACGCAAAGACCGAGACTGAGACTGGTGATAAGACCTCGTCCGACAGCAAAACCGAGGATAAAACCAACGAAACCAAGCCGGTGACGAGCAGCACGAACACCACGACCGCAAAGCCGTCTGCTTCAGCGGGCACGAGCAAGCCGTCTGCCTCGACGAGCAAACCGGCGGCATCTGCTCCGGCAAGCAAGCCGGCACAGAGCAAGCCTGCGGCAAGCGCTCCGGCTGAGACCAAACCTGCAGAACCGGCGAAGCCGACTGCCTCTCAGGCGAGCGGGTACGTCGGCTCGTCTGCATCCGCACTCGAGAGCGCACTCGGCGCACCGACATCCAAGAGCTATTCGCCGAGCTGCATGGGCGAAGGTGAGGACGGCATCTGGACGTATGACGGGTTTACCGTTTATACCTATAAAGAGGGCGGTTCGGAGACTGTCGAAGCGGTTCAATAAATTAGCAGTTAGTAATCGACGATACGGTTTTATGTTTCGCAGGGGAGGCCAGTGGCCTCCCTTTTTCACGTTCTGCAGAGGTAAAATAAAAGGGCAGACCGGTGGTCTGCCCTATGGGAGATAAAATTCCCAATTACTGATTCATCAGAGAATGCGTCGCTGCGGTTTATTCGCTACCTGCTTCACGGCTTTGCACGGCACGCCGATGGCAAGCATACCTGCCGGTATATCCTCCGTCACAACGCTGCCTGCGGCGATGACGGCGTTATCACCGATGGTGACGCCCGGGCAAATCTGCACGCCCATGCCAATCCAGACGTTATTGCCGATGGTGACCGGCTTGGCATATTCCAGTCCGGCGTTGCGCTGTGCAACATCGAACGGATGGCCTGCGGTCGAGATACAGCAGTTCGGGCCGATGAACACATGGTCGCCGATGGTGACCGGCGCCGCGTCCAGAATCACAAGGTTATGGTTTGCATAAAATGCACGGCCGACACGCGTATGGCTGCCGTAATCGACAAAAAACGGCGGCTCAATGACGATATCGGGCGCACAGGCACCTAAAATGGTATGAAGAAGGGCGTTTTTCTCCTCCTTCTGGGAGGAACGGAGTGCGTTGTAATCCATGCACAGATCGCTGGTCTGCGCACGCGCTTCGAGCAGTGCGGGGTCGCTGTTGGCATCGTACAGCAGGCCGGAAGCGGCTTTTTCAAGTTCGGTCATCGTCAGGGTTCCTCCTTAATTCTGGTGACGTACCAGTTCATAATCATCGCCGGAGCGGTAGTACGGACAGCTTTTGCCGGTCTGCATCAGGCGGTAAAATTCGTCCTCATCCAGATAGGCTTCGCATACATATTCATCCATTTCATCATCGTAGACGTTGTAGGCGCAGTCGTCACAGGTTCCGGTCATCGGTCAGCGCTCCTTTCGATTTGGTCGATTGCGGATTGCAGAATAGCCTCGGGGTCGTTGCCGCAGATGTCGAGATACTCCGCATAGATAAGTCGGGTCTCGCGGATACCGAAGTATTTTTTGGCCATAGCGGTCAGATAATCGAAGCTGAACCGCGGGTCGTACGCGCCGCCTGCGGTGGTGATGTAGGTCAGACTGCGGGCGCGGCACAGGCCGCACGATTGTCCGTGGTCGTTGTAGGCGCTGACAATGCCGGTGACATAAATGTTCTCGATGTAGGTTTTCAGCTGTGCCGGAAAGTCCAGATCCCAGTAGGGAGCGGCAATGATGATATCGTCGGCATCGGCGAACTGGTGGGCATAATCGAACATCGGGTCGTGCCATTTGCCGCTGGCAATAAGCGATTCGCGGTGAGCAAGCCGTTTACGGTCGAGCGGGACGAGCGGCTGATCGTATACGTTCAGCTCAGTGACGTCGCTTATGTGTGCGAGATAGGCGCGCGCCAGCCGTGCCGTCCGCGACTCTTCCCGCGGACAGGCGTTGATGTAGAGTGTCATGGTATCCTTCCTTCTTCTTGTTCCTAACTATATAGTATAGCAGAAAAATGAGAAATTAGGAATGAGAAATTATTGTGAGGATGAAACTCATCCCTGCGGTACAGCTCAATAAATTAGCAGATTATTTTATACTGTTTACCAGAGCCTGCCAAACTGTGGTATCGAAAGCTTCATCCGCGATAAAGCAATAGCTATACTTGCTATCCTTCCACTCGACCGCGGTATAACCTGTCTCGGCATAGAGAAGCGCATCCGTACCCTCAAGTTTCTCGCCGGAAACGGTGTGGTTCATACCGGTCAGCGCGTCCTCGCCTTTACCCATGCAGTATTTAAGTGTATGTCCTTCCGCGTCCGCATACACAACAACAGCCATGCCGAACTGATCGGATGCCGAGTCGAACGCATAGCCATCCGGCAAGGTCTGCGGCAGCGCCAGCGGGAAGGAGAGCGCAGCGGCAAGCGCGTCTGTCGTGTCGTAATCCTGCGGCGCGGTGGCGGTGACAGGCGGCTTGGTATGGTCTGGAGCAGTTTGTGCATATACAGGTTTTATAGTTGCGATAGAAAAGATGATTGCCAGCAGACAACCGGCAGCAGCAAATGGAATGCTACATCGCCACGGATTCGGCTTGCGCACCGGAGACTGATCGAGCGCCGCGTGCAGGCGCTGTTCCATATCCGGTGAGGGATTGACGTGCTCCATCAAACGGTTGTACTTATTCATCGAAATCATACGCCTCCTTCAGTGTCTCTTTGAGCATACTGCGTCCTCGGTGCAGCAGGGAACGCATGGTACTCTCCTTCTGTCCGAGAATGCGTGCGATTTCCGCGGTAGAATACCCTTCATGGTAGAATAGATGAATGGGTTCGCGGTACTTGGACGGCAAAGCGCGCACAGCATCCCACACAAACGCAAGGTTACTGTCTAAGTCAGCGCACGGATAGCTTTCCTCGAGTGTGTCCGTGCGCTTGAACCACGCCGAATTCAGCTTGTTTTTGCTCAGATTGATGGCAACCCGCGGCAGCCACGCCTTTTCGTGCGCCGGTGATTCCAGTTCCGGAGAAGTGCGCATATACTGCAGAAAGGTGTCCTGCAGTACGTCTTCTGCATCGCTTTTGTTGTGTAAGTACGCATAAGCCGCACGAAACACAGCAGTACCCCATCTATCATATAACTGCGAAAGCTGTGCGTGTGCTGCCGCCGAAGCGCGCGCAGGCGCAATCGCCTGCAGGACAGCAAACAGCAGCCGCCGGAACCGGCTGATTGGAATCGTCAGTGTCATAATGTCACCTCTATGGATCAATTTGTTTTCTGATCTATATACATTTAATATAACAAAAATGTTGCGTAAGGCACAGAAAAATTTTTGTTTTTTCTGCAACATTCCCGATCCGCCGATTGTATATAGGGCAGAACGGCAAAAACACGCAAGCAATGAAAGGAAGATTTTTATGAAAAAGACGATTTATATGATGATGGCACTGGCAGTAGCCAGTACGATGGCAGCACCGGCAATGGCGGTAAACGATGAGCCGATGGTGATTGCTCCGGCACCGAACACACAGAGTCAGCAGGCACAGATGAAGATCGTTGTCAAGGGTCAGACCACGTCACTGCAGACGATTTCCGTAAATGGCTGCACAATGGCTCCGGTCCGCGCCATTGCGGAGGCGCTGGGCTTTAAGGTAACGTGGAATGCTGACCGCTCCATCAACATCAATAACGGCGAAATGCAGTCCGATCTGCGCATTGGCGACAACAGCTATGTCGTTTATACTGCCGTTGAGGGCATGGCCGGTATGAGCGCACCGTTCGAGCTTGGTTCTGCGCCCGTCATCAAGAACAACACCGCATATGTGCCGATCGACCTGTTTGTGCCGCTGTTCGGCAACGATCCGGCAACCGTAAAGACCAGCGGCGACACCATCACCATTAACCCGGATGCCAAGACCGAGGACGGCGATTCTTCGCAGATTCCGAATCTGCTGACCGCCCATGACTCCCTTGCAGAGCTTGCAAAGGCAGCCGGCTTTGACATCAAGGCGCCGACCGTACCCGCTGGCTACGAGGCAGATGCGTACATTGATATCTCCGGTGAGCTGGCTGAGGTGTTCTATGTAAAGGGCGATGATACGCTCGTGTACCGCGTAAGCAAGGGGGAAGGCGATAACTCCGGCGACTATAACACCTATTCCAACAAGAAAACCGTGGATGTGAACGGCGTTTCGGTCGAACTGCGCGGCAATGATAAGGTAAATGTGGCAACGTGGTCGAATGGCGGCTTTGCGTACTCTGTATCCGCGAAGCAGGGAATCAGTGAGACAGAGGTCGCGGCGGTAGTCAGCAGCGCCTTCTAAAAGAGAAAGAGTGGAGATTTTCTCCACTCTTTCTCTTTTACAGGTATACAGAAAAAGAGTGGAAAGCTCTTCACTCTCCACTCTTCAATCTTCACGCTATGAACTTAGTCAGCCCAGTACTTCGCAACATGTGCCTTGGTAACCTCAGCGGCCTTCTTGATATTCTCCTCGTTGGACAGCTTGTAGTAGTCCGGACGGAACACCTCCATGGTGCAAACGTCGCCTTCAAAGCCGATCTTCTTGAGGGTATCTGCGTAACGCTTGTGATCCAGGCAGTCGCCCGGCTCGCCCGGCCACAGACGCTTCTCGTCGTTGTTGTAAGCGGCGCCGCACGGCATATTCTCCATGCCGTTCAGGTGCCATACGAAAATCTTCTTGCCGTCAGCCTTCTCGAGAGCAGCCCACTCGGAAGCCATAGCGTGGAAGTGGTACTGATCGAGGGTGATGCCGACCAGCGGGTGGTTGACCTCGGAAACGATGTCGTAAGCGTACTCGAAACGGTTGATGGACATGGTCGGGCAACCGCAGAACTCGATGGACAGCTTGATGCCGTGCGGCTCAACCTTCTTTACCATCTCCTTGAGAACAGCAACAGCGTCCTCGCGGATCTCGTCAACGGTAGCCGGAACGGTCAGGTCCATGGACGGTACAACAACGATCATCTTGCAGCCCAGCTTGTTGCAGTCTGCGATGATCTGGTCGAGCTTTGCCATAACGGCGTCCTTCTCCTCCTGGGTCTGCTTCATGTTGAAGAAGATCAGGGCGTTGTAGGACAGCATCTTCAGGTGATGCTTCGGGTCAGCGAACCATGCGCCGAGATCGTCAATGGTGTACTTGCCGGCAGCGATCTCACGGTCGAGGCACTCGGACTGGATGTCGATGTAGTCAAAGCCGTACTTCTCGCACAGGTCGAGGTCTTCGAGTACGGAGTGGTTTTCGCAGAAACGGTTGCAGCCTTCGTTAAAACCGATTTTCATAGCAGTAACTCCTTTTAGCGTATCAATTTCGCGTTGTAAAACGCGGTATAGTGGTTAAGGTGATATGCAAGGGCAGTAAAGCAGGAAGCTCGGCCGCCCTTGCGAGTGAGTAGCAATGAATAGAAAATGTGAGATGGATTACTTCTTGTAGAAGTCCGGGGTGCCGCCGGTAACAACCTTCTCCGGCACACCGGAGGTCTGGGACTTAACCAGAGCGTCAGCGGTGATGGAAGCAACGTAGCCGTCCCAAGCAGAGGAGCCGCCGGTCTCACCCTTGAGTGCGTGGTCAACCCAGTCCTGAATCTCAACGTCGTAGGAGTCGATGAAGCGCAGGATCCAGTTGTCCTCGATCTTGGTGGAAACCTCGTTAGCGTAGCGAACGGTCGGGAAGGACGGGCACGGCAGGTTTACAACGCCGTTCTCACAAACGACCTCGCAGTTGATGTCGTAGCCGAAGCCGCAGTTTACGTTTACCTCGAGCATATTGATGATACCGCCCTTGGTCTTCATGATCATGATCTGCGGGTCCTTCAGCGCGTTCTTAACCTTGCTGTTGGTCTTCGGCATGATGCACTGAACCTCGTCCCACTCGTCGTTTACCAGCCACGGCAGAACGTCGATCTCGTGGATTGCGGTATCGGTAACAGCCATTGCAGTGGTGTAGTCGTCGGCAACGCCGTCTGCACGGTGGGTGCACTTGATTACCATCGGGGCACCGAACTTGCCGGAGTCGATCAGCTCCTTAACCTGACGGTAGCCGCGGTCGTAACGGCGCATGAAGCCAACCTGTACGAGGTGCTTGCCGCCGGCCATCTCGGCCTCAACGATCTCCTTGCCGTCAGCAGCGGTGTTTGCCAGCGGCTTCTCGGAGAATACCGGCTTGCCAGCCTTGATCGCTGCCAGAACCGGACCCTTGTGGAACTGACCCGGGGTGGTAACAACAACAGCGTTTACATCCGGATCGTTGATTGCTTCGTTGAAGTCGGTGTAAACCTTGGTGCCGGCACCGGCGATCTCAGCGCCCTTCTTTGCGCCTTCTTCAAATACGTCGCAGACTGCAACGACCTTTGCGTTGCGGATGCGGTTCTGGATACGCTCAATGTGTTCACGGCCGATCATGCCGCAGCCGATCAGTGCAATGTTCAGGTTTTCCATGATGAATTCCTCCTAAAATGTTGTGTAAAATGGGTGAAAAGGTGGTTTTTGTGAGAGGTTAGCGCAGACTGTTCTGCGTTTACTTTCGTGTTTACTGATGCACGCATCAGTCGGTACTCGGTGTGTGCATTCCTCATTTTTGAGGTCAGGTTGATTATACATCTGCGTTCACGAGAACGCAATAGGGAATTTTAAAATTTTCAAAAATATTTTGCTACCCGGCGGCGAGGATCAAATTCACCGCCGGACAGCGAGGGATCTGCACCGAAAACGGTGCGAAAGGGGAAAGAAAAGGTGTGTGTTGTCTTAAAATCAGGCTGCGATGCCGAGGGGAGAGAACAGGATGTAAATGCCGAGTGCCAGAAGCAGGCCGACGATGGATACGACATGGCGGTACTTCCACGGGGTCAGGTCTACTGCGCCTACGTCGCGGATCTCGTACTCCTCAGCCGGATGATACTTGTTCAGATACCACATGATGAGCAGCTCGATCGGGAACAGAACAGCCATTGCGTACAGATAGTGGATCGGGTTGGAAGAGCCGGGATAGCACGGCTTGATGAGCAGGAACGCACCGTAGCATACAACATGGAACACGGTGATTACCTTCGGCATGTACTTCGGGATGCGCTTGAACATAAAGATGCCGAGGATGGTGCACAGTACCGGCAGGGAAACGAACTGGCTCATGGAGTTCAGGAACGTGGTGATGCCGCCGGCGTACATAACGAACGGGGAGATAACGATTGCGATGCAGCCTGCGATGGTGCCGTAGATCTTGCCGACCTTAACGCACTTGGTATCGGAAGCTTTCGGGTTGATGGACGAACGGTACAGGTCCAAGGTGAACATGGTGGATGCGGAGTTCAGTACCGAGTTAAAGGAGGACAGGATCGCGCCGAACATGACAGCGGCGAAGAAGCCCATTACCGGCTTCGGCACGATCTCAGCGATCAGAGCCGGGTAAGCAAAGTCGATAGCGGAGGAACCGGCAGCAGCCAGCTTGTCCTGAATGGACGGCAGGTAGAATGCGATGACGCCCGGGATTACGAGGTACAGAGGGCCAAGGCACTTAAGGAAGCCGCAGAAGATAGCGCCCTTCTGGCCTTCCTTCAGGCTCTTTGCTGCGAGGGAACGCTGTACGAAGGACTGGTTGGTGCACCACCAGTACAGGTTGTTGAAGAACATACCGGTGATGATCAGCGGCCACGGAACTTCCGGTTCCGGTGCATTCCATGCGTTGATGGCGTTCATTTTGGCCGGATCTGCCTCTACCATGTACTTGATGCCGTCCATGATGCCATGACCACCGGTTGCAGCGGACAGAGCCGCGAAGCCGAGGAACGGGATCATCAGACCGCCGATGATAAGGCCGATGCCGTTGATGGTATCAGAAACCGCAACTGCCTTCAGGCCGCCGAAGATGGCGTAGCAGCCGCCGATGATGCCGATGATGAGGCACAGGATGGCAACAGCCATGAACTTGCTGGTGCCGAGGATGCCGGAGATGTCGAAGATCTGCTCAAATACGACTGCACCGGAGTACAGGATGACCGGCAGGTTGAGGATGGAGTACATAACAACGATTACCAGCGAGAACATCGTCTTGGTGCCCTTGCCGTAGCGCTCCTCCATCAGGGACGGGATGGTCATGGCGCCCATTTTCAGGTACTTCGGCAGGAAGTAGTACGCCAGAACCAGCAGGGTGAACATCGAGCCGACCTCCCATGCGATCGGGCCCATGTTGGTCTTCCAGCTCTGGCCGTTCAGACCGACGAGCTGTTCAGCGGAAAGGTTGGTCAGCAGCAGAGAACCGGCGATGACTACGCCCGGCAGGCCGCGGCCTGCGAGGAAATAACCCTCAGCGGTGTCGAGCTGCTCGTCGCGGGTTTTCCATGCGGAAATGACTGCAACGAGGACTGTGAACAACAGGAACGAGATTCCTGTCCATGCGAGTGATGAGAAGAATGTCATTGATATACCCCCATATCGTTCTCTTGTCGTGTGCATCCGTAACACTCCCAAAGGGATGCACGCGAGCTGTGGTTGGTAAGAAGCCCTCTTTCAGCAGGCTTCTGGCGTTCTCGTGAACGCGCATCTTCAAAAATAATTCCCCGATAAAACATAGCATATTTTGAGAAATGCTGTGAATGTTTTGTGAGGGGATTTATTTCGTTGTCCATAGATTATCATGTTGTTTGGGATATTTCAAGCCTTAAATGTGAGATTTATTTCGATTTAGTAAACAGTACAAAATTAAGATTGCCTTTTTGTATGAATAGCCACTGAATCATTCATATGTGCGTGCAAAGCGTGCAATATGATAGGCATTTTGCATAAAAACAGAGGGGGCGTATTGGGGTAATTGCCGTGACGGTCAAGAAAAAGCAAATTCATAGGAAAAAACACGCGAAAAAAACAGTTGCAAGTTGCGTGCATTGTGTTATACTATAAACAGAAAAAACGAGTGGGCAATACTCACTATATAGTAAGGAGGAAAAAGCATGGCTGTAACCGCACAGCAGATTGCGGAGCTGGCAGGTGTATCCCGCGGTACGGTAGATCGTGCGCTGCACAATCGAGGGCGTGTAAATCCCGAAGTAGCGGCTAAGATTCACAAAATTGCAGCAGAATTAGGGTATAAACCGAATCTAATCGGACAGGCACTGGTCAAATCCCGCCGGGAGTTCAAGCTGGGTGCGATTCTGCAGTCCACCGAGACGCCGACGATGCAGATCGTGCGTGCAGGCGTGCAGCGCGCCGCAGAGGAGCTTGCCGCCTCGGGCGTGGAACTGATCATGCGCGAAAACCGCGGTCTGGATACCGAAATGGTGCTTGAACACATTGAAGAGCTGGTTTCACAGGGCGTGCAGGGACTGGCTATCGCGCCGAACAACTCGCCGGAGATTCGCCAGTGCATTGATGAACTGTACGAACAGGGCATTCCGGTCATCACACTCAACTCGGATGCACCGGGCAGCAGGCGTCTTGCGTTCATCGGTATGGACAACTACCGCGCCGGACAGACCGCCGCAGGCTTGCTTCGGCTGATGCTGCCCGAGGGCGGCAAGGTGCTTCCGCTGGCGGGACACTTGAATAATACCGCACATAATAACCGATTAAACGGCTTTATGGATACGATTAACGGTGAAACAGGAAACGAAATTGAACTGTTAGCGTTTCAGCCGTGTTTCGACCGGGACGACTATGCCCACGAGATTACGCAGCACGCATTGCGTGCAAATCCTGACCTGACTGGCATTTACGTTGCGTCCAACGGACAGGTCGGTGCGTGCGCAGCCGTAGAGGAAGAAGGCCGAAAGGGCAAGGTCAAGGTCGTTGCATTCGACCTCAACCCGATGAATATGGAGCTGCTCCAGTCGGACAGCTTGAGTTTCGTGCTCGATCAGAAGGCATTCGAGCAGGGCTACCGGCCGCCGTTCCTGCTGTTTGATTACCTGCAGAACAAAAAAGCACCGGAAATAGAACTGCTTTATACGGATATTGCAATCAAAACCAAGTTTAACAGTGATAAACCTGTGGGAATGGAATAAGAAAGAACCGCACATTGTGCGGTTCTTTTTAATGGAAAAATGAGAATGGAAAATGAATACGGTGATTTACTCTAAAGTGTGATTTAATGTTGTGCAAACAACCGTAAATCCGCTGGATTTCAGTGCTTCTGTGAATCTTTTCACTATTTCTGGGGATACAGTTTCCGCCTGATTGAGTACAACGATATCCGCTAAGTGTTCTGCAATAATGCCTTGCGCGGCCAGCTCCGGCGTGACAATACCGCTCAGGTGTGCACCGGTGCGTGCGCAGAACAGTTCCGGTCGGTGTACGGCTTGTTTGACTGGCTTTCCGAACCCGGATGCGCCCACGACGCACACGGTTTTGCGTGTATTCTCAGGTATGACCGGCTCATGCGAGGCGTGCGCCTTGAGCGGCAGCCGCTTGGAGCCGTCGGCCTCCACAATCACATAGTCAGCGGCGTCCGCGAGCACGGAAAAGGGAAGTGCCGGCGCGGTCAGCTTACCCTCAGCGGCAGGCGTGCCCATGCAGATCACGCGGTGAAGCGCAAGTGCGCGGCGGACCTGTTCAATGTCATCCGTCACCAACAGGGGAATGCCCGCAAACGGCAAAATGTGCGTGGAAGTCGTCAAAATCACCGTTCCGGATAATTCTTCGGCCAGTATACGCAGTAAAGTTGTTTTTCCGCCGCTGCCGATCACGGCGGTTATGCCTTTTATCATGTGTAATTGTTCACATATTTTCATAAATCCACCTAATATAGCCATGTTTACCGTAGGGCGGGATGACCTCATCCCGCCGTTGTAAATTATCTGCATGTTGTTATATGCGGCGGGGGTCACCCCGCCCTGCAACCATGCTTTTATAATAGTATTATATCATGTCTGCCACACAGAAAAAATATTGACTTCACTCGACCGATACGCTATAATCATCGGTAGCAATCGTTATAGTTTGCAAAATACAACGAAGATAAACGGAGGAAAACGCCATGTTAGTCGTGATACGCGGTGCGGGAGACATTGCCACGGGGATTGCCCTGCGGCTGTACCGTGCAGGCATTCGTCTGGTGCTGACAGACCTGCCGCAGCCAACGTCGATCCGCCGCACGGTATGCTTTTCGGAAGCGATTCGATTGGGCGAAACAGTCGTTGAGGGCGTGCATGCACGCCGAGCCGATACCGCAGCCGAAGCGGCAGCACTGACCGAACAGGGCATCATTGCTGTGCTGGCCGATCCGGCGGCAGGCTGTGTGCAGGAACTGCACCCTGATGCCCTGGTGGACGCGATTCTGGCGAAGAAAAACCTCGGTACGCACATCACGGATGCGCCGATCGTCATTGCGGTCGGTCCGGGCTTTACGGCCGGCGTGGACTGTCACGCGGCGGTTGAGACCATGCGCGGGCATACACTCGGACGGGTGCTGTATACGGGTTCGCCGCTGCCGAATACGGGCGTTCCCGGTGTGATAGGCGGCCACGCGGCAGAGCGCGTTCTGCGTGCCCCGGCAGACGGCTTGTTCGAGCCGTGCTGTGAGATCGGCGATCTGGTCGAGACGGGAGACACTATCGCATATGTTGCGGGAAACCCCATGAAAACCACCATCACCGGCTGCCTGCGCGGTCTGCTGCAGGCTGGCGTACCCGTACATGAGGGCATGAAATCCGGTGACGTTGATCCGCGCGGCAAGCGTGAAAACTGCGACACCGCATCCGATAAGGCGCTTGCGGTCGGCGGCGGTGTGCTGGAAGCATTGCTTCACTTTTCCAACGTCTTTCATTAAGAAATCATAAAATAGAGGAGAAAGCCCAATGAAAAAGAACTGTTTTGCAAGATTTGCAGCAGCGGCTCTGTCACTGGCAATGCTGGCAGGCTGCGGTGCATCCCAGAGCAGCGACAGCGCAGCTGTGGACACGGGTTCTGCAGATTCCGCAGAGCTGACCGTCTTTGCGGCGGCCTCCATGACCGAGACCCTGAACCAGATTGCGGAGGACTACAAGGCGGTTGACCCGAACGTCACCCTGACGTTCAACTTTGCCTCCTCCGGCGACCTGCTCACCCAGATCAAGGAAGGCGCGGACTGCGACGTATTCATCTCCGCAGCGCCCAAGCAGATGAACGCACTCGACGGCTCTCTCAAGGATGACACCGACAAGAACCCGGACGGTCTGGACGAGCTGCTGGGCGGCACCCGTATCGATCTGCTCGAGAACAAGGTAACGCTGGCTGTACCGGAGGGCAACCCGAAGGACATCAAGAGCTTTGACGATCTTGCGGACAAGCTGAAGAGCGGTGATGTGCTGCTTGCCATCGGCAACAGCGACGTACCGGTCGGCCAGTACACCCAGAAGATCTTCGCGCACTATGGTCTGGACGAGGCTGCGCTGGCTTCCTCCGGCGTGCTGACCTACGGCTCGAACGTTAAGGAAGTTACCACGCAGGTAAGCGAAGGCGCGGTTGACTGCGGCATTATCTACGCAACCGATGCATTCTCGGCAGGTCTCGACACGGTTGACGAGGCAACTGCTGACATGTGCGGTCAGGTTATCTATCCGGCAGCCGTGCTCAGGAACAGCACGCACGCAGACGAGGCGAAGGCGTTTCTTGACTATCTGACCACCGATGAAGCAGGCAAGGTATTCGAGAGCGTAGGCTTTACCACGTTGGCATAATCTGATACAATAGAAAGGCGAGGGAGCAATCTCTCGCCTTTATTTGCAAAAGGAGACGATTATGGACTGGTATCCATTATATAACTCACTGCGTATCGCGCTTATTTCCACGGTTATCATCTTCTTCGCGGGGATTGCGGCGGCCTATTACGTTGCGCGTCTGCCGCGCGTGCTCAAAGGCGTGCTCGATGTGCTGTTCACGCTGCCGCTCGTGCTGCCGCCTACGGTGGTCGGCTATCTGCTGCTGCGCGTGCTCGGACCGAAAAGAGCCGTCGGCGCATGGGCGCTTGCGCATTTTAATCTCAAGCTGACCATGGTCTGGTGGTCGGCGATTTTCGCAACCGCCGTTGTCATTTTTCCGCTCATGTACCGCACGGCGCGCGGCGCATTCGAGAGCTTTGACGAAACGCTTGCCGACGCAGGCCGCACGCTCGGCCGTTCGAACACCTGGATTTTCTGGCGGGTGCGCATGCCGTGCTGCAAACAGGGCATCCTTGCGGGCACGGTGCTGGCGTTCGCGCGGGCGCTCGGTGAGTACGGCGCAACCTCCATGGTGGCGGGCTACACGCCCGGACGCACAGCGACCATTTCGACGACGGTCTATCAGCTGTGGCGCACGAATGATGACGCGCTGGCGTTCAAGTGGGTCGTGGTCAACCTTGCCATCTCGGCGGTGGTGCTGCTGGCGGTCAATCTGCTCGAAAAGCGGGAGAGAGGAGTGCGTAAGGCATGGCACTGATCGTGGATATCGAGAAAACGCTCGGAGATTTTCACCTGAAAGTGAACTTCACCGCTGAGCGGGAAGTGATGGCGCTGCTCGGTGCCTCCGGCTGCGGCAAGAGCATGACGCTGGGGTGCATCGCAGGCATCGTGAGGCCGGATAAGGGCCATATTGAACTGAACGGGCGCGTTCTGTTCGACAGCGAAAAGAAAATCGACCTGCCGCCGCAAAAGCGAAAGGTCGGCTACCTGTTTCAGCAGTACGCGCTGTTTCCGCACATGACGGTCGAGCAGAACATCCGCGCAGGCGCACACGCCCGTCTGAAAAACGAGCGGGAGCAGGCGGTGCGCGAAGTTCTGCACGCGTTCCGCCTGGAGGGACTGGAGAACAACCGTCCGAGTCAGCTTTCCGGCGGACAGCAGCAGCGGTGCGCGCTGGCGCGCATTCTGGTCGGGCAGCCCGAGCTTGTGCTGCTCGATGAGCCGTTTTCCGCGCTGGATGCGTACCTGAAATGGCAGGTGGAACTGGAGCTTTCGGACATCCTGAAAAATCTTTCGTGCGGTACGCTGTTCGTCACGCACAACCGCGATGAGGTGTACCGCCTGTGCGATACGGTGTGCGTGCTGAACAAGGGAAAATCCGACCCGAAGGAGACGGTCAAGGAACTGTTCCGCGCACCGGCAACCATGGGTGCTGCACTGATTTCCGGCTGCAAGAATGTCTCTGCCGCCGAGGTAAAGCAAGGTGAGACCCTGTTCTGCAAGGACTGGAACGTAACGCTCAAAACCGCGCTGCATGTGCCGGAAAACATCGCTTACGTTGGCGTTCGGGCGCATTACTTTACCGCAGAGGGCACAGAGAACGCCATTCCATGTACGGTCGAGCGCGTAGTCGAAAACCCGTTTTCGACCGTGGTCATGCTGCAGACGACAGGCGCAGGCAGGCTGCGGTGGGAGCTGGATAAGGCGGTCTGGGAGACGCTTTCCGGCACGGAAAAGCTGACGCTGTACGTCCGCCCAGAGGACGTCATGCCGCTGACGGAGTGAGCAAAATGCTGGATAATCAAGGAAGAAATATTCGCTATCTGCGGCTGTCGGTGACCGACCGGTGCAATTTCCGGTGCCGGTACTGTATGCCCGCCGAAGGCGTGTGCAAGCGGGAGCACAGCGAAATGCTGTCGTTCGAGGAGCTGACCGAGATCGTGCGGACGGCAGTTTCGCTCGGTGTCAGCAAGGTGCGGCTGACCGGCGGAGAGCCGCTTGTACGGCGCGGCATCGTGGACTTGTGCCGCAGTCTGCGTGCCATCAATGGTGTGCGGGAGCTCACCATGACGACTAACGGCGCACTCCTGCCGCAGTACGCCGCAGAGCTGAAACAAGCAGGGGTTGACCGGATGAATATCAGTCTGGATACCTTAAATGAGGATAAATTTGCGTCGCTGACGCGCGGCGGCTCGCTCGCGGATACGCGGCGTGGAACGCCGGTTTCCGCGGTACGAAGCTCAACGCCGTGCTGCTCGGCGGCGTAAACGCGGACGAGATTCCGGCACTGGCGCAGCTGGCGCAGGACGGGAAATATGAGGTACGCTTCATTGAACTCATGCCGATCGGTGAGTGCGCGGACTGGCCGCGTGAGCGGTTTCTCTCTGCGGACGCGGTGCTGCACGCCCTGCCGGAGCTGCAGCGTCTGCCGAATGAAGGCGTTGCGGAACGGTATCGAATGCCCGGCTGGAAGGGGAAAATCGGTCTGATTCGCCCGATGAGCCACCGTTTCTGCGCCGAATGCGACCGCATCCGCGTTACCGCAGATGGCAGGATGAAACCGTGCCTGCACTCGGCGCAGGAGATTCCGCTGCGCGGTCTGCACGGCGAAAACCTTGAACGCGCACTGCGCGAGGGTATGTTCGGGAAACCGGTCAGCCACCATATGCAATCCGGGCAGCCGAGTGAAAGCCGGAGAGGCATGAGCCAAATCGGAGGATGAATGGAAAATTGAGACACCCACCGCAGTGGGCGTCCAGCGAGCAACCGCTCGTAGAGCGGCTCTTAGCGAGTCGGAATGGAGAATGGAAAATGAAGGTTCGGCACATAGTGCCGCTATTAAATAATCGCGCTTTGCGCGATACCTTAATTCTCAATTATTGCAACAGATAAGAAAGGATAATATGGCAAAAGTAACAGCAGTTTGTATTAGTGAACATAAAGGAACAAAAAAGCACCCGGTGGAGCGTATCACAGTGAAAGAAAACCACGGCATCATCGGTGACGCGCACGCGGGCAGCTGGCATCGGCAGATAAGTCTGCTGGCGCAGGAGAGCGTGGACGAAATGCGTCGAACCGGTCTGAAGCTCCATGCGGGCGACTTTGCGGAGAACATCCTCACCGAAGGGATTGACCTCAAGCATTTACCGGTCGGTACGGTGCTCCGCGTGGGAAAAACGCGTCTGCAGGTGACCCAGATCGGCAAGGAATGCCATAATGACTGTGAAATCCGCCGTCTGACGGGCAAGTGCGTCATGCCGACCGACGGCATTTTTGCCATTGTGCTGACGGGCGGCACGATCACCGCCGGTGACGAGATCGAGGAGGAAAAGCCATGAAATGTATCAAAACCGAGGACGCGGTCGGCCATGTTCTGTGCCACGACATGACGCAGATCATCCCGGGCGTGAGTAAGGGGCCGCGCTTCCGCAAGGGCCACATCGTCACCGCGGAGGACATTCCGGTGCTGCTTTCGATGGGTAAGGAGCAGCTTTACGTCTGGGAGCTGCAGCCGGGTTTTCTGCACGAGAATGACGCGGCAGAGCGGCTGTGTGCGCTCTGTCAGAATGCCAACATGCGTAAAAGCGAGACAAAAGAGGGCAAAATCGAGCTTTTTTCGGACATTGACGGCGTTTTTTTGGTCGATACCGAGCGGCTGAACGAGGTCAACAGCATTGACGAAATCATGATCGCCACCAGACGCGGCAACGGCATCGTCCATCCGGGTGATAAGCTGTGCGGCACGCGCGTGATTCCGCTTATAATCGAGGAGGAGAAACTGCGGCAGGCTGAGCAGGCGGCAGGCGGCACGCCGATTCTGGAAGTCCGTCCGTTTACGCTGAAAACAGCAGCCGTTGTCACTACCGGCAGCGAGGTCGCAAAGGGCCGTATTCCGGACAGCTTTACGCCGGTTGTAGAACGAAAGCTGGCTGCACTCGGCATCAGAATGACCGAGCACGTTCTGGTCGAGGATGGCATAGAGAACGTTGCGGCGGCTATCGAGCAGATGAAAAACAAGCCGGTCGATATGATCCTGTGCACGGGCGGCATGAGCGTCGATCCGGACGATTCCACGCCGGGTGCGATCAAACAGAGCGGCGCGGATATCGTCACCTACGGCGCGCCGGTGCTCCCGGGCGCCATGTTCCTTCTGGGCTACTACGCGGACGGCCGTCCGGTGATGGGTCTGCCCGGATGCGTCATGTACGCCAAGGCCACTATTTTTGATCTGGTTTTGCCGCGCATCGCGGCGGGCGTGCGGCTGACCAAGCGCGATTTTGTTGCGCTCGGAGAAGGCGGTCTGTGTCTCGGCTGTGAGGTCTGCACCTATCCGCACTGCGGCTTTGGAGGTGTGTGATATGTCGTGTTCCGTAGGAGCGAACAGTGTTCGCCCACTGACCGCTAAAGTTATTACAGTCAGTGACCGGTCGTTCCGCGGTGAGCGGGAGGATTTGAGCGGCCCTGCCGTCAAGAATCTGCTCGAGCGGGCAGGCTACGCGGTCGGTGCGGTCGAGGTGCTGCCGGACGAGCAGCCGCGTATTGAGTCCGCGCTCATCCATGCCGCCGACAAGGAGAAGCTCGCACTCATCGTCACCACCGGCGGCACCGGCTTTGCACCGCGCGATGTAACGCCGGAGGCGACCATCAAGGTCTGCGAAAAGCTCGCGCCGGGTATCCCGGAGGCCATGCGGGCAGCGTCCATGCAGATTACGCCGAAGGCGTGTCTGTCGCGCGCGGCAGCGGGCATTCGCGGTACGAGCCTGATCATCAATCTGCCGGGCAGTCCCAAGGGTGCGTGCGAAAATCTGCAGGCCGTGCTCGAACCCATTGAGCATGGGATTTATATCCTGCAGGGCGGGAAAGAGTAATGGAGAATTGAAAATGGAGGATGGAGAATGAAATGTCAGATTTCAGTCTCGGCTCCGAATAGAAAACACCCCGAACCTGAGGTTCGGGGTGTTTTTTGATTGGGTTCAATTTCAAAAGAAAACGGTCAACTACCGTGTTAATTTTCCATTCTCAATTCTCCATTCTCAATTTTAGATTTACTCCAAATAAATCGAAAACTCCTGTTTCTTGGTAACATACCCGACGATCTTCGCCTCCGGCACGCTCTGCTGCAGTTCATCCAGACAGCCTTGCGCGTCCTGCTCCGGCAGGGCAAACAGCAGGCCGCCGCCGGTCTGCGGGGCGCATTATGGTGAA
>OGQE01001160.1_pt1 | contig 25805 bp, 21 predicted proteins | sample 1553131 | NCBI WGS metagenome assembly OGQE01 (sample SAMEA2579929, study PRJEB22360) | human gut metagenome | biome: human gut; feature: human-associated habitat; material: faeces | place: Denmark | collected 2008/2010
GTATTGGATAGCCGAAAAGATGGCCGGCGGTGACAGCGCACCCTGCCGAAGGACCGTCAACATTCCCTCCGCCGATCACATTCACATGGAGATCGTAATCGCCCAGATTTTTATCGGTAAGCCTGCGTACCACCGATGCCGCCGTTGCCACGGAATCTTTTGCCATAGATCCTGCTGTATTATTAAAATGGAGCGTCCCCTTCCCCGCTTCTTTGGCAGGATATGCCGCCGCTTCGATCTCAATAGTGCTTCCTGAAAATCCCGAAACGCCCAGTCCGAAAACATGCCCCACTTCCGGCACGTCCGATGCCATTTTATGATGCGATACGGTAAGGCGGCTTCCCCTTGCCGTGCGGCGCATGATTTCTCGGGAAATAAAATTTTTCCCCGCCCCGCCCGCTTCATATACTGCCAGACTGTACGCATCGGCAAGAAGATTTACCGCTTTTCTGCCTTCCATGGTGTATTCACTGATCATTTCCGCCACACCGTCTTCCAAAGACACTTTCAATTTCTCCGCCGCATTTTTTACGATGGTTTCTACATCTTCCGGCCGAAGCGGTTCAAAGAATACTTCCGCGCACCGCGAACGGATAGCGGGATTGATTTCCTGCGGCTCCCGTGTAGTCGCACCAATGAGAATGAAATCAGCAGGTGCGCCGTCGCGGAATAATTTTTTGATATACGCCGGCACATAGGGATTTTCTTCATCATAGTATGCCGATTCGAAAGGCACCCTTTTATCTTCCAGCACCTTAAGAAGCTTATTCAGAAGGATAGGATCCAATTCCCCTATTTCATCAATAAACAGAATGCCCCCGTGGGCATCCGTCACAAGCCCCGGCTTCGGTTCGGGAATACCGTCATCTGCCAATTCCCTCTGCGCGCCTTGGTAAATAGGATCATGGACGGAACCGATAAGAGGATTCGTAATATCACGGCTGTCCCAGCGGAGCGTCGTACCGTCGCATTCCACAAAAGGCGCATTCTCTCCGAATGCTGACCAAGCCGTTTTCTTTGCTTCCTCAAGGACAAGACGGGCGGCCGTCGTCTTCCCCACACCGGGCGGTCCGTAAAGAATTAAATGCTGGGGATAGGGAGAAGCGATTTTGGATGCCAATGCTTTCACTGCGTCATTTTGCCCGACAATTTCCGACAGGGTGCCCGGCTTTACCACATTCATGACCGTTTTCGTCAAACTGATTTTATCCAAAGCTTCCAGCTTTTCCATTTTATGCCGGCTCTGTGCTGTTTCCACATCGTCTTCGTCTTCTTCCAAAAGTTCGCGCTTCACTTCATCCACATATTCTTTATGCTTTTCTTCCAGGCGTTCAGAAATCTTCCTCTCCAGACGCTCCTCCACCGCCCGGCGTGCCAGGAGTTCCGCCAAACGATCTTCCAGCCGGTCAAGAATAGCAGGAATTTCTCCCTCCTGCGGTTCTTCGGTATACTCCCTGCTCTCAAAAACCAGCCGCTCAATCCCCAAAAGGCGTTTCTTCAGATTTTCATGATGAATATATTTCAATGCACCATAGCGGCTTGCGCGGACAATCAGTTCTTCCGGACCAACAGCGCCGGCATAGATTTCATAAATCACATCCAGACGCCTTTTCAGTTCCGGTTTATCCGCTGCGCCGCCGCTGATAATGCGTTTCTTCAAACGATCCATTAAATCCTTTATATCTTCCATCTAAGATCCTTATTCACAACCATTCCATTGAAAAGATAATGACATATTTATATTTTACAACATAGAACGGCAAATGATAAGGACAACGGAAAATGTCTTGCTGTCTCCCACCATTCAGAATAAGTGCAAAAATACTTTGCAGAAATAACAGGAAACGGCCATATGACAAAGAACAGGCAATTCTGCTTTTATCAGCAAACAAAAACTGTCAGCTTACGGACGACAGAATCCTGCTGACAGAAAAAACTTTTATTCTAATCTTTCGCGTCATCACTATAGCAGATTCTTTACTCACGTCCCGGATGACACCTTGTCGTCTGCTGTCATCTGAACGGAGTCGAGAATGCTTTGAAGGAAAGGAGGGAAGCGGGTACTGCTACGGCCCGATTGAATTTTACATGCAAAAATATATTTCCCCATGCCGCGCTGTCCGTATTCATCTCTTTCCTGTACGCAGTGGCGGAAATTCATTTTTTCAATTATACTTTTCATAATAAATATTTTATTTCTGCTCTTTTCAAAATAAAGGAGGCTCTGCCACATGCAAATACTAAAGAAAAAGCTCCTCCCGTTTTTTTCCGCTTTCTTAGTCGGCCTTGCCCTGACGGGCGGCACCGTCCTGGCACATACGATGCCTTTTTCTGAGACTACGCTTATCCTGGAGAAAGGACACGGACTGCACGCGGAAATCCGCCCCGGCGATCCTTTGTCCAAAGTGCGGGATATCCTGGGAGATGTTTATCAGGAAAACGTTAAGGATTTCGGACCGTTTCGCCGCGTCATATGGAACTACTACGGCTCAGAATTTTCTGCCGTTACACTCACATCAAATACATCCCCTTCTGAAAAGCTGCCCCTCCACGGATATACACTGGCAGGAATATCCTTTCATACCCCCTCCGGCTTTGTAATAAGCATGTATTATGACAAAATCAAAGATAAGTATGGAGAAGCGACATCACAGACGGAAACGGAAGATGGACTTACGGCCTATATTTACTCCTTCAGCGACAGAGCCGCGGAATTGGTTTTTGATGTGGATCAGGAGAACCGCGTACGGAGGATACACTGCCGGCAGGAAATATAAAAACGGATTGGCACTGGTGCAGAAAAAAATTCAGCACGGCTGTTTCCGTATATATTGCAAAATAAAAGGATTTGGCCCAATCATGTACCGGGTCAAATCCTTTTAAGTATACAAATAATTTCTCCCTTTTTATGTTGCGTTCCGGTCATTCCGGAAACCCGGTTTCCGACACAGAAGTAAGTGAACCATTTTTCTATTCTTACCATTAGTGTTCTTCTAAATACCGGTTCATATTAAATGCTTTATGAAGCGAAAAGAGGACTCGGCTGACAGCTTATATTTTCCTCATCACGGCAGCAGACCTTTCGCTGGCATTCAGACTGACGTCTTCTGCCTTTTATCTATCTTTTCCTTATCGACCGGACACGCTTCAACACCCCCGCAACGAACCAGGCCGTAGCCGCCGTGAACGCCATGCCCGGCAGAGCCGCCGCCACCATGGCATAAAATCCTTTTCCCAGAAGAAGCGTCATTGCTCCCCTTGCCGCGGTTGTCCCTATCGGTCCGGAAATGATATAAAACAATCGGGACGAACCGAGCAGGAGCCATACCGCGCCTACAGCCAGCCGGAATGACATGGAGATCGTCACATTCAAAATCGTGTGCGTTCCCAGCGCCAGACTCAATAGAGACGCCAACACCCCTGCAATGATGTATTTCTTAAAACCGAAGACGCCGCAAATGGCAACGGCGATAGGCGCCGATAATTGAAACTCCGTCCCCGGTACTAATCCGGGGATCTTAAAAGAACCGCTCACTCCGATAAGCGCCGCCAAAAGCGCTGTTTCGCAAACATCGACAATGACTTCCCTGCTGCCTGCCGCTTCCGGCTTGTACGCTCCTGTTTCCAATTCTCCGTTCATTTTGACCTCCAATGTCTGATTAAAATAGCTGCTGCTTTTTTCATTTCTTCTTTTGTATGCATCGCCGTTACCGTCAATCGGATGCGGCTTGTTCCCACGGGTACGGATGGCGGACGGATGGCGGACAGCAGGATTCCTTCTTTCCTGCATGCTTCCACCGTTGCGAGCGCCTCTTTTTCATCTCCCACCACCACCGGAATGATGGGCGTATCCCCTACAGCAATGTCGACTCCCGTTTTGGTCAGGAGATTTCGCATATAAGCCGTGTTCTCACGAAGACGGCCCAGATATTTCTCCGGGTCCGCTTTTAACAAGCGAAGAGCCGCTAAGGCCGCCGCTCCCGTGACCGCGGAAATGGCTGTGGAGAAAATAAAAGGCCGCGATGTATTCCGCAGATAGTCGCAAATTTCCCGGCTTGCCGCGATGTATCCCCCTTCCGCACCGAAAGCTTTCGACAAGGTCCCCACCTGCACGTCGATCCCTGCCATACGGAAATACTCCGCCGTTCCTCGGCCGGTTCTGCCAATGACACCCGATGCATGGGCGTCATCCACGATGAGACAGGCCCCGTAGTCCTTCTTCAGTACCGCCAGAGCGGGCAGCGGACAAATATCCCCATCCATGCTGAATACGCCGTCCGTCACAATGAAGCGCTGCCCTTCGCAGGGAACGGTCTGCAGCAGTCTTTCCAGATCCGCCATATCGCTGTGCCTGTAAACTGCCGTTTCGGCTTTTGAGATACGGCACCCGTCGACAATACTCGCATGATTCAGTTCATCACTGAAAATGACATCTCCCTTTCCGGCAAGCGCATACAGCACTCCCAGATTCGCCATGTATCCTGTATTGAAGATGACTGCGTCTTCGGTATGTTTGAAATCGGCTATTTCCTTTTCCAAATCGGATAACTCAAAAGCTGCCCCCGAGGTAAGACGCGCCCCGCCGCTTCCCGTACCGAAACGAACCGCTTTCGCTGCCGCTTCCTGTACTTCCTTCGCATGGGTCATGCCCAGGTAATCATTGGAATTGAAAACGATATACCGCTTTCCTTCACGATCTACACCGAGAGACGCCGTTTCCATGCGCAGATCCTGCACCTGCCTGAGCCGCCCTTCCTGCCGCAGCGCGGAAAGAGCGGAGAAAATATTTTCCGGCTTCATTTGACCCTCACCAGCACTGTCTGATGCTGCATATACTCCACATACCTGTCCATATCCGTACCGTGCTTTACAAAAAATACGCGGCCGCCGATAGGATCCCCTTTCTCTTTCATCACCGTAATCCGCCCGTAGCCAAACTTCGGCGAACCTACATAGCCTGTCACATAAAAGGGATCATCCGACCAGCAAAGTTCCGCCACCGTCCCCGGCGCCGCCGCCACTTTCGATGCCAGAATGAGCGCTTCTCTCGGATGTTCTCCGCCCAGGCCCTTCGCCCCCATCTGTGCTTCGTATGCGCACGTATCTTCGCAATCCATACAGCTGCACCGCACGCCGCGCATACCAAGTCCGTCCAGGCGCTCTCCTGTTTCCGCATCAACGACTGCCGCGCCGCGCATACTGTCTGTCAGCGATTCCAAAAGGGCAAATCCTTTTCCTATAGCGGTTTCACTGACTCCGGAACGGAGCAGTTCTTTTTTCGCCGCCGCCCGTCCTTCCTCCTTTGTTGCCGTGTCAATCTGGTACAAAGGCAAAAGCGGGCAGCAGGTGATTCCCTCATGCCTGACCGCTTCCACCTTGAACTGGATAAAATCCGCCGCGCCGCGGTCATGTTCCCAGGCACGGTGCAGCATGGAAATCATCTCCTGTTCCACGCTGTTCTTTGTTACAATCCTCTCCGCTCCGGAAATATGCTGTCCGCCCACGCCGTGGGCACCGCCAAGACTGGAACGCATTTTCACGCTGTACAATACCTTTTCTTCTCCCATAATACTTCCCCCTTTATTTTCCGCCCGTTTCCGGACAGCCAACATCTTTTCTAAGTGTAGTAGCCGTCTTCGCTTTTGTCAATCATAATTTTTAATAAAGTTTACAATAAAAGCAAGATTTTTTCCAAAATAAAAATCTCCTCCCCCGGTTAAGGGAAGAAGATTATTTTTTAACTGCCGCTTTTATTTTCTGCTGCTAAAGAACCCCCTGCAGGAACAGGAAATTTTTATTCCGCAACTACGGAAATATGTACTTCGCTGGTAACCTGCTGGTGTACCCAGACTTCCACATCATATTCTCCTGTGGTCCTGATCGGATTTTTCAGCCTGATATTTTTCTTATCCAGTTCAAACCCATACTGCTCTTTAACGGCATCACAAATATCTTTTGCCGTGACACTGCCGAAAACCCGTCCGTCCTCACCGGACTGCACTTTGATGACCGCTTTTACTTTTTTCAGCTGGGATGCCATGATGACCGCTTCGTCCGCAGCCACTTTGGATTTAAATTCTTTAGATTCACGGCGCTGTTCCGCTGTATTCAGATTGGCTTTCGTTCCTTCCGCGCCAAGTCCGCGGCGAATGAGGACATTACGGCCATAGCTGTCCGCTACTTCGACAACATCGCCTCTTTTCCCCAATTTCTTTACATCCTGAAGCAATACTACTTTCATTCTTTTTCCTCCTCCGTTTGTTTACGAACATTGGCAACAACCGCCTTTGTTATATCTTCTATATTGCCGTCAGTGCCGAACTGCGCTCCCGCCACTGTCTGATGCCCGCCGCCGCCAAGCTGTTCCATGACGATCTGCACATTAACGGATCCGTCGGAGCGCGCGGAAAGGCAGAGTCCGTTCTCCGTATAGTAGAAAAGGAAGCTGCACCGTATCTTCTGCACGGTGACAAGGAAATCCGCCACCTGTCCTGCGATAATCTGGGAATCCGCCGTGCCTTCCGGACATACGGCAAAGGCCATGTATTCATCCACCTGTTTCATATCGGCCAAAATCATGGATTTAATCTTGATGGACGCCAGGTCCATCGAAAAGAGCTTTTTAACCAAAGCGGTGTCTGCGCCGCACCGCCTGAGATAACTTGCCGCGTCGAACGTACGGACACTTGTCTGGACGGTAAAGCTCTTCGTGTCCACCACCATCCCCGCATAAAGGCAGGATGCTTCCAGTGCATTCATTTCTTCTTCGCTGCCATAGTACTGGATCAGTTCCGTCACCAGTTCCGAAGCGGAAGATGCCGACGGTTCCATGTACGTAAGAAGCGGACTGTCGATAATGCTTGCCGCACGGCGGTGATGATCGATAACGACTTTCTTCTGCACTTTCCTCAGCAGTTCCGGCGCTGCCACCAGTTCGGGGATATGCGTGTCCACAACAATGACCACTGTCTTATCCGTCACGAGGCTTTTTGCCTTGCCCTCATCAATAAGGAGCCCTTCCGCCAAGCCGCTGGATTGTATGGCCTGGATCATTTTCCTGGACGTATCATCCTGTTTGGAAATGACGATGTGCGCTTCCACCTTGGACACTCTCGCCAGGTGGGAAACACCTACCGCGGCCCCGAGCGCGTCAAAATCTTCATGGGCGTGCCCCATAATGAGAACCATATCCGCTTCGTTAATGATCTCACGGAGCGCCTGCGCCACCACACGGACACGGACGCGGGTACTGCTCACTGAAGCGGGCGCTTTGCCGCCAAAGGCTTTTACATCTTTCCCGAGACGGACGATGGCCTGATCCCCGCCGCGGCCAAGAGCCAGATCAAGCGCCACCTGGGCTTCTTCATACTGGCGGTTAAAAGATTCGTCACTTTTTACGATGCCGATGGACAAGGTCACGGGAATACGGTTCACCGTATGGATTTCCCGCACCCGGTCAAGTATTTCAAAATTAGAATCCATCATATCCTGCAGGGCCTTTGACGAAATACAGGCCACAAAATCAGACGCATTGTACTGCTTGATAAATCCGTCATGGCTGTTGAACGTAGCAAGCACTTTCTCCGTCACATCAGAGAGCAGGGCGGACCGCTCCACATCACTCATCTCCGCCGTCACTTCCTGTATATTGTCTATGCGGATCAGACAAAAGACAGGGCGTGCCTCTTCCGACTCTTTCAAAGATTTCTCCACATCGCTCCTGTCCATGAAGTAAAGCACCATGAAAGATGCTCCGTCCGGCTCATCAGAAGGAACCCATTTATGGAATACACGGAAAAACGTCCCTCCCGCATGGCAGTCAAACCACCCCGCCTTCCCCCAGAGCTTGGCTACTTTCTGTCCCTGGATAATATCACGGAGAGGCGTCCCCTCTTCCGTACCGGCAATCCATGAACGGAATACGCCGTTTGCCCAGACGAGCTTTTTCTTCTCGTCCACAACGGCAATTCCCAGCGGAAGATTCCGCACCGCATAGACCGTACCAACCGAAACACCTGATGATAAATCATCAAGGTACCGCATGAGAAGCCGCTCCTGCATAAGGTCGGAGCGTTTCACCCAGACGACAGCCGCCGCGGTCACGATAAACATTAAAAGCCCGAGGAGCCAGTTCTGTGTGGCAAGCACCAGGACTGCCGCCAAAAGGAGGCTTATCATGACTTTTGAAGTTTTCTTATATACCCAAATATTGCTGAGCATAGTGCTCCTTTCATTTTTTCATTCAACGCAAACCGGTTCCGGAAACCGATGCTTTATATGTAATCGTACCCTATGGCAGTTCTTATTGCAAACAGGCTGCTATTCGTAATTTCTCTTCTTCCTGTATTGAAGCACCATATCGGACAATCCCAGGAGAACGACGATCATCTGCACCATTCCGATGATAACGGAAAGAACTGCGATGATCCAGCGCAGCGGCCTCACGAAAGGATATTTTCTGGGCATCCACCAAAGCGCCGCCAGCCCCTGAAGCCAGAAAACGAGAACACAGGCAAGTCCCAAATTGTACTGGATCATTTCGAGCGTTGCATTTCTATTCGTGATGTACTGCATGGCAAATGCCAGAACATAAAGTCCCAGAAAGAAACGGGGCAGTTCCCATCGTTCCAGGGGAGGCATTCCGGGGATATCCTTCATGCCGAGACGGGTAAAAATCTTTTTCCCAAGCATCATGGACGCCCAAGTATAGAAAAACGCGGCGCTCACCGTGATGACAGGAATGGATCTCCGTATATCATCTATCATCTGCTTCACATTTTCCTGCGTCTGCATGAGCAGTTCGCCGGAATAAAACTGCGCCATCTGCGCCATCATCTGCTGCTCCATGCTGTCCATCGCTTCACCGCCAAAAATCATGGGCGGCACATTCAAAATATACATCGCCGCAAATGCCTGCCCTATCCAAGAAGCAAGCACCACGACCGCTCCCGCGGCAAGCGTGGCCGCCGCAGGAACCTTATTTCTGTAACAAATCCCCAGTACCACGCCAAGCACGCCGAAGATGGCGCAAAGGAAAGCGGCGGAAATGAACCCGAAAAAGACAGAATCCAAAATCATGATGCCTGCCGTGACAATAATCGACCATGAATCCCCCTCTTTCATCCCCAGGTACGCGATAGGAAGAGGGATCAGCAAAAACACCACCAGGGAAACTAGGGGCATGTAAAATCCGATGACGGAAAGCACCACCGCCAGGGCGGTACACTTTACCGCCAAAACGACGGCGCTTGTTTCTCCTGCTCTGTATTCGTCCATAACTACTCCTGTCCTGTTAAATATGTTCAGTATTATTCTATATTTTATCATACAGAAACAATAAACGCGGCCAATAAAAAACTGCGATTCTATAAAAGAAATCACAGTTCATTATGTTCACGCGAGGCTTATCTGACTTCCTGAATGATAGGAAGAATCATCGGCCTGCGCTTCGTCTTTTCAAAGAAATACCTGCCCAAGGCATCGCGGATCTGCGTCTTGATAGCGTTCCATTCGGTCACATTCCCCGTGTTGCACCGTTCCAGCACATTTTCGATACGGCTTCTTGCGCCGGACATAAGCTCCTCGCTGTCACGGACATAAACGAATCCCCGTGATACGATATCGGGACCTGCCGCGACCTGGCTGCTTCCCTTTTCAAGAGCAATAACTACGATAAACACTCCGTCCTGCGCCAGCTGCTGGCGGTCGCGGATAACGATATTTCCCACATCACCTACCCCGAGGCCGTCCACAAAGACAGCGCCGGACTGCACTTTGCCGGTGATCTTGCCGCTGCGGTTCGTAAATTCGAAAACGGTCCCGTTGTCGCCGATAAGAATATTCTGCTTCGGCACGCCCAAACTTTCCGCCAATTCCGCATGAGAGCGGAGCATTCTGTATTCTCCGTGAACCGGTACAAAAAACTTCGGACGGACAAGCGAGAGCATCGTTTTCAGATCCTCCTGGGAACCGTGTCCCGACACATGGACGCGGCTCGTCCGGGACGTAATTACCTTTGCTCCCAGACGCATAAGATTATCAATCGTCCTGCCGACGCTCGTTTCATTTCCCGGAATCGGCGATGCGGAAATAATGACCGTATCTCCGGCATGGATCTGCACCTGCCGGTGGCTTCCGTCCGCCATACGGGACAGTCCTGCCATAGGTTCGCCCTGGCTCCCCGTCGTGAGGATGCAGATTCTGTCATCGCGATAATGATTGAGCTCCTCCGGTTCAATAAATGTGCCTTCCGGAGCCTTAAGGTAACCCATTTCAAGCGCGATACCCACCACATTGACCATGGAACGGCCGAAGACACAAACTTTTCTTTTATTTTCAACAGCCGCATCAATCGCCATCTGTACGCGGGACACATTGGACGCGAATGTGGCAAGAATGATACGTCCCCTGACTTCGTGGAAAGCATCTCTAAGCGACTTGGAAACCACTGCTTCCGACAAAGTATATCCCGGATTCTGGGCATTTGTGGAATCGGCGCAGAGGACAAGCACACCGTTGCGGCCAAGCTCAGCCAGCTTGTGCATATCCGTCTGTTCCCCGTCCACAGGGGAATGATCAAATTTAAAATCACCTGTATGTACTACGGTTCCTACCGGCGTACGGACATAAACACCGCAGGAATCCGGAATGGAATGACATACATGGAAGAAACCGAACCTGAAAGAACCGCGTCTGAATTCATCGCCTGTCTTTACTACATTCAAATTGTACTTTCCGATTTTCTGTTCCTTCAGCTTGCCTTCAATCAGGCCGCAGGTCAGCCGCGTCGCATAGACCGGAGCGGAAACATCACGCAGTAAATAAGCCAGCGAACCGATATGGTCTTCGTGTCCGTGAGTAATGAGAATGGCCTTGATCTTGTCCCTGTTTTCAATCAGGTAACTGAAGTCGGGGATAACGATATCCACCCCCGGCATTGTTTCATCAGGAAAAGCCATTCCTGCATCTATTACGATAATTTCGTCGCCGTAACGGAATACAGTCATGTTCTTCCCGACTTCCCCCAGGCCTCCCAAGGGAATGATCTGTAATCTGGATTTTGCCAAGATTAACCTCCTATTCAATTGTAGCCGTACATTTCATTTATTACATAAAATATAAAAATTGCCGTACCATAGTCGCTTCTGTTATTATACCATGGGACGGAAAGGATTTGTTCCCTTATTAAAGAAATAATATATTTTTTCATTTTTATGTGCACCCATAGTATAATGAATGAAATATGAAATCCCGCACAGGAGGCGCCATGGCAAAAGTAATTAATTTCAATCCCGGCAAAAACGTAAAAGCCGGCATCTTCGAAAAATACATGAAAGACAATGACCTGAATTTCTTCCAGCGCAGAGATACCCATGATGAAAAGGATTCCGTGGCTTTCATCACCGCCATCCCGGCGGGCAGCCACCGCCTTGTAGCTGCCGTCATCACGGACAACAGCATGTATACCCTGCTCCGCATCCATCTGGGTGTCGCGCCTGCAGGCCCCGCCCGTAAAACTTTCATCCGTTTCCTGGAGCAGCTGAACGCCGCCCATTCCATTTTCAAGTACAGCATTGCCGAAGATGACAACACATTCCTGGATATCTGCGTCACCACAAGGCCGGAAAGTTTCGATCCGGAAGTAGTCCGCACCTCTCTCAACCTCATCATCTTCCATTTAAAAGACAATTATGAAGACATCGCACGGCGCCTCTCCAAACCCGGTGACGCTTCTGACGGCTTCGAACTGTAACATCAAAAACAGTATGATCTGTCCTATCGTAAAAGATATTCTATTTCTCCTTAAAACAGCATTATAAACTTGAGCTGAATAACGAGGAACATCAGACGTCATAGCGAAGGATCTCCTGCCGTTGTGAGGAGAACGGTAAGATGTCATCAGGGGAATAGATTCTTCACTTATTGTCATGTTGCCGTTTCCCATCTTTCTCACACAGCATTCTTGCCCCGCTCAGAATGACGATTTAGGGAAAGCGTCATAATAACGAGAAATGAAAGACGTCATCCGGATCGCCAGCAAAGGATCTGCTGTCATAATGAGGAAAACGTTAATCGTCATCCGTAACGAATGCGAAGAATCTATACCCGTGGCAAGGAAAGTGGTAAGCATCATCCGAGTAACAGATTCTTCACTCTGTGTCATTGTCTCATTTACCGCCCTTCTTACAAGGTATTCTTGTCCCCATTCAGAATGATGAGGGACGGCAAGGCGTCATCTGTAGCATCAGTGAAGGATCTGCCATCATGAAGAGAAAAAATACCGAAGATCCACTTTTCAAACTTCACCGCAAAAATCATCAGCATGATCCGGATAATCTCGATTTCATTGAAAAAGCTTTATTCCCATAAGTGGCAGAATAAAGCTTTTTTGGTTCTTTGTTATAAATTAAACCGCAGATGCTGCAAAAGGTTTCACTACGCCAGGAGCAGTATTATTCCTTCTCTCCTTCCTTTTTTGCCAGATCGGGATATAGCCCGTCACGAATCATTCTAAGTCCGTCAATCGTTTTTATCGCCGGTGTATACATATGGTCAAAAGGGATAGGATACACCCTTTGATTTTTTACGGATTTGAGGGAACTGAATTCCGCACGCCGGAACATTTCAATGATTTGCAGACGCTGTTCCTCATTGAAGTATACGACAAACAGTACGTCAGGATTATAAGAAATAAGCTCTTCACATCCGATGCGCCGTTCACCGGCAGGCATATATCCGCCAAGCTGTTCCACCATGTCCCCGACAACCCATCCGTTATCATAATTGTAAAAAACTTTTCCCGCCGGTTCTACAACCATGACTGCCTGCGAAGCCCGTCCTTTGACAAGTTTCTGTGTGCGGGATAATTCATCATGGATTTCCCTGATCATCCTGTCCGTTTTTTCCCGGACATCAAAAATCTGTCCCATGTCATCCAGATAACGGCATTCATCTTCAATGCGCCCTTTAGCATGTAGATGATTCGATGTAGAAACGACATATGTCCTGATCCCTCTTTCATTCCACCATGCTGTCGATTTCTTCAGAACAGAGGTAAATGTCGATTTCCACCCGATAATCAAATCCGGATTGGCGGCAACTACAGTTTCTGCATCAGGATGATAACGGTTTATGATTTTCACTTTTTTGATTTCTTCCGGATACATTTTTTCCATCCGTTTCCATGCTGTGCCACCAGTATTTATGGATGTGCCAATAACCGTATCTCCCTGTCCAAGACATATCAACGTCTCAAATGTATTCAACTCATGAGTAATAACACGCTGTGGTTTTTCTGTAAATACCTGTTCAACTGGATTTCCCGCCGAGTCATAATTTCTTATTGTTACCGGATAGTGAGAACCGGCTGTACAATTTTTCTGCGTATCAAACAGGGAATTTCCCACTTGTAAATGGTAGTAATATCCGCAAAAAAACAACAGAAAAACAGAACCGGCAATCAGTAAAATCTTTTTCATTATTTCCTCAATAAAGAAATGAAGGTGAATCTTCATGCATCCACCTCCATTTTCATTTCATCCCATAAAATCAGAATTTATACTTTGCACCAAGCATAAAAGCACGCCCTGGCTGCGGCCAAGCTGCCATCCCTAAATATGCGGTGTACGTATTTTCCCATGCTGTATTAGTGAGATTCGTTACCGTACCGTAGATGGATAACGCAGTATTTACATCATAATTCACAGAAAAATCCATAACGAAAAAACGATTATCCGTATAAGCCAACCTACTGAGTCCTGTATAATAATTGGCTAGCAGTGAAGTTGTTAATTTATTATTTTCATAAGTTAACACCCCCGTATATGTATTTGCCGGACGTAATTTGTTGATAACAGAGTTGACATTCCCATCCGCCCATTTTAAATCCGGATCAAATATCATCCCATCTTTGGCACGCCAATTGTCCACTGCATGCGAATAATTCAAAGAAAAAGACCAGTGTGTCCCAAATTTATGTAAAGCAGTCATGTTGAATGATTTTTTTGTTTCTTTCGCATTGACAAATTTAAGCTTAAAATCCTGCAAATCCCCATCCCAGACACTGTACCTGGCAACTGCATTGGTCATTTTGGTATAGTCATAATGTATTGAAAAAGAGTTCCTGTCTCCCCAGTTCTTTCTATAACCAATCGTCCAGACATCTCCTTTTTCATCCTTTAATCCAGCATTAATTTTCCCGTTATTCCTTGTATAGTCCCCTACACGAAGCGGTCGATACACTTTACTATATCCTGCATAAATACTACTCGTATCATCAAATGCATATTGTGTACTGATAGAGGGAGTAATGGTATTCGTGCTATTTCCAGCCCGACTGCTTACTCCAGTTGTACTGCTTTGTGCAATATCGCTGTAATGAGAATATCTCACCGCCGGCGTAATCTCCCATTTAGAACTCACATGGATTTTATCCTGCAAATATCCCCGCACACTGGTACGTTCTACAAAAGAAGAGGTGATATCTTTTAAATTTGCCCTTCTATTCATATAATGAGAACTGTCATATGCCCAAGATGTTATTAAATCATGAATTCCTATTGATTTGGCATACTGTACTTGTATCCCACGATTATTCAGATGATGATACCAACGTTGATAATCTCTGCCCTTATAATGTGTTTTAGCCCACTCATTCCATTGGGGAGAAAATGGCACAGGTGTATCAGGATCTCCATCACCACCGCCAAAAGATCCCCAATATGTTTCACGTTGATCATAGAACCGAATGAAACTGTCCATTCCATGGTCTTTACCAAAATAATAGGTTACATCATAATTATTCTTGTTATATCGATTGTATGCTCCCAGCCACATAATCCACAAATTTCTATATCCGGGATTCTTTGGATCCCCATAAACATGATTTTTATAATTCTCTTTAATTCTCGCCCAATCAATGTCATTTAAATATCTATAATCCGGTGCTGTTAAAGGGTAATCGTCATTGCCGGACATATGGTTATAGGCCATAACAATAGACTGATTATTCCCTAGAAGGAAGTCAAAACGGGCATTAACCATATTATCTCGATAACCAGTCTGATGCCAGACATAATTCTTACCTGTAATTCCATCACGGTAATGAGAATCTCCTCCCATTTCATGGCGCGCAGAAAGGAAATATTTAACATTCCCTTTAGTATTGCTCCCTGCTATAGACATACCGTAATGATATCTTTTCCACGATCCCATGGAATAATCTAAAGTTTCATGAGGTTTTTGCGTACCTTTTTTCGTTATTATATTAATGACCCCACCAGTAGCATCCGCTCCGTAGGCAGAAGCACCCGGTCCTTTAATCACTTCAATCTTTTCGATATTATCCATACTTACAATCTGGTTGATATCCACTGTTGCTTTAGACCCAGAACCAGAATTGGCCGCCACTGCTCCGCCGGCATTGTTATCCATGCGCCTTCCATCAACAAGTACAATTACACGGGCATCTCCATTAATCGTAACAATGGAATGTGTCTGGGTATATCCGTATTCACCGCCACGATAACCGCCAGGTGTCTGTACCTGCACGCCGGGAATATACTTCAATGCGTCGCCGACTTGCGTATAATGCCGTTTCTCTATCGTATCCGAATCAATAACCTGCACATCCCCACCGGTCCGGTAATAAGACTGTTCTGTAATCATATTCCCGAACTGGTCTTTTTCCGGTCTGCCGAAACTTCAATCCCATCCAGTGTATAAACGGCATTCACATCCATACTGCCTGCCGCAAATGCCAATACCGCCATCATCACATAAAACTTTTTACCCATACCTTCTCTCCTTTAATATAAAAATATTCTGGTGCACTCAAAAGAAATTTTTATTTTATGACCCCCTCTTCAGATAAACAATGTATGTAAACTCTTATATTCTCATCTCCGCTGCTGGTCTTTCCGTGTTTCGACCGCAGAGAAATGGAAACAAGCTGACCGTTTTTTCTGCCATGCTTCCTGCTGATTTCCTTTCATGCCATGGCAAGTCAGGCATCACCTGCCAGATCAGGGTACATGCCGGAAGACAGGACCCTGAGTCCGTTTATTGTTCTCACTGCCGTTGTATACATATAATCCAACCGCAGGGGATATACCCTTTTTCCTCGAACCGCCTTTAAAGAAGAAAATGCCGGATTCTGTGTTAATTGCTCCATCATGGTTTTTAAATCATGGTTGAAGTACACAACGAAAATAACATCCGGATCAAGACGTATCAGTTCTTCATAACTGATATATCCGTTTTCACAGGGAATAAAACCGCCAAGCCGGCGCACCATATCCCCGACAAGCCATTCATAGCCGTAAACGTCCAGTCCTCCTCCGCTGAATTCTACCACCATGACCGACGGGTGATGGCTGTGTCTGGTTTTTTCCTGCACATCTTCTATTTCCTTCCATATTTCATCGGTCAGCAATTTGGCTTGTGATTCCGCATGAAATATAAGCCCCATATCTGTTATGAACCGGCACTCATCCTCCACGCCTGCCCCGGGCTTCACCATATTTGAAGTCGCCTGGATGTAAGTGGCAACCTGTCTGGCATTCCAGAAATCAGTCGTTCCCAGCCTTTTGTCGGTGAAGGTGGAGTACCATCCGATAATACAGTCCGGATTTAAAAGGACAGCTTCTTCTTTGGTCAGATTTCTGTAAGTTATCTTTTCCAAAGCTTTCCCCTGTTCCATATACCTGTCATCGTAAGGTTTTCCCCAGTCCGTATTTTGCATGTTCACTGCTATGATCCTGTCAGCGGCTCCCAGCGCCATCAGGGTCTCAGCCCCATTCAGGCGATTGATGATGACTCTTTCGGGAATTTTGGAAAAAGAAACCGTAACAGGTTTTTTTAATGAATCGTATGTACGGACTTCGGTAACTGCCTGTACTTCTGGGAAACCGGATGTACCGACCGGGTATGGAATCCGCACGGCATACAGACAGAATAGGAGCACCGCCCCGCACAGGAGGAACAGACCGGATTTCTTTCCCATGACGGGTCCCCCATCAGAATCTGGTATTAATACCGATCAGGAACCGCCGTCCGGGCTGTGGAAATGCGCCTTTGCCCATGTGGTAGTAATATCGGTTTTCCCATGCCGTATTCCATAAATTATTCCCCACAAGATAAACGGATGTCGAATCAGTGATTTTAAAATTCAATGTCAGATCACTGACAACGAATCGTTTATTGGTAAAGAAATTCTCATCATTGCCCGAATAAATGCTTGTCAGAAAATCCGCACTGAATTTTCCCTTGTCATATCCAAGATCAAACTGATAGCTATTCATCGGAATCTGTTTGGAAAGAAGGTCATCCAGGCTTGTTCCCGAACCGTCGGGTACTGTCGTAAAATGCTTGGCATGATAACGGGTCTTCACATAACTGTAGGAAATCCCCAGCCTCCAGTTCTCATTGAACCGATGATCAATACCGATATTTAACGCACGCTTACTCTGGCTGGCATTCATAGCATAGCTCTTTGTCCCCGTGGCGGTGCTTGCATCTTCAACGGAATAAGCCCCGATCGCATTATCCATCTTCAGGTAACTGAAGTTGATATCTAAACTGGTCCTGCTTCCTATTTTCTTTTTCAAGCCGATATTATATACATTGCCTTTTTCATCATCCAGAGGTTCCAGCGTAGCATCATAATCCGTAACCCGTTTAGCCCTGAATACCTGGGCCCAGGAACCATACAGGCTGAGGGTGTCATCCAGCTTGTACCGCGTGGATAACATACCGGACAAATGGCTGACCGAACTGTCTGACGGGGAAATATCTTTTCCTCCGCCGTTTTTAACCGTATAATCATCAGAATGGATATATCTCAATCCGGGTGTTATCTCAAAATTGTCTCCAATTTTCAATTTATCCTGCAAATAACTTGTAAACATATTTCGGGAAATACTTGCCCTTGTCCTTGCTGACGGATTAACCCTGCGGTAGTAATCATGGCTGACTGTCATCCCGAATAAAATATTGTTGATGCCGATATTCTTTCCAAACTGGAAGTCCAGTCCGTTGCTCCGTTCCTGATAGGATGAAACGGAGAATCCTCCCGTATATGTTTTCAGCCAGTCCTGTATCTGCGCCGGTGTAACATTGCCGGAAGGAGTATAGTTCGGATAGGTATAATTCTTTATCCATGCATCGCTGTAATCATTGCTGGTTCTGAATATCCTTACATAGCTGGGCAGATCATGATCTTTCTTAAACTGCCATGTCACATCCAAATTTCTTGTGATACTAGTGGTATAATCTCCTAATACACCATGGTACCACCATTTATTTCTGAATCCGGGATTAATCGGTCCGTGCTTTTTCCCTGCAGCAGAATCTATATTCACCTGCCCGCTGAAAAATCTGTCTGCATATCTGTAATCCCTCGGCACAACCGGATATCCGTCCCAGTTATTGGTGTAATTGAAGGAGAATGACACAAATCTGTCACGGTCAAAATTGCGGTCAATCCTTATGGCAGCACTGTCATCCTTATATTTCGTACCGTAATATGTATAATTTTTCCCCATATCTCCGTCTTTATAATGGGTATCTCCGCTCATCTCGCGATTTAATACCGCAAAATAACTCCATTTCCCCTGATCTGCCGAACCGGAATGGGCGACACCGTATGTATGCTTTCTCCAGGAACCGGTTGCCAGATCAACCGTAGTAGACGGCCTCACACTGCCTTTTCTGGTTATGATATTAATGACGCCTCCGCTGGCATCGCCTCCATAGACGGAACTGCCGGGACCTTTGATCACCTCGATCTTTTCTATATTTCCAATGCTCGTAATCAAATGCAGAGGCACAATCGATCCATTCCCGCTGGAGCTGGACTGTCCGCCGGACGGATTAGACGCCTGATTATCCAGCCGCCTCCCATCCAGCAGCACCACGACATGTCCATCCCCATTAATCGTTACCTGTTGGCTATACGGCCCGCCATCATACTCTCCCCCGTGATATCCCATATCATTGATGTAAACCCCCGGTACACGTCTGACTGCATCGGTAATATTCTGAAAATGCTTCTCTTCTATCTCTTTCCTTGTAATAACCTCCACATCTCCGCCCGTCCTTGCGTAGGACTGCTCTGTAACAATATCTCCAAATGCATCCCGCGCCTTGTCCATGTCCGCCTCAACAATCACTTCATCCAAGTTGTATACAGCCTCCGCATGGACAGTGCACATCGTAAGTGCCAATACCGCCGCTGCAGTACAAATTCTTTTGTTCATTCCGACCGCCTCCTTTTTAATCATCATAGTATATATTACAATAAAAATATAATTAAATTCAAATTTTATATAATATAACATATTTATTTACTAATGTATTCTCATTCACACGGAACTTTCAAAAAGTAAAACGATACCCATCTCCTGTCATCAACATTGATCCCCCTTATATTAAATAAAGGGAACCATTATACGCTGGTTCACCATCCGGCAAAAACACACTATCCAAACTCGCAGCAAAAAAACTCCGGCAATACACGCTGCTGAAAACGTAATTGTCGAAGTTTTACTTTGACTCTAATTCTTAGGCCTCAAAACTTATAGTCTACCGTGACCATATAATTCCTGCCTTCTGAGTAATATCCGCCATCTGTCAGGTTATCTCTGTCGAATATATTATCTACTGCCAGAGACGCAGAGAATACATCATTGATGTGATGGGTATAAAGGAACGTGGAGTTAAGCATGAGTCCAATATCCTGGATATTACTGTTTGTACTGGTTCGATTTCCGATCCACGCCAGAGAGAGGGATACTTCATCCTTATCACCTTTCCATGCCGCACCTGTGGATAACTGCCAACGGCTGTATGTTTCTTTCCAGGTGGAAGCTGCCGTATTTTTCTTTTTAGGATTACCAAAGATACCGCCTACATACCAGGACAGCTGATCATTGGCCTGTACGCTGTAAGACAATTCTACACCTGTATTTTTGTATTCCGCCGCATTGTAAGACTGGGCTACGGTATTTCCGCCGACAGTAATTTTACGGGAAGAAATCATGTCATTCAGATGAATATGAAATACAGCCGCTTTCAATATACCTCGGCCGATTTGCTTTTTATAACCGGCTTCATAATTCCACCCGTATTCGGGATCTAAATTCGGATTGGCAGCAAGCATGCCGCTGCTGTAGTAAAGCTGGCGCATGGTCGGCATGCGGAAAGATTTACCTACATTAATGTAGATGCTTTCTTTGTCATTCAATTTCTTATTGATTTGAACCTGCGGCAGGAATGCGTCAAAGTTTCCCCGCTCCGTATGGTAAGCATCCCAACGAAAACTTGCGATACCTGTCATCCCATGTCCGAAATCATGTTCATAGGATCCGTAGATGGCGTAATTGTCTGATACGAATGTTCCAAATTTCGCCGCATCCCGCAATGTACCCGTATTACTGTTCTTAAATTTTTGGTTATGGTCCACATAAGATTCTCTTTTGTATAGAGCGCCAATCAGAGCTGTGTCATCCCCGATAAAAAAACGCTTCTTTAAATCGGTTCCCCAGTAACGCTGTTTGCTGGTCTCCCATTCGCGGGCTACCGGATTATGGACATAATAATCGGGATTGTCGATACTTCTTTCCTGATAAAATATATTCGCGGAAAAATCATTTCTATCATAAGAAAGATTTAAGAAGTCCTCTTTATCCTTATAGTCAAAATGCTGGATTTTGCCCACTTCCGGTGCACGATGGGCATCGTATTCGATGGAGTATTTCTTTTCTGTATGCATGTAACTTGCTGACAGAGCATCAGTGAATCGATAGGAAATCCCCATCGCCTGTTTTTTACTTTCTCCAAATCCTGTATCATACTTGTATTTCTTTCCATTCACTGTTTTCATCGAGGAGGATGGGACCGCGGTCATGATTCCTTGATCTCCCATGCGGTCATAAGAGTAGAATACTCTTAATTTATTATTGCCTGCAGCCACACTGCCCACTCTCTGACCGTCACTCCCCGCACCAAGACGCACGGAACCCTGCCCGTCTTTTCTGGTAATTACATTGATAACGCCACCATAAGCAGAACTGCCATAAAGTACGGCACCGCCGCCCTTTACGACTTCCACTTTTTCAACAGCACCGACCGGAATCATATCTAAGTGGCTGACACCATTCCAGTTGACAGGAATACCGTCAATCATCACCAGTGTGCCACCGGTAACGCCACGGAGATTGACCCCTGTATTTCCCGTAATCCAGCTTTGGTCATGCGGGCCCATGGCGCTGACCATAATTCCCGGTTCATATTTTAATGCCTGTGCTATATTTTCCCGACCGGAAGCCTGTAATTCCTGCCTGGTGACAACGGTAACATCTGCAGGCGTATCCAATTCTTTTTTCTCATACGCCTGCGCCGTGACATTCACCGTATCCAACATATAGACGGGTGTTGCTTCTTCGGCCGAAACGATACTATTTCCCATAGCTCCCAAAACACATGCAAGCAGCCATATTCTTTTTGACTTTTTCATCATGACACACTCTCCTTAAAAACTGAATTTATTCATAAAGGCCTTTATAAATGGCATCTATGCTTTCCCCGGTCTTCACATTCGTGGCACAGACGTATTTATATTCCAACGGATAAATACGTCCCATTTGTACAGCGCGCAAATAGAACAACGGTGCCTCTTCAAAGTGACTCTTCGCAATTTCTCTGTCTGTATTCCCGCCGTGGTAAATCAGGAATATAACATCCGGATCAGCAGTCCTTAATTCTTCCGCACTAATAAAGGGAACTTCATAATTTATATTGAAGCTGCCGAGACGTTTAATAATATCTCCTGAAAGCAGCTTGTCCCCGAAAACTTCTATTTTATCTCCCATAAACTCTATGGTCAGCACTCGGACAGGTCTTTCTCCTTTTGCTTTTTTCTGTAATTCCCTTAACACAGACTCGATTTCATCAATGACCTGTGCCGCCGTTTCTTCCTTATCAAAAATTGCTCCCATATTTCTTATAAAATTCATTTCACTGTCTACGGTACATGGCGGAAATGGATCCACGGCAGGAACAGGCCCCGAATTCTCTTCAATATATACAGGGATGTTTTTCTCTTTCCAGAAGGAAACGTCACCTAATGCTCCCTCCCGAAATGACATCCGCCAGCCGATAATGAAATCGGGTTTTTGTATCAAAGCAGTTTCTTTATCCAACTCCCCCTCAACTATCAATGCATGAGGAATTTTTTCTTTATAATAGGGAATCCTGTCTTTCGCATTCATCGGAAAAGAAGCGGCAACCACCTTGTCGCCGACCCCCAGGCGGATAAGAACATCCAGTATTTCAGGCCGCGTCACAACAACCCGCTGTGGTACTTTTGAAAAAGTAAGCCGAGACGGACTCCCATCAAAAGTAAAATTGATGATGGAAACCGGCTTTGGAAGGAGAGATTCCGAAACTTCCATTTTCTCCGTCTTTCCGCCGCAGCCTGAAAACAGAGCGATCCCTGCCGCTATAATGCCGGCCGTGACTATTTTACTCCAACACATCAAAGTGTTTCCTTTTTCCAATGGCGCGGAAGGTATACAATATTCATCCGGCCCGTAGATTCTTCTATATCTACACGGCTGTCCACGCCATACAGCTTTTTGATAAATTCTGCCGTCAGAAGTTCCCTGGGAGTACCGATACCTGCTACTTTTCCCCCGCTGATGGCAATGAGGCGGTCACAGTACATGGCAGCAATGTTCAGGTCATGAACGGCAGCTATGACTGTCACATCCAGACTTTTCACGATATCCATGATTTCAAGCTGATACTTGATATCCAGATGGTTGGTCGGTTCATCAAGGACAAGGCATTCCGTCTGCTGCGTGAGCGCTCTGGCAAGTATGACACGCTGCTGTTCCCCGCCGGAAAGAGTGGAAAAGTTTCTTTCGCCAAATTCTTCCAGTCCTACGACACGCAAGGCGTCCCGCGCAATTTTATAGTCTTCCGCATTGTCCCGCTCCATCATTTTCTTATGGGGCGAGCGTCCCATGAGGACCACGTCCAAGACGGAGAAATCAAAATTGTAAAAATTATGCTGCGCCACGACGGCCAGTTTCAGCGCTGATTCACGATAGGAAAATTCATCTAATTTTTTTCCATTGAAATAAATTTTTCCCGTTGTCGGTTTCTGCACGCGGTAGACGCATTTCAGGAAGGTGCTCTTCCCGCTGCCGTTCGGCCCGATAATGCCTAAAAATTCCTTTGGCTGCAATTCCAGGTCAATCCCCTGGAGTATCTGTCTGCCGCCGGCAAAAAACCGGACTGCTTCCGCAAGTATTTCCATCAGTCATTCCCTCCGAATCCATAGGTTCGTTTAATCATGAGATAAATAAAGCACGGCGCGCCGATCATGGAAATCAGGATGCCGATGGGCAGTTCCGTATGGGGGATGATGATACGGCAGAGACCGTCGCATATGACAAGAAATATAGCCCCTACAAGGGCGCTGGCAGGAATGAGTTTCTTGTGGTCAGGTCCCAGGAACATACGCATGACGTGGGGAATAATAAGTCCGACGAAACCGATCATCCCCGCCGCGTAAACGGCGAATCCCACAATGAGGGAGCTGATGAGAAGATACCACTGGCGGTAAAGGTGGAGATCCGTCCCCATCGTGATTGCCGTTTCATCGCCGAGGAGCATAAGGTTCAGCACACGGCTCTGTGTCCAGAAAAAAAGGACGGACACAATGATTACTGGCGCGATGACGGCAAGTTCGTTCCATTTCGCCCCCGCCAGACTTCCCATCAGCCAGTAAGCAATGCTCTGCATGCCTTCCTTATTATTGGCAAAGTACACGATGAAGCTGGAAAAAGCGCTGCATACCGCCGAGAGTGCCATGCCTGCCAGGAGGAGTTTCATGGAATTTGACCGCCCCCCAAGGTTGGATATGAAGAGGACTGCCAGTGACAGAACAAAAGCGCCGATAAATGCACTGATTCCCACAAAGTTCGGTCCCAGAGACGCCCCGATCCCCAAAAGGATGGCAGAGGTGGCTCCAAGGGACGCACCGGAGGATATGCCTAAAATGTAGGGGTCCGCCAGAGGGTTTTTTACGATAGCCTGCATAATAACGCCGCAGACAGCGAGTCCGCAGCCAATAAGCGCTGCAAGGACAAGGCGGGGCAGACGGAGAAGCCATACAATATCATGAACCGGCCCACGGCCCACAGCCTCAATGGGCAGATCCCCCATAAGCTGCTCCAAAACAGAATTGTAGATCTGATCAAGCGGCAGTTTAACCGTGCCGATGCTGAGCCCCCAAAAGAGCGCTGCCGCGAGGAGGAAAGCAAGCGCAATAAGAATCATGGTAAACCCCAGTGTTTTTAAAAATTTCATTTATTGCTCCTTATATAAATCGGGATACAAACCTTTTCCTATATATCGTATGCCGTCAAAAGTCCTTATCCCCGATGAGTAGACAGAATACAGGGGCAGCGGATAAACCCGTTTCTCACGAATACAGCGTACATCCCGGAGCGCTTGTTCATGATAGAGTATATCCAGTTTCTGCTTTGGATGATCATAATCCCCTTCGATAAGGATGACGAATATGGCATCCGGATCCATTTCTATGATTTGTTCCTTACTGATTTGCTGCTGTCCGGATGCAAGCAGTTCGCCGTTCATTCTTCTGAGGATATCGCCTGCAAGAGTTTCCTCCCCGTAGACACTGATATCCGATCCCATAAACTCGATGATGAGAACGCGGGGATGTTTCCCTGTAAGAGTTGCCTGCCCGGCGGCGCGGGAGATTTCATCTTTCATTTCTTTGACAAGGCTTTCCGCTTTTTCTTCCCTGTCAAATATTTTCCCCAGATTTAAAATATCGGCATACTCATTTTCAATGGTGCGGTTCCTGTTTGCCGGATCGGAGTTTTGGGAAATATAGGTATGCACGCCGCGTTCATTCCAAAATTCCGTACTGCGGAGAACCTTGTCGGTAAAGGTGGAACTCCAGCCTGCAATGAAGTCAGGCCTCATCATCATGATTGTTTCCGGATCAAGGTTTTCCAGGCTTTTATAAGGAATCGCTTCATAACCTGCCTGATACTCCTCACGGATATACTTCCTGTCAGGGACGCCCATTCCCGCAATGATACGATCCCCTACCCCAAGAGCCAGCAGTGTTTCTATGGAGTTCTGCCAGACCGCCGCCACTCTCTTTGGCGGAGAATAGAACACCTGCCGCTCCTTCTCCCCATGAGAGTTCAGCATCTCCACAGCAAGAGGATATTTTTCCCTGTTCCATTCTATTTTCGCTTCTCCGTCGATACGGGGCATTGTTTTCCCATTTTCTTTCACAACCGGCGCGCAGCCTGAAAGAAAAATCAAACCCGCCGCTATAACCGGCAGCCATTTCACCATTATTCTCTCCAATATTATTTAAACTGTTTATATTTCAATCTTAATCAAAAAACATTTTATCCTCGCTAATTATATCATAATATAAGCCGTGATATATTATATTCATTCTCCAATAAATAAAACGGTACGCAAAAAAAGAATCCCACTCTGTTTCCAAAGCGAGATTCTTTTCATATTTATGCTATGCACTGATTAAGCAGATTATTTTGTAATCTTGGCAACAACACCTGCGCCTACGGTTCTGCCACCTTCACGGATTGCGAAACGCTGCCCTTCTTCCATCGCTATCGGGGTGATGAGTTTTACGCTCATTTCAATGTTGTCCCCAGGCATGCACATCTCTACTCCTTCCGGCAGGTTGATGTCGCCTGTTACGTCTGTCGTTCTGAAGAAGAACTGCG
>OGQE01001169.1_pt1 | contig 25608 bp, 20 predicted proteins | sample 1553131 | NCBI WGS metagenome assembly OGQE01 (sample SAMEA2579929, study PRJEB22360) | human gut metagenome | biome: human gut; feature: human-associated habitat; material: faeces | place: Denmark | collected 2008/2010
ATTCACAAGCAAGTTAATATTTAATTTTGTCTAAATTTTGGGGTTCACTTCAATTGCGTCGGATTTTTTGTTGATTTGATTTTTGGAGCTGTTGACGTTTCGTTTGCGGGCTTTTTGTTTAGAAGAATATAACAAGCGAGACGGTGAACATATCGTCTGAATTTGAAACGTTCATAACGCCGCGATACTTGTCAACAACGGCGTTAACTGATTCAAGTCCCAAGCCGTGCATACCCTTTTTAAACGACAGGAATTTAGAACCAATCTTCTTAACATTGCCGTCAAACGTATTTTTTAAATCTAAAATCAATTTGTTTTTATCAGCGGTACAGTTCAGCACAATTCGCCTGTTTTTAAGCGGTGCCTTAGAACAAGCCTCCATAGCGTTTTCGACAAGATTACCGACCAAAATACTAAAATCAATATCACTCATAGGCAGTCCGTTCGGAACTGATACCGAAGTTTTAAAGTCTATTGAATTTTTAGCCGATGAAGAAACATAGAAGTGGAGCAGTGCGTTAAGCGTAAGATTTTCGCAGAAGAACAGCGGTACTGTGTCATTTGTTTCGCTTGAATATTCTTCGAGGTATTCTGCGATTTTATCAAATTGACGATTATTTGCAAAGTCGCTTATTACTCTGAAATGCTGACGCATATCGTGGCGGAGCTTTCGTGTTTCTTCGATTTGTTCGGTTATGTGGACATAGTTTTCCTTGTAAAGATTTATCTGACGTTCCATAAGTCGTCGTTCGTCATCGAGAACAATATTTCGTCTGTAATTATCTATAATACTTGCCCAGTATACAAAGTACAGACAGCCCAAAATCGTAAGTATACCTATTTCAACCGACTGGTCGGTGTAAATCGAATCATAAAGCGGTTGAATAATGTAAAGTAATAACGATACAGCAAAGCAAACATTGCCGAACAGAAAAATTCTGCCGTATTTTATATCATTAAAGACCGCATAAGTGCCTATTGCGACAAGATAAATTGCGGCTAACCACTCAAACACATTGCATAGGGTTGAAAGGAAAGTACATAACGGTGCACTTAAATAAGGTGTAAATACATCGTATACAAATGCGATTGCACAGAATACCGAACCGCATATTTCGGAAATACTGCTTACGTTTTTATTCAAATTGCAGAGCCTGTTTTGGAGCATTATAACCATCAAATACACAAAGTGCGTGCAAAAATACTCAAATACATATGAAAAATTACCGCCCATGGAGAAACACAAATTGATCAGCGGGTGATTTAGGTAAACGGCATATATAAGGCACATAAAGAAGAACATATACGAATAATTGCTCTTGCCGCTAATTGCGAGAATAAGCGAGAACAGCGCACCGAAGAATATCAATGTCATGATAAAGTTGTTTATCAGAAATTTAAATGCTCTGGTGATATTAATTGAATACGGCTTACCGAGTGTCGGCGGTGATGTAATTCCCGCTTTAATGCCTGACGCGTCCTTGACGGCGATTGTTATATACGTTTCGCCGGAGGCACTGAAAAATGCGCCACGGTTTTGTATTTGTGCTTTATAATTATGTATATCGCCGACCTTTAAATACAGTTTGTCGTTGATGTACAGTTCATATGCCGAGTAAACCTGAGGCATTTCCAGTGCGTAAAATCCCTCTTTTTCGGGGAAGTTTATTTTCATTCTGTATGTTCCGATAAAGATATTGTTTTTTGTTTGGCTTGTGTACGCTGACTCAGTATCGCCGATTGAAATATATTTCATATTCGGAAGTGAAGTTTGATTTTTAAAATATGTCGGAGTGAGAAGTGCGTCTTCGTAAAATTCCCAATCCTTTATAAGAAAGTGAAACGAATTGCTGTCAATTTCCTCTTGCGAAAGCGTCAATACGCCTTTTTCGGGCTGGAGCTTGTTGTATGTATATTTGTTATTGAAAATATATAAAAATTCTGTAATCAAAGAGATAAGAACTATTGCGATAATAAAAATTACCGCAATAGTCTTAACGCGTTGCTTATTTTCCATAGTAATCATAGTGACCTTTATTCTCTTATAATATCTTTTAATTCATAAGTTAAATACTGTTTCTTTACCTGTTGATTTTCACGTTTTTTAATCGGAACATAATCTCCGTTTTGCATTAAAAAATCATTGCCCGAAACAGTGTTGACGTAATCAAAATTTACGATAAATCCTTTACAGCAGTTTGAAAAACGGCTGTCTTCTGTCAAAATTGACGCACACTGTGAAAATGTGTTTTGAATTTCAATCGTTTTGTCCTTCAAATGAAGCCGGACTTTTCTGTTTGTAACATCTATGTACATTATCGAATCATATGCTATTTTAAGTTTTATTTCGGGTTTTGTTTTGTACAGAACCGATAATGATTTTGAAGGTTCTTCGTATTTTTCAAAATATCTCTGCATAAGCGACTCAACTGCATCTTTTGTTATCGGTTTTACAAGATAACAAAAAGCATTTACACTGTAACTTTCACAAGCGAAGTTATTGCTTGTAGAAAGGAAGATGATTTCAACCGAACTGTCTGTTTTGCGTACAGTGCTTGCAGCTTCAATTCCGCTCATACCCGGCATATATATGTCAAAGAAAATCATATTATATTTGTTATTTTCAAATTGCGTGACAAAACTTTCGGCATCGGAAAAGTCGGATATTGTAACATTCATATTTCTTTCGGAGAAATATTCGTTAAGGTAATTTACAAGCGTTTCTCTGCCGACGGCTAAGTCATCAACAACTGCAATATTCATCGTGTTCACCGCCTTATGGATTTAAGAGCTGTCAACATTTTGCCGATATACTCTGATTATATTATATCATTGTAAAAATAATAATTCAACATATAAAATTGAGTTTCAGTTAATAAACTTGAGTTTCGGTGCGGAAAATTGCTTTTAAAACTTGCAGAATGCGTTTGATGCAAAATCTATTGAATTTTGATTTTCGATATATTATAATTTCATCAGAAAGCAATGAGATACAGCAGAATATAAGGAGATATGAGATGGGATTTTTTGATTCATTTAAGTCCGGAGCAAAAGATGTCTTTAAGGGGTATGATAAAGTTAAGCTCAATGATAAGATTACATATGATGAACTTTATGAGATTATGAAAGACGAAACATATTCTGTCGGTAAACCTGAGATTACGGGTTCGGGATTAATGAGATGTATTCAATTTCCTGCTGTGGATAAATATAAAATCCAAATTGCCATAACTTCAAAAACGATTACAATTTCAAAAATATACAGCGGTGCAGGCGGTTTGGCGAAAGAGATAATCGGTGACGCTTTTACAAACGGAATGTATGATATAGTCAATGAAGAAAATATTGACCTAAACAGAGCAACCAGAGAAGTAGGGGAAAAGCTTAAAGTTCTTTTGGAAAAAAGGGGCTTGGCTTAAAAAATATAAAAAAGAGGAATAAATTTCTTAATTGATGTATATTAATTAAGAAGTATGTTAAAAGGAGGAAATGGAATGAAATCAAAGGTAGTGGCATTAATTCTCTCTATCTTTTTGGGGGAACTTGGAATCGACAGATTTTATCTTGGCTACATAGGTACAGGTATTTTAAAATTAATCACCTGTGGGGGATTCGGAATTTGGTGGCTTATCGACTTAATTATGATAGCAACAGGTAAACTTAAGCCGAAAGACGGCTCAGAGTATGCAGAATAATAAAAAATAATTTTTTTAAATGAAAGGACAAATATATATTATGAAAAAGAAAATTTTAATTATGGCAATGATTGCCGCTATGTCAGTAACAGCTTTAGCAGGTTGCGGAAGTGATGCAGATACATCATCAGACACAACAACATCAAACGTAACAACAACTTCTGACGATACAACATCATCTGATACTGTTATCGATGATGAAACATTCGCACAGCTTCAAGACATCTATTCAAACCTTGTTGAACTGCATACAACAGTTGCAGACGCTGTAAATGACGGTACAATCGAGGCAGATGCAGAAACAGTTGATCTTCTAAATCAAGCTGCCGACGTAATCAAAGAAATTGGCGATATTGAACAGACTGATTTCACAGATGAAGACGAGGCACTACAGTTGGTAGATTCTATGTCAAAAATAGCTGATGGTTTGGCTGCCGTTGCAGGTGTTGACGCAGAATAATTGATTTAGAAATTTAAAACAGTCCCCTAAAAAATCCGATATTTTATTGGACTCCAGATAAAATATAAGTACATTTTATCTGTACTGCAAAAATTGAAAAGCGGCAGCATTAGCTGTCGCTTTTGGAGTGATTGGGGATGTTTTTTGAAAGAGAGAGATTATGGCAAAGAAAAAAGGGTGTTTATTTAAAATAGGAATTGCATTATTAATATTTATAGGCATGATATTTGTGTTGTTTTGTATGGTTTTGATTATGCCGTCGGAGGAGTATGAAACGGTTAATTACGATATTCCGAATATGCGTGATTATTATACTCACATAAAGGGCAACGGAGAGGATAAAGTTACACTTATGGTGTATATGGTAGGTTCTGACCTTGAAAGTGACGGCGGAGCGGCGAGTGAAGATATTGCCGAAATGACGGCGGCAAATGCGGATAATATTAATATTACATTACAGACAGGCGGAGCGGCCGCGTGGGAAAATGCAAGCATAAGTGACGGAAAAACGGAACGTCATATAATTAAAAACGGTGAATTGCAGAACGTGGCGAACTTGGGTGAAGCACAAATGACGTCCCCTAATACGCTGACTGATTTTATAAAATGGTCTGCCTCAAATTATCCTGCCGACAGATATGAACTTGTGCTTTGGAATCACGGTGGCGGTACGGCACTTGGTTTCGGATATGACGAAATGTATCCTGATGATATGCTGTCGCTGTCACAGATAGGAAATGCTCTGTCAGACAGCGGAATTAAGTTTGATATTGTAGGCTTTGACGCGTGCCTTATGGGTACGATTGAAACGGCATATATGCTTGAACCGTATGCGGATTATCTTGTTGCGTCGGAGGAATATGAGCCGGGAACGGGTTGGTATTACAGTGAATGGCTTAAAAATTTGTCTGACAATACGTCAATGCCGACTGTCGAAATAGGTAAGAAGATTGTGGAGGACTATATAAACGGTCCTGATTCGAGTTTTTTTGATTCAAATACGCTTTCAATCGTAGATTTGAGAGAAATTCCTTATACATATTCAAAGCTATGCGAAACAATGCAGCAGGAAGAAGGAGTTTTGGACAGCAGATATTCCGTAATATCACAGGCAAGATACAATGCAAAATCATTCGGTGACGGTGAGTATGAACAGATTGATATAAAATCATATCTTGAAGAATGCGGCAAGAGTGATACGGAATTGGGCAAGGTGCTTAGAAGTGCGGTTAAATATTCCGGCAGTTCGTCTTACAATTCAAACGGACTTGCAATGTATTTCCCGTATGACTATCCCGACTATTACGCGGAAATAAAAACAGAAACAGATAAGTTCGGTTATAACGGCTACAACAGCTTTTTCGATAAATTTTTGAGCATTATGGGTACAGGACAGATGAATTATTCGAGCGAGAATGATTACAGTGATTATTCTTGGTATGACAATACAAATTACGATACCTACAATGTATCAGATAAGTTGGAAGTAAAGGACAAGAGCGATTATTTCGCATTGTCGCTTTCGGACGAGGAATGGGATAAAATAAACGGAATTAATGTATGGGTGTATGTTGATAACGGCGATGGTTACGTTGACTTGGGTTCGGACAATGTGTATGAATTTGACGATGACGGTGATTTAATGGTTGATTTCGATTATTATTGGGTTGCATTAAACGGTCAGGTTGTTCCGTTTTACTTTGAATACGAAACGCCGGAGAACGTAAAGGACGGATACACATACGGCTATGTCCCTGCGGTGCTTAACGGCAACGAGCAGATTGAAATGATGATTTATTGGGACGAAAAGCACCCAGACGGTTATTTGGCAGGTTACAGACCGTACAGCAAAGAAGAAAATATATCAGTTCCGCAAAAAGGCTTTAAGCAACTTAAAAACGGCGATACGTTGGAATTTTTATGCGATTACTATACATATGACGGTGAATATGACGGAGTGTATTCATATGGTGATAAAATCGTTGTAAACGGCGATATTACTGTAGGTTATGAATATGTCGGCGAGTATGACACGAATATTTGTTATGAGCTTACCGATATATATAACAACAGTATAACAACCGAAATGATAGAACTTGAAATGAATTAAAAAACTATATGGAGGGAAAGAAGATGAAAAAATTTATAAGCACATTACTGTGTATTGTATTTGTTGCGGCACTTATGCCCGCACAAATTGCAAAGGCCGACAGCGATGTTATGAGTGTCGCAAATCAAGTAAAAGTACCTATATTGAATGAGCAAACGTACAACAACAAAAAACTTATGAATAAGTACACACGCGATATGTCGGATTGGTGGGCAACCGATTTGACATTGACGGCGGGAATGTTGTTCAAGAGATGTGATGTGGATAATGCATATTATCAATACTGGGGTTCAATCAATGAGGCGGTTGAAACTATGGGTATGGCTTACGTTTCGACCTTCAGAGGACACGATAACGGATTTTGGTCAACGAGTTTTAAACTTAAAGACAGCGTTGCAAACAATTCCGTATTTCCCGAATTGGAAGCGACAGGTCAGCTTATGATGAGGTTCGGCGCTAATTTGATAGGTAATCACGCAAAAATGTCCTTTAAGAATACTATGATTCGAGGTGAGGGGAAAAAGGACAGCGGTTGGTTTAAACTTCAAAGCGGTGATACGTTAAACAATAAGTTTAAAATGCAAGGTGTATTTGATGCAAAAGTAAAAAAACCATATGTGTTCTTTGCCGATATAACAAAGCCAACTGTTAAATCGGCAAAAATGAACGGCACTGTACTGTATCTTGATATGGGTGAAAAGCTGAGAAAGATTGAAAACGGAAAGATTACGTTGACGCTTTATGCGACAAACGTAGAAAGCGGTGTTCAAAATATGGAACTTACTGCGACTTCCGGCGGTATAAACGGAAATGAAATATATTTCTATGTAAACGCACCTAAAAATGTTAAGGAATATCAAATTACGAAGATTAAGAGCATAGAGTATGACAAAAAAGAGTACACCGGTCAAATGTACGGTATAGCTTATGCCGACAAATATTTGGCGAGAAACGAAGAACCGCGATTTAAGGTTATAGACAACGCACCGGGATTAATTCCGGAATACTTTACCGCCACATCTCCGATTACGGACTATGCCGGCAACAGCCTTGACATTCATACAAAGGATTTGACGAGTTACTCACTTTTAGTCGATAAAAAAGCACCTGAAATTGACAGCGTTGAAATTGCGGGAAATATGATAGCGGCAGATTCAACGTCATATTCACAGCCGAGCGATTGGCCTGAAGATATTGACAAGAGCAGTGTGTTTGCAGGTGTCGGCGATACATTAACTTTTTCTGCAATGACAACGGAAAAAATTAAAACGAGCGAAAAAAGTTCAATGACTGCAGAACTTAATATATCGCAAAACGGAAGTAAAGCAGTGCTTGAAACCGAAAAATTTGAAGATATGTATGACGGCGTAAACAAGCGGACGGCAACGAAGATTACGTTTAAACCGATTACGATAACCGCCGATATGACTTGTGATAATAGCGAGCCTATAAGAATTGAAAAAATAAACACGGCAAACGTAGTCGATTTGTATAATAATGAGTTGGCAACGCAGAAAATATCGAAAAATCCGAAACAGCAGATTTATTTTGACAATATCGCACCGACTGTAAATGTCGGTGAAATAACCGGTGATGTAAACAGCGGTGAATTTTGCATACCGCTGAATTTCAGTGACGGAAAAGGCACGGTATCTGATTTTGACGGATTGACGGCAAGTTTTGCGTGGTGCTATGACCAAGATAAGCAAATTCCGTTTAAGTATGCTGTGACGACTTCCGCCGATACACCGAGTGAGTATAAAGAATCGGTACTTAACAATGAAAATAACCTTGCGTGGAATAAATTCGATTTGCCTGTAAAAGATTATTACTTACATATTAAAACCGATAATTCCGAAATCAAAAACACAAAACTTTATTTCAGAACAGAGGACTGGGCAGGAAATGTGGGTGAACAGTCTGTTGATACGGATATAAATATTGACCGTGTAGCACCGAATGTTGCACTTATGTCGATGAATACCGAGTATGAAAACGATACCGCAAAGATATTGGCAAAGGTACGTGTAACCGATTTTAACACGGACGGCTTGAATGTTAAATATCAGCTTGTAGACAAAGGTGTTGAACCGACCGACAGTGATTGGTCGGAGGGCTTGCTTAATGACGGAGTTTTTGACTTTGAAACTAAATTTGACGCGGCACAAAAATATGAAAAAGAATTGCTTGTGTATGCGACAGATTTTAAGGGTAATAAGTCGAATGTTTCACGTTATGAGGTGTATGCCGACTTGACAAAGGCAAAGGCAAAATATACGGTTGTAAGCGATTTGTCACAGATACGTACAAAGCCTGATGTGCAAATTTCGGCACCTGACAATCCTGACAATAAAGCTAATGCCACCACGCGTGTAACACTTACAATGGGTGACAAGACTTACGCAAGCGTATATGACAGTGCCGACAGTAAAAACATATTTGATTTTGACGGCACATGGTATGCGGTTACATACAACGAGGATAAAACCGGTTTTGACGGAGTAACCGCTCTTACGGCGGACGGAGTGAATGAACTTAAAAACTTTTACGGCACAGTAAACGTAAAATTTGAAAGTGCGTTTGCAGATTTGACACCTGTAAGCGGTGCAAGTATAAAGCCGTCAAATTCCGAAGAAGAAGTGACCTATCAAGCGGAGGGCGACTTTAATGTTATGACCGCACCTGTACTTGATAATGTATATAATCTTGAATTTACTTCAGTAAAGGACAGTAACGGAGATGTTATTAAAGCCACAGGAGTGGGTGATGACAAGCACATAAGAAGAAACGGCGATATGACTGATGTCAGAATTAATTTTGAATTGTCAAATACAAAAGTTGCCGATTGGGTTACGGATAATTTGGACTTTGATAAATCGTATGTGACAATAACAAATTCGGAAAACAACGAGGTTTACAACGCAAAGCTAAGCAGAAATGCAAGTCAAACTCTTGCAATGCCGCTTAGAGATAAAGACGGTAACTTGCTTGGAACGGATACATACAGAATTGCGGTTTATTTGTATCAGACAGGCAGTGACAGCCCTGCCGAATTTAAGTGCGATACGGCGGTACTTCTTGACAATATCAAAACATCGGCAGATGTCGGTGTAAACAGATATGAAATTATTCCAGAACACGAATATTACCCTATTCCTAATCCGATACCGTCAATCGTAAAAGAAAGCGATACGGCATTTAAAACAATCAATATCGGTAATGCTGAATTTAAGGAGATTGACCGTAATGAAGATGAGGGATATTCTTTAGAACAGAATATGGCACATATCGTCAAAATGACGCTTAAGAGCAATGATGTTTCAAAAGAATTGTGCGGTGAAACAATCGGTAAGGCAGAAGGATTTCGTTTGTGGAATAAAGCGTGCAATGGCGGAGAAGATTTACCGTTTGAAAAGACTACTGACCTAACAAGAGAATACGAGATAAATTTAATGCAAAACCCTGCAAAAGAAACTCTTGACGGAGTAACGGCAACGGGCGGTTTGCAATTTGAAAAGGGAAGTAACACTTTCTGTTATCAAGTTAAATTGGAAAACGGCAATGTATCGCCGATATACGAGTTCACGGTAAATATGGTTGAAAGTATACCGCAGATTGCAATGGATTTTGATATGAACGAATCGCAGAATTATACGGACGACAACGGAACAATGCACGTTATTTCCGCTGATGCAACCGTAAAAAATGCTTTCTCCGAAAACGGTAATGTAACGGTATATTATGTTCACAGAGAGGATTACAGCAGTTGGACTGCCGATGAAATCGGACTTGACGAGGTTGTTACATTGAAAGGTGATAGTGCATTTAATTATCAGAACTGTAGACAAGACGAAAACGGCAGAGATAGGCTCAACTTTGCATTTATTGCGATAGACGAATCCGGTAATTCTGTTTCATATATTCCGCAGTTCAAGGAAAAAACGAAATATACCTTTGAAAATGATGCATTGACAGTAACTCAAGCAAATCTTAACACATCTAATTCGGGCGATTATATTTATAATTTTCATGCCAAAAATCTTGACATGGACAAAAGCTCTTTTACAGTTGTGAAAGACGGTGAAACGTACAATATGCCTATGAAAAACTATCAATATCCGAATGAATTGGGTTTTGAGGGCGGTTATTATCGTGAGGACAGCACGTTCACTAATTTGAGTATAGACTTTACAAGACCATGGAGTGTGGAAAAGGCAGGCGAGCCTTTCTTTGACAGTATCACGTTTAACTTTGTAGGCGTGCATGGTGACACAGCAACGAGAACGTATACCAAAGACGATGAAAATTACGGAAGCTTGGTAACGGACTTTAAATATGAAGAACCGCGATTTGTTGAAGTTTATGATGACGATTCATTAGCGGATTACAGTTATATCTGCAATGACAGAGGTGTTAAGGTATACTTTAACGGATATTTAAAATTAAAGGGCGATACGGTTTATGCGTCTGCTCACTATCTGCCGATATACTCAAACGGTAGATACAAAGTTGAGGGCGAGGATATGTTCGGCAATACATGGACAATACCTGTAACTGTTACACGTCTTGCAGACGGTCCAAAGGTTACAATGTCAACTTTGTATAAGACAAAGGGCGATATTACGGCGAATATCGAATATACTTCTCCCGTAACTGTTACGGAAAATGACGGAAACACATTTGCAAAAATCGAAAATAACGGAACAAATAACGTAACCGTAACCGCAACACAGCCTACAAAGGTTACAATGAAGTGGACGGACAACGGAGCTGAAAAGAGTAAAATATTAAATATAACCAATAATGAGATAAAACCGATAAAGCCGAAAGTTGTATGGGATTATGACGAAGATGATGTGGTTGACGGCTGTATATACGGCGAAGTAACCGCAAAGCTTGTTGATGAAAACGGCTCAACACTTGTTGATACCGCAACGGGCGAAACACCGAGCCATACATTCTATCCTAACAGTGAAACGGAATTTACATTCAGGAATTACAAAAATCAAAATGATACTTTGGGTGAAGATTATACAGTTACGCTTGATGTAACACTTAAAGATTATCAGCCGCCCGAAGAATATGTCGATACAATGCCGCCGAGTGTTGAAATGGTTGGTTATACCGTAAGGGGCGGCGTGGCACAAAGTAAAAAACTTGTGCTTAATCTGTATGATGATAACAAGCATTACTTAAATCCGTCACTTCCTGATTTAAGCGGCGGAGGCTATGAAACAGTTACCGACAGTATATCATTTATGAAGAAAATGGGTTGGTCGTCACATTACAGATTTAATGTAATCGTGTCTGATATAAACGGTGTAAAGCTTATTGCAAAAGCGGGACTTAATGCCGAAACACCGACATTTGATTCAACAAGCGATACGATTGACGGAGTGAGTGTAAACGGAAGAACCGTTGATATAACAAAGAATGCGGAATTTACATTGTTTGCAGTCGACAGTTGTAATAATGTCACCGAAATTCCGCTTGTTGCGGATAACTTGGGCGAAGCGCCTCAGCCGCATTTACAGAAAGTCGTGTCGGGCGATATGCAGACCGTAAAGGTATACCTAATACCGCCTGAGGACAGTGACTTTACAAACCTTGTTATGACTAATGACAACGCAAAACAGGAAACAAGTGACGGAGAATACAACGGCTTGTATTATATAGAAGTAACAGACAACGAAAATATTGTTATAAACTACACATACACATATAAAGGTGAGAACGAAAGCGGTGAATTAAAAGCAGCCGTTACGGAAATAGACAATTCACTTGCAAATAAAATCAGTGAAGTTTGGTCTGAAAACGCAAAGAGCAGTAAGACGAATAAATCCGTTACGGCACAGCTTAGATTTGATAAGCTCATCACGAAAGCGGAATGGAAAAATCAAAGCGGTTATCTTCCTGAAATATATAAACTTGATAATCAAGTTACAATTTCATATTCGGAAAATGCACCGACTATGACGCTTGTTTGCACAGCCGTAAACGGTCAAGTGTGTGAAATTACTTTGAATGAGGTTAAGAACATTGACAAAAACGCACCGATTATTACCGAAACAATTCAGCCGTCCGAAAATCACCGTAAAGTGACAGTGACTTTAAAAGCTGACAAAGAAGTTATTTTCAGAGAAAACGGAAAACAGGGAACTGAATTTACACGAGTAATAAACGCAAACGGCGAATATGTATATCACTTTGCGGACGCTGCAGGCAATCTGACGGAAAAGGTTGTTAAGGTTGACAGCATCATTGATAAAGATTTGTCGCTTACATTCAGTCTTGCAAGTGACGGTACAGACAGTAAGGAGTCACCGGATAAACTCGGTCGTTTAAAGGTCGGTGACACTGTATATGTGAGTGCAAACAGAAACTGTACGGTAACATGGAACGGTGACACAACAGGTCAAAATCTTACGGCAGGTGCGTGGACGAAGTTAACCGTATCGGAGGATTTGGCAGGATTGTATCCTACAATAAAGGCAAAGGACGAATATTCAAATACAAAGTATTATCACTTTATGCAGATAGCAATGCCGGATAAAAAAGCACCGACTATCAAATTGAAAAAAGAAACGGTGGAAATCGACTTAAATTCAGAAGATATTTTGTCACAGCTTAAAGCAAATATGACGGTAAGCGACAACGAAACCGAAAAGGACAAAATCAAGCTTGATGTTACTTACACAAAACCGCAGACAACGGGAACCGTAAGGGTGACTTATACCGCAACCGACGAGGCAGGAAACAGCAGTGAAAGATACGGATATATCTATTTCTATGAGGATACTCAGCTTAGAGTCAGCGTAAACGGTGAGTATATTTACAGAGATATGATTGTGCTAAGCAAAAACGAGGCACAGAACATTGTCGTTGAAAGCAATGGCGAGCCGTACAGTGTTAAATATAAAAACGGTATAAAGACAGTCGGTCAAATGAAAATCGGTGCGACTGAATTGGCGAAGAATAAGGATAATACAGAGCCGATTACATTCGTTCCGAAAAAGGCGGGGTATTATACATTTAATGTACAAACGCAGGGACGTGACAATTACAGATTTGTAATTTACGTTCAATAATGAAAAAAGGAGGTTTACTATGCTGCAAAGATTAAAAAAGATTATATCAGCCTTAACCGTAACAGCTATGATTTTCGGTATAATGCCTATCGGCGCGTTTGCCGAAAATCTGAATAAGGCGGATTACGAAGAATTGAACGACGGTTATTTGAAAGTCGTTGTTTCGGCGAAAAACGGCGGTTTTTTAATAGATACCGTTGAGGGAGATAAGCTGAACAAAGCAGATGATAATAAATATCTTTTGTTTCCCGATGAAAATTATGATACATCATATACCTCTTTTCGTGTAAAAAGAGGTGATGAGGTAAAGGACTATATTTTCGGAAGAAAATACGGTTTCTTGGGCAAGGACAGCAGTGACGTCACTTTGGTGAAAAACAGTGACAACATTGTCGCAACGTGGAGCGTTGACGGTTTGACTTTTACGCAGACCGTCACGCTTGCAAATACAAAATCGGCTCTGCACGGTATGGCGTCAATTTCATACGGTGTAAAGAGTACGGACGGAAGAAGTGCGGACAGTGTTCAGGCAAGAGTTATGCTTGATACCGCACTCGGTTATCAGGATTATGCGGTGTATGAACTGACGAAAAAGGACAGTACATATGAGCAGATACAATCCGAAACGGTTATTGATAACTCTGACGGAGAAGCATACAACAACGCATTATTCGGATACGACAATCCGAAAGCACCGTCCGTAACGGCTTATACGGTGAATGCGTCGATTAACAATAAAATTGTCGCACCGTATCAAATAGCGTTCGGACATTGGAACAACCTTGCGTCAAGTGTATTCGATTTTGAGCCGGATAACTCGTTGACTTTTACAAATCCGTATAACGAAAAATATTTAACTGCCGACAGTGCGTATGCATTGTATTTCGATATGGGCAGTGTGGCGGCAAACGGTGAGGGCAATACCGTTGCGACAAATTACGGTATATATTCAAACGTAACCGTAAATAACGATGATAAGGTTGCGATAAATTTTTCATCTGAACTCGGAGCAATGCAGCTTACCGATACAAAAGACGAATACAAACCGCAAACGGCGGACGGTAAAAACGGTGATTTCAGCGTGTCAACGCAAATTAAAAACGTATCGCAGAACGAAATGAAACAAATTGCCGTTGCGGTATATCCGCAGGAGGGGATAACACCGTATGACTTGTCGGGTAATCTTGACGTTACAGCTTCATATTCAAACCCTTTCAGTGTTGATATTATAGATTTTAACGCAGATGAAGAACGACAGGTTGTGTTTAACTTTAATGCCGAACCGCTTACGGCTACCGATTACAGAAAAATCGAAGTGCGTTGTTATGACGTGAGCGGAACGGACGGTAAATTGCTTTCCGAAAACTTAATCGGTCAGAGAAGCATATATCTTCTTTGCCCGGGTGCAACAGGCGACAGGGTTTCGTTTATAAGCACCGCACCCGAGATTGTTTATAACAGAGGAACAAGACATATTTATCTTGCAGGTCAGAATTTCAATTTGCTTAAAAATAAGAGTGAATACGATATAAAGGTTACGCCTTTAAACGGCAGTCAGCCGTTGACTGTAAGTGCGGAAAACTTCATTTTGGATACCGAAAACAATACGGCGGATTTGATACTTGACGAGCTTATGTCGGTCGGTACATATCAGATTGTATTTGATATGAAAGATCCGACTAAAAAAGATATTACATCTGACGCACTGAAGTTTAATGTCAGTGATGATATTGCATATCAAGGCGGCTCTTACGGAGTTGTCACGATTGAAAAAGACGGTGATAACAAGTATGCCCTAAGGGCGTATAAAGACGAAAAGGAATATAGTGACGAAGTTCCAAATGCTCAGAATATCTCTTTGCTTGAACTTCGCGGTGACTTTACGTTAAAATATGAAAACGGTAAAATTGCAGAGGCAGAGGCTGTTTCTCTTGAAACGGTAGACCATAAGGCGAAAAGTACAATAAATATCAGTAATTGTCTTGATATTGAAAAAGGTACTGTAACCGTGTCTGTCGAAAATGTCGGTCAGGACGACCAAACTATCAATATAGATATAGACGGCGAAGTTTATACAACAGGTGCAAGAACAAAGGTTTGGAGCGGTGTATGTGCGATTTCGTCATTTGAAAACGGCTCCGAATCAACACTTTTGCAGTACACAAACGAGGGCGAGCAGACAGGTGACGTTGAAAACAGCGTTGCAAATACAAACGGTATTATGCTTATGTGGCCGGGTGCGGCAAGTACCGCACAAACCATTGCGGGAATGGTGATGGAATTCAGATACTGTCAGTTCGGACAGATGGCGACAGTTGACGGTGAAGTCACTTCAAAAACACCGAAACAAAGAGTAATCGCATTCGGTGCGCAACTTTCACCTGATTTTCTTGTTCCGTCAAACTTTGATTGGAGCAACAGAAAAACTTCCGCAATGGAGGTTGCACAACTGAAAATGGCGAGCAGTAATTACACTCCGTCACAGCTTAGAGATGTACAGGACAGATATGCCGAGGACCAAGAGGAATGGGAAGACGCAGAGGGCGGAAGTTTGAATTTGTATATCCATGATATACTTTTCGGCAGCGGATTTATCGGATTTAATACGTCTGTTGAAGTAGAAGTTCCGTCATATGCGGACGGACTTCCGAGCGTTGAGGGTACTCTTGATTTAAAGGTTATGAACAACGAATACACTATCGGCGTTCAAGGCAGTGCCGATATGATGGCATTTGAAATGGAGGCGGAAATTCGTCTTAGAAGTAACAACGGAATACCTATTCCGGATAAATTATATTTCTATGCAGGCGGATTTACACCGGGCATAAATGTTGACGGAATGGGCGTATTTTGGATTAAAGGTGCAGGCGGCGGTATAGATAATCTGTTTGAAACGATTTATCCGTCCTCATCCGTACCGCCTATAACGCTTCTGCTAAGCGGACAATTCGCTTTGTTTGATGTTCTTTCCGCAAGAGGTGATGTAAGTATCAGCCCGAGAGATTTGAGTATTGCACTGTCGGACGTAAATATTGCGGGAATTACACTTATAGACTATGCGGGAATTGAATGTGCATGGTATCCCGAACTTAGATTTGCAGCGGGAGTGTCTATCGGTATATTCGACGTTATTTCGGGTGACGGACATTTAATTGTGGAAAAAGATAAGGTTAAGGATAAGTATTTCTGGGAAGGCTATGCCACAGCAGTGGTAAGTATTCCTAAAAAAATACCGATTTTCGGCGGTATAGAAATAGGCTCTGCCGATTTGGGTGTCAATGCAGAAAAAATATGGGGTGCTTTGCACGTTTTGAAAATTGACGCAGGTGTAACATATTATTGGGGCGGCGATGTAGATTTTGCTTTCGGTAAATATGACGCACCGGAACCGACTATTGAGTTGAGTGCGGAGGGTATTCCTGTTTATTATGATGAAAAAACAGACCGTACCTTGTATATGAAACTCAATAACAGTATTCGCACATTGGCGTCAACAGAGGATATATCATTGTTCGGCTCAAACGGTGCGACGGTATCATCGCTTGCGGGTAAAACGGTACATTCGGTTAATTTCGGCAAGTATAACAACGAAAACGGAATACTTACAATTTCGTATGACGCACCGAGTCAGCTTATTGCGGAAACATACGCAAAGAATATTGAAATGGAAAATTATCCGATAGTATGGTCAGACAGTTCAAAAACGGCAGACGATACAGCCAACGCAAATGCCAACGCAATGTTGAATTGGAATGAGGATACAAAGAAAGCAACCGTTACAATAACGGTTACAGATGAAAATTACTTTAATAAAGCATTGCAATTAAAAACAGGTATTGCGTCAAGCGTGACTATATACGCACTTTCAAAGTTGCCGACAATCGACAATGCGGTATTGAACAATAATACTGTAACGTGGTCGGGCGAAGATTTGGATAAATTCAACAGTCTTACAATTTATGCAGAGGACAGCAATAACGAAGTTTATCCGTTGTACAAAACAGAAAATGTGAATGACATAAAGAGTAAGAGTGCAAATATAACAATGCCTGAAAATATGCCGAGCGGTGAATATACGGTAAAAGTTGTTGCGACAACGACAGACGAAAGTGCTAACCCGGTTGTGACAACCGATAAAAAGCTTAATTATACCAATCCGTCACAGCCGTCCGCACCGACGTTTAATGTGGCATTGGGCGGTGATTACAGTATTGATTTGACAGGTATAAATCAAGATAATTATGACGGCTATAAGGTAAGTATATATGAAGTTCAAGACGGTAAAAACGTACCGACTGTATTTGACAATATGACTGTAAGCGGAAGTGATGTGATTACGGTCGGCGGTCAGTATACAAAGACGGTTACGGTGGATAAGAACGGAAATATCGTGAATGAAAACGACCTTACGGAAGATGAGAAAAAGGATATAAAAACGCAGACCGAACAAGTCGGACTTGTAAGCGGTAAGCAGTATGTGATAGGATTAAAGGGTTATAAAAATACATCTTCAGGCGGTCAGATTGTTTCCGCTGAAACACTGTCATCACCTGTGACAATGGTTGAGCCTAAAAAGGCTGATGTAACACTTAAAGCACAAAATGCGGTAAACATTGACGGAACAGATACGGTTAAAAGCAGTAATGCAGTCATAGACCTTGTATCGGATATGAATGTTTCCGGCGAATGGTCTTTGGACGGCGGTGAAATGAACGGTACTGTTTCGGAAAAAACTATGTCGCAGAGTATAAATCTTGACGGCTTAGAGGACGGTACGCATATAATAACCTTCAAGGGCGAAAACGATTCAAAAGACGGTACATTGTCGGAGTATATGTTTACTGTTGATACACTTCCTCCGAGATTGCAAATAAGCAGTCCGAATAACGGCGGATTTTTCGAGGACACTGTTACGGTTAAGGGTATCAGCGACAGTGGTGCGAAAGTGTATATCGGTGCGGAAAATCAAGAGATACAGGAAGCGACTGTCGGAGATGACGGCAGTTTTGAAAAGACTGTTACGCTTGATAATTCTATGGCATATCAAAATATAGTTGTGTATGCTGCAGACGAAATCGGCAACGAAACAGTACCTGTAACATTACAGCTTACAAACAAAGCACTCGGCAATGACGACAGTGTACTTCAAATGTACATTGACGGAAAAGAGTGCAGTGACAGTACAATTAAAGCCGGCACAAGCGGTCAGCTTTCGCTAAAGGTGAAAACCGATAACAGAATTATTGAAATCAATGACGACAGTGCGGCGGCAAACAGAATTGAATGGAACGTTTCGGCAATAGAAGGTGCGGCGAATGTTGATGAAAACGGCTACATTACAACTGATGAAAAAATAAACGGCGTAGTAAGTGCGACTGTTGATAATCAGAATGTTTATACCGTTTTGGGCGGCAAGGACAGCACTGATATTCCAAGTGAAAAAATTAAAGTGAATGCGTCGGCAGGTACGGCAAGAAAGACGCATATCACGATTAATCTTGATACGGCGATTGAGGGAATGACGGCAGATAATTTTGTTGTGCTGAACGGTGATAAGAATGTGGAACTTACAGCGGTTAAGGCAAGCAGTGATAATAAAACATATACGTTGTACGGCACGTTTGATACGTCTGTGACATATACCGTTACGGTTAATTTGACGGGTACAACGGTTGAAAACACTCACATTATCGCGAGCAGTCCGCTTATGATTAAACCAAGTTCGGGCGGTGGCGGAGGAGGAAACTCCGGCAATGTAACATATAAAATTACAGTTGTTCAGTCCGAAAACGGTAAAATCAGTCCGGACACCGTAACCGTAAATAAAAACGAAAGCAAGACATTTACGATAACGGCTGATGAGGGTTACGAAATTGAGGACGTAATCGTAAACGGCGAAAGCGTCGGTAAGGTGAGCGAATATACGTTTGAAAAGGTGAATGCAAAAGCTGAAATTACTGCAAAGTTCAAAAAGATTGATACTGTGCCTAATCCGTCAGATAAGCCTGAACCGACTGATTGGGATAATCCGTTTGTTGACGTAAGTAACAACGATTGGTTCTATAATTCAGTTAAGTACGCTTATGAAAACGGTTTGATGTACGGTGTGAGCGATACGGAATTTGCACCAGACGGTGACGTTACAAGGGCTATGTTTGTAACTGTTCTGTACAGAACAGAGGGTGAACCGTATGCGGAAAATTCAAGCTTTGTTGATGTGGCAAGTGACAGTTATTACGCAAATGCAGTGGCATGGGCGGAAGAAAATAAAATTGTCAGCGGTGTGAGCGATACAGAGTTTGCACCTGATATGAGTATAACCCGTGAACAAATGGCGGCGATTGTTTATCGTTATGCGGAATACAAAAATTGTGATATAACGGTAAATGAAACGGCAAATTATGTTGACAGTGACAGTATTTCGGATTATGCAAGGAATGCGGTTGATTGGCTGTCAGAGCAAGAAATAATGTCGGGTAATACCGACGGTACTTTCGCTCCGCAGGCGAATTCCACAAGAGCACAGACAGCGGCAGTGTTTATGCGTATTAATGAAAAATTGAAGTAATCAAAATGGCGGTTTAAAACCGCCATTTTGTATTTTTTTAGTAAAATAAACGTAATTTGACATTGCGTGAGGTATAGTGTAGAAAATATATGGGTTTATAAAACCCCAAGATATAAAAAGGGCAATAACGTTTGGCAAAGCGGACGCAAGGCGGTTGTCTCTGCTATTCCGAAAGGAGCAGCATATGAGTGAATTTACTCTTATAATTATAATTGTATTTTTGCTTGTTATAGAGATAAAAAAATAACCGTCTATCTGCGAAATAGACGGTTAAGGTAGAATTTTTCTACAAAACGTTTACATTCTGCAAAGACAACTGCTGTTGCCCTTATCTTGTATCTAAAGTATAACATAGTATAAAAATTATGTCAAGCACGTTTTAGACGTGCTTTTTGTAAAAAATCAACGTTTAAGTGGTTTACTAAACAGAGATTAGGACAGCTACGATAGAATAAAAAGGGTGATTTGTTATGAAAAAGTTATTTGTGTGAAGAATTGATGTGTTGTGGCAATTAACGATAGATGTATAAAGCAAAGCAGGACAATGCAAAATGCTTATGAAATGGGAAAAAGTCCATAACAAAAAAATATCCGAACAAAAGTTCGGATATTGCAACTTGTGGTACGCGATCAGGGGTTCGAACCCTGGACACCCTGATTAAGAGTCAAAATCTTTGGTTTTTACTTCTCTTGATAGATACGTTAAAAGTATAGGTTTTATGCGGTTTACACCGCTTTTTTTATTTTTGAAACTGCCCAACAACAGCCAACAAAACCGTAAGTGTGATAGTCAAAAATATAGTCAGTCACGCAAAATAGGAATTTAATTTATCCTCGGTGTTACTGATTGAAACCTCTGCGTCTAAATGTGTATATATCTCCAACGTAACCTGTATGCTCGAATGTCCTAATAATCGTTGTGCGGTTTTTACGTCAATACCTGCATAGTACAAATTAGTTGCATATGTATGACGGAATATATGTGGTGTAACGTCTTTTGCGATTAATCGTATAGCCGTGTCCGAACGTGAAAACTCGTCACCGCCTGCGGCAACATTCATCTTATCTAATATATTATACCAAAAACGACGGAACGATGATTTTGTCATAGGTTCACCGCTTTTCATTGTAAATAAATATATATTTTTTGCGTGTGCAATATATTCTTGCAATTCTGACAATAGTTTTGCCGGAAGAGGAATAGAGCGGTTGCCTGCGTGTGTTTTAGGTGAATTTTTTAGGTGACTTTCACCGTCTTTTATCACCAAATTTTTGTTTATGATTAATCTACGATTTTTGAAATCAATATCTTTGACGGTCAAAGCCAGTGCTTCACCGCGTCTTACGCCAGTGTAATATAGTAGATCTACAAATACACGTTCACGTTGCGTCAGTTTTGCTTTTTCTAAAATTGCTTTCTCTTCGTTCGATAATGACCGCTTTTCTTTCTTTTGTGATTGCGGTAATGAAACTTTCAACGAAACGTCCTTGTAGATGTATTCATTTATTATCGCTTGTTGGATAATCTGTTTTATCGTCAGTCTAACGATTTCAGCAGTTCGGTAATGACCGACACTGATAATGTCATTTAACATTTCTTGAATATGATGTGACTTCAACGCACTCAAACGAATACCGCCTATTTCGGGTATAATGTGCGAATTTAAGGCGTTTAAATACATTGCATAGGTGTTATACTCTTTCGCTGATTTGTACAGCTTTAGCCACTTTATTCCCCACTGCTCTACGGTCATTCCCTCGTCATTTATTATGATACCTTTATTTTGCAGGCTCTTGAACTCGGCGACCTTTTTGTCCAGTTCCATAATTGTACGACCGTACAGTGTTTTACGTTTCGGTTTGCCGTCATCTGTATATCCGACAATCGTACTTGTTGCATAACGTCCGTCGGGACGTTTTTTATATTTAGCCATAAATAACACTCCTTTTTCGTTTTTTTGTATTGAAAATAGAGTGCATTTGTGTTACAATATCATTGGTATGGGATATTGTGTATAAATGCACTTTATTCTTTTTCCTCTGCCTGCTACAACAGGCAGGGGATTTTTTATTGCAATTTATTAAAAATCGACTATTTTAATAAATTAATTGCGATTTTGATACATTTTGTTACGTTTTTTGTGTTTTTAATGCGATTTTAGAATGTTTCTTCACAAATACCCAAAACTTTACCGCAACATTCGTTTCTGATATATTCATTAATGATTATATCGGAATATTTTTCATTATGTGAAATTAATCTGTCAACACCTAATTCCTTAACATATGCGTTACCGTCCACAACAAATATCCCGATTTCACCGATTTCAATACTTGGCTGTTCTTTGACGAATAACTTATCGCCGTCGTGATATGTCGGCTCCATACTGTCACCCGATACACGGACAATAAAATCTGTACCCTTTGGCGGTTGCTCCACAAGGTCAACCTTTTCAGGATATTCTTCGTCCAACGGGTTTCCTGTTCCTGCCGATACAGGCATATCGTAATATGGTACTTTATATTTTTTAATAGGTATGATGTTATCGTAATTTGGTTCGGTAGCGATTTTATCAATACGTTCTAATTCAACATTCATTATAACATTTACGGCTTTTTTGCCGTGATCGTCTAATCTTCTATAATCAGATACTAATTTTTTTTCTACTAAAGAATACGTATCTTGTTTAAGGTTTTTTATATCATCTTGATATAGATAATTAGCGTCGCAATTTAATGCAGAGAATAATTTATACATTATTTCGGGTTTTGGAATACTTACTTCTTTTTCATAATTAGCGATAGCACCTTTAGTAACATTGATACTCTTTGCTAATTCTTCTTGGGTTAAATTCATACCCGTGCGAAGTTCTTTTATTCTTGTACCTATACTCATTTCGCTCCCTCCTTTAATACTAATATACACTAAAAATCTTTTCTTGTCAAGAAAAAAGTATAAGAAATTTGAGAAAAAAGACTTGATAATATAAGAAACTTGTGTTAAAGCATAATTAGTCAAAGAAACTTGAACATAAATCAAAGGGGGTGATAAAATATGGATACAATAAGGCAAAACCTACGTTTTATACTTAACGAAAAAGGTATTAAACAGAAAAGTTTGGCACAAAAAGCCGATATTCCCGAAAAAACATTAAGTGCTATGTTGAATGGGCGTAGAGAAATACATCATAATGAAATAATTAGTATATGTAATGCTCTAAGCATTACTCCAAATGATTTATATGGTGTACAAAAATCGGCATAAACGAAAGGGAGTGAGGGAATGAACATTTACAAAGCAGTTAATAAAGCAAGAAAACATAAACGTTTTATAACACGAAAAAAATACATAAGAACGATGTTGGCTAGTGTAAAGATAAAACCGACAGACAGTGCAGAATGTTGTATAGTATTCAAGAACAACAAGTCCTCTGTAAGTCGTTGGAATCCGTCCGCAGAGGACTTAGCTGCAAAAGATTGGATTATAGTAGATTAAATGAAAGGTATCATAGATTTAATCTTAGCGATATAGTCCATAACGGTATCTACATTGTTTTTAAAGCGATTTTCCATATAAATTATAGCTTTGTCGCTAAGCACAGATTCATATACAATATCATCGGCGAAGAAACAATGTAGTAGTTCTGCTCTATGTAGTTCACGACAAGTAGCGTCAACGTCTTCAATAGACCAATTAGGAAAGAGTTCTTTCTGTATTTCTTCAGAACCTCCCATAGAGGAAGCTTGAATTTTATTCATACCGTTTGAACGCTTTTGAAGATATGCTTTGTACAAAGAGCAAATAAGATAATCAGAATCTTTGGTTATTTCAATATCCATATATAATCACCTCCTTTGAGGTTGATTATAACATTAATTTACAAAATTCGCAATAGACGAACAAAAATCAGCATAAACGAAAGGAAGTGAGGGAATGAGCGAAGAAAAAATAAAAGCGATTGCAGAAATGCTTTCGGGGTTAAAACGTTACGAGTGGTCGAGATTAAAAATTGCTATCGAACGTATGTATGATTCGGCATCTTGTAAATTGCCTTTGGGAGATGCCGAATCTATACAAAAAAATATCGCATTAGAAATGAAAGATATTAGTCATCTATAATTTGTATCATAGATGGATGTAAGCGATAGTCGTGACCTTGGTATTGAACGTGTATGTATCCATATTTAAAACATTCGGCAACGGTAGAGCCTTCAAGAAATGTTAAGTTTTCTGTAAAATATGTTACAGGATTTTGACAGTCAGCTACTGTGCCAGTTTCGGTTATGTCAGTCCAATTACCAAGTAGATTTGCGTAAATTCTCATATAATCACCTCCATTCTGTGGTGATTATAACACAAATAACTGGAAAATACAATCAGTGAGGAAAGAGGTCAAGAGATAATGGATATATGGGATATTTTAATGGAGCACCCGTTGGCAGTAACGGTTGTAGTTTCAATTATTTCAAGTGCAGTTTTTTGTACATTGTTTAATTGGTTATTAAGATAACAACTACTGACGTTTCGCAAAGGTGAGGAGTGAAAGAAAATGAGAAACAGTGACCCCTATGCAGGTATATTCTATTTAATGGGTATAGTGTTCGGAGCGGTCGTTATTATTTCGTTATTAAAGGGTTGATAGAGAGGAAGTGAGGGGAGAGATGACGTGGATAGTTATTTTAGTAATCGAATGCTTAGAATTAATGGCAACATTAATAAAGCGTAGAAATGAAAGCACAATAGAACAAACAAAATTTAATTACATACTTGAACAAGGCTTGACAATATTGTTAATCCTATTGTGCTTAGTTCATGATTAATGATTGAGTAAGTCTAAAATTAATTTGAAAAATTTATAAATCATATTGCGTATATTATCATCATTTAGAACACCATAAAGAGTATAAAGAACTGATATGATTTTTCCGAGTGATTCTATCTGGTTTGAAATTGTATCTAATTTCGGAAAGGGGTCGATATTAGTTTCTGACTCTAAATTGGTTTCACATTTTGATTTTATATCGTTATATAAATTCATAAGTTTTTCGTAGGTTTGAACAGGGATAGACGCATTCCTTTCATTTAGTGATGAAAGCAGTTCATCAATAGGCAAAGTTAATTCGTCCAAGGTCAACTCGCCTAATTCGTCTAAAGTAAAGTCACCTAATTCTTCCAAGTTCAAATCTGTATTATCTAAATCATCTAAGTTCAAGTCCATATTAATCACCTCCATTCTACGGTGATTATAGCATAATATCAAGAATTTCACAATGACAAATAGAAAGTAGGTGAAAAACAATGGCAAAAGTAATGGTAGAAGTAAAGCAAGTAGATTTAAAGACATTCCGCACAATGTACGGTATACCGGAGCATACTGTACAACGTTGGGTACATGTCAAAGGCTTTCCGGCATACAAGTTGGGTCAGAAATGGTACGTTGACCTGAAAGCATTTGAAAAATGGCGTGAAACAGAACACGCCAACAGCTACAAATATGCGTAAAGCATAATAAAACACCTTGCAGGCAGACAAGGGCTGTCCGCATATTATCCGTAAAGTAGACTTTTCCCAATGAGTTTAAATTTTAATGAAATCTGTTTTGCGGACGGCTCCTGTGTGCCTGTGAGGAAGTAAAGAGAGGTAAACAAATGAACACAATAGGAATTGCGCTGATTAGTTTCGGTAT
>OGQE01001174.1_pt1 | contig 25476 bp, 16 predicted proteins | sample 1553131 | NCBI WGS metagenome assembly OGQE01 (sample SAMEA2579929, study PRJEB22360) | human gut metagenome | biome: human gut; feature: human-associated habitat; material: faeces | place: Denmark | collected 2008/2010
GATTGGCAGTCCATTATTAAGTTTTTTATTATGTTCCCTTTGTACACCGTTGCAATGAACGAATAATAAATAAACAGTGAAATCACAGCACATGTTATCAGCAGATATGTGATTGCTTCCACTATCTCGGTTCCGCTTACCGCTCTTTCTCTGCTCTTCCTCATAATATCTGCTTTTGTAAGTAAATTCTTATCAGAAACGCTATTTCCTTCATTGAAAAAAACTATATTATGTTCATTGCTTCCAATATGTAATGTATCTTTCAAATAATTTATATTGACAAAGCAATTTAACTCACTAAAATCATTGGAATAATAAAGACCTGCAACAATAAAATCATACATTTTTCCTTCCATGTTTATTTTTATTGTCTTTCCAATATCACTTGATGCTGCAAAAATCTCAGGCATTAAAATAGAATTGGCATTCTCATTAAGAACCTTGTTCAGCCCCTCCTCACTTCCTTTTACAACATTAATTTTTTCAAAATGATTTACATATAAACTATCAATTCCACTTACAAATACATTACTTCCACTTTCGGTTTTTGATTTTATTTTTAGTCCATAATATGTATCTGAATCCGATTCTCTATCATTAACTTCTATATCTTTTTTATCTAAAACATACGCATACCCTATATTTTTATCAACAATATTTTCCCCAGATACACGAACCATACGAAACAGCGAATGCAAACCAACAAAAAGTGTACAACTTAAAATCAAAAACATACATGTAATTTTTACTTTTCTAAAATAACTTTTGGACATTACGACAGACAGAAAAGCATCCTTACTTTTCATAAATTTGGTCATATAATAAAGGAGCTGATATACTCCTCTTGCAATCGGATCAAACAGAATCATACCTGCCAGAATATCACAAAACTTTGAAAGTTCCACAATCTGCCGCACTGTAGACGTCACACTGATGTATTGCATAAGAATTACCAAAATAGCTGCTATGCAAATTCTGACTAATACTCCTTTAACGTTTATTTTATTTGTTTTTATATAATCATTTCCGTTCCTGATCTTTTCTACAATATTCCCCCGGAGCAATTTATATAAATTGCTTCCAATTGTATAAGAATTCAATAGTATTCCGATCAAAACACAAATAAGATATATCTGAACCGGAACATATCGCTCTTCAATCTGCAAGACATTTGCAACAACAATATAAATGATGCTTCCAATAACACATCCGATCAAAGTTGCCGATACATGAACCTGTACCAATTCTGAAACATATATCTTTACGATTTTTTTATGCGGTGTTCCCATCAATAATAATGCTTCTGTAAAGTGTTTTCTAATATTAAATAAATTTTGCAGCTGTGTTGCCAATATCCATTGAAAAAACATAACTGCAATAATTGATATCAAAATTACAGAGGACAACATGCCCTGTAACTGCTGTACGTCATTTTTGCTTAAGCTGTCATTGGTTATATCACTCAGTCCAAAAGCAAACATGGTATACAATAAAGTTGCTGTCACAGTCACCATTGAAGCAAACCAGAATTGTATTCTTTCTTTTTTTCCACTATTTTTTAATAATCTTCCAATCTTCGTTCCAAACATAAGACTATTTACCATAAATTCGAATTATCCAATCGATTATTTTAAAATGGATGTAAGGAGCATCATTGTATCTGTTTTTTTCATTATGTATTTCTCCTTCGTCTACTTCATAATACTCTAATGATTATAAAACTTTTTTTCTTTCATTTTATCATCTGTCAAATTTACGTATCTAACTGTTAAAAATCCCCTATATTCATCATAACTGTCAGAACAAATTTTCCATCCTGCGTCTCGATTATTACATCTCCACCATATTTGTCCGCAACTTTTTGAATGGAGCTTATACCGTATCCATGTCTGCGGAAATCATTTTTGGTTGATATTAATTTTCCTGATTTGTCCTGTTTCAAATATCCTTCATACGGATTTTTTATGACAAGAACCAATGACTGCTTTTTGATTCCCATTGCTATTTCAATATCCTTGTCATTTCCAGTGCATTTTTCTGTGGCTTCTATCGCATTATCGAGCGCATTTCCTAATACTACCCCCAGATCACACTGATTTATCGGCAGTTCTTTCGGTATAAAAATTTTTAAAAGAAACTGTATTCCATTCTCTTTGGCAATCGAATATTTGGTGTTGAGCAGTGCATCTATCACCTGATTTCCACTGTCAGAAATATAATTTTCTGTATGATTATTCTCGATTATTTTGTCGATTTCACGAATAACATTTTCTTTCTCTCCATGCTCTATTTCGTTTTTTAATACAATTAATTTATTTATCAGATCATGGCGTTCTCTGTGAAAATCTTCCATTAACTTTTTTTGTTCTTTTGTATTATTAGTCATCATATGAATTTGCTGCTCATATACCGTTTTTTCCTTTTCGAGCATAATTTTTTCCGTAATTTTTGAATAAACCTCAAGGATAATCATATTGAACAGTAATAATATGCTGAAAACTATCATAGCAGTCACTGTATTATTTTCTGAAAAGAACACCGCTGCTGCAATGTAAATACTGCCGATTGATACAAAGAAAAATACGATATAATATTTTACCGGAATCAGGTTGTTTTCCCTTTTCTTCCATACAAAAGACAAAATGTATGTTCCTATCAGCATGATTATTTTTGATATAATACTTCCTATCATATTAAAATCTCTTTGTTCGAGACAAAATAAATTTAAAAAGAAAAAAATAATCATTTCTACCAATGCCCATACTGCCCAAAAGAACGTAAGTAAAAATATATTATTTTTTCCAAAACCATAATAGGAAATTGCTGAAATCATGATACACAGCAATACATTTACAATCGTAGTTACAACTGACGCATCACCACTGTGAAACTGGACATATCCTTGAAAAATAATATATATGAGCCATACACTCACAGATAATACATTCCAACGCTTCTTTTCATAAAATGTATCTAAAAATTTTCTTACTATCCAGACACTTGCGAATGTCAAAACTGAATTTAAGATTATATTTCCCACATTACACATAGATTTCACCTCTTAACAGTCTGCCATATTCTTTACTAAATTCTTTCTGCCGGTCTTCACTAATCGGCAACACTTCTCCGTTTATCAATGTTACATTAGATTTTGATCTTGATTTGATCAAAAGATAATTGACGAGATAAGACTGATGAATCCTTAGAAATGTTACTTTTCCACTGCTAAGTCCTTTTTCTACCTCTGATAATTTTCCATTAAACACATATTTATTTCCATCTCTGACATGTATATTTATTTGTCTTGCTTTGCTTTCAAAATATAGGATCTCTTTGGACAAAACTTTGTATTCCTGACTTTTATATTTAAACGAAAAGAAATGATTTCTACTGCAAATTCTCTGGTTTGCTTCTAAAAATATCTGTGCGAACGAATCCCGGTCTATCGGTTTTCTGATAAAGGAAAACACATCCAAGCGAAATAATTCCATGACGTATCTGTCATAGCTGGAAATAAAAATAATCATCGCATCTTCATCTTTTTTACGAATGTTTTTCGCCGCAGTGATTCCATCTCCATTTTCCATCTGTATATCCATATATATCAGGTCAAACTTTTTCCCTGAAGATATTTCTCTTACCAGATCATTTCCACTATAGAAAACATCGGTATCTATTTTCACATTTTCCTCGTCACCAATATTATGTAAGACACTTTCCATTTGATGTGCAATCAGATCATCATCATCGCAGATTGCGATATTTAACATTATTTTTTTCCTCCAAGAACACTGTCATTTTTTCTATCTTACTATATAGATTTTGCATTCTCAATCTTCATTTTTATTTACATTAAAAAAACTGCTGCACCGCACGATTTTTCATCGTCCCGGCACAGCAGTCTGTGTATTTAAATTTATTCTGTCACTCCACCTTCTACAACAAGACTTTCCTCATAGTCACTGCCATATGTGTCTACTAAAGTAGCTTCATAATCAGCATGGAAGAACTGTTCCTCACCTAAAGTCTTAATTTCGTCATTGATCCAGTCAAGCAAGGTTGTATTTCCTTTAGAAACTGCCGGAGCAATCGTATCATTACTTCCAAGAGAAGGAATCCCTACCGTGTAACCGGTGTTCTGAAGTGCATATGCGATAACCTCGGTGTTATCGTTTACCCATGCAGCACCGCTTCCATTTTCCAGTGCATTCTTCGCAGTTGCATAGGAATCATATTTCTGTAATGGGATATCCGGGTAGTTGTCGATCATGTAAGTCTCTGCCGTTGTTCCTGAGATAACGATCATCTGGTCATTGGAATCCCAGTCATCAAGGCTCTCGATCACTTTACTGTCAGGAGATACCACGCCAAGAGCCACATTCATATAAGGAAGGGCAAAGTCAACTTCCTCCGCACGCTCGTCAGTCACGGTAAAGTTTGCAAGAATGATATCCACTTTTCCTGTCTGCAAATATTCGATTCTGTTTGCCGCCTCTGTGGATACGAAGTTCACATCCACTCCAAGATCCTCGCCAAGTCTGTTTGCAAAATAAATATCGTATCCCTGATACTCACCATTTTCATCTACATATCCAAATGGATTTTTGTCGGAGAAAACGCCGATATTGATCGTACCGCTCTCTTTGATCTCATCCAAAGTACGGTAAACTTCGCTGCTTCCATTGGATGCTGTTCCCTCGTCTGCCGCACTTGCATTATTTGCGGTTGCATCACTTGCGGTTGCATCACTTGTGCTTCCGCCACATGCGGTCAGACCTGCCGTAAGTGAAAGTGTTAATACTGCTGCCAAAATCCTGTTCCATTTCTTCATAATAGATGCTCCTTTTCTTCTTGCTATTTCATAGATAATTGTGAAACTCCTGAAAGTGTAAATTGAATTGTGAAAAATTAACAAAAGACATGAAAGACATTGGGGAACCGCCGGTTCTTAGAAGGTAGGTACAACTGTAAGTTGTGCCTGGCTTCTTAGTACCGTTGCGAGTGACACATAGCGAAAGCGTGTCTTGAATGTTTTTGTTGATTTTGAACAATTGAAAGAAGATTATGATGAGTTTTGCAATTATCTGGAAAGAGTATAAATGCAAAGGAGGAAACATATGTTAGTATGTGACTATATGGTAGAACAAATTGATGGTGACTATGCACATTTAAGAAGGGTAGACGAGCCAGACGGCGAGCTGAAACTGGTGGCAAGAGCGCTGCTCCCAATGGAGATCACAGAGGGAAGCAGATTACATTATGAACTGATGCAGTACACTTTGATTGGATAACAGGCGAAAATGAAAACGATTGATGAAGATATTAAGAGTGGACAATTTAAAAAGATATATCTGCTCTACGGCGACGAGGCGTACCTGAAAAAACAGTACAAAGACAAGCTGAAAAAAGCGTTGGTGCAGCCCGATGATACGATGAATTTTACCGCTTATGAGGGAAAAGACACAAATCCGAAAGAGGTGATCGACCTGTCGGAAACCCTTCCTTTTTTTGCCGACCGGAGAGTGATCCTGATTGAAAACAGCGGCTTTTTTAAGGGCAGTTGTGAGGAGCTGGCAGAGTATATGCCGCAGGTTCCGGATACGACACTGTTTCTTTTTGTGGAGGAGGAAGTGGACAAGCGCTCGAAGCTCTATAAGGCAGTGAAAAATGTAGGAAAGATTGTGGAGTTTACAACACAGACAGAGGAACTTCTGACACGCTGGATCTTGACACGTCTGAAAAAAGAGGGGAAGAATATCACAGGTTCTGTCATGCAGCTTTTTTTGAGCAAAACCGGAACGGATATGGGCAATATTGACCGCGAGCTGGAAAAATTGATCTGTTACTGTATGGATAAGGATGTCATCGAGGCGAAGGACGTGGAGGCAGTGACGACAGAGCAGACCACAAATAAAATTTTTGAGATGGTCAATGCGATCGCGGAGCATAATCAGAAGAAAGCGCTGGATCTGTATTATGACCTGCTGACATTAAAAGAACCGTCCATGCGGATTATGTATCTGATCTCCAGACAGTTTCAGATTCTGTTGAATGTCAAGGATATGTCGCAAAAGGGATTTGATAACAATACGATGGCACAGAAAGCAGGAATCCCGCCGTTTGCAGTACGGAGAAATGTGACGCAGGCAAAAGGATTTACGATGCAGCAGTTAAAGCAGGCAATCCGGGATGGCGTGGATTTTGAGGAAGCGGTAAAGACCGGCCGAATGAACGACCAGATGGCAGTGGAACTCTTTTTAATGAAATACAGCAAACAATAGAATGCACGCTTTGAGTGCATTCTATTGTATAAAAAAATCACCAGTATGACGGTACTGGTGATTTTTGAATTCGCGAATTTTAATTTATCTTCTATTAAGCCATTGCGTTAACAAGCTTTGTTAAACGGGAAACTTTTCTAGCAGAATTGTTTTTGTGATAAACACCTTTAGAAGCAGCGCTCTCGATAGTAGAAATTGCAACTGTTAATGCAGCTTTTGCAGCTTCCTTATCGTTTGCAGCAACAGCAGCCTCAACTTTCTTGGTTACTGTTTTCACTTCAGATCTGATAGATTTGTTTCTAGCAGCTTTTGTTTCAGTTACTAAAATTCTCTTCTTTGCAGATTTAATGTTAGCCAATCTGTACACCTCCAATTTTTTTATGATTGTAATTGTTCATGATTGTTACATTAAAGCCGGACACGGACAGTTCAATGTAAACATACTAGAGTAGTATAGGACATTTCTATAATGCTGTCAATATATAAAATGACATTTTTTGCAAATTTTTTGAATACCTTTTTCTAAATTTCAAGGCGATCTGAAGGTGAGGGCAAATTCCTAAAAAGCTGTGGATAAATTTTTTGGGCAGGGACATACTAAGTAAAATGAGCGGGAACTCGTTACAGAAAGAGATAAGTTGGGAACAGTAACGAAAATCCACAGAATGAGAAAGAGGAGAAGCGCATATGTACCAGATCAGAACAGACCTTGCATTAGAGACGCAGGAAAAAATGCAGGAAGATAAAGTGGAACTGAAAGGTGTCCGTTTTTCGGAGGAGCATGTCAGTAAAAATCTGACCATCAGCACAGTGGTGATCGAGACGGAGAATGGTGCAAAAGCCATGGAGAAACCCAAAGGTACTTATATCACGATCGAGGCATCGAATATGGATGAGGAGGACGAAGATTATCACAGAGAGATCTCGGAACAGCTTGCCAAAGTGTTAAAGCAGTTGATCAGCGTAAAAAAAGAGGATGTCTCCGTACTGATCGTCGGGCTTGGAAACCGGGCAGTAACGCCGGATGCATTGGGACCAAGAGTGGTGGATAATCTCTACATTACGAGACATATTATCAATGAATACGGAAAATATGCGTTTGGAAAAGAGCATGTCAATCGCGTGAGCAGTATTGTTCCGGGTGTAATGGCACAGACAGGCATGGAATCTATGGAGATCGTGAATGGAATTGTGAAGGAGACAAAACCGGATGTTGTGATCGCAATTGATGCGCTTGCAGCAAGAAATACCAAGCGTCTCAACCGGACCATTCAGGTGACGGACACCGGGATCAATCCGGGAAGCGGTGTCGGCAATCACAGACACGGGTTAAATGAGAAAAGCATTGGTGTTCCAGTTATTGCAATCGGGGTTCCAACGGTCGTTGACGCTGCCACTATAGTAAATGATACGATGTTTAATCTGATCACGGCGATGAATCAGAGCAGCGAACTTAAGACGCTTGGCAACACTCTTGGAGAACTCAATGAGACAGAGAAATATGAATTGATCCGGGAGCTGTTGTCTCCGAATCTGAACACCATGTTTGTGACACCAAAAGATATTGATGAATCTGTCAAAAGATTAAGTTTTACTATATCAGAGGGGTTAAATATCGCTTTGATCGATCACAACATTTTTGCATAATGAATGGAAACTGGCATAAGTTGTATTATGTATTTTCATGGTTATAGAAGTTATCAAAAAAAAAGATTGAAAAATAAATATGGAAAATATCTGATGGGAATGCTGGCAGTTACAGCACTTGTAACATTTTTTGTACAGCGGCAGGAGCTTTGGAGTATCGGGAAAAAAGCAGCAGTAAAAATGGCAGGGACGGCAGTGGTGGATGTGCTGGCACCGGGGCTTCACTATGAAGAGAAGGAAAACGGTAACCATTTTCTTGCCAAAGTGGAGAAAATATTATTTCCAATTGCAGATTATACGGTTCAGATAAAATCCTATGAAACGGATGCAGAGAGCACGCTTTCCTATGAGATGATCCTTGCGATGGAAGCGTTGGACGAGAACTACGTGGATGAGAACGGACAGGTTGTGATGCAAAACAATGGGGGCACAGATAATGCACAGAATACAGACAGTTCACAGCCGGCAGATAACGCGCAGAGCACCGACAATTCACAGGCAGCTGCAAATGCACAGAACCCGGACACCTCGCAGGAAACATCCAACTCCGCAGAGCAGACATCTCTCACAGTTGCACCGCCCATAGCAGCAACACAGAAAGCAGTCGAATATTCTCTGGATAAATTAAACGATTTTGATTATCTTGTGCAGAATTTTTATCAGGTGGACAGTACAACAACTGTAAAAAGCGATCAGTTAAATGTGGCAGCACTCACCGGAAAAAATATGAAAATCGCACATGATGCGAGTACGCCACAAATCTTAATTTATCATACTCATTCACTGGAAGGGTATGCGGATTCTATTCCTGGAGACCGCTCAACTACGGTTGTGGGCGTTGGGGATTATCTGACAGAATTGCTGACGCAGCAATATGGATACAATGTCATCCACGACACCGGGGAATATGATACCATCCGTGATAAGGCGTATTCCAAAGCAGCACCGGCATTAGAGCAGATACTGGCAGACAACCCGGGCATTGACGTGGTCATAGATCTGCACCGGGATGGCGTGGGGGAGAACACAAGGCTTGTCACGAATGTGAATGGAACGGACATGGCAAAAGTAATGTTTTTTAACGGATTGAGCAGAACGACCAAACTGGGGGATATCGCCTATCTGTACAATCCATACATAGCGGATAATCTGGCATTTTCATTTCAGATGCAGCTTGCCGCCGCAGAATACTATCCGGGATACACAAGAAAAATCTACCTCAAAGGATACCGTTTCAACATGCATTACTGTCCGAAAACACTGCTCGTCGAGGTCGGGGCGCAGACCAACACCGTGCAGGAGGCAAAAAACGCCATGGTTCCGCTCGCAGACATCCTGAACAAAGTACTTTCCGAATAACTGAAAGCATTGTCCCGGCTGTCCGGTCCGGCAGACTGCCGGATTTTCATAACTGAGATGATGGAAAGGAAGCGGGGCGCAGAATGAAACTTTCGTGAAAAATTGCGTAGATTTATCAATGTTTCTTTTTTGACTGCTGGTTTATGTACATTCATCAATGAACAGTCCACGCAATATGTCCGTTTCAGACACACACTCGTTAGCTTTCTCTAGTGTGCGTAAATGCCAGAATCAGCATCGTTTATTGCAGGGCAAAAATCAAAAGGAAAACCGGGTGATTTTTGCCCTGCTTCTCTGCTGATCTTCTGGCATGTAACGCACACACGAGAAACCTAAGACGAGTGTGTGTCATGAAACGGACATATTGTGCGGACTGTCCATTGCTGAATGAATATAAACAATGAGAGCAGTCAAAAAGGAAATATTGATAAATAAGCAATTTGAACAAGTTTCATTCTGCGCCCCGCTTCCTTTCCATGCATACATAAATGATATAACCCGGCAGACTGCCAGACCGGACAGCCGGGGCTGCGCTTCCACCCATCCGGAAATTACAGATTCAGGTGGTATTTCTGCATCCAGTAGTTGATCTGGATGAAGTAGGCGAGCAGCTGCGGACCTGCCATCAGCTGTCCAAACCACGGCTTTCCGTATTCGGTCGGTGCCTCTAGGAAGGTTTCGAGTTTTTTTGTGTCGATGAAGGTCTTGACCGGTGCATCCGGCTGGTCAAGGATGTGCTGCATTTCTGCAATCAGAAGTTTCTCATAGCCGGGATGATAGGTTTTCGGGTAAGGGCTCTTTTTCCGGTGCAAAAGCTCCTCTGGAAGCAGGTCTTTACATGCGTCACGGAGCAGTGCTTTCTCGACACCGTTCTGGTATTTCATTTCCCACGGAACATTAAACACATACTCGATGATGCGGTGGTCGGCAAATGGAACACGGGCTTCCAGACCGGAGTACATGCTTGTGCGGTCCATGCGGTCGAGCAGTGTCTGCATAAACCATTTGATGTTCAGATAAGCGATATTATAGCGTTTCCGCTCGGTTTCCGTCTCGTCTGAAAGGTGTGGTGCCTGGTTTAAAGAAGTCTGGTAACGGTCGTGGGAGTAGGCGGCAAGATCGAGATCTTTTATGAAGGAGTCTTTAAGAAACAGCGTTCGCACAGACATATCCGCGGACCACGGAAAGCCATCTCTGGATAAAAGATCTTCCCGGTAAAACCACGGATATCCGCCGAAAATCTCATCGGCACATTCACCGGTCAGTGCGACCTTATTGTGCTTTTTTACAAGGGAACAGAAGTAGAGCAGTGAGGAGTCTACGTCTGTCATGCCCGGAAAATCCTTTGCGTCGACGGCATTTCTGAGTGCGGAAAAGAGCGTGTTTTCATCGCATTCCAGATAGGTGTGATTTGTGTGATAGTGATCTAACATGATTTTGACATAAGGAAGATCACGCTCCGGTTGAAAGGCGTTGGATTTAAAATAAATGTCATTGTCCTTAAAATCAAAGGAAAAAGTATTTAAGGTTTCACCGTGTTTTTCCATGTAACGGCAGGCAATCGCGGTGACAATGCTTGAGTCAATGCCGCCGGACAAAAACGTGCACACCGGAACATCGGATACCATTTGTCTGGTCACGGAATCGCGCAGAAGAAAAGAGACAGTTTCCACTGTCTGTTCATAGGAATCGGTATGCGGGGCGCGGAATAGATCCCAGTAAGTGTGATCGGACATCGTATTTTCAGAAAAAATGAGATAATGTCCGGGAAGCACTTCGTTTACATCATCAAAAATTCCATTTCCCATGGTCCGGGCAGGTCCGATCGCGAGAACTTCGCGCATGCCATCCATAGAAACCCTCGGAGTGAATCCCGGAAAACAAAAAAGTGCCTTTGGCTCAGAGGCAAACAGGAGCTGTCCGGATACAAACGAGTAAAAAAGCGGTTTGATTCCTACGCGGTCACGGTATAAGAGAAGTTGTTTTTTGCTGTCATCCCAGATGGCAAAGGCAAAAATTCCATTCAGTTTCCGGACAAAACTGGCACCGTACTGCATATAGGCATAAAGAATGACTTCGGTGTCCGTAGTCGTCGAAAATTCATAGCCGGACTGCCGCAGGTCACGGGCGAGTTCCCCGGTGTTATATAATTCGCCATTGTATACGATCGCATATTCCTTTCCGTTCTTTTGGCGTATGATCGGCTGTGTTCCGGTAACAATGTCGCGGATGCTTAAACGCGCATGGGAGAGACCGGCCATATCTGACAGATAGATCCCGGATTCATCATTTCCACGGTGCGCAAGACATTCGTGCATGGAAACCAGTACAGACGTCCATTTTTCTTTCTGCTGTTGATAATTTCCTTTGGCGTTATAAAAACCTGCAATTCCACACATATATTTTTCCTTACATTCTGGTCGCATTCTATTTTGGTTTATTTTATGCTAAGGGGATGGATTCATGCATAGAATAGAGAAAAAAACGGAAAAGCGCATGAAGGAAAACTGTGGAAAGATAGAAAATATACTAAATCTGGCATTGGATGCCACACAGGAGGAGCGGGAAAAGTCCTTAAATCTGGATGTGGGATATGATGTTACAGAGAATCGATGGGAGGTGATCGTTAAATTTTTTGGAACGACAGAGGAACTGCGACAGAAGCTGGCGGAGCGTTTCCCCAAGGAGCAGGCCAGGATTGGAATTTATGATCTCACAAATGAATATGCAATTCTAAGGATTCCACAGCCATTGGTAGAACTTGTCGCATCCATTCCTGAAATTGAGTATATGGAAAAGCCAAAACGACTTTTTTTTGCAGTGGAAAACGGAAAAAGAAGTTCCTGCATCAATCCGCTGCAGACCGGTCAGGGTACAAGTCTGACCGGTAATCTGACAGGAAAAGAGGTGCTTGTGGCAGTCATTGACTCAGGGATCGACTATGCACATCCGGATTTTTGCAACAGTGACGGAACGACAAGAATTGCTGTGCTGTGGGATCAGACGCTTGACACGGTCTACGAGCGTGAGACGATTAATCTGGCGTTAAGGCAGGAGAGTGAGCAGGAGCGGTACGCAATCTGCCCGAGCAGGGATGCATCCGGGCATGGTACGCATGTTGCAGGCATTGCGGCAGGAAATGGCAGGGCTTCCAATGGGCGGTACCGCGGCGTGGCATATGAGAGTGAACTGATCGTTGTGAAACTTGGTGTGCCGAGAGAGACTTCGTTTCCGAAAACAACGGAACTGATGAGTGCTGTGGATTTCTGTATTGCGAGAGCAAGGCAGTATGGAAAACCAATTGCATTAAATCTAAGCTTTGGCAATAATTACGGTTCCCATTCCGGGAATTCACTGATAGAGACCTATCTGGATGACATGGCGAATTACTGGAAAACGTCTATTGTGATCGGCAGTGGCAATGAAGGGAGCGCAGCAGTCCATACAGCGGGAAAACTGACGCTGAATGAGGAGCAGGAGGTTGAGATTGCGGTGAGCGCGTATGAGGCATCCTTAAATTTGCAGATCTGGAAAAATTATGTGGATGAGATCGGTGTCTCTGTGATCCATCCGGGCGGAACTGCGATCGGACCATTGCAGCGGATACAGGGAACCCAGAGATTTCAGTTGGGAGAAACAAACCTTCTGGTGTATTATGGAGAACCAAGTCCGTACAATCCCTACCAGGAAATTTATCTGGATTTTATCCCAGTGGGCAGTTACATTGACGATGGAATCTGGAAGATCAGGCTCACTCCCATCCGGATTACAGACGGCGCGTTTGACATGTGGCTTCCGGCAGGAAATGTGTTAAACAGCGGAACGGGATTTTTAAATCCGGTGGAGGAGACAACTCTCACGATTCCCTCTACAGCGACGAAAGTGATCACTGTCGGGGCATACGATGCGAGATTTGACCAGGCAGCTGCATTTTCTGGGAGAGGTTATACGAGGGCAACCAATCAGGTAAAGCCCGATCTTGTGGCTCCGGGGGTGGAGATCATGTCCTGCGCACCGGGCGGCGGCTATCAGGTGCGTACCGGAACATCCATGGCGACACCGTTTGTGACCGGAAGTGCAGCACTTTTGATGCAGTGGGGCATTACAGATGGTAACGATGCCTATCTATATGGAGAAAAAATGAAGGCATACCTGATCCGCGGTGCACGCAGGCTGCCGGGTTTTACAGCTTATCCGAATCCGGTATTGGGGGATAATGGTATTATAGTGTCAAGTTAGTGAGAAGCCAGTAAAATCAAGGGGTTCCGCTGATTTCGTCCAAAACAGAAGTTGCTGTGAAAACGGCAAATCAGGATGAAAACAACCTAGTTTTCATTCTGAAAAAGGGAAATCGGATAACTTGACACTAAAATACCATAAGGAGTTAAAAATCTATTTTTCAAATGTATTTCAAATTTATCATTTCTAATCAATCTCAGTTTTAGTGCAAAATCTATTTTCCCAAATTGTAACCTATAGTGTTCTTACGTGGAAGGAGGCAAGTGCTTAACCCTATTTTTATCCAAATCAAATGTAACCGAAATAACAAATTCAACAAGAGAAAGGAAGCAAACGTATGGGCAAGGTTTTAGGAATTGTAAACAGAAAGGGCGGAGTAGGTAAGACCACGACCGCCACAACCCTGTCATATCTGCTGTCTAAGGAGGGCTGTAAGGTCGCATTGATTGACTTTGACGGGCAGAGGCACACAACAAAACTTTGCGGAGTGACCGCACCAGAGCAGCTTTCCGTGACAATTTATGACATTTTGAAGTGTATCGTGATGAACGAAGAACTGCCGGATAAAGGGTCCTACATGATAAGGACAGAGACAGGAGTAGATTTAATTCCGGCGAATAACAAGCTGGATAACTTTGATAAGCTGATGTGTGATACTGATTTTGCAGAATACAAGCTGAAAGAGTTTGTGGACACCATTAAGGAGCAGTATGACTACATCCTCATTGACGGGATGCCTAAGATGGGGACAGCCATGATAAATGTGATGATATGCTGTGACAGTCTGATTATTCCGGTACAGTCGGAAACTCTGGCGGTAGAGGGGATGGCAGAGTTTTTAAGGGCTTTCCACAGAATCAAGAGCCACGCAAATGCCAGACTGGAAATCGAAGGAATCCTTATTACCATGGATAATGAGCGTACAAGGGTATCAAAGCGTGTGAAAGCGCAGTTACAGCAGGCACTTGGGGAAAAAGTGCGTATTTTTACAAATAGTATTCCCCGGTCGATTAAAGTGCCGGAGGCTGTAGAGTATGGTATGACGATCTGTGAGTATGAACCGGATAATCCGGCGGCGAAAGCTTATGAAAAATTTGTAAAGGAGTTGATGGGAAATGGCGACCAGAACACCAAAAATACCGGCAAGAAGCACATTGCTTAATTCTTCTCTGGACGGTATGGACGACCTCTTTGATTTCAAGACAAAGGAAGACTTATGCCAGCCGGAGCAGGAAAACTGCGGAACGGGAATTACGGAAATGGACTTTGCTGTGATGGAGCCGCTTCCAAATCATAAGTTCAAGCTTTATACAGGACAGCGGCTTCAGGATATGGTAGACAGTATCCGTGAGTTTGGTATCCTTGAACCACTTATCGTATGGGTGCATGAAGGCAAGAACACGATTTTAAGCGGACATAACAGACAGAATGCAGGAAGCATCGCCGGACTTACCAAAGGTCCGGTCATTATCAGGGAAAATCTGACCTATGAAGATGCCATTCTGATTGCGACAGAGACAAATCTGCGCCAGCGTTCTTTTGATGATTTAAGCCCTTCTGAAAAGGCATACTGCCTGAAACAGCACTATGATGCAATCAAAAGCCAGGGGCGGAGAAATGACCTGATAAAAGAGATTGAAGAACTCGTAAACCCACATGAAATCGGGGGAAACGGGACTTCGTTGGAAAACCCAAAGAAGTCAGATGCAGGAGCAGCCGTCAGCGAGGAATACGGATTAAGCAAAGACCGTATTGCACGGTATCTCAGGATAGCAACGCTTATCACACCGCTGCTTGACTGTCTGGATGCAAAGACACTTGGCTTTGAAGCAGCCTATGATATTTCATTCGTGAAGGAAGAAATGCAGCCGGTGCTTGCAGAACTGATTGTGAATGATAACTGCCGCATAGATACCAAGAAATCAACGCTGATACATGACTATGCTAAGAAAGGCAAATTGACAGAGGAACTGTTACGGCAGATCATTACCGGAGAAAAAACGAAGGCTGCAAGGAGTGGCAGCCCGAAACCCATCAAAATCAAGGAGACAGTCATCAACAGATTTTTTGGCAGGGAGCAGAGCAGAAAGGAAATCGAGGATACGATTGTAAAGGCACTGGAGTTTTATTTCGCTCAGAACAGCGAAAATCCGGAGCAGAAGGTTGGGTAGAGAAACCTACCTTGTAGACCTGTACCGCCAGTCAGTACAGGCATTGACACAGAACAGGACAGAGTGGATGGGGCTTTTGTCCAGTGTGTCAAAATACTACAAGATGTCCTTTGACAAGAACGTGCTGATTTATGTGCAGAGACCGGATGCGGGACTTCTTGCAACGAAGATGGGTTGGGAGAAGCAGACCGGAAGATATTTGAAAGCCGGTTCCAAAGGCATCGGCGTTGTGGATATGAATAATCCGAAAGCCACGCTTGCTTACTATTTTGACCTTGCAGATACCCGTGGCGACTATGAGGGTTTTCGGAGAGCCATGAGTGCTGTCTGGTCTTTGGAGAGGCAGTATCAGCCGGAAATATTAGACCGTTTCCATAAACAGTTTGGGACAGACGAGAATAGTATTGAAAACTGTCTCTGCCAGCTTGCCGGTATGCAGGCGGATGCGTTTTTTGAAAAATATCTTTCCCGTGTAGAGGTAAATGATGAAAACAGTGTACTGTATGGACTTCCTGCCGGGGCAGTGCAGGCAGAGTTTGCAAAACTTGTATCAGACAGTGCAGCTTACATTGTTTTCAGGAAATGCGGAATCAGGACAGAGATTTTTGAGGAGACAGGGGCATTTGAGAATATCAGCCATTTTGGAAGTCTGGAATTGTTCATGGGACTTGGGTATTATACCTGCGCCATAGCAAGGCCGGTATTGTCAGAGATACATAAACAGATTGAGGAAATCAAGGAAGAAAGGAGCCAGAGATATGAGTCGAGAACCGTTAGCGAAACTGGAATACACGAAAGGGGAGGACGGGATGCTGTATCCGAACCTTCAGATATCCGTGAACAAGGAGTACGACTTAAGACCGACAGGGATGTTCGGGAGAAGATGGAAGGATTACATGAAGTCGAAGTACCCACAGAGACTGTCGGAGCTGATCGCACTGGGGCAGATAAACGAGCTGATAGCCAAGGTGGACGAGGAAGCAGAAGCGAAGAAAGAAACGCTGATTCAGCAGCTTCTGGAAGTACAGCCGATGCCGGAGACCGAGGATATGCTGGAGAGAGTCGGACACATGGAGATGATAACCAGACAGGCGGAGGAGATCATCCTGCACGAAGTAGTGTACCAGTTAAGATAGCAGAAAAAGAGGTAGCGGCAGAGCCGGAGCCTGTAAAAAAGAATACCGAAAAAGCATCAGAGGAATCCGAAGCGGAAAATACCGCATCGGGTTCCTTTTTCCGTTTTCCAGAGTCGGCAACCAAGGAGAATATCACGGAGCATAAGGACTGGGAGGAAGTGCAGAGCCTGTTGACCGATACCGGCGTATTTCCTTTGGAACTGTATGACCGTATCAATCAGGTGTTTGCAAAAGAGACAGATCCGGCTGTAAAAAGGAATGCCGTCAGGGATATTTACCTTGATTACGGACTGCAAAAAAGCAGTGACGGAACACGGGGAATCATGCCGGGAAAGGATGTGGCGGATTTCTTTTTCGGGGAAGAGGGCTTTGTGCGGCTTTCGTGGGATGTGATTACCCATGTGATAGACTTTCTGATGCAGAACAGCGAGTATATCCCATGCCATGAGGAAGAAGATGCCATTGGCGATTTCAATATTCCTGATGAAATAGAAGATATGCAGCCTGGTTCCCGAAAAGACCATGAGGACGGACAGCTCAGCCTGTTTGAACTTTATCCCGGTCCTTACGAGGATGACGGGAAAGGGGGCGACCAGATACTGCCGGAAGAAACAGAGCCGGAGGAAATAAAGAGCGGATATATGCCGTTCCCGGTGGGAAGCCGGATTGCGTATGACGACCGTATCTTTGAAGTGCTTCAGTATCTGGACGATAACCATACGGTTGAACTGGGAGATATAGAGCAGCTACAGGAGCTTCATGGATATAAGGTCATAGAGAGACTGCCGGTAGTCCTGATTGAAAATGCAGAGCTTCTGCAACCCAATTACACAGAGGGAGAAGTAGCTCAGACGGTTGTGCAGTCCGTAGAGGATGGAGATTTTTCGGAAGCAGCAAAGAAACGGATAGAACACATGAGTCGCATCGGGCAGGCAAATGAGAAGTATGCCATGGATGTGGCAAAGGAAATGGAACAGCGTTTTCGGGACGGTACACTGAATTATCACTATCAGCCGGAACATCGTCTGTACGAGGGAGGTCCTAAAGCAAAGTTCCGCAATAACGTGGAGGCAATCAGGCTACTGAAACAGTTACAGCAGGAGAACCGTATTGCAACTACGGAGGAACAGATCGTCTTAGCCCGTTTTGTTGGCTGGGGCGGTCTTGCCAATGCCCTGACACCCGGAAAGGAAGGCTGGGAAAAGGAATATGATGAGATTTCAGAGCTGCTGACAGAGGAGGAAATGCAGTCGGCATCGGCTTCAACCCTGACCTCTTATTATACGGATCAGAAAGTCATAGAGTCTATCTATCAGGCACTTTACCAGTTTGGTTTCCGGTCAGGAAACATTCTGGATCCGGCACTGGGGACAGGCAACTTTTTCTCAGCCCTGCCGGAAAGTATGAACCAGTCAAGGCTCTATGGAGTGGAACTAGAACCCATTGCTGGAGGCATTGCAAGGAAATTATATCCGCAGGCAGACATTCTTATCAAAGGGTATGAGGACACAGAGTTTTCCGACAGCTTCTTTGATGTGGTGGTGGGAAATGTGCCATTTCACAATATCAAAGTCAGTGACAGGCGGTATGACCGCTATAACTTTAAGATACACGACTATTTTCTGGCGAAAAGTCTGGATAAGGTAAGAAGCGGAGGCATTCTGGCAGTCATTACCACAAAATTTACCATGGATAAGGAGAACCAGTCTGTGCGGAAGTATATCGCACAGAGGGCTGAACTGATCGGTGCCATCCGCCTGCCGGAAAATGCTTTCAAACAGGTGGCGGGAACAGAAGCGACCACAGACATATTGTTCTTGAAAAAGCGGGAGCAGGAAATCATACCGGATGAGAGGAATACACCGTGGCTTTCCGTGGAAAAAGACGAGAACGGAATCCCCTACAACAGTTATTTCATAGATCACCCAAAGATGGTGCTGGGAACCATGGCACAGGAAACCGGTATGTATGGAAGCCATGATTTTGTAACATGTAAGCCATATCCGGATAAAACTTTAAGTGAACTGCTGGAGGAAGCAGTGGGAAAGCTCCACGGTCATTATGAAGAACCGACAAGCGAACTATCTGACGATAAGGACACGGTTATCAAAGAGTGGATTCCTGCAACGCCGGATGTGAAGAATTACAGTTATACCAAGGTGGGCGACGTTTTCTATTACCGGGAAGATTCCCGTATGTACCGTCAGGAACTGACCGGGAAGAAGGCAGAGAGGGTGGACGGAATGCTCCGCATTCGGGATGCCCTGCGGGAACTGATGGACTTCCAGCTTCACGGAGATCCCGAACTGGAATGGGAGCTGCCCACCATGGAGTATGAAAAGAGACTGAAAGAATTATTAGACCGCCTGAACCGGGAGTATGACAGTTATATAAAAAAATATGGGTATCTCAATTCGCAGGGGAATGTCATGGCATTTTCCAAGGATGCAGATGCTCCGCTTTTACGTTCCATTGAGGAAGAAGTAAAGGACGAGCATGGGAAAAAGGTAAAAGGCGAATACAAAAAGACAGCAGTATTCCATAAAGCCACAATCCGGCCAAAGAGTATGCCAAAAACAGCAGACAATGTGGAGGAAGCCCTACGGATTACCATGAATGCCAAAGGAAAGTTTGACCTTGATTATATGCAGTATCTGTACCGTAAGGATGGGCAGATATGCAGCAAGGAGGATATTCTGGAGGAACTGGGGGAGCGTGTATATCAGGATCCGGCAAAGTGGCGGCAAGGAGATGCCACGTCCGGCTGGGTGCTTGCAGAGGAATATTTAAGCGGCTACGTAAAGGATAAACTGGCGCAGGCTGTCCTGGCGGAAGAGGAGTACCCGGAGTGGTTTGGGCGGAACGTGGAGGCACTAAAGAAGGTACAGCCGGAACCGTTAAAGCCGGAGGACATCAGTTTCGTGCTTGGCTCTACATGGATACCGGTGAAATATTATCAGGATTTTATGTATGAGAAGTTTGCAACGAGCAAGCATAACAGGGACAGCAATATCCATATCGAGTTTGCGGAATATACAGGAACCTATTTCATTACTGAAAAGAGGGCCGAGAGAGATTCCATTGCCGCAAATAAAACCTACGGGACAGAACGACTGAATGCCTACGAGATTATGGAATATACCCTGAACCTGAAAACGGTGGAAGTCCGTGACAGGCAGGAGTATGAGGATCCGGAGACTGGGGAAGAAAAGGTGCGGTATGTGCTGAACAAGCGGGAAACCCTGCTTGCAAGGGAGAAGCAGGCACAGATCAAAATGGAGTTTGAATCATGGCTGTTTGCAGAACCGGAGAGAGGGGCTGCATTAACGCAGCTTTACAATGACCGCTTTAACAACATCCGTCCCAGAACCTACAACGGGGATGACCTGATGCTGCCGGATATGAATGATGCCATTACCCTGCGAAAACACCAGCGTGACACGGTAGCCATGGGTATTTACAGTGACGGGAATCTTCTGGTGGCGCATGAGGTAGGAGCCGGTAAGACCATGACAGCCTGTGCTATTGCCTATGAGAGAAAACGGCTGGGAGTATGTAACAAGCCGTTGATTGCAGTACCGAACCATACCTTAGAACAGTGGGCGACAGAGTTTATGCGGCTTTATCCTAATGCCAATATTTTAGTTGCAACGAACAAAGATTTTGAAAAGCCACGTCGGAGACGGTTTGTAAGCCGTATCGCCACAGGGGATTATGACTGTATCATCATGGGACACAGTTCCTTTGAACTGATCGCTCTTTCAAGGGAGAGGCAGTTAGCCACCATGCAGGAGGAGATTGATGAAATCACAAAGAAGATAGACGAAATGAAGATGCTTTCCGGGAAAACATGGTCCTTAAAACAGATGGAGATATTCAGGCATAATTTACAGGACCGTTTTGACAGGCTCTATAATGCAGGGAAGAAAGACGGAACGATTTCCTTTGAGGAACTGGGCGTGGATAACCTGTTTGTGGATGAGGCCCATGCCTATAAGAATAATTACAGCTATACCAAGATGCAGAGAGTGGCGGGCGTGGGAGGACAGAGCAGCCAGCGTGCCATGGATATGCACATGAAATGCCAGTATATCAATGAAATCACGAATGAACATGGCGTGGTATATCTCACCGGCACACCGGTATCTAATTCTATGTCGGAACTCTATGTTATGCAAAAGACCTTGCAGCCTTCCGAATTAAAGCGCAGGGGACTGCTTATGTTTGACTCCTGGGCAAGCACCTTCGGCAAGGTGGAATCATCGCTGGAAATCAAACCAGAAGGCTCCGGCTACCAGATGAAAGCAAGATTTGCCAAGTTCCACAATCTGCCGGAACTGATGTCCATGCTGTTTTTAGTGGCAGACATCAAGACAGCGGATATGCTGGACCTGCCGGGTCCGAAACTAAAAACGGGAAAAATACAGGTAGTAAAGACTGCCATCACGCCGGATCAGAAAGCCATCATGGAGGAACTGGTGGAAAGGGCAGAAGCAATCCGTAATAAGGAGGTAGACAGCAGTCAGGATAATTTCTTAAAGCTGACAAACGAGGCAAGGCTGCTTTCCGTGGATCCCCGTATTCTGGATGAAACGCTGGATAACGATCCTGACACCAAACTCAATGCCTGTGCCAGAGGTGTGGCAGAAATCTACCATGACACTGAGGAGCAGCATTCCACACAGCTCATTTTCTGCGATAAGGGAACACCGAAGGCGGACGGCAGATTTAACTTCTATCAGGCACTCAGACAGGAGATGGTGCGGCTTGGAGTGGAGGAAAAAGAGATAGCTTTCATACATGACGCCAATACGGACACAAAACGGGCAGAACTGCTGGAAAAGGTACGGAACGGAATTGTCCGTGTACTGCTGGGAAGCACGGAGAAGATGGGAACAGGATTGAATGTGCAGGATAAATTGATAGCATTGCACAATCTGGATGCACCATGGCGGCCGGCTGATCTGACGCAGCGTAACGGGCGCATCCTGCGGCAGGGAAATGAAAATGATGAGATATCTATCTTTAATTACATCACGGAGCAGACCTTTGATGCTTACCTTTGGCAGATACTGGAACAAAAGCAGCGGTATATCAGCCAGATCATGACTGGCCGGAGTGCGCTTAGGAGCTGTGAGGATGTGGACGAGGTAGTGCTTCAGTATGCCGAGTTCAAGGCTCTTGCTGTATCGGATCCTAAGATTAAGAGGAAAATGGAGGTGGATAATGAGGTCTACCGCCTGCAGACACTGAAATCGGCTTGGAAAAGTGAGCATACGGACTTGCAGAACAAGATTACGGTCTATTATCCGCAGGAAATTAAGAAATGTACAGAAAGGATAGAACATAGAAAAGCTGATGCAGAGCTGTATCAGAAAGAGAAGCCGCAGGAGTTTTCTATTACCTTAAATCACAGGCTGTTTGACGAGCGGACAAAGGCGGGAGAATATCTGAAGATGCAGATGGCAAACCTGGGGCATGAGGCAGGAGACACTGTATCAGCCGGAACCTACGCCGGTTTACAGGTAATGCTGAAAAGAGGAGCATTTCAGGATGTACTCCTCTGCCTGAAAGGGGAAGGCGGTTATCAGGTGGATGCCGGTGAATCTGCACTGGGAAACATCACAAGGCTGGAGAATCTCGCAGAGAAGATACCGCAGTATCTGAAAGATGAGGAGAGGAAATTGGGAGAACTGAAAGAACAGTTTGAAGCGGCGAAAGTGCAGGCAGAGCGACCCTTTTCTGAGGAAGAAAAGCTGTCGGAGCTTCTGAAAGAACAGGTATCCCTTAATCTGGAACTGGAATTTGCGGATGCAGACGAGGAAGGAACGGAAAAAGCGGGAAAAAGCCATGGAAACAGTATCTACCGGAAATTGCACAAGCTGGCACCGGAGTTATTTGAGGGTACATATACTTACATGAAATTCAAACAGGACGGCTTTGATGATCTTGTGCTTGAAACCATCGGAGAGAATGAGTACAGTATTGCCCACTATTATACGCAGAATGGGGACAGGATGCGTGATCCGGAGATTACGTTCATGCTGGATGATACGCAGCGTTGTATCTATGCCTTATCTTACACGCAGGATAACATGGGCATCTATTACGAGACCGGGGACAGAACCGAGAAGCAGATGGAGGATCTGATGGGATTTTTCGACCAATGGATGGCGAATATCAAGGAACAGGGATTTACCTTATATAAGGCATACGGAGAAGATGCGGAATACACGAAAGAAGAGGAACATACAGAAGAAACGGGATATACTGTCATCAGTGCAGATAATTTGAAGCAGATGAATAGATTTGATGGGGAAGATATGGAAAATGAGCGGTAGATGGAAAGGAGGAAAGAAGTTGCAGGTACAGCAGAGGGGCAGACCAATGCCCTTTACGGAAGAACAGATGCGGCAGATTTATAATACGAATATTATAGATTTTGCGGTAAGGAATGGTTTTGAGATTGAGAAAAGTGATAAGGCCACGGTTCATGTGAAGCACAACGGGGGATTGTACCTGTTCAAGCATGGCCGTGGCTATTATTCATTTACGGAAGAACGGGGCGGTGACATTGTTGAATTTGCAATGAATTATCTGGGACTGAAAAAGAGGGAGGCTATGGAACAGATACTGGGGTGCAGGGCTTATGAACAGACCGCCCATGTAGTTGCACCACAGGAAAAGGCAGAACGGGGAATGATGGTATTACCGCCCAGGGACACGGACGACCGCCGGGTATTTGCGTACCTGACAAAGACAAGAAAGATTGATCCGGAAATTGTGCAGACCATGATGAAACAGGCAAAAGTATATCAGTCAAGACAGGAAATAGGCGGCAAAGTGTGCCGGAATTGTGCGTTTGTCGGGTATGACAGCAAGGGGACACCAAGATACTGCGCCCTGCGTGGTCCCAGTGCAGACAGCAGTTTCCGGCAGGATATGGAGAACTCGGATAAGACCTACGGTTTTCTCATGGAGGGAAAAAGCAACCGTGTCTATGAGTTTGAGGCACCTATTGATGCCATGAGCCATGCCACGCTTTATAAGCTGCGGGGATATGACTGGAGAAAGGACTACCGGATATCGGAAGGCTGCCTGTCAGACAGGGCACTGAAGCGGTTCTTAGAGGAGCATCCCAAGGTCAATGAAATCGTGTTCTGCTATGACAATGATGTGGACGGGAAACTTGCAGACGGTACACCTCACAATCACGGTCAGGTAAGGGCAGAAGAAGCGAAGAAGCATTATCAGTCATTAGGGTATAAGGTCGCCATACAGACACCCACAGAGAAAGATTTCAACAAAGTGTTGACTTCTCTTTATGAACAGCCCAGACAACAGCAGAGCATGACGGAAGACGAGGAAGATGAGGAGGGGCTGGGAAGGTGAAGAAAGACTGGAGGTAGAGAATGAGACCGGTATATGTATGCCAGTTACCGGATGAGATGCAGAGAGAAATAAGGGGAATCTTAACCCGGCTTCTTTTGTATCAGTGCGGAACGGAAGAAAAAGCGGAAAAATATTTTGACATGAGTCTTGCAGATGCGGTGCAGCTTGGCATGGATTCTAAGATTGTTGACATTGACTGTGTAGCAGACTCTTTTAAGAATGGCAGCTATATTGGCGGGGAGGTGCCGGAGAAAAGATGTGGAACGACTGGCAGAGATCATTCGTCTGCGGACAGAAATGGAAACAGACAGTCCGTTTCTTTATCATGCCAAGGAACAGATTGACGGGAGAGAATATTATGAGCTTGTAAATGTCTTCTGGCATCATGGAGAAGATGATTATGGCTTATGGCAGGTGCAGCTCCCGGTCTATCTGGTTCGGAATATTCTAAACAGCCCACAGAGCTTTATAGGCGATGTGGATGAGATTATGGACGGCGTACCTGTGGAGCAGGAGCCGTCCGACAACACGCTGCTTTTCCTGTTTCCGAGGGGCGGAAAGATAGCCTGCTGCAGTATGGAAATGGAGGAACAGTTCTTTGAGGAATACAGTACTCATGGTACATCTGTGAGAGGGAGCAGGGAAGATATCCGGCAGGACTTGGAAGCATCCTTGGAAGTGGACGAGACTTTTCAAGAAGAAAGATAGCGGGAAAGGAGGAGCGGTAAATGGAAAAAATAAAGACCTTTGAGTTAGACCGGTGGAGTGAGCCGGATGAACAGCATCGTGTAAGGCATATCGGAATGGCGGATGCAAAAGAGACATTTGAGAAGCTGGAGGCCCATTTGAAAGAAAAGGGAATGCTTCCGGACGAGTATTTTCTTTACGATGTGGATATGAGGACGAAAACAAGGGAGTTGCCGGACTTCAATTTTGCCCTGTGTGTTCCTAATTTTGGCGGCAGTGAAGGTATCTATCTGGATATTGACCTGATTTACTGTGATGAAGATGGAGAGCAGAAAAGCCTGCGGTTTGCTACGGGAAAGACTTTGCAGGAAGGAGCAGATGCGTTCTTTTGGATGTCCCGGATTGCTGCAGAATGTTCCCTTATGCTGAATGGGCGTGGGCGTACCTATGAGAAGCACAATGTGGAGCTTGTGCTGAAGCCGGAAGAAGCGGAAGCGGTGGAGTATTTTGCTAAGCTGCTGCGGGATAGGGCATCTGAAGAAGCCGAGGCAGAGGACGAGGGCA
>OGQE01001177.1_pt1 | contig 25443 bp, 31 predicted proteins | sample 1553131 | NCBI WGS metagenome assembly OGQE01 (sample SAMEA2579929, study PRJEB22360) | human gut metagenome | biome: human gut; feature: human-associated habitat; material: faeces | place: Denmark | collected 2008/2010
GTCACCCGCGTATGTAGGAATCAAAAGAAGCCATGAAATTCCGCGAGGAGTTTTTTGGCGGAAACTCGGTAATTCAATTGCCGAGTAGTTCACGGTAAAAATTTGCAAAAGAAAAGACCCGCCATAAAGACAAGCCTTTTCTGAATATTATGCAATTTCTGGTTTAATGCCGAGAAAATCTGGTGGGCAAATGTATTGCTTTCCATTCTCAATCCGTTTCACAATGCAGCAATTTTTTCTGGCTGACGGCTTCAGCGCAACGAGTATATACTGTTTGTGATCCAGTCCTTCGAAAACCTGCTCAAACATTTCGTCTGTAATCCCAAGATAAGACAAAACTGGGACAAATGTTTCAAACTGCTCTTTTGGTGAAAGAATACTAGACGTATTCTGAGCATTCACTTTGAAGTGGAAAGAGTCGCTAGAATAGGTAATATTTCCCATTTCGATTTTCACACCATATTTTTCTTCCAGTGGTTTTACGGTATCCATAAGGGCACTGCGAAAAGTCCTTAAAGTTTCATTATTAATCTGCATAATTAGTTCCTCCTATTATTTTGATTTTTCGATACAAAAATATAATGAAAGAAAAATAAAAAATAAAATTAAAAGAGACTCCACAAGGGAATCTCTTATAAACGCTTATTGCCAGCTATTATCACCTGTTGCATAATCGATATATTGCCAGCTATTACCTGTTGCATAATCGATATTCACGTCAGGTTGTGCGTTATATACATATACATTAAACCTGATTTCATCATCTTCTACCGATGCGGCTTCCATTAAAACGCCGGATGCAAGGAGGTTGTCTCCTTCAAAGATTGGTGTTACACGATACAGTACATGGTGATTTGTTTCCTTTACATAATCCGCAACCATATTTTCAAAAGGAAGCATTCCGTCTACATTCAGATACCGTGTTCCAGTAATCAGATTCTTCTCATTCGCATTTTCTCCTGCTAATTGGAATCCGATTAAATGGCAGCGGTTGTAGAGATACTTGCCATCCACACAGTCATATTTTACAGTATGCCATCCTGTCGGTTTCACCATCCCAATGTTCCCGCGCTTTTTTGTTGGCATAAGCTTCTGACAAACATTTGCATATGCAACGCCGCATCTACCGAGTGAGTCTAGTTCGCTGTAGTTTTCAAACACATCTGTTGTGTATTCATCATCCGTGAAATACGGTTGGTTGTTGTTTACAACACAATATGGATCAGATCCATTAAAGTCGGGAATACTGCTCAAATCAAATGATGTTGTAGCCTTAGTGTTTAAATCACGGTTGGTTTCTTCGATGCTTTCGGTGTTTGTATTTTGTGAAATATTACTTCGAGGCTGGACAATATCTGGATTTTTAATTTCTCCTCCAAGATATCCGGCTGCAGCAAGAATAAGTACAATAATAAATGATAGTAGTTTTTTCTTAGTTCTCTTTGACATTTCTTTTCTCCTTCTTATATATTAACAACATGCACTTCTATCCCATGCTTTTTCGTAAGGTCAATCATTGATCCGGTCCCCTTACTCCGACCATCCCAGAACGCAATCAGCATTTTTCGGTCTACTTCTGCTGCATATTTTGCCATCTTTTCATTTCTGATTGGTCCGGCAGCATTCTGGAATCTGTCCCAATTTGCTTCAAAACGGACAACGGATAAATGACGTTTCTTACCATATTTTTCGCCCAGCTTATCTGCTCCAGATGCGCCACCGCTGATTATGGTTACATCGGAAACGGGTGATTTTTTAATTTCTGCTGACAATATCTTATCACATTCCTTTTCGAGTAGATTGTAATCTACAAAATTTCTACTGCCAGCTATGATTGCTCGGATTTCCTTGTCATTTGCCATCTGCTTTTCCTCCTTAATTTCGATAAGTATATTATGACACAGTAACCTGAAATTTGTTTTTTACAGAAGAAAAGAGACTCCGTGAAGGAATCTCTCTCATATAGAAAAGCTAAATTATTTTGTAGGAATCCACTTAAGTTCTCCAAGCTCTAATTCTTCTCGTAAATAATAAAACGGACTATTATAGGAAGTATCAGATTCGTCCAGAGGAATGACGCCATAATAAAAGCCATCCGAAAACGTTTCTGCTTTGCACAGTTCTACAACCTTGCAGATTGTTCCGATTGGGAATAATTCCTTTTTGATGCCACCACAGTCTGTTTTTGCAATAACTTTTACCTGATCTCCTTTTTTGAGCTTTTTAGCTTTTGGTGTTTTCTTCATTTTGATTTCCTCCCGTTGTTTCTTGATTTTACAGATAATATGAGCAAATTAGAATATAAACATTTGGCTAGTACCCTAGCTTGATACCAGGATATACTTGCAGCTCATGGATAAGAATGTTCAAATTATTTCGGCTGATTGATAGTTTGTAAGCTTTTCTGTTCTTTAAATGAATGGATGCATAAAGATGTTTCCGGATATGCTTCTCTCCTCTTCCAGTATATTCTGCAACAGTCTGGTCGATTCCATATACCCAGGCGACATCTTCAGCAGGGATAATATGCATTCGTAAACCGCGCATAATGTATAAATACTGTTTTCCAACGGTTACTTTTCCGCATTTTCTTGCGTAGACAAAATCCCGCATGATATCGGTATCTCTTCTTTTTTTGCATAATTCTTTAAACGGCATACAAGGATATCCGGAGAAAACAATCAGTAGCGGTCATAGCCATCCATGTCGTAATCAATATACGATGCATCAAGTGCATTTTCGATATCCTTATACAGTTTCGCACATCCATTGCTGACATAAATTCGTGTCATTTACAATATCCTCCTTACCAATCCACATCATCATTAACCTTCCACCATCTGATAACAAGTGGTTCGTCTGTGACCAGATTGACATATTTCCGAAGAAGATCATCAAAATCAGCTTCATCCATGTCTTTCAGTGAACTTACAAAATCCCACGGCGCTCCAGCACTCACACCGATAAATGTTCCGTCCGGATCATCGATATTAAGAATAATATCTTCCTTGAACTCAATATAGTCCTTTAGAAATGCACCAATTCCAAAATGTCCTTCGTTCTCGTATTTTGAGAACCAGTCTTCCATATTTGAATTGGATAAATCCCCATCCAGGTCTTCAACGAATTCTTCATAAAGATCTGCATCAAATTCTTTCAGCATTTCTTTTACTGACTCCCATTTGACTTTTTTGATGTTACTTGAACAAATTCCATACATTAACATTATTGTTTCCTCCTATTTTTATTTTTGTTTCGGTAATAAGATGAAATATTATATAAAAAAAGAATAAAAAAAGACCGCATAAAGCGATCTTTTTTTGTGAAAACATTTTGGGATTATTCTGTTGCAAATTTGCGATAATGATAAATGCGGTCAAGCTCATTTGCCAAAGAGCCATCCGTCACATATACATCATCCGTGTCATCTACCCATTCACCATTTCGGGCAGTACTGATACTGACAATATTGTAGGAATCCTTATCTTTAGATGCATCATATTCTTCGTCCTTATAAATATGCAGAACAAGATCGCAATCTTCACCAAACTCGAATACCTCCAGTTTTTCATCAGCAGCAAGATCATTGCAGTAATCGATGATAGTTTCGATACTTGGGCGGACAAGCTGATAGATACCAGAAGTTCCATCAGGCTTTCCATTGTCAGAGAAATTTTCTGTTTTAAGATTTTCTACAATCGTGTCGATTTTTTCTCTTAAACCGTACAAAGCAAAATCTACTTCGTACTCAATCTCTGAACAGTCCCTGCTCACAAAGCAAGGCAACAAACCTTTCATTTCTTTGGCAAATCGATCATAGGCTTCATTCCTTTCCACCTTCATCAATTCGTCTACGGTCGCTACACCAGCCGAGCAAACATAATTTCCTTCCGAAACTGTGCAGATCATGGATTCGTCATTATCATCGCTCAGATCAATGCCGTACAAAACAACACCTTCCGGATTAGTTTCCGTTTTCATTTCAGGATCTTTTTCGATTGTACGTACTAACATTGTATGTTCTACATAGTCATGCAAGTATTCATCGTAACAAATCACTTTCTCTCCAACTTTTGCAGTTCCAATAGATCCGGCAGCAGGAGTCGTATAGGTTTCTGCGTTTACAATTGGCTCTTTTTCAACGCTGGCAATCAATTCTGTTATTAATTTCTCAGCACGATGCTGAAAGTGTTTGTAGTTTGTAGCAGTTACAATTTCTTTGATATCTTCGATCCAGTCACAATGAAGATGATCTTCATTTGACCGGTATACATTAAGGGAAATTCCTCTCCTGCCGTATGATGAAACGGTTTCCCATTGTACATCCACAATAAAAATTTTCTTGCCGCGTGTGGCAATAATGCTCCCATAAATATCCGGACTTTTCTCAGCATTTAACTGTTGCAAATCCTCTTCTGTAAAATTTTCCCAATTAAATTTCAATGTTTCGTTTTCCATATCATTTTCCTCCTATGATTATAATTTCACAGGAAATATGAAAGAATTGAGGCAAAGAAATTCAAAGAAAAAGAGACAGCCTAAAGCCATCTCTTTGTAGTATAAGTTGGTTAACTGATAAACATTTCCTTTTCTTCCAAAGTGAGATCGGAAAGTTTTTTCCCTCTCTCTTCTGCGTACTTGGAAAGGGCAAGCAAATTGATCTTAATATTTGGAAGTTTGTCTGGCGTAATAGGTTCTGGGGTATCCCAATACTTTTGGTTAAGCTTAAAGCTCCTCATCCGTCCATTCATAGTTATACTCCTCCATTATCTTTTTTGATTGCTTACCATCAATGACAAACTGGTATGGATGCAAAAATCCTAGATATTGCGCATTTAATTTATCACAATAATGTTTTAGAAGATTCGCGTCAGACGCAAAGGCGGTTAATTCTCCTTCGAATCCATAATCAAACGATTGCAAAAAGATGACCGCCAATTCCTGAATAATGTGGGTATTCCGTAAATTCATCAATCCATACATTAACCATTCTTTCTTTCCGCCTTTTATTGCTTGTTTCAAAAGGAGTATGAAAGATAGTATTTGTTTAGATTATTGTACCACAAACAATGAAAATATTCAAAAAACTATTTTCAGGACACTGATTTTACAGAAGAAAAAAGAGACAGCTTAAAGCCATCTCTTGCCAAACATTACTCTTCTGCTTTTGTGTACATGATAAGTCCAGGGATTACATACCCAAGATCAAGATAGGTATACTCTTCAGTCTTCTCAAATTCTTCCTGCTGTTTTTCATCAGGAATGTATGCTCCAAGGAGCTGGAATACATCTCCAGATGTTCCATTGTGATCCAGAATACGGTGTAAAGTATCCTCCAGAAATCCTCCAATATCATCGGTTGTTTTGTTAGCGATGCAATGATAGGCGACATAAGGATTTCCTGTGTGGCTGAATTTCATAATATATTCATCTTCATCATCTGAAATCAGCTCTCGCATTTGAAGTTCATAGGAATCCGATACTTCATCTGCAATGGAACATTCCCAGTCCAAATTATTGAAATGGTCTGCCCCAAGAAGTTTTTCCTGCAATTCTTTTACCATTTTTCCGTGTTTTTCATGATTTTTACGGTTATCAAGAAGAGTTTCCGCTTCCTGCCTGCAGAAATATCTTAATGGATCTTCAGTAATTTCCTGAATATTCTCAATAGACTTTTGGAAAGTAGGATGCATCTGCTTCAGGTACTCAAGCATTGTAACTGGTTTTACAACTTTATTTTCATAAGGATTGTCGGTTTCCGGTAATCCGGAATGTCTGATTTCAACAGGTTCTTCTATATGCTCCTGATCCTGAAAAACGGTTGTTTCCAATGCATTATTTCCGGAATTAAATTCTGTTGCTACAAGTGGATATAAATTAGCATCAGAATCTTGCAAGTATACAGAAATACCCCCGGCAGTAGAAAATGAATTTCCTGTAACCTCAACCGTAAGTACTCCAATTGGTGTGTTTACACATAATGTTTCCATGTTATTTTCCTCCTATATTTAAAAATTTCGCTTTAAATATGGTGGAAACTGAAAAATAACATTCGTTTTTGGAACCTGGTTCCAAAAATGGTACAAATTTCAAAAAATTCGATACAGATGGACTAATATACGCATTAGTCCAAAATTTTCCCGAAAATTAGACTACCTATTGATAGACGCAAAAAAATGTGCCTCATTTCTGAGACACACTTCTTAAGTATGGACTAGGGTTGACAGATTTGTTTCCGCTCTGTTCGTAAGTGCAGAGATAAAGATACTGTTTTGCCCTTGTCATTGCGACATAGAATAAACGTCGTTCTTCTTCGAAATCGGCATCTGTTTTTGCCTTCTTGAATGGACAGATTCCTTCCACACAGTCAATGATAAAAACATGTTTCCATTCCAATCCTTTTGAGCTGTGCATTGTTGATAAAGTGACACCAGTCTTATTTTTGCTTGCTTCTTTTAATGTCCGTTTGTAGCGATTGATATAAACGCCCCAGGAAGACCAGCTGTTATGCTCTTTCGCATCTTCCTTATACTTTTCATAGATGGAATTCAGATCGCAGACATCCATGTTACGAAATTCAGCATACTCCTTCAAATATGTTCTGTAAGACATTACTCTAAGAAGCAAGGATAAGAAAGTTTCTGGATCCTTATCTCTTAATCGGCCAAGACCATAGAAGAAGTCTTCTATTTCATCCAGCGCATTGTTTGTTTTCCAAGCAGGGACACCTGTTTTAAAAGCTGCAGAACGCATTTTCTTTTTATCAAGTCCAGCTTTGAAATATGCAGGATCCAATAAATACCGGTTTGGATGATTGAGCACACGCGCGATATCCTTTCTTACATTTTGGGACTTGTCGTTTGCAAGAGCATAGAATGCCTGAATATCATAGAACATCCAATGTTCATATCGATTACTGATTTTTTCGTTAGAATGAAATGGAATATTCGCCATCAGTAATGAATCGGCAACCGCTTCTGCCTGGGAATTTGTCCGATAAAGAACAGCAATATCCTCCGGTTTTTCACCTGATTTAAGCAGTTCTTTGATTTTCATGGTTACTTTGGATATTTCGTATTCTCTGGTTGGCGTAGGCATGTATTCAATCTGTCCGGTTTCTGATTTGAAAGCAAGAAATTCCTTGTCAAATCTGCTTTTATTGAGTTTGATCAGATTGTCAGCAGAATGGATAATTTCCTTACTTGACCGATAATTGGTACTTAACCGGATCATGACTGCATCCGGATAATCCTTTTTAAAGTTCAACATAACCTGTGGCCTTGCTCCACGAAAGCCGTAAATGGACTGATCATCATCTCCTACAACGGTCAGATTTCCGTTTTCTCCGGCAAGCAGATAAATAATATCCCTCTGCAGATAGTTCGTATCCTGGTATTCATCTACCTGAATATACCGATATTTGTTACGAAGCCACTGTAAACAATTTTTATTATCCTTCATTGTCTGATAAGCCTGAATAAGCATATCATCAAAATCAACCACATTCAGATCATTTTTGTACTCCTCGTAACCTGTGAAAAGGTCTTCAAAAAGTGTTTTGTCATTGCAACAGATAGGATTGTAATCATCTAACGGGATCTGGTTATTCTTGATTACAGAAATTTCTGTTAAGATACTGTTGATAAATTCTTCCTTATCATTTACCTGCTTATTGCCACGAAGTTTTTTATAGAAATAATCTCGCGCATCGGTTAGGATATCTTCATTCGAATATCCTGCAAATTTGCGTAAAATCGCGAAACATAAGCTGTGAATAGTTGAAAAAGTCACATCATCTTTTCCGTAAGACTTTTGATAACGTTCCCGCATTTCCTTTGCTGCAGCATTGCTGAATGTGACCATCAATATTGATTCTGACGGGATATTGCAATCAGCGACCATGTGATGAATTCGGCGTACAAGTGTTGTTGTTTTACCGCTTCCGGGGCATGCAATAACAATCAACTGTCCTTCGGTCGTGTTGATAACAGCTTCCTGTCCTTCGTTTTTCTTAATGTCCATTATATTTCTTCCTCCTATTATATATAATTTCGTGAGAAATATGAAATTTCAAAAAAATATATGTTTGTGAAAAGTGATTACTCTGCTGAGGCTGTCATGGATTTTGCATTGTGGGTTAGCCGTGAGCGCCTGACATGGATCGCTTTCACAGAATGATGAATTCGTTTGGACAATTCGCTATCCGGAATCTTGTGTTCAAGTACCATTCTGTCTTCTTCGATAGTCCACCTTTGCGGTGGATAAATTGCTGTTTTGGCGTGAACTACTCCAAGCGAACTGAGTCGATTGGAGCTTCTGCGAGGCAAAATACGCCTCGATGGGCGGTCACACACCCACTATCCCCTGTGATGGGGATTACTTATGCCGCCGTTTTCACCGGCGTCCACACTTTTCTCGTACCTCCGAATGCTTTCATCAGTTCTGCTCTCCGTTCGGATCGATCACCATGTCTTACCATGGATATCTTGCTACAGACGTGTTTTCTTAAGTTCCTGCGTTCCTTGTACGGAAAATACCAGTTCTGAACATTTACACTCTCTGTCGTCTTATACAAATAGTCCATATACTGCCCTTCGAAAGCGTCAGGATATCGCTTCCGAATGATGTTGGCAGCTCCGTTTACATCCGCGTTTATCAGGATTCCGTTTGCACTTCGATACAGTCCCCGCCGGGTCCGTTTCCCTGAGAACTCAGGAGGAACCTCTCCCTTTTTATAGTCCGGAACCGGATCCTGATCCAGACAGCTTGCCTTGGAAGTATAGCTTTCATCCTGCATGGCAACAGGAATACCTTCGCGATTTGCGATAATCCGGATAGTTTCCCGTAGTTTCTGGAACGGGATGGATACAAACGACTGGTTGTTCTGTTTTCCAATGGAAATCTCCTGCTTCTGCAGCGGATTATATCCGATCACGATGACTTCCACTTTATGAACTTTTGCATATCGGACGAGATACCATGCGCATTTATAGAAGATATCCCTTAAGGTATCCTCCCGTTTTCTTGATAGCGCGTCCAGTGCATGACTATCCTTGCGTGAATGGGAACTATCATACCCTCTTGTAAGGGATGCAATCAACTTTGCACGGCGTTTGTTGAACCTCTGATTGATGGACTTCACAACACCGCCCCGGATGACAAAAGGCGCCTTTCCAAAGTTCCCGGCTACAGTGAGCAGGTTATCAAGACCTGGATCGATCCCAAGGATCCGCTTTGGATTTTCCGGAAGTTCTGGTTCCTTTACATGGTCATTCAGTGTGATCAGAATACGGAACTGTCCGTGGAAAGGTTTGATCTCCGTCTTAATGTATTTCAGACCCCGATACTGTGATTCCTTTCCAATACAAAACATTTCTTTTAAGTTGACAAACTGCAGATAGGCTTTCCCTGCCTGAAAGGTAAGCCTTGCCGTCTGCTTTGTCCACCAGGCCGTTGCCTGCTGTGTACGGATATATCCCGGCTGCTTTGGTTTCCCAAGAAACTTCTCTGGACAAGCCGCATATTCCTTCATGGACTTGAAATATCCTATCCACGACTTTACCGTTTTCCGGATCGCATTCTGGTTGACCTGGCTGTTCATCCTCCGGTAGACCGGATGGCTGGTTTCTTTGAAGATTGCATCCAGTGTCTCGTAATTCAAAAACCACTTGTCTTTTGTCGGATAAGAGAAAACAGTCTGTACCAGTCTGGAACGCCGGATGGCTGACTTCATGCCTCCGGTTTTAACGAGACGTTCCCACTTGGAAAGAAAACGCTTTTCGGCTTCCCGGTTTGCTTTCTGGATCCCGGTAAACACATCATGAAGCACTTCCGTTTCCAGTGCTGTACGCTCTTCCGGTGATTTCCGTATCCCGGTCATGGTATTTCGGATATAAAAGTTGGCTGTATTACGCATACAGCGGGTGTCTGTAGTGTTCTCTGTAAAATACTTCCAGAATACAGAACTTTTATTCTTGAAATTGATCGTCCGTGTCTTCATAAAACAGCCTCCTTTCTTCCTTGTGATGAGTATAAACGGAAGTACGTGAAAAGTGGTAAGTATAGGAAAAAGAATACTCCTGTTTAATAGGGTGTTCTTTTCACTTAAATGCTTCTACGCTTACATCCCACAGGCGACATCGTCGACTGGGGGTTTACGCTGGTCATGATAATAAAACCTTTTTGTATACGCATATTGCCAGTATACAAGGAATATGAAATCTTATATTTTTACAGAAGAAAAACAGGACATACTATGCGTCCTGTTACTTATTAGATATTCGAAATTTTGTGGTTTGTGCTACTCCGTCCGGTGTCTGTCTCAAATTCTTTTCTTAATTCTTGACGTCGTTGTGCACTTTTCCGACGATAGGTTTTATATGACACATCATATTTCAGAAAAAGCCATGATGAAAGGGTCGCTGCTTTTCGGTAATCAGGATTAGGACCTTTACTTCTTGTCATTTTGGATGGGCCAAAATGGAAATCATCTTTATGAAAAATATTAAGAAAGTGTTGATTTGTATGTACGCGGCTCATGATTCTCCTTTCCATGGATAGCTACATATTTTCCGTCCAAAATATTATTAATCCAATATGTATCCGAATAAGAATCCGCATATTCGATTTGGTACGAATCATAACGAAATACTTCTTTAATTTTGTTGTTAATTAGCAAAAGATATACTTCCTCGCCTTCGAAAAACAGATTGGTTTCGTCATGGATAACATAGGTATCGAATCGATTAGCAAAACAGATCGTTTCTGTATATTTTTTTTCCTGTCCAGAACCGGATATCCGTATATCAGTTGAAATAATTTCCGTTTTTTGCAATTGGAAATTACCAGAAATTATTTTTTTTCGTACACCGAAAAACATAACTAACCATCCGACAGCGCAAACGATAGTTGCGGATATTATCCAAGGCTGCAAGTTTGTATTTTTGGTTCCGCAAATCATAAAGAAAAAGCATAATCCCCAAAAGACAGCATGCGCAAATAAAGAGTTACTCACTACCGGCAGTAGCATTTTCCTGTATATTATTGTATTAGATGAAGAAGATTTTTCTTTCCGATAATACAAAAGCAAAAGATCACGATATAAAATTTCCGTATTGACATGCTGATATTCTGGATTATTTGATACTACGTCCAACACAAATTGCCGTAGCATTTTTGTTCCGTCCCATGGAGGAAGGAAATTATTTTCTTCCTGTTTTCTTTTGAATTCCTTATAAATGGTGATTTTTACCTCTTCAATTTCTTTTTCTGTCTTTATCATGGTAAATCCTCTAATTTCTTTGATTAATAAATGTCAACGGATTCAATTTCTTCGTAATGTGCATCAGGCGCGAAAAATAATATTCTCTGCCAATCTTTCGGTTGATTTTCCCGGTGTACTGTAATTCTGATTTTGGTTGGTGTGTTTTGATTGGAAATATTAACAATATCTTTATTAAAAGTATTTTCATGCAATGTATCAGTTTCGCCTACATAGCGTACAATGATATTCCCATTATCAACAACCGTGTAGGGATACTTGTTGTCGATTTTTGACAAACTATATTCATTTGTATATGTCGAATAAGTAGCGGTAAATACATTAATAGATCCCACTACTATTAATGAAATTATAAACCCAAGTGCAAATCCCCACAATCCACTGTCAATATTATCATCAACTGAAGTACCAAAGAGTTTGAGTTTTATAAAAATGCACATTGTTAAAATGATTAAACCAATAAAAACCATAATATTCCTCCATTCTTATCCAACAAGCTCTTTCCAATCTTCTCTTTTTCCATAAATGCTGGCATAAGAAAAGAAAAGGACGAGATCCTTTAAGTAGATGATAATTTCATCATCCGCTTTATAAAAACAATGCAGATTTTCAATCGTTTCAGTGATGTTGCGTACCATCATCAACCATGAATCATAAATACTCTTGGACTTTTTGTGGTATGTATTTGATGCAATCTCGTCAATAAATTCCTTACGGTCAGGAATGTATATCGAGTATCCAAATATTACATTGTTTGGTTTTCGAACGACAAGGTTCTGGAAAACCCATAACGCTTCTTCTACTCCTGTCGTTTCTACTTTGATAATTTCTAATTTTTTGCAAATATCCTGCAGCTTATAAACCGTATTTTCGAATTCCGTGAACTTATTGTAACCTATTTTTTTCGCCATTTGGGAGTAGGTGAACGATAGGCAGATTTCCATTTTCTGCAATGGGATTCCTTCTTTCTGTATGTTATTTACGAATGCAATTGTACGAAATTTCCTGGTCAACTAATACTTTCCGGATGCAATCTTTTACCGGAAGTCCACGCATATACCAGCGCATTGCTGTAAGAGCCTCTTTTTCTTCCGGGAAGTAAGATGATAGGATTTCCCACAACTGATCTGCGTTGCTTAAATATTCCGACATCGCTTTTCGTGTTTTGCGGGACCAGTAATCAATCCCACCGGTCTTGATTGCAGCGTATGTCTTGAATGTTATTCTGGGTGATTTTGCAAATGTAAGAATGGCTTTTGCACAATCCGGATTGACCTGGTAATCTTCTGCATACTGACTGACGGAAGTTATGGAAAGCTTTTGGTCAATGAAATCAGATGGAATTTCAATGAGAACGCCCATTGCTCCCCCAGGATTGGTTTTCTCTGTCTTTTTAGCTACGGGTTGTCCTGCATATCCCTTATCGATTTTTAAATTTGATCCATTCATCGCTTCCGTGCATAAGGCATCGCACATTTCATTGTATTGATCTCCGTTGTGTCCACGTACCCATTCCCATGTAATATGTTTTCCTTTTGCAGCAGCGCTTATCTTTGCCCATAAATCTTTGTTTTTCTTTTTGGAAAATTGCCCATTCATGGTTTTAATCACGTAAGTGGAATCAGAATATACTGTTAAGTTTTTTATATCTACTGCATTTAGTGCCAGTATAATTGCCTGCATTTCCATTCGGTTGTTTGTCGTGCTAACATACCCTTCGGATAGCGTTTTGTACTCTCCTGTTTCGGTATTGATGATGACAGCTGCGCAGCCACCCGGTCCTCCCGGATTAATTGCACAGCCACCATCTGTATATATTATGTAGTTGCTTTTCTTTTTGCTCATAATCAAATTCTCCTTTGAGAAATACAACGAATTACATTTTGTATTGTAACAGAATGAGAAAAAGTTATATTTTTACAGAAGAAATATTAAGTCCAGGCTGCAAATTTATGTACCGGGGTTTGGCAATTTGCCGGAATATACCATCTTCGTCTTTCACGGTCCCACCGAGCGCCCAATTGTTTTGCGGCATCTTTTTGTTCATACGGAACATGAAGGTAAATGTTTTCATGAGTAAATGTTTCTGCAACAGGCGTGTTGATCATCTTTTTGACCATTTCCATGTCAATCTGTTGTTTCCACTGATATTTATTTCTTTCTTCCCAAATCTTAAGTGCCTGAGAATAATCAGATTCGGCTTTTTCGTGAGAACACTCATTAACAGAAGCATAATGATTTAAAATTTCCTCTAAATCATAATCACTGTAAGAGTATGAGCCATGTTCGCAATAATCAGCATTAAAAACTCTGAAACAGTCCTCACATACTCCGCCCACTTTTCTCAACAATTGGATATGATTTTTGTCGTCATAGTCCCAAAACTCCTGTACATACATGGCAAGAGCTTTTTGACCACAAATGCAGCATTTCTCTTGAGAATCGATATTGTTTTGCAAACTATCCCATTCCGTATAATTTAAGGCAGACTGAAGGCCTTTTTCTCTAAGCGAACGTGGAACAAAAGCAAAAGAAAGGGATTCTTCCGGAAGGATTGGAAGCCGTCCAGGTTGCATAGCATCCATGCTATGATCCAAAAAATGTGCAACATTTCCTGTGATGGTCTTTCCATAGATAGATAGTGTGATTGGCGCAATGATGTGCAAAAATTCTTTTGCTCTTGTAATTGCAACATAAAAACACCGAAGTTCTTCCAGATAATCTTTATCATTATGCGGATCATGATCATACTTGGCATATTTTGGGAAAGCACCATCTGTACATTGAATCATAAAGACGTGTTTCCATTCCATGCCTTTTGCCGAGTGAATGGTGGAAATGGTAAGCATCTCTCCGTCATCATCTGTCTGTTTATTTGCGTCCAATACGATATCGTCCAAAAAATCAATGATTTTGCCATAAGATAAAACCATATCCCGTAATACAGACAGGGTTTCTACATCGCTTTTTAATTTATCTGCTTCGGCAAGCTTTTTGTCGGCATCTTTTGTATTCAAATGATCGATTTTATACTGACGGATATCAATATAAAAGGAATATAAGATTTCAAACTGATTTCCGATTTCAGTTTCATTTCTCGCACTTAATACAGTTTCAATCAGTTTTTCGAGGTATTTATAAAAATCTCGGTTCCTGTATTTATCAATCGTCTGTAAGGATATTCCTTCATTCATTAGAGCTGAAACGATATTGTTTGCGTAAATGGATCCGATACGTGGGAGCAAATCCAAGATGCGGTAAAAAGCGAGTTCATCCTTATCATTTGTCAGTGCGCGCATAAGGGCAAGCATATCCAGAATACATACATATTCCATAAACTTAAGGCCACCGAGTTTTCTGTATGGAATACAGTGGCGATTCAATTCGTTCTCAATCTGGAACGAAGACATGGAATTCCGTTCCAAAATAGCTATCTGGCTCAGAGGTTCATTTTCGATTCGTAATTTTTCAATATGTTTGATTACATATTCTGTCTCTCCATCTACATTTGCCGGTTTATATAAATAAGGTTTTTCCCCATGCTTATTATTTGCATACATTATTTTTTTACAACCGAATTTTGCATATGCGCCCATCATGTTATTTGCAACTGTAAGGATTTCTTCGGTGGATCGATAATTGATATTCACCATAACTGTTTTACACTCTTCCGAAAAACGTTCCGGGAAGTGAAGAATATTGTTAATATCACTTCCTCGAAAAGCATAAATAGACTGGTAATCATCTCCGACAATCGCCAGATTTTTGTACTTATCTGCAATTAGAAAAAGGATTTTCTCCTGCAGCGCATTGGTATCCTGATATTCATCAACCATGATATACCGGTATGTATCACTGATCTGGTTTCTGATAGTATCGTTATGCAACATGTGAAGAGTATTCACCAGAAGATCGTCATAATCCATCATATTCTTTTGCCTTTTATACTCCTGGTATTCTTGGATCAGCGTCTGAATATGAGGAGTCTGAACAATATAGTCTTTATAAAAAATTTCGATAGTATCTTCAACTGGTAACATCATATTCTGTGATTTTGAATAGATATCTACAATTTTCTTTGGGACTGGGAATTTCCGAATCTTTTCATAAAAAGGGCGTTGCGATTTCACCAGTTTTACCGCATCTGCTGCTTCTGCCGGAGTTAAGATCGTAAAATTACTTTCGATTCCTATGAATTTTCCATATTGGCGCAATAGCTTCGCACAAAATGAATGATATGTACAGGCAGTAATATTTGCACATTTAGGATTTGCCATTGTCGAAGCTCGTTCCACCATATTTTTGGCTGCATTATTTGTAAATGTCAGTAGTAGTATCTGTTCCGGCGAAATTCCACAATCAATCATATAAGCTACTCGACTAATCAGAGTATGTGTTTTCCCGCTACCAGCTCCGGCGAGAATCCTTACCGGTCCTTGGATCGTTGTTGCTGCCTCATACTGTCCTTTATTTAATCGATTTAAGTAATTATGTGTTTGCATTAATTATCCCTTTCTTTGATTTGGCGTATTCTTTTCGATACATTGCACGGGCAAATCTCTTTTCATCCAAAAGCCGTATATTGTAAACATAAAAAGGTTCATTACTTCCTTTTTTTAAGAATGCACTTCCGGATACTTCGGCTGCTTTTGTGGAATAATAAAAAGAAATTGCAGCATCGCGGCATTCGTTATACGGAGATATCAGACAAACATTTTCAATTCGGTTTCCTGCCACAGTAGATAATGTGTATACTAAATTCTGGATGAAAGTTAAAACAACGCCCTTAAAGTATGATTTAGGCAGACAATGCCATGGTACATTTACGGCGACAAAATCATTGCCCTTTACATAATTGACCGCAAATACTGCCAAAATCTTATCATCGATCAGCTTTCGAACTGAGTAAAATGCAATCGGTTGATCCTCTGGACAAACGATATTATCATGAAGCTCCTGTCGTATAAGCCGTAAATTAAGTCCTGTGATGGCTTCTATTTCTTCATAATAATCTTTGTTGATTAGCCGATACTCGAAGGTAAGCTGTTTTATAAATGGCATACGCCGGTTCACTTTATATTTACCGGGTACCTCGCATTGAATGTAGAATCTTGGTCCGATCATAGGGTATCGTTCAATATCGAAGTCATCTTTAACCGTTTGATACCAATCAATCAAATACTTCTGCATCTGTTCAAACTTTGGTTTTGTACGTAATGCAGAGTAAAAACCAGCCGGAAGATAAAGCAGATTCCCCTTTAACTGGTTGCAGTTATAACACAAAATCGTAAGATTTTCTTTTGCATTTGTTCCCCCTCTTCTAAGGGGAATAATGTGTTCCACGGTCATTGTTTTGGTAGTAAGTTTCTTCCCGCAGCATGCACAAATTCCATAATTCTCCTTCAATAGTTCCTTTCTTTCTTCATACGAGAACAATCTTCGTTCTTCAATCTGTTCTCCAACCATAACTCAAAACCTCCTTCTTTTCTTATAAATATGGTTGAATTTGAAATAAAACATATTTTTGCAGAAGAAAAGACCGCCATATAGCGATCTTTCCATGCTGAGTAATTATTTCTTTTTACGATTTTCTTTGTCTTCCATATTGTCTGCAATCAGGTATGGATGTCCAGAAGCATCGTAGTTCAGTCTCAAGTATACTTTTTCCATGCGATGCGTTTTGGGGTTTGAGAGCAACGCATATACCGGGGCATGTTTCGTCAATTTCAGCGGCTGTTTTCCAATTTTGTTCCATAATGTGATCCAAAACATATGTATTTCCTCCTACAGTTGGTATTTTTCTGCAATACGTTTTAGTTCTTTATCTGACAACTGTTGTAATGTAGCTACGACATGATCATCTAATCCTTCCGGAATCATGCCCGAAAAAGTGAGATCTAAAATTTCAGATACAAGACCCTCAGAGTCTTTGTGCAGTTTCTGCATGATCTTTTGTTTCAGTTCTTCTCTTTTAAAATTGTCAGCCGATACCTGATATTCATACGCAAAATGATTGAGGATGTTATTTGGTTGTTTTTTGAAAAGTTCAAAAAGGAAGCCTTTAACATATTCTTTATGCTCTTCTGGAACATTCTTTGTCATTTTTTTTGATAAAGCTAATACCCATTTCTCTTTTTGGGTATTAGCTTCATCAATACGCAAAAGGACTTCACGGATAATCTCTTGAGCATATGGATCTATTTTGGCTTCTTCTGAATAATAAGTAATCCTCTTATCATCTCCCACATGTGCAATAACTTTTCCTTGATCGCCATCACAATTTTTCCAAGCATCAATAGCCAAGCTTCTTGTTCATCATCATAATAATCGGATCGGATTTCGTCCCAAATGCTTTCTTTCGCATAATAATCTTTTGCATATTGAGCGGCAGCAAGATTTAAACACTTACGTTCATCGAACGGATATCCTGGATAAGTGTATTTGTATTCTAATTCGTAATAAACATAACTTGCATCCTCATTTTGTATAAGATACTCGTAGTTTTCTGAAGTATTCCGGATGCACATGACATCCACAAAACGAAATGGTGCGATCTCAATGGTATAAAAGACTCTTTCCTTAGAAGCATCCTCTGTCTTGCTAATAATTTTGTAATCACTCATATTCTTTTCCTCCTATGATTTAAAAATTTCATTAGAAATATGGACGAAAACCTAATTTTGATTTCAAAAAAGAGACACCGTTAAGGCATCTCTCTTCTTCTGCACGCTGCGGGGCCACTCAACGTGGCGATTACGATTAAATCTTTATTGAACTTATGACGATTTACGTCATTCTCAATCTGCCTCCCAATCCTGTCTCGCTCCAGAATTTCCACGAATCCCATTGCTGTATGCTGTGGTCTTCCCATTCACATCGTAGGCATATCTTAGTCCTTTGTCCCCGTTTACTCCTTTCCAGTGCATACTCCCCTCATACAATGTAATCAAATCGTTTGTGTCGTACTCTTCTTTTGGATTCTTTTCAACATACTTTTTAGCACTTTTTTTTGTGCCGTATCCACACCTTTGTACAATTGTTATGAACTCTTCTTTTGTCATGCGTTTTCCTCCTGTGATTTAAAATTCCATTAGAAATATGAAGGATTTTTCGAAAAAGTTTTGCCTATCAATGCGATAAAATGTACCGTATTTCCGCTTCTGAATCCTGATTGCCATTTCTATCATTAATCCGAAAATCAACACGTTCCCATATATCGCCGGTTCCCATTTCCAGCAAACAAAAATAGTTTTCTTCCGCAAGGATTAGGTATTTCTCAATCGCTGTTCTTTGGCTTGTCTCAATGGTGATAGTTTGCTCGCTGCTATATTTTTCCTTTTGTGCTGTAATCCGATACCTCATTTTGTTGCCTCCTTTTATTTGTGAATATACCACACTATAAGGATTCCGTATTTTTACAGACGAAAAAGCCGCGATAAACGCAGCTTTTCAAGATGAATCTTATAGTGCATATTTCTGCCCGTTCGATGTATCTCTCAAACCATTGATAAATGCCTGCACAATATGATACGGAAAAAGAATACCAGACTGCTCGTTCAGATAGGATATCGCAGCTTCTGGAGACAAAGCTTTCCGATAACATCTGTCAGAAGTAAGCGCATCGTATACGTCACAAATACGTAAGATTTGAGAACCTACCGGAATCTCGTTCCCTCTTAAATGGTAATATCCACCACCATTGATATCTTCATGATGATATAAAATCATAAGCCGTACATTTTCCGGAAAATCAGACATAAGATCATAGCCAATTTTTGCATGCGTTTTCATAATCTTCCATTCATCATCAGTAAGTTTCCCAGGTTTAAAAAGGATACTGGCAGGTATCTTAGATTTGCCAATATCATGATATTCAGCTGCAAGACATATCATCGAAGCTATATCATTATTAAGGTTTAATACACGACAAAGCATATTGCAGAGCGATTCTGTACGTCTGCAGTGCACTGTTGTCTTTTGATCCAATTCCATTATTGTTCCTCCTGTACATAATCAGATTTCATATATAAATTTGGAAGAACAGAAAAAGGAAATTTTTGAATATTGACACAAGAACAGATGTTCGATAAAATAAAAGAAATTGGAGGGAAAAACAATGATTTTTCGTGTAGACAGGAACACAGGACTAACAGATTATTTGAACGGGAAAAATTATATATCCATAGCATGTGACTGTTGGTTTACCGCATCAGGTGAAATTCATCCGCGTTTTTTCAAAGTGCAGGAAGACGGAGATGTGATTACGGTTCCAATTAAAGTAATCCATTCACAGGAAAAATATTTTTTCGGTGTTTTTGGAATGACTGCGTTTAAATGTAGCTGTATTGTTCAAAATAAACGTCGATTGGTATACTTATATTTCTTCCATGAAGAGCATATCTGGAAATTGGAATGGATCCGAGAATGACACGAAAAGTAAATTTCGCTGCAATATTTGAGGAAATACGGCAAAATAAGCAGTCAAATTTTACAAAATCAGAATTTCATCATTAAAAAAACCGGCTCATTAAGAGTCGGTTTTTCCTGTGTTCTTAGAAGAAAAAATATCCATGTCATCATTTAGACCGTCCATTGCAGCTATTTTTTCCAGAGCAGAAATGGTAATATCAATTTTTTCTTCCTGCTCATGATTTGCTTTAACTTCTAAGTCATTTAACAACTGTGATAGAATTTGCATGATACGATCCTGATTCTCTTTGGATACAGACTTGTCGGCATCCAGTAAAGAAAGAATTTCTTTTTTGTATACACTCTCCCATTTACCGGTTGAAATGATAGAAAACGTACATCCATCAGCAATCTTGTGATCGATTTTTTCAATACTGTTTCGTATCTTTTCATAACCAGGCTGTGATATACAACTTATTGAAGATCCTTCTGCTGGTTTCTGGTTTTGAATCAAATTGAAATTGTATGTTTTATCTTCCATGTCATGGCAAATATCAAATTCATCAGATTCATCATTTACAGTAGCACCATATACAAAGCCTTTTGGATATTTCCAGTATTTTAAATCTAAATCATCGCCAGTGAGCAAAGCGAGTGCGAATAAATGTTTGACAATGTTTTGGTCGCTACCAAACGCAGAATTTAGATTAAGTCCATTATTGTGAACGAAATATTGAGTGTTAAAATAATTTTCTAAATCTAAAAGATATAAGTGCCTTTTTCTGGCAAAAGGACTAGAAACAGACAAGAGATCTTTATTTGTGTAAAAAATAAGTTTTTCGTGTACTTGACTTAGCGGTAGTTCAAACAACTCTGAATGTTTTTCTATGCAAGACAACAAGTCAAATCCACTTACCCTGGAAGAAGAAAAAGATTGCGTAAATTGAATGCATCCGTTATCGTAATGAAAAACTCCATCAACAAAATAAAATTTAGCATAACAATCATTATTTTTTTTCAAACCTTCATATAATTCTTTTAACGTCATATTGGACTCATCAAAACCAATATTGCCAATTGCAGTTATTGAAATACGCGTATTGAGAATAAACGCATCATCTTCCGCTTCAATACGGCAGTATTCAATGCTGTGTCTCACAAGCGGTTCCCTGAAAATAGAATTCGTTTTGAATGTATAGTAGCCTGCAATAAGCATTAGCTGTACAAAGAGCGTAATACCTATCAGGATTTGCGCACCAATTGCTACAGCTCCAATGACAAGAAGTCCGGATACCGGAAATAGTACAAATCCTCCGTTGTCGATAAATTTAACATATTTTTTCTTCATATTGTTTTCCTCCTATAATTGATTTTTCAGAAAGAATATGAAAGAAAAATAAGTTAGGATTCCACGAAAAACCGCCTGAATATAAAATCCAGACGGTTTTAAAAACTTATGTACGATCCAATATTTTGAAAATCAGAGTTAATGATACGCTTCGGCTATACATTCGATATCCTCGCTCACCAATTCTTATTTGAGTTGTAACAGTTCCCATACTTTTTCTACTGCTTTTTTTGTTCCATATTTTTTTCGTATTTCCGCTACTTCCTGCAAATGTTCCGTATTCAGACTTTGTTCACTTTCGGTTTCCCAGCTTCTGCCGATGCAAAGCTGTCCTCTGTAAGTCAGCATGCTCCAGGATAAATAAATTGAACCTGAATATTTACTTGGAGATGTTTCGTACCCCTTATCCCCAAAGATATAGCGGCAGGCAAGATCTGCATCTTTAACTCCGGAAGTTTCCATTTTCTTCCTGTATGGAAGAAGATTTTCCGTATCAATTGCGAATGATACCTCCAACTCTTCCATGGAAGAATTTTCGGTATAAAGAAATGCTTCCTTTCGTAAAATGTCATTCTTATACAGCCACTGATACATATCGTAGCAGGATTTTACTTTTCGATTGAACGCAAGATCTTTTTCAGTGCGTTCAGCTATCTGTGGTGCATCCTTGTCCAATTTAATAAAGTCATCAATGATGTTCATAGTTTGTGTAAATCTCCTTTTTTATTATATTATATTTATGCTTTGATTTTTATAATGTCGAATACTTCCCATTCATCACCGGTGTCGATCACATTGTCGTTGATGTCTTTATCATGCAGTCCGAGATCATCTTTAAGCTTCTGGACTTCCTTTTCCATTGCTTTCTTACAATCTTCGTAAGTGCCCTGGTGTCGCACCTCGAAATTAACACCTTGATATCCATGATGCCATACAAGAAGATGTGTTCCAAGCTCAGTCCAAACCTGTTTAATCTCTGTAACATAAAATGAATCTCCACAATTTGCGGTTATTCTAAGTTCTTTGCCAGCATGTACTTCACAATCTTCATTCCATTCCTTACAAGCCTTGATTGCATTTTGAACCGCATCTTGGAAATTTTCATAAAAGCTAAACGATGCAAGTGTATAATTTTCATCGTTCAATTCGCATAATAAATGTAATTTGCTCATTGATTTTTCTCCTTTTGTCTTAAAGTAAATCATTGTTAATCTTAGGCACATGCCCATACTCCGCGGCTTACATTAAATGTCTTACCAGTTTTTGCAAGAGACTGGAGAACCTGTCGCACTTTAGCCTTCCAATGAATGTTAGAGTTGCATTTCTCATGTCCTTCAATAGAATCATAAATTTCTTCTAACGAAGCAGAATGATCCAGTTCACGAAGAACGGTGTAGACTACATCTTTCCAAGTTGCTGATCTGCTGTCCCGGATATCCATTTTGTATTTCTTTGGCAGAACATACGCAATTTCATAACCAGACGGTTTTTTCGTGATCACAACGAATTCATGTTCAATGAAGAAAAAGTTCCGATTTCCTGAATAGCTGTTATTCCGACCGGATACTGTGTTGTGTTGCATTTTCACAAGAATCTGTATGGTTTCACCCGGCATTGCCAGATCTTTTAGCATGGATCGAAAAATACTTTTTCCGTTTACTTTTTTGCGGATATCTCCAACAACAATTGCTTGATAAGAACCATTTGGCATTGCTGCAAATCCGCGAAGGATTGCTTTGTTGATGGCGTTCATCCCTTTTTCCCAAGGCATTTCCTGAATATCCTGGGAAGCAACTCCTTTTGTATCTTTCCACATCGAATTGCTGTAATGCAGTCCGTTAATACTTGGGTACGGAGGATGCAGCATCTGTAAATCTGCCTGATAAAATGCATCCGGAAGTTCCATCTGTTCATCCAGTATATCCATAGAAAGAATATCTTTTCTTACGGGATTTGGATTTAAATCAATTCCGCAATATGGAATCTGCAGATCTCCGCAGAGATCGGAGGTTGTCCCTCCGCCTGCAAAGATTTCCGATACCGATTTGCATCCATATCGAAAGATAATAGAGGCTGGTATCCAACCGGAAAAATTTCCACGGTATTTAGATGATCCCCACGGACCTCTTTCAGGAAAAGATAAAACTGTACCTGCTGCATGAGAACTGACATAATCAAAAATTTCTTTCTTAGTCATATCCAATCCTCCTACTCGAATTCCACAATGTAATTCAGCACAACTGCTGCTTCATTATAAAATACGATTTCATCATTCATGAGGGCAGATCCGGCGTGTGCATGTAAACAGTTTGCGCCAGCTTTTTTTACTTCCTGTTTATAATCTGTAGCTCCGCTCCATGTAGAAGTTTCATAAGGAGTACCGTATGCTACAGCATAAAGTCCCATAAAAGCACAGTCTGAGTCTCCATTTGCCCAGCTGGTTCCACGATAACTGGTGTAATTCCAACTCTTCATGGAAGACGGAGCGAAATAGATGCCATGTCCGAACATCTTTCCGGTAATGATTGCATCCGGATTCAGCTTCAGACTGTTCTGGATAATGCTCATCCAGTTCTGATTACGGCTTCCATGCCATAACTGCTTTACCTTATGGATCTGATGCTCTTTCAGGTAATCATTGAATATTTTCTGCTGCTCCTGTGGAATGACACGGTATACGTGTTTTACCTTTCCTTTAAGCCGATCGGATAAATGTTCAAGAACCTGTTTTTTCTGTTTTTCTGTTGCTTCGTATACTTCGATTCCGTATTTGGTAAAATCAGATGTAACAATCGGTCCTCGTCCCGTATGGTTAAGAGAACCTTCCATAGCCTGAATCAGGTCTGCTTCCCGGAGAATGATTCGTGCAAAATCATTGGAATTTCCTGCCATAATCCGCTTTACTCCTGTTCCATCACCGGTGCGTACAGGACGCTGAAGAATTGCAATCAGTTCAAGCAGATAGTTATTAAAAGTATCCACATCACTTGCAGCTCGCATTTCATCAAGAAGTTTTTTGGATTCGTTGATGATTGTCCGAGAAAGCGGGACCTTTACCTCCGCTTCTTCTACTGCTTTTTTTGCAAAACGTTTCAGTTTCTGGAACAGTTTGTAGGATGCAGTGGAAGTATCAACTTTAGCTGTTGCTTTCTTATTTGATTTATTATTCTCTTCCTGCGGTGCATCTGCAGAATCTGTCAGGTAAATATCGGTCCGATCTACATACCCTTTCTGAATCTTTTCATAATATTTGATCCAGTACATAGAAAGCGGGTAATCAAAAGAACGCTCTCCAAACAGCTCCCCTTTTTTCACTCCCATACGTCCGTAACTTGCACGGACGGTTTTATCATCCAGGACATCCAACTTATAGAATTTATAAGCATTTGTTTCTGGATTGACACAGGTCAGAAAACGAGGTTTGATTTCTTTGTCCAGGAATTTATCCGGCATGTTATTTCCTGTTTCGGTAATAAACATGGTGCCGGATCTTTGCGAGACCATATAAGATGCATCTCCTTCATCCGGGACGTCTACGTTTACTTTGACACGGGTTCCGTTAGAAACACTTTCCTTAATCAGTCGTTCTGCGATATCCTTATAGAATTCACTGTCAGATCCAATCAGGATTTCCTCCTTTATTCCATTGTTGGTTGTGTACATAGCTTTTGTCATATTTGTTTCCTCCTATTATTTTGATTTCGAAAACAATATGAAACCGGAGAAAGAAAAACATTAGAAAACCGACCACATGCAAGTGATCGGTTCCCATAGGTTTGTCAATTACTCCCGTCTAAAGACGCGAGCTTGTAAATAAGCGTCCGTCCCAGACAAGGCGTTTACCACTCTCAGTCTGGTCCTAGCGTCTTCCCTTTCGGAAAGCTCCCAGACATGCCAGGGTTCTACCCCTGGTGTCGCCGGTACAGGTTCTATAGGTGGCTTCTGGGCGCATTGACTTAGCACCCCAACTGTCTTTTATCATTTCGAAAAACTTGGTTCATCGATTCCACTTACATACAAAAGTCCCAATTGACGTAGATTAATTGCAGCAACTTCATCATCGTTATAAGATCTACCACAGTGTTTACAAGTGTACTTGTGATGTAGGCGGTCCCTTGCTGTTTTGTCAACCGTTCCGCATGCCGGACATCTCTGACTGGTAAACTTAGGATCTACTTTCAGTATCATCCCCTTCCGCATGGCCGCTTTATAAGCGGTCTTCTGTTCCAGACTATAGAAAGTCCAGGATCGAAGCGCATATCTTCCGGAAGCATCCCTAGATTCCAGATTTTCAAAGGAGATTCCGCTGAGGTTTTCGAATACATGCAGAGTATGTTCTTTGCTTCCGGCAACGAGTGTCTTACTTATGCAGTGATCTTTATCCTGCATCATCCTGTTCTCTCGT
>OGQE01001185.1_pt1 | contig 25363 bp, 19 predicted proteins | sample 1553131 | NCBI WGS metagenome assembly OGQE01 (sample SAMEA2579929, study PRJEB22360) | human gut metagenome | biome: human gut; feature: human-associated habitat; material: faeces | place: Denmark | collected 2008/2010
GATGGTTGCTAAAGCAACCGCGCCTCGGCGCGAGAATGTGCCAAGGCACATTCTTATTTGCTCTTTTGGTAAATTTTTTATATATTCCTTCAGAAGAAAGCAAATTCTGCTATAATAAGAAAGGGATAAAAAGAAGGGATAAAAAGAAGGGGATAAGCATGGAACAATATAAAGTGATTCTTGTCGATGATGAGGTGGAGGTCATCGATATCATGAAACAGAAGATCCGCTGGAATGATCTGGGCTTTGATGTGGTAGGCAGTGCCACCAATGGCGTGAAGGCCCTGGAACTGGTGGAAAAGCTTCAGCCGGACGTGGTGCTGACGGATATTAAGATGCCTTACATGGATGGGCTGGAGCTGGCCAGAAAGCTGAACCAGGACTATCCGAATATTTACATTATGCTTTGTACAGGCTTTGACGAATTTGAATATGCAAAAGAAGCGGTTCATCTGGAAATCAAAGAATATATGCTGAAACCCATCAGCGCCACAGAGCTGTCAGACAGTCTGGTGAAGCTGAAAAATACCCTGGACAAGGAACGGGAAGAAAAATTAAATGTAAAAAAACTGGAGGATTATTTTCAGGAAGTGCTGCCAAAGCTGCAGTCCAATTTCTTTATTTCTCTGATCGAGGGAAGAGTTGGCGAAGAGGACTATGAACGATTTCTTCAGAACTATCGGGTAGATATGAAGGGACCTTTGTTTTGCTGCATTATCTTTCATACTTCGGAAAATGATGTGCCGGATGGCATGAATCCCTTATTGTTATCCATGTCCGTGGAACGAGAAGTGAAACAGCGGCTGACAGAGAACTGTAATTGTCAGGAATTTATCTATATGGGCAACACAATTTTGATCATGGAGCTTCATTCAGAAGAGGAGATGGCCCAATTGACGGATAGCTGTGACCGATTCTGCCGCTGGGCATGGAGAATTATGGGGGCGGCGGTTACTGCAGGAATCGGAACCGTATGCAATAGTCTGCATGATATCAGCATCTCTTACGAGGGAGCCAGAGAGGCAGTGTCCTACCGTGTCTTATATGGAACCAAACGAGCGATCAATATTGCAGAGATAGTTCCGAAAGAGTCCAAAAAGACGGTTCCCCTGGAAGAAACAAGAATGCAGGATCTGTTCCGTGCCATTCACGTGGGAGATCGGGAGGAGATCCGGAAAGAAGCGATCAAGGAGATAGAAAAACTCCATAAGAATGCAGATACCATCAGTCAGTATAATCTGGCTACCATGGAGATTGTCAGCGGATTTTTCAAGTTTTGTGCCAATAATTCTATGGATTTTAATGATATCTCCGGAAATGTACAAAACCTTTACGAAAGAGTCACACAGTTAGACGAAACCTCCATGACAAACTGGATCATCAATATGTCTACAGCCATCAGCGAAAAACTGAAAAGTACCAGAAACAGTACCTCCAGACGTATGATCACTGACGCACAGAATATTGTAAAGCAAAGATATATGGAGCCTGACATTTCACTGGATGAGGTATGTGCAGATCTTGGGGTATCCAATTCCTACTTTTCTTCTATTTTTAAGAAGGAAACAGGGCAGCCCTTTGTCACTTATCTTACGGATTACCGAATGGACAGAGCAGAAGAACTGGTACTCAACACCGATGAAAAAAGCTATAAGATAGCAGAAAAAGTAGGATATCAGGATGCAAATTACTTCAGTTATGTGTTTAAAAAGAAATTCGGCGTTTCCCCATCCAAATACAGAGCCTCCGGGAAAAAAGAAAACGAAAAGTAGAAAAAGTACCGTATTTAACATACAGACGATCATTCTATCTGTCCTTATGGCAATCTCATTGGTCACGATCATTGTCATGGGACTGTTGCTGTACCATCGCTTCAAGCTGGCATTGGAAAAAACAGCAGTGGACAACACGGAAGCAACCGTGGAGGGAACTGTAGACCGGTTAAATGCAGATCTGCTGGATATTCGCCAGATCTTTAATGGAGCAAACTATAACGTGGTTCAGCAGTTTGATATATCCAGCCGGGAATTTGTGGAGCAATTCAGTCTTCTTTATGAGACCAACTCCGATAAGGTTCAGAGTGTGGCATTGTATGACCATGAAGGAAAACTGATCGCATCGGAGCCGGTGGCGTTAGAAAAGAAAAATGTGCAGGTGCAGACTCAGGAGTGGTATAAAAATGCAGAAAATGCAATTGAAAATGTACATTTTTCCACACCCCATATCCAGGAATTGTTTGAAGACGGAGCCTATCGGTACCAGTGGGTGGTTTCTCTGAGCAGCTATGTGGATGTCAATAAAGGAGAAATACCGGAAACCGGCGTTCTTTTACTGGATATGAAATATTCTGTGATCCGGGATGTCATGAAACAGATCAACGATTCTTCCGATGGGATCTATTATTATCTGAGCAGCCAGAGTGGAGAGATGATCTATCATCCCCGGGAAACGGAATTAAACCGCGGATTATTTAAAGAAAACAGTCTGGAAGCTACAAAGTATGAGAATGGAACCTACGAGATCCGTGCCGATGGTCAGAATGAGACCGTGATTGTCAGAAGCGTAGCTTATACCGGCTGGAAGATGATCGGTGTTGTGCCAGAGAGCGTGCAGGAGTCAAACTTTAAAAATTTCCGTTACTATGTATTTGCCACTATTTTAGTCCTGCTGGTCATGCTTTTGGAGGGAAACCAGCTGGTATCCCGGAAGATATCCAAACCGATCCGGGAGCTGGATGCTTCTGTTAAGACCTATGAAGCAGGAGGAAAGCCGGATATTTATATTGGAGGCTCCTCTGAGATCCGTCATCTGGGACATTCGGTACAGAAGTCTTATGAGCAGATCGAAGAACTGATGGATGAGATCATCCGACAGCAAAATGAACGGAGAAAAAGTGAACTGGATGCCCTGCAAAGCCAGATCAATCCTCATTTTCTGTATAACACACTGGAATCCATCACCTGGATGGTGGAAGCCCAGGAAAATGAAGGAGCAGTCCGTATGATCTCTGAACTGGCAAAACTGCTTCGTGTCAGCCTGTCCAGGGGAAAGACCATTATCTCTATCAAAGACGAGCTGCAGCACAGCAGAAGCTACATGAATATCCAGCTGGCACGGTACAAAGAACGATTTAAAACAGAATTCCGGATCGAGAAAGAGATCGAAAACTACTGCATCGTAAAGCTGGTGATCCAGCCCATTCTGGAAAATGCCATTTATTATGGTGTTGGAAATATGGATGAGGATGAGGACGGCAGGATTATCGTCAGTGGAGAAAAGAAAGAGGAGGACATCCTGATCACCATTGAAGACAACGGTATGGGTATGCCGGAAGAGGTCCTGGAAAAAATCCTGACGGACAACAGCAAAGTTCCGAAGCACGGCTCCGGCGTTGGGGTGATCAATGTGCATTCCAGAATCCGGCTGATGTTTGGAGAAAAATATGGTCTGTCTATAGAAAGTGAACCGGATGAAGGAACGAGGGTCACGATCCGTATTCCGGCAATTCCATATACACCGGAAAATGCAGAAAGACTGGAATCACAAAAATATATCCAGAGGAGATCGGCAGATGAAAAAGAATCGGATTAAATTTCTTATAATTGAGCTTTTTTTGCTGATGCTGGCGGTCTTCTTTGTATGGAAGATTTTTGATCAGAACGTTGCAGAGACCAGGATTGCCGTAGTCCTTCCGGAGTCCGGCGATAAGCGCTGGGATGCCCTGATCAAGGGGATGAAACAGTTTGCAGCAGAGAACAATGTCCACATGATCATCTGTAACACCGATGAGATCGACGGACCGGAGGCGGAAAGAGAATTTATCAAAGAACAGAAGGACAATGATATCGATGGCTTTATCCTGTATCCCGCACCCGGACGCGAGACCGAAAATATGCTGAAAAAAGAGTGTGGAAATAAACCCTATTTGCTGATGGCAGACAGCCTGGCGGTAAAAGAAGGAGAAGCTGCCAGTCCTGCGATCCAGCCGGATTATCGGGAGATCGGAAGAAGTCTGGGAGAACAGCTGAGAACGAAAGAGCGAAAGATTGGAATTATTGCCGACTGGAAGATGTCTGAGGCGGTACAGTCAGAGATCAGCGGATTGAATGAGGCACTGGAAGGCAGCGGCAGTGAGATCCGCTGGTGTATCTATCGGAGAAAAGAACAGAACATCGTGGAACGGATAGGGGCAGAAAAAAGGGCAGATACCCTTGTGGTGTTGGATGCCGGAGTTCTGGAAGAGCTTGGAGAACAGGCAGAAAATGGAAAATACATGGGCGCAGAGCTCTATGGTGTGGGCTACAGTCTGAGGACGATCGCACTTTTGGATCAGGGAAATATCCAGGGACTTATTGTGCCGGATGGATATGAAATCGGTTATAGAAGTGTGGAAGAGATGGTCAGAAAGATAGAGCATAAGTTCTATAAAATGCAGGGATATACAACAGAATATAAGGTGTTTCAGAAAGATAGTTTTTCTATGGACGATGATTTAGAAAGGTTTTTATATTCCTATGAATAAAAAGAAAAGAAGAATGGCAATAGTATTATCTGCTATAATAGGGAGTTTGGTCCTTGCGCTGTCCGGGTGTTCCGATCAGTCAGGCCAGACAGAGAAAACTCTGCGCGTGGGAGTAATCACCTACAGTCAGGATGACCCCTTTATCAACGCACTGACGGATGAATTGAAGGCGCATCTGAAAACCATGGAAAGCGAAGAACGGCGGATCATCGTATCGATAAAAAGCGGAAACGACGATCAGCAGGAACAGAACGAAAAGGTAGAGGAAATGATTGATGCGGGCTGTGATGTGCTCTGCGTCAATCTTGTAGACCGGACAGCACCGTACCGGATCATCCGGATGGCAAGAAACGAAAATATTCCGGTGATCTTCTTTAACAGGGAGCCGGTAAAGGAAGATCTGATGCAGTGGGATAAGCTGTATTATGTGGGCTGTGATGCGGAACAGTCCGGGATCATGCAGGGAGAGATCGCAGCAGAATATATCAACAGCCATCCGGAAGTGGACAAAAATGAGGATGGAAAGATCCAGTATGTACTTCTGGAAGGGGAAGCAGGACATCAGGATGCCATCAGCAGAACAGAGTATTCGGTAAAAACACTGATGAAGAACAATGTTTCACTGGAAAAATTAAGCTATCAGTTTGCGGACTGGAACCGGGGGCAGGCGGAGAATCGTATGAACCGTCTGATCAGCCAATATGGAACAGAGATCGAACTGGTCCTATCCAATAACGATGAGATGGCACTGGGGGCTGTGGAAGCCTACCGGAAAGTAGGCTATATCCGCAAAGACTGGCCGGTGATCTTTGGGATCGATGGCCTGGAAGACGCGCTGGAGGCCGTAAAGGCCGGAGAAATGCAGGGCAGCATTTACAATGACAGAGTGGACCAGGCAAAGGAAATGGCAAAAATGGCAGTGACGCTGTTTGAGGGAAAGGACCTCGACCAGGAAAGTCTGAAAGATGGACGGTACTATTTTTCGGAATACAAGAAGGTGGACGGCAGCAATATAGAGGAATATTTAAACGCAGAAGAGGAAGAAGCAGATGGAAAAAACATGGAGCCATGATTTTTACCGGGAGACAGATCCGACAAAACGGCAACAGATCTTAAAAGCGCATGCAGGAGAGGAAGAAGCCTGGGCGGAAGAATACAGAAACCGGCTCTGGACAGCCCGATACGGAAAATACAGACTACAGAAGGATGAATTCGTCAAATGTCTGATGGAACTGAAATACCTGGCGGAAGGAAGCACTCTGGACCTTGGGGGAGACAGAAGAAGGATGGGAGCTCGGATCCTTTCTGCATTATGCCTGGCAGAAGCGATGCAGTCAGAGGAGTGTTATCAACAGATCCTTCTGGAGGAATTGTATAATGTATTTCTGAAGTTCATTCAGGTCAGCCGAGGGGGCAGAGGCTTCACCTCCCTGGTATTTGGCATGGGGCAATTATCAGAAGAAGGAATTGCAAAAAAAATCGCCGAACAGATCAGCGCAATTGCCTTTCAGGCGCCCCGCCTGCTGCGCATGGAAAAAGAATTTTCGCTGCTGCAGGAAGCCGCCCTCCGGGCATATCGCCAGGAGTATCCGAATAGGGAGCATTTTTTGAATAAATGATGGTTTCGTAGAAAGCGACGAAATAAAAATTGGCGACGACAGAGATACGAAATATATCTGGAAAGAAAATCAATAAGAGAAAACGGAGAAAACGATGGTTACGGGAGAATTAAAAAACAAAATTGATGGATTATGGGATATTTTTGCAGCGGGCGGACTGGTAAATCCGCTGGAAGTTATTGAACAGATTACTTATCTGATGTTTATCCATGATTTGGATGACATGGATAATAAGAGAGCAAAAGAAAGTGCGATGTTGGAACTTCCCTATAAAAGCATTTTTGTGGATGAAGTAAAAATGGGGGACAGAACAATTGATGGTACACAATTAAAATGGTCTGTATTCCGTGATTTTCCTGCTGACAGAATGTATATCGTGATGCAGGAATGGGTATTCCCTTTTATTAAAACATTGCATGACGATAAAAACAGTGCATATTCAAAATATATGGAGGATGCGATTTTTAAGCTTCCGACACCGCTTGTGCTTTCAAAAGTAGTAGATTGCCTGGATGTCATTTATGAGTTGATGAACGAAAAGCAAGCAGTAGATATCCGTGGAGATGTTTATGAATATTTGCTTTCAAAGATTGCACAGTCAGGGTTAAATGGACAGTTTAGAACTCCGAGACACATTATTCGGATGATGGTGGAATTGATGAATCCGTCTGCTGATGAGATTATCTGTGATCCTGCCTGCGGTACTTCAGGATTTTTAATTGTGACAGCAGATTATTTGAAAAAGGAAAAAAAGAGCGAGATTCTTTTTGATAAACAAAAGAAAGATCATTATATGAATCATATGTTCCACGGCTACGATATGGATCGTACTATGCTGCGAATCGGCGCGATGAACATGATGACACACGGGATTGACAATCCGGATATTGAATATCGGGACAGTCTGTCAGATCAGAATTCGGATAAGGATAAATATACGCTGGTTTTGGCAAATCCGCCTTTTAAGGGAAGCCTGGATGCAGAATCGGTGTCCGGCGATTTGCTGAAAGTATGTAAAACGAAAAAAACAGAATTGCTGTTTCTGGCATTGTTCCTCAGAATATTGAAAATTGGCGGCAGATGTGCCTGTATCGTCCCGGATGGCGTGCTTTTCGGCTCTTCTACAGCGCATAAGGCGATCCGAAAAGAAATCGTAGAAAATCAGAGACTGGAAGCTGTTATTTCCATGCCGTCCGGCGTATTTAAACCGTACGCCGGTGTATCGACCGCGATTCTGATTTTTACGAAAACAGAACACGGTGGAACGGATGACGTATGGTTTTATGACATGACAGCAGACGGACTCAGTCTGGATGATAAGCGGACACCTGTTGCAGAAAATGATATTCCGGATATCATTGAGCGTTTCAAACATCTTGGAAATGAAAAAGAACGGAAGCGGACAGAAAAATCTTTCTTGGTTCCGAAACAGGAGATTGTAGACAACGAATACGATCTCAGCATCAATAAGTATAAAGAAGTTGAATATGTTGCAGTGGAATATCCGCCGACATCAGAGATCATGGCAAACATCCGGGAGCTGGAAATTGAAATCGGCAACGAGATGGATGAACTGGAACGGCTGTTGGGATTGTAAGGCAGATAAAAATGCAGAATGAAAAATGTGGAAGAAAGAATCCGGATCAATTCGGGTTTGTGGGGCTACGAGCAGCCCGTAGAGGGATAATGTAGATGGAATATATATCATTAAAAGATGTATGTAAGATTAATATGGGGCAGTCGCCTGATTCATCTAGCTATAACGATAATGAAGACGGCATTCCATTCTTTCAAGGAAATGCTGATTTTGGCGAAAGATATCCAACGACAAAAGTATGGTGCAATGCTCCAACAAAGATTGCACAGCCAGAGGATATACTTATTTCTGTTAGAGCTCCTATTGGCGCATTGAATTTTGCTAAAGAAGAATGCTGTATTGGTCGTGGACTTGCATCATTAACACCTGATAGAAGTAAGGTTTCTTTGGAATTTATTTACTGGTTACTTAAAGGTAAAAAAGCTGAGCTAAACAGTAAGGGAACTGGTAGTACATTCAAAGCTATCAGCAGAAAAGTTCTTGAAGAAATAATGGTGCCAGCTATAGAATTTGATAAACAGCATGAATATGCAGAAATTCTAGAGAAAATATATAATGTAATTCAGAAACGTAAGGAAGAATTATCTGCTTTAGATGATCTCATCAAAGCCCGATTTGTCGAGATGTTTGGGGATCCAATTATGAACCCAAAGAGGTATCCGGTTCATCAGCTTTCAGAGTATATCAGTTCGTTAACATCGGGTTCTCGTGGTTGGGCACAGTATTGTGTTGAAAACGGTACAGAATGGTTTATTACAATAAAGAATGTAAAGGATTGTCATATTACCACTGATAATATGCAACCAGTTAATGCACCAGATAATGCCGAAGCAAAAAGAACTAAGGTACAAGAAGGAGATCTTCTTATTAGTATTACAGCAGATCTTGGACGAACAGGTGTTGTTACAAAAGAAATTGCAGAACATGGTGCATATATAAACCAACATTTATCATGTATTAGAGTAAATAAAGAAGTGCTGCATCCACTTTTTGTTGCACACTATATGGAAAGTCCTGCCGGAAAAGAACAGTTTACAGCTAAAAATCAGAGTGCTGTTAAGGCTGGACTAAATTTTAATTCAATAAACTCTTTAAAATTATATGTTCCGCCACTGAAAGAACAAGAAGAGTTTATTACTTTTATCACACAAGTCACCAAATCAAAAGTTGCAGTGCAAAAAGCTCTTGACGAAGCGCAGTTATTATTTGATTCGTTAATGCAGCAATATTTCGGATGAAAGAGAGGTGCAAATCAATGTCAAAATTTAAAAAGTGGCTGATAGATCGTTTTATAATTGAACGGAAAAAGTTTGATCGTTCTGGAGTTTATGCTTATACGCAACGAGTAATGGCTTATAATTCGAATAAAATTGAAGGAAGTACATTGACACCGGAACAAACGGCATCCTTATTTGATAACGGAACGTTGCCGAGAAGCGATGATTATTATCGGGCAAAAGATGTGGAGGAAATGAATGGGCATTTTTTGATGTTCAATTATATGCTGGATACACTGGAAGAACCTTTATCACAGAAGTTGATAAAGCAGTTTCACTATGAATTAAAGTCTGGTGTATTCGAGGATCGTGCAAATGGTTATGCAATAGGGGATTATAAACAACGCCCGAATATGGTGGGAATGTACCGGACGGCATTGCCAAAGGAAGTTCCAGACGAAATGGAAAAGCTTTTAGTGTGGTATGAAGCGCAGCCTAAAAACATGGAGACGCTTGCAAAATTCCATGCGAGATATGAATCCATTCATCCGTTTCAGGATGGGAATGGACGTACAGGGAGAATGATTTTGTTTCGGGAAAGTCTGAAATATGAGGAAGTGGATCCCTTTATTATATTGGATGATGACAGAACGGTATATATTGAGGCATTGAAGGAGTTCAGAGAGAATGGAACAGTAAGTCAGCTGACGGAATTGTTGCAGAAAGAAGCTGAGATATATTATAAACAGTGCGAATATTTTATGTGAAAAAATGGCTGCAGGATGTTGGTATAACAAAAGGAGTATATCAACATGGACGAAAAAATCGTTGCAGTCTTAAATGAAATGTCAGAGTATCTTTCTATTTCACAGATGAAAAAGCTGCAGGAAGTGATTTTAAAAACATTTTCTGAAAATGAAGTAAAGAAAACCGATCATTCGAATCTTGAATATTTACAACTGTTCATTGAAGCGAAACGGATTGAAGGCTGTTCGGAAAGAACAATTCAATACTATAAGAGTACGGCGGAAGATTTGCTGTCAAAGATTGAAATCAGTGTAAGAAAAATTTCTACGGAAGAAATTCGATCTTATTTATCGGAATATCAAAAAGAAAGTAAATGTACGAACGTTACAATTGATAATATTCGTAGAAATTTATCCAGCTTCTTTTCCTGGTTGGAGGAAGAAGATTATATTTTGAAAAGTCCCATGAGACGGATTCATAAGATTAAAACGAAAACCGTTGTAAAAAATGTGATCACTGATGAAGGAATTGAAAAATTACGAGATCATTGCCAGAAAACAAGAGATTTAGCAATGATTGATTTGCTGTACTCTACCGGAATCCGTGTCGGAGAACTTGTAAATCTGAATATTGACGATATTGATCTGGAAGGCAGAGAATGTGTGGTATATGGAAAAGGGGATAAGGAAAGAAAAGTTTATTTCGATGCAAAAACGAAGGTTCATCTAAAAAAATATATATCGGAACGGGAGGACAACAACAAAGCATTGTTTGTTACATTGGATGCGCCGCACGATCGTTTGAAAATAAGCGGTGTAGAAATCAGACTCCGTCAGATGGGTAGAAGATTGGAGTTGGATCGGATTCATCCACATAAGTTCCGGAGGACAATGGCAACACGGGCAATAGATAAAGGAATGCCGATCGAACAGGTGCAAAAGATTTTGGGACATTCTCAGATTGATACGACGATGCAGTATGCAATGGTAAACCAGAGTAATGTGAAAGTATCTCATCAAAAATTCCTGGCTTAGAATCCGGATCAATTCGGGTTTGTGGGGATGAATGGATGATTAAGAGTTTCGATGAGGTGTTCGAGGATGCCACAAAACTTGGGGTAAAGATAAAAACAGATGAGTACCATCCGATAGGAAAATATCAGATAATAGACCAAGGGCAAGAGGCAGTTGCCGGATATAGTGATTTAGAAGACGGTGTATTTGAAAATGTGCCTGCTATTGTATTTGGAGATCACACACGTATTGTCAAATATGTGGATCAGCCGTTTTTTCTTGGTGCAGATGGCGTGAAAGTATTGCGCAGTCGGTTTAAAGACGCAAATTATCGCTATCTGTACTATGCGCTCAAGAGCATGAAGATTCCAAACACAGGATACAATCGACACTTCAAGTGGTTGAAGGAAGCAAAAATCTATTATCCGAATTCGGAAGAACAGTCCAAAATCGTCTTGATCCTAGATGAAATTTCATCGGTTATTGAGCACCGCCAACGGCAACTTCAAAAGCTGGATGAACTCGTCAAAGCCCGATTTGTCGAGATGTTTGGGGATCCGGTTTCTAATCCTTATGGATATGATAAAGTTGCACTTTCTGATTTGGCAGATATTAAGATTGGACCTTTTGGTTCGTTACTACATAAGGAAGATTATATAGAAGGTGGACATCCGTTACTAAATCCTTCTCATATTGTTGATGGTAAGATTTCTCCAGACGATAAACTTACAATTTCTGATGAAAAATATGTAGAATTGTCTGCGTATCAGTTAAAAATTGGGGATGTTGTAATGGGTAGAAGAGGTGAAATGGGTAGGTGTGCAGTTGTTCCTAAAGATGGATTCTTGTGTGGGACGGGAAGTATTATTATCAGAACTAAAGGTGAAGTAACGCCTGATTATATTCAAAAAATAATATCATTTCCATCATTTAAAAAAATTATAGAAGATATGGCTGTAGGACAAACAATGCCAAATCTTAATGTTCCGATAGTATCAAGATTTCAAATAATAAAGCCATCGATGGAAGTGCAAGATAGATATTATAAACTTGTAGCACAAGTCACCAAATCAAAATTTTGATAATTCCATGATAGAAATTTTATGGAAAATGAAATGATCTTGTTTCCAAGTCTCTTTTGTATACAGCTGGATAATAGATTATCGAAATTTATTTTGAGAATTATCGGATAAAAATGTTATACTCTTCATAGATGGACATAAAAGAATCTACAAATTGCCTTGGGGGAGGCTGATTTATATGGTTACAAACTTTGACTACTTAAAAAATGAATCGAAATTTTCTGCATTTGCAGGCGTTGCAATATCCGCGGAGAAAATTATTCTGCTGGATCCGGAGGCGTGTATTATGAATTGCCGCCGGGCAATGGAATTTGCGGTGAAATGGATGTATTCTGTGGATTCTGCACTGCAGATGCCGTATCAGGATACTTTGCAAAGCCTGATGAATGAAGAGGATTATCGACAGCTGATCGGCAATGATCTTTGGAAGCGGATGGATTATATCCGGAAATGCGGCAATAATGTGGCACACAGCGGAAAGAAGCTGGGCAGAGATGAGGCGATGCTTTGTCTGGAAAACCTGTTCATCTTTTTGGACTATGTCGCTTATTGCTATTCAGAGCATTATGAAGAGCGGACGTTTGATAAGAACACGATTCTGTCGAGAATTGCGAAAGCAAAAGATGCGAAAAAATCAACAGGAAATGTTCAGAACATTCAGATAGAACTACAGAAAGAACAGGAAAAAACTGCAAAACAGGAACTGGATCTGCAGAAGCTGATGGCAGAAAATGCCTCCTTAAAAGAAGCACTATCTGCACGCAGACAGGAACAGCAGCAAAGTTATGTTCCGAAACCGCTTGACCTTTCAGAATTTGAAACCAGAAAACTCTATATCGATGCGATGCTGATGGATGCCGGGTGGACAGAAGGAAAAGACTGGATCAATGAAGTTCGTCTTGTTGGAATGCCGAATTCCTCTAATGTCGGTTATGCAGATTATGTGCTGTATGATGATACCCATAAGCCGCTGGCAATCATTGAAGCGAAGCGCACCTGCGCGGATGTTGCGAAAGGGCGGCAGCAGGCGAAACTATATGCGGATATATTAGAAAAAGAATGTGGAAGAAGACCGGTTATTTTCCTGACCAACGGATTTGAAACGCGTATTATTGACGGTCAGTATCCAGAACGGAAATGTGCGGAGATCTATTCCAAGAGAGATCTGGAAAAATGGTTTAATCTGTTGAAGATGCGAACAAGCTTAAAGCATATTTCTGTCGATAAGCAGATCGCGGGAAGATATTATCAGGAAGAAGCAATCAAAAAAGTCTGTGAAAGTTTTGACGAAAGAAACAGAAGAAAAGCGCTGCTGGTTATGGCAACTGGATCCGGAAAAACACGAACAGTTATCGCATTGTGTAAGGTTTTGTTGGATGCAGGATGGGTGAAAAATATTTTGTTTCTGGCAGATCGAAATTCTCTTGTGACACAGGCAAAAAGAAATTTTGTCAATCTGCTTCCGAACCTGTCCTGTACCAATCTGGTAGAAGAAAAAGAAAACTATCAGGCACACTGCGTCTTTTCTACCTATCAGACGATGATCAACTGTATTGATTCAGTCAGTGACCAGAATGGGAAGTTGTTTAGCTGCGGTCATTTTGATTTGGTGATCTGCGATGAGGCGCATCGTTCGATTTATAATAAGTATCAGGATATTTTCCATTATTTTGATGCACCGTTAGTAGGTCTTACTGCGACTCCGAAAGATGAAATCGATAAAAATACGTATGACGTATTTGAATTGAACAATGGTTATCCTACTTATGGCTATGACCTGGCACAGGCAGTAAAAGACGAATATCTGGTGGATTATATTTCGGTGGAAACGAAAATGAAATTCGACGAAGGTGGTATTGTATATGATGAACTGCAGGAGGATGAAAAGGAAGAATACGAAAAAACCTTCGAAGAGGAAGATGGAACCCTGCCGGAAGCAATCGATTCTTCAAAATTAAATAAATGGATTTTTAATGTGGATACGATTCGTCAGGTTTTGGATATTGTAATGACGAATGGATTGAAAATTGATTATGGTCAGAAAATCGGGAAGACGATCATTTTTGCAAGGAATCATAAACATGCAGAACAGATTTTGGCAGTATTTCAGAAAGAATATCCGTATCTGAAGGACTATGCGAAAGTCATCGATAATCATATAACGTATGCCCAGAGTGCCATTGATGAATTTTCAGACCCGAAAAAACTTCCGCAGATCGCCATTTCTGTTGATATGCTGGATACCGGAATTGATGTGCCGGAGGTTGTGAACCTCGTTTTCTTTAAAAAGGTAATGAGCAAGGCGAAGTTCTGGCAGATGATCGGGCGTGGAACGAGATTGTGTCCGGGTATGTTTGATGGAGAGGACAAAGATAAATTTTATATTTTTGATTTCTGTGGGAATTTTGATTTTTTCCGAATGAACAAAGGAAAAGCGAGCGAAAACAGAATCGCATTACAGAGTGCGGTCTTCCATTTGCAGTTTGAAATTTGCTATCAGCTGCAAAAGGTAGAATATCAGACAGAGCGGCTGATTACGTATCGGAATGCGTTGGTACGCCATATGTGTGAAAAAATAAAAGAACTTCCCAAAGACAATTTCCGGGTCAGACAGCATCTGAAATATGTGGAGCTGTATTCTTCGGAAGAAAACTACCGGGCACTTACATTTGAAGATACAAAGATCGTGAGAGAAGAAGTGACGCCTCTCATTTTGCCAGAGAAAGATGAGGTGAACGCGGTTCGGTTTGATGCGCTGATCTATGGAATTGAAGTTGCCTTGCTTGCAGGGAAAAAATATCCAAGAGGATATAAAGATTTAAAAAATCGAGTAACCGCAGTTTTGAGTGTGGCGAATATTCCGGAAATCCAGGACCAGAGAGAGTTTATCCGAAAAATATTAAATACGGACTATTTGGAACGGGCAGGAATGGAGGATTTTGAAGAAATCAGAGAGCGGCTTCGCAGTCTGATGAAATATATTCCGACGGAGGAAAGAAATACCTATATCACACATTTTACGGATGAGATTTTGTCGATGGACTGGAACAAAGCGGAGCTTGACAATGATGAATTGAAGAATTATAAAGAAAGAGCAGAGTTTTATATCAGGGAGCATCAGGACAATATCGTGATTGCAAAATTAAAGACGAACAAGCCTCTGACAGAAAACGATATTGACAGTCTGGAAGAAATTCTTTGGAAAGAAATCGGGACAAAACAGGATTATGAAAATGAGATTGGGCAAAAACCGCTGGGAGAATTTGTCCGTGAAATTGTTGGACTGGATATGAATGCGGCGAAAGAGGCGTTTTCTGCATATCTGTCTGATACCAATATGGACAGCAGACAAATTTATTTTGTCAATCAGATTATTGAATATATTGTACATAACGGAATGTTAAAAGACCTTTCCGTATTGCAGGAATCTCCGTTTACCGATCAGGGCAGTATTGTCGATATTTTTACCGATCAGTCTGTGTGGATGGGGATCAGAGGAGTTATCGATCGGATCAACGCAAACGCAGCCGCATAAGGGTATCACAGGATTTCATATTACAAAAAATACAGACACAGGAGAGGAACAACATGGATAAACACAATTATTCCGCACCCGTTTCGCTGAAAAACATTCAGGTGACGGACACCTTTTGGAAAGGGGAAATGGAGCTCGTACGCAAGGAGGTGATCCCGTATCAGTGGGATGCCTTAAATGATCGCGTGGAGGGCGCGGCACCGAGCTTCTGTATGCACAATTTCAAGGCTGCAGGAAAGCTGAACCGGGAAAAGAAAGAAAAAGGAAATACATTTATTGCGCCGAAGTATACCTTTCGCGGCTTTGAGGTGCTGCCGGAGGATCCGAAGCAGTTAAAAGATGACGAATTTTACGGGTTTGTGTTCCAGGACAGCGATTTTTCGAAATGGATCGAGGCGGTTGGTTATTCTTTAACGCAGCATCCAGATCCGGAGCTGGAAAAAATCGCGGATGGCGCGATCGATATCGTCTGCGCCGCACAGCAGGACGACGGATATCTGGACACCTACTATATTTTAAGTGGTCGTGACGCGACCTTTACGAATCTGAAGGACCATCACGAGTTGTACTGTTTCGGACACCTGATTGAAGGGGCTGTGGCATATTTTCAGGCGACTGGCAAGGACAAGCTGTTGAAGGCGGCGGAACGATTTGCAGACTATGTGGCGGCAAATTTCGGTACGGAAGAGGGAAAGCTTCACGGTTATCCGGGACATGAAATCGCAGAGATGGCCCTTGTGCGGCTTTATGAACTGACCGGGAAGGAAAAATACTTAAACCTTGCCCGGTATTTCGTGGACGAGCGCGGAAAGCGTCCCTACTACTTTGATCAAGAGCATCCCGAAGAAGTAAAAAAAGGGCATGAGGACGAACTTCGTTATTTCTATAATCAGGCGCATCTGCCGGTGCGCAAGCAGGACGAGGCGTTCGGACATTCCGTGCGTGCGGTTTATCTGTATTCCGGCATGGCGGATGTGGCGAGGCTGACAGGGGATGAAACGCTGTATGGGGCGTGCCGGAGGCTCTGGGACAACATCACGGAGAAAAAGATGTACGTTACGGGTGGAATCGGCAGCACCCATCTGGGCGAGGCGTTCACCTATGCCTACGATCTGCCGAACGACACGGCGTATGCGGAAACCTGTGCATCGATCGGTCTTGTCTTTTTTGCGCGGAGAATGCTGGAAATCGAGCCGGACGCAAGGTATGCAAACGTCATGGAACGGGCGCTTTATAATGGCGTGCTCAGCGGCATGGCATTGGATGGAAGGAGCTTTTTCTATGTCAATCCGCTGGAGGTGCTGCCGGAGGCATGTCATAAGGATGAACGAAAATTTCATGTCAAGCCGGTTCGCCAGAAATGGTTCGGCTGCGCATGCTGCCCGCCCAACCTGGCGCGTCTGCTCAGCTCGATCGGTTCCTATGCATATACGGAAAACGAGGATACGCTGTTTTTACATCTTTATATGGGAAGCACCCTGGAAAAGAAGATCGGCGAAAAGACAGCAGATATCCGTGTGGAATCCAACTTCCCTTGGGAGGGGGATGTGAAAATCACAATTCGCGCAAAGAATACCGGACTGAAGCTTGCACTGCGGATACCGGACTGGTGCAGCAGATATGAGCTGGATGGTTTTACCGGTGGTACGGAAGAAAAGGACGGCTACCTGTATCTGCAAAAGGATTGGGGAGAGGAAGAAGAATTTACGCTTCATTTCCCGATGGAGGTTCGAATGATTGCGGCAAAGGAAGCCGTGCGTGAGGATATAGGGAAAGTGGCCGTGATGAGAGGGCCGGTTGTCTATTGTCTGGAAGAGACAGACAACGGAAAAGATCTGCAGAAGCTGCTGATTGACCCTAAGTTAAACGTAACGGTGTCGGACGGAAATATTTGCGGAACGCCGGTCAAAAAGCTGACTGCAGCAGGGGTTCGGCAGCTTGATACGCATATAGAAAAAGAAAGCGAAGCGCTGTATCATGTCTGGAAGAAGCCGGAGTTTGAAAAAGCGGAACTTTCGTATATTCCGTATTATACCTGGGCAAACCGCGGTGAAAACGAAATGCAGGTTTGGACGCGGGTCAGAGATTGACAGAAATAGACATAAGTGCTGCACCATAGTACGCTCGGTTGAAAGCAGAGGTATGTCGAAAGCAAAAGGAGGGCATCAGGCATCGGGCCGGATGCCCTCCAGTACGTTTTGCATGTCCTGCGGGAGTGGAACATGAAATTCCAGAGGTTCTTTGGTGATAGGATGATGAAAACGCAGACGGGTTGCGTGCAGCGCCTGTCTGGAAATCCATTCCATATCAGGATTATAGAGGGAATCTCCGATCAGCGGATAGCCCAGATATTTCATATGGATCCGAATCTGGTGAGTACGACCGGTTTCCAGTGTCAGGCGGATCAGGCTGTGCCCGTTTTTTTCTTCCAGCACTTCATAGTGAGTAATGGCAGATTCGCCATGTTCAAAGTCGATGGTACGCTCGATGATGGAGCCGTCCTTTCGTCCCAGTGGAGCGGTGATGGTTCCGGAGGAGGGAGTGACCCTGCCGCGAGAGATCCCGAGGTATTCCCGGTGGATTTCCCGGTTCCGGACCATGGTTGCGAGAATACTGCCGCTGACCAAATGCTTTGCGATGATCGTCAGGCCGGAGGTATTATGATCGAGTCGGTTGATGCAGCGAAAGACGAAGGGACAGTCTTTCTGAGCAAAATACCAGGCGAGCCCGTTTGCAAGGGAATGGGTGTAGTTGCGCATCGACGGATGGATCGGAAGATCGGCTGGTTTGTTGATCACCATGAGGTCTTCATCCTCGTAAACGATGTCCAGAGGATGATAAACGGGGGGGGTATTTTTTCTGAGACCGCAGTTTCCTGAATATGTACGGTTAAGCGGTCGCCTCCCTGAAGATGGCGGATCATATAGGCGGGAGTACCGTTTATGAGGATGCTTTCCGGCATCTTTTTTAAGTCAGTTAAGTTGGCGGAGGAATATCCCTGCCGTTTTAAAAAGCAAGCGACGGTAGGAGAATCGTCGCTTGCTTTGATTTCATAATGTAAAATGCGTTCCATAAGTTAGTTGGATTTAACTTCTTTCCACATGTCATTATAGAGGGAATCCCCGTCTTCACCGAGATAGGTAAAGGTTTCCAAACCGGAATGCTGGCTTAAATCCGGGAAAGCAATTTGGGAATTTTTCAGGTCTTCGTCCTCGATCAGGTCGCGGGCTGCATCGTTGGGGGTGGAGTAGGTAATGTACTCGAAATTCTTTAAAGCAACGTCACCGCGGCACATAAAGTCAATGAACTTTTCTGCATTTTCCTTATTGGGAGCGTTTTTGGGAATTACCCAGGAATCGATCCAGACATTGGTACCCTCCTTCGGGATGACATATTCCAGATCCGGGTTTTCACGCTGAGTGAAAATCGCTTCGCCGGAGTAGATAACGCCGAGTGCTGCTTCGCCGCCGATCATCTTGTCACGCACCTGGTCGATAACGTATGCCTGTACAAGAGGCTTCTGTTTGATCAGCAGATCCCGTGCAGCTGCGAGCTCGGTTTCGTCAAGTGTATTCATGGAATTGCCGTTTAATTTGAGTGCAACCATAAATGCATCGCGTACGGAGTCCTGCATCAGAATGCTGTCGGCATATTTTTCATCCCAGAGGATCGACCAGCTGTCAACCGGCTCCTCTACCATGGTTTTGTTGTACAGAATGCCGACGGTTCCCCAGCAGTAAGGAACGGAATATTTGTTTTCCGGATCAAAGCCCTTGGACTGCTCCCAATACTGTTCACCGATGTTTGCCTTGGCATTGGGCATGTTATCGAAGTTCAGCTCGGAGAGCAGATCGTTTTCAATCATTTTGCTGATCATGTAGTCGGAAGGGCAGATGACATCATATTCGGAAGCACCGGTTTCTACCTTGGGATACATGATTTCGTTGGTTTCAAATTCATCATAAACCACCTTTATGCCGGTTTCTTCTTCAAACATGGTGATCGTATCGGGATCGATGTATTCCCCCCAGTTGTAGACGATGACCTGTCCGCTTTCGCCAGAAGCAGAGGAAGCGCTGCCGCAGCCGGTTGTCATACCTGCAATCAGACCGGTGCACAGGGCAGCAGTAAGGAGCTTTGCAATGGTGTTCTTTTTCATGAATGGATTCCTTTCTGTAAGTAAAATAGTTTAGGAAGACAGTTGGTTGTCTGTGTCTCACGGGAGAATCCCGGAGTGTTATTCATGACAATAAAATGCTCGCAGAGCGTGCATTCTATTGTTTTTCCTTTGGTTTCGGAGCCTTGTTGACAAGGATCAGAAGAACCAGAACGGTCATAAAAATAAGTGTGGAAAGTGCATACATTTCCGGTTTAATGCCCTTTTTAACCTCGGTGTAGATTTTGGTGGAAAGGGTATCTACGCCGGGACCCTTCGTAAAGTGCGTGATGATAAAGTCATCCAGGGACATCGTAAAGGCCATTAAAAATCCGGACATGACACCGGGCAGCAGATCAGGAAATACGACCTTGAAAAATGCCTGCCAGGGGGATGCGCCCAGATCGAGGGCAGCTTCGTAAACACTTGGGTTTAATTGCTTTAAGCGCGGCATAACGCTCAGGATCACATAGGGAATATTGAAGGTTATGTGGGAGAGCAGGATGGTGATAAAACCAAAACGCGCTTTAAAGGTTAAAAACAGAAGCATCAGGGAAATACCGGTTACGATCTCGGCATTCAACATCGGGATATTGGTGATGCTCATCAACACAGCACGGCTCTTTTTTTTCATGCCCTGAATGGATAGCGCAGCAATGGTGCCGATCAGCGTTGCAAAAACAGCAGATAACAGCGCAATCAGGAGCGTGTTGTAAAGTGCCTGCATGATTTCTGAGTTGGAAAACAGCTGAGTGTACCATTTCGTTGTAAAGCCGCCCCATTTTGCCCGGGTTTTGCTGGCGTTAAAGGAAAGAACGACCAGCGTTGCGATGGGGGCATACATGAAGATAAAAATCAGGGCGATATAAATTTTGTGGGCAGTTGTTTTTATCATAAGGAAGTTCCCTCCCCGTTTTTATCAAAAATTGCAGTCATCAGCATGTTGATCAGGATAAATACCATCAAAACAATGGAAAGACCGCTGCCTAAATGCCAGTTGCTTGCCTGAGTGAATTCCTGCTCAATAACGTTTCCGATCAGCAGGATCTTGCTGCCACCCAGCAGATTCGAAATCACGAAGGTTGTCAGAGCAGGTACGAACACCATGGTGATGCCGCTGATGACACCAGGGAGGCTCAGCGGGAAAATAACGCGTAAAAAGGTCTGGAACCAGTTGGCACCAAGATCGTGGGCGGCATTGATGACATTCGGGTCAATCTTTGTCAGCGCATTATACAGGGGCAATACCATAAACGGCAGGAAGTTATATACCATGCCGAGGATAATCGCACCGGGGGTATTGATGATATTTAAAGTCGGCAGCCCGAAAAAGGACAGTACCGAGTTGATGACGCCTGTTTTTTCAAGGAGTGTCTGCCATGCAAGGGTGCGCAGGAGAAAGTTCATCCACATGGGAAGGATGAAAATCAGGACGATAAAGCTCTGCTGGCTGACATGCCTGCCTGCCAGGATCATGGCAAGGGGGTAAGCTAGCGCAAGACAGACAACTGTGCTGATTAAGGAAAGCACGAGTGCAGTAATCAGTGCCTTCATATGCTCCGGCGAGGAGATGGCAGTGACATTTTCAAAGGTAAATGCACCGCTTCTGTCTGTGAGCCCGTAGTAAAAGATCATGCACAGCGGGATGATGATAAATGCGGCAGACCAGAGCAGATATGGCGCAGCCATGAGCCTGTTGTGGGGCCACGGCGCCTTTGGCATCGTATTTTTTTTCACTGATTTACTCATCGATGGATACCGCCTCCTCATCTTCCGAAGCAGGCTTGTTCATGATCTGGATATCGAAGGGATCAACGCGGATGCCGACCTCTGTGCCCACCGGGAACATATCGGTGGAGTGTACCAGCCATTCAAAGCCGTTTGCGGTTACTTCCATTTCATAATGAACGCCCTTAAAGATCAGATGTGTTACCGTTCCGGTCAGCGTTCCTTCTTCCGGCTTGACCAGATCCACGTCTTCCGGACGGATTACAACATCGACGGGCTTGTTTGTGCCAAAGCCCTTATCCACGCAGGGAAACTTCTGTCCGAAGATGGAAACAAGCTCATCGCGGATCATGATGCCGTCGATGATGTTGGAGTCTCCGATGAAGTCTGCAACGAAAGCATTCTCCGGCTCATTGTAGATCTTTTCCGGCGTGCCGATCTGCTGAATGTAGCCCTGGTTCATAACAACGATGGTATCGGACATGGTCAGAGCTTCTTCCTGGTCATGGGTGACATAGATGAATGTGATGCCGAGCTCATTTTTCAGACGGATCAGCTCATACTGCATGTCCTGACGCAGCTTTAAGTCCAGGGCACCGAGGGGCTCATCGAGAAGCAGGAGCTTTGGCTCATTTACGATCGCCCGTGCAATGGCAATACGCTGCTGCTGACCGCCGCTTAGAGAATCAGGCATACGGTTTTCGTAGCCGTCAAGGTTGACCAGCTTGAGGGCATAACGGATTTTGTCCTGAATATAGCTTTTGGTCTTTCCTTTGATCTTTAAGCCGAAGGCGATATTTTCTGCGATCGTCATATGGGGAAAGAGGGCATATTTCTGGAAAACGGTGTTTAGCTGACGTTTGTTGGGCGGCATGTTTGTGATGTCCTTGCCGTTGAATAAAACGCAGCCATTATCCGGCTTTTCAAAACCGCCGATAATGCGCAGAGTTGTTGTTTTTCCGCAGCCGCTGGGGCCAAGGAGGGTTAAAAACTCGTTCTCCCGGATGTAGAGGTTCAGATCATCCAGTACGGTGTTGTCATCGTAAATTTTGGTGATGTGCTGTAAATCGATCAGCCGGTTGCTCATTGGTACTTCTCCCATGCGGTATCCGACAGCGGATACTGTCCCTTCCTTCAAATAATGAAATGTCAGCGCAAAAGACGACTTTTCCTGACGGTGTGTTTATAGTTTGCGTCAGCTTCAAGCATTAGAAGCTTGGCGGACTGGAAACCCAGATCAGGCTTGCTCCCGTCTTTTTACTTGCCGAAATATAATGTGTCGACTTAGGCGTAAAATAAAAGGATTCGCCCTTTTTGGCGCGGTAGCTCTTTTTGCCGATATGGATCGTGATGCTGCCGCTTAATATATAGCCGAACTCTTCCCCTTCGTGGGGGTTGTCCGGATAGGTGCTGCCGCCCGGTGCAAGCGTCAGGCGGATGGGCTCCATAATGTTTTTCTGGGCGTTTGGAATGATCCATTCGGTTTTGTTGCCGTATTCTTCGTCCAGCTTTTCAAAGTAGTCGCTTTCTTTAAAAACGATCTGCTCTTCCGGTTCTTCATTAAAGAAATCCTTTAAATCTGTTCCCAGTGCCTGCAGGATGTCCATCAGGGTTGCGATGGAAGGAGAGGTCAGATCCCGCTCCAGCTGAGAGATAAAGCCTTTGGAAAGCTCTGTCCGGTCAGCCAGCTCCTCCTGTGTCAGTCCCTTTTGCACTCGCAGTTCCTTTACCTTTGCTCCGATTTTCATGTCTGATCCTTCATAGTTATTTTAAACAAAAAGTTTAATGATACTAAACAAACGCACTGAGCTTTATTATACGTTTTTTGACGGGTCTGTCAATGGGGAAAATAATATTTTACATAGTTTTTTCGCGGGTGCAGGCAGAACGCCATTTTAGGGCGATTTTTGGCGCCTTGGGCTATTCCCGCGCAGGGGCAGGCTGCGTGCGCGCAGACACGCTTTCGCTCGGATGAAAACGCAGCGGTACATAAGGCAGCAAAGCACGCTGCCCAAGTACCGGCGCTTTCAAACGGTCTGCGGCTGCATCGCAGCCTGTCCCTGTGCGGGACCACCACAAGGCGCCAAAAAACGGTTTTGGAGGGTTCGTTGTGAATGCAAGGATGGAACTGGAACGAAAAGTGAAAAAGGGATTAACAAAAACGGGACAGGTATGGTAAAATAAATGAGCAGAACATTTTTGCCGCAGGAGGTTTGAACATGACAAATCAGAAAAAGTACGTTGCCTATGTCTCTACCTATACAATGGGAGACAATCATGGTATTACGATTTATGATGTAGATGTAGAAAATGGAAGATTTACATTAAAGGATCGTGTCGAGATTACGAACTCATCCTATCTGACGATTTCGCACAACCGTAAATGGCTGTATTCCATTACAGACTTTGGTGTGGAATCCTATGAAATTTTAAAGGATGGACATTTAAAACCGATCAACATGGCGGGCATTAATGGCATGCGCGGCTGCTATCTTTCCACAGATTATGAAGATCGTTTCCTGTTCGTGGCAGGCTGGCATGACGGCAAGATCACAGCGCTGCGTTTGAAGGAGGACGGCAGTGTCGGAGAGATTACGGATGAGATTTTCCATCGTGGACTGGGCAGTATTGCAGAGCGAAATTTCCGTCCCCACGTCAGCTGTGTGAAGATGACGAGAGACAATCACTATCTGTGTGCAGCAGATCTTGGCATGGATCATGTCAAGGTATACCGCCTCGACCATCAGACCGGTAAGCTGACACTGGCAGATGTTATCCGCAGTGAAATGGAATCTGCACCCCGTCATATCAAATTCAGCAGGGACGGAAGGATTCTTTACATCGTTCATGAACTGAAAAATATCATAGATGTTTATACCTATGAAGAAAAAAAGGGCAATCCGTTCTTTGAAAAGATACAGACGATCTCCACAGTCAACGATTATCATGCGAGTAATTCCGCAGCGAGTGCGCTGAATCTTTCGGAGGATTTCCAGTATCTGATCAGCTCCAATGCGGGAGATAACAGCGTCGTAATGTACAAGATTGACCAGAAGACCGGACTTTTGACGAAACTGTTCTGTCTGCCTATCAGTGGAGAATATCCGAAGGATGCGATGCTGTTCCCGGATAATAGACATCTGGTTTCCTTAAATCACGAATCGAATACAATGACATTCTTTACAGTGCACCCGGATACCGGATTGATCGTTATGAACGGGCCGGAGATCAAGGTGGATCAGCCTAACTGCGTTATTTTCCACAGACTGGAAGAAGAATAGAATCAGAAAATTCCCCATCGGCAAAGGCCGGTGGGGAATTTTTATGGGTGCGCCTTGAAACGCGTGTTGATAGGAAAGAAAAATCATTGGCGTTGCAGCTGGTGCAGAGCTTCTGCCAAAGAAAACAAAAGTGCTTATTTCGTGTAGATTTTTTCAAGATGATCCATTCGTGCCCCCATATTGGACAGCATCAGATCCAGTATGGTCAGGGCTGTCATGCTTTCTACAACCACGACTGCGCGGGGAACGATGACAGGATCGTGGCGTCCCTTGATCTGCAGCGTACGTTCCATATGGTCACGGCCGATGGTTTGCTGTGGCTGAAAGATGGATGGAGTTGGCTTGATATGAGCGCGCAGAAGGACGGGAGAGCCGTCGCTGATGCCGCCTAAAATACCGCCGGCGTGGTTGGTTTTCTTGGAAACCTGTCCATCCTTTATGCAAAAGGCATCGTTGTTTTCGGAGCCTTTGCGGGAAGAAACCTCGATGCCGTCACCGATTTCAACAGCTTTGACTGCACCGATGGACATGATCGCTGAAGCAAGCCTTGCATCAAGCTTGTCAAAGACCGGATCGCCGATCCCGGCAGGAAGACCGGTCACACAGCATTCGATCACACCGCCGGAGGAATCCTGATTTTTGATACAGGTTTCGAGAAAAGCTTCTGCGTCGGCGGAAGCTTTTTTATCCGGCATACCAGTAGAGGTCTGAGTGATTGCTTCCCGGTCAAAGGTATCCGGATGAATGGAAACAGGACCGATTGAACGGGTATAGGCGCAGACATCGATACCGAGCCGGTTTAAGATCTTTATGGCGATTGCACCGGCGGCAACACGTCCGGGCGTTTCTCTTTCGGCCGGCTCCGG
>OGQE01001214.1_pt1 | contig 24976 bp, 15 predicted proteins | sample 1553131 | NCBI WGS metagenome assembly OGQE01 (sample SAMEA2579929, study PRJEB22360) | human gut metagenome | biome: human gut; feature: human-associated habitat; material: faeces | place: Denmark | collected 2008/2010
CAAGCAGTTATGGAAATGACAAGGATCAGGGAGCTACTTCTCTGTATTATAAAGTCTCCGATAAGACTTGGACACATTCCTCCGGTCGTTCCCATGCATTCTCCGTGCGTTGTATGAAAGATACCGAGAATCGTTGATTCTCTTCATTGAGAATATGAAATAGAATTCCCCGTTATATGAAAGTTTCTGCCTGTCTCCGGATACAAGGTACTTTCATATAACGGGGAATCTGTTCTGTTTTTAAGATATTCACGAAAAAAGGAAAGAAAGAAAAGGGCCGAACAGAAAATAAACTGCATGAACAATTGCAAGAATATGCATTATCTCTCTCTGTTTTGTATTTATTTCCTTGAAATATGCACGATATGGTGTAACTAAACCGTCCGTTTGCCGTAATCAAACCATCCGTTTGGTTTAAACAAACCGTCCGTTTGCTATAATCAAACCCTCGGTTTCTTTTAAAGGAAGCTGAATTGGGTTTTTGAAGAGGATATATTGAGCTGGTTTGTCTTTTTCTACTGCCTATTTATAAATAGCAATCTGATATATCCTTTGTGATATGATAGCTATTTATGCTTTTGATTAACTGCTTTTATTGTAACTTGTTTGCTAATAATGCCTATTTTGTGTTATTTGCGAAATCTGTAACTCTAAATGGAGGGCGTTTTTCATGAAGTGCAAGGAAGGGCTCGAAATATAAAGAGCAGGATAGGTAAAATATACAATTCTTCATGTTGGCACTTCTTTCAGCAATCAATGTCTTTCCTTTATAAGCATGTATCTCTTTTAAATCACCATATATGGTGAAAAGCATGATAGTATGCTTTAATACTATGCTATTTATGTGCAAATTCACTGTATATGGTGAATTTACTTGTTTTTATACTAAAAAGATTCTATCTTTGTGAGAAAGTTTCTATATATGGTGAATTATGGATTTAATAGAGATAGGAAAACATATTCGCGAAAGGCGTAAGGAGTTGGGGTTGGATCAGTCTACGTTGGCCACTCTTGCAGGAATAGGGATTAACGCTTTGGTCCGCTTGGAACGTGGAAGTGGTAATCCCCGCTTCGATGTTCTTTTTAATGTCCTGAAAACTTTAGGACTTAGTATTCATATTCAATAATAGACACACATATGAGTCGATCTGCCAAAGTCTATATAAAAGGTATTTATGCCGGTCTGTTAACAGAAATAGATCGTGAACACTATTCATTCTGTTATGATACGGACTATTATAATAATCCACAACTCCCAGCTGTCTCACTGACCATGCCCAAGACACAGCAGGAATATACCTCCTCCTATCTTTTCCCTGTCTTTTTTAATATGACATCTGAAGGGGATAATCGGATTATTCAAGCTAGAAACCTGCATATTGATGAAGAGGATGATTTTGGTATTCTTCTGGCTACTGCCCATACAGATACAATCGGAGCAATAACAATTAAAAAAATGTGATAATGGGAACTGATATTCATATTTGTCCCTCACTTTTACGGGAGACTGGTGGAGAAAGCGGATATTCACCCAAAGCCTTGAAGCAGCTTTCTGATGGGAAAAATATATCTTGTGAATTACCTTACAGGCATTTTGACGATAATGTCGGTATTGATCTCTTCAATAACAATAGCAAACGCATATCCGTTTCTGGAGTCCAGATTAAGTATTCTTTAGTTGCCGATGACGGGATATTGCGATTGACCAAAGAGGGAGAACAGGGCGAATTCATATTAAAGCCTGTTCCCAATAATCTCCGTAACAAGGAGTTTTGTCCTGCTAACGAACATTTGACAATGCAGATAGCTGCGCAAGTATATGGGATTCCGACAGCTCCTAATGGATTATGCTTTTTTCAGGACGGAACCCCTGCTTATTTTGTACGACGTTTTGATTTGTCGGAGAAAGGAAAGTTACAAAAGGAGGATTTTGCTTCTTTAGCCGGGCTTACCAGGAAAAATGGAGGTTCCGATTATAAATATGACAATCTGGCCTATGAAGAGTTTGCAAGAATTATAGATAAATACAGCTCTGTCCCCCAAGTGGATAAATTGCGTTTTTTTGAACTTATCTTGTTCAACTTTGTCTATTCTAACGGCGATGCCCATTTAAAGAACTTTTCTTTATTGGAAGAGAAGAAAGGAAGATTCCGCCTATCTCCTGCTTACGATTTATTGAATACTCATCTCCATATAAACGATGGTATCTTTGCCATGAGCAAAGGTTTGTTTGTTAATCCTGAACCGGATTATTTCGGTGGTGCATCAGCGGTTACTGGGAAGACTTTTTATCACTTTGGCTTAAAAATAGGTCTACCCGAGCGTTTGGTAAACTCTTGTCTCGAAAAATATAGTAAGATATATGAATTGACTGATCAACTGATTGAACATTCTTTTCTCTCTAAAGAATTGAAAAAGCAATATAGACTTATGTATAAGTCAAGAGTCGGGAGCTATCTTAGTGTTATTGAGTAATAATGTGCACATTATTACTCTTTTTTTATATTAAGATGAACAAGATCCCCAAAAAGATTTGTCTAACATAAGAATCTGTTCTTTTTGTCATTCTTCTTTTCTGTTCCGATAATTGGCCGGTGATGTTCCCAAATGCGCTTTTACGTATTTCCCGAAAAAGGACTGATTGGGGAAGTTGAACTCTTCCGCAATTTCCTTGATAGACTTTTCCGAACGTTTTAATCGGTATTTGATGTGCTCCACGGTAGTTTCGTTAATCAAATCCAACGGAGTTCTGCCACACGCCTGCTTGATGACTTTCGAGAAATGCTTCGGAGTATAACAAAGCTCGTTGGCAAAATAACTCACCGAACGGTGCATACCCTTGTCCTTCGATAACAGTTCCATGAACTTCCGCAAAATATAATTCACCTGTTTGATGCCTTCTTTCGAACCTTCCGTATTGCCGGAAGCTTCGATTTCCTTATGAAGCTGCCCCATCATTTCGCAAAAGATAGCGGAAAAGAGATGTTGTATCACTTCTTTGTGGTAGCAATGAGGTTCATCGTTTATCTTGGCTATAATTAAATCCCGATAGAATCCGAAGACTGTTTGATCCTCCCCGTTGTCAACCGACTTCACCGGATTGTTGTGGATATGAATGGCAGTATTCCACGTTTCCTTTTCCATTTTAATAATACGTTGCAGGAAACGGGTAGAGAATCCGGCAAGCCTGACTTTATATTTAGGACTAAGCATCGTATGGCTGATAATCGTGTTGGGCAGACCGAGCAGCAGCTCGCCCGCCTGCAACTTGTAGGTCCGGTAGTTGACATCTAGCTGGATGCACCCTTCTATACAAACCGCGATGAGAAAACAATTCAGTTTGATTGTATCATTACTATAAGGAGTCCCCTCCAGACTGTTGACTATCGCAAAGTCATCATCAATATAATCAAGGACGTGCTGACTGTCCTTAAAATCTTCTATATCCACCGTTATAATGTTCTCTTTTTCCATCTTCTTTCCTTTTTTACTTTTTGCAAAGTTGGTGAATAATCGGGAAAACAGAATGTCCCATACTTCTTCAGATTTGTTTGATATGTCGTTTATTGCCAAATAGTTAGCTATAATAAATGTAAATGGCGAAAATAGGACATTTATGGAGGGAAATTGGTCACTCTTGCCTTGTTCTTTTCTCCTACTTTTGTCCAGGATTTAACAAAAGATCAAAAGAGAAAGTATGATTACAGTAAGCAAAAAATGGATACGGCTGATAGGGATTGTCGGTTGTACAGTGTGGATGGCATCTTGCAAGCAAGCATCGGATGCGGGAGTGAAATCTTCTTCTTATGCAGTAATGCAGATAGAAGCGGTGGATAAGGAATTTTCTTCTTCCTATTCGGCGAGCATACGTGGGCGGCAGGATATTGATATCTATCCGCAGGTGTCGGGAACGATTGAGAAACTCTGTGTGACCGAAGGACAGAAAGTGCGCCGCGGGCAATCGCTTTTCATTATCGACCAAGTGCCTTACAAGGCCGCACTCAAAACTGCCATTGCCAATGTGGAAGCAGCACGTGCCGCGCTGGGTACTGCCGAACTGACCTACAAGAGCAACAAAGAACTGTATGCGCAGAAAGTAGTTTCGGAATTCAGCCTGAAAACGGCCGAAAATTCTTATCTCACCGCCAAAGCTCAACTGTCTCAGGCCGAAGCACAAGAGATCAGTGCCCGCAACAATCTCTCTTATACCGAGGTGAAAAGTCCCAGTGACGGAGTCGTAGGCGCATTGCCTTATCGTGCAGGCGCATTGGTAAGTGCCAATATGCCCTATCCGCTTACTACGGTCAGCGACAATTCGGATATGTATGTCTATTTCTCCATGACCGAGAATCAGTTGCTTGCCCTCACCCGCCAGTATGGCGACATGGACGAAGCCTTGAAGAACATGCCGGAAGTGGAATTACGCCTGAATGATAATTCGGTTTATAATAAGAAAGGTGTCATCGAATCCATCAGCGGCGTCATCGACCGGCAAACGGGTACTGTGGTGGCGCGCGTGGTGTTCCCCAACGAATCGCGGTTGCTTCATAGCGGAGCATCGGGCACGGTGGTAGTGCCGAGCATTTATAAAGACTGTATTGCTATTCCGCAGACGGCCACCGTGCGGATGCAGGATAAGACGATTGTATATAAGGTAGTGGACGGAAAGGCTGTATCTACCCTGATAACAGTGGCCGCAAATAATGACGGACGCGAATATGTGGTGCTGGACGGACTGAAAGCAGGTGATGAAATTGTATCGGAAGGCGCCGGACTGGTGCGCGAAGGCATGCAAGTTAAATAAGAAGGAGACTGATTATGAAAGGAAATATATTTATAAAACGGCCGGTGATGGCTATCTCCATCTCCGTACTGATTCTGGCTATAGGGCTTATTTCGCTCTTCACGCTGCCGGTGGAGCAATATCCTGACATTGCACCTCCGACGGTATACGTAACTGCCAGTTATACGGGGGCCGATGCCGAGGCAGTGATGAACAGTGTCATCATGCCACTGGAGGAGAGTATCAACGGTGTGGAAGACATGATGTATATCAGTTCTAGTGCTTCCAATGCAGGTTTGGCTATTATACAGGTTTATTTCAAGCAGGGCACAGACCCCGATATGGCGGCAGTCAACGTGCAGAACCGTGTGGCGAAAGCGCAGGGATTGCTTCCGGCTGAAGTAACGAAAGTCGGCGTCAGCACGATGAAGCGGCAGACCAGCTTCTTGCAGATTGGCGCTTTGGTCTGCACGGACGGTCGATACGATCAGACGTTCCTCGCCAATTATCTGGACATCAACGTTATTCCGCAGATTAAACGTATCGAGGGAGTGGGAGACGTGATGGAGTTGGGCGATACATACAGTATGCGTATCTGGCTGAAACCGGAACGGATGGCGCAATACGGACTGGTTCCGTCGGACATTACCGCCATATTGGGTGAGCAGAACATTGAAGCTCCTACCGGTTCACTGGGCGAAAGCTCGAAGAATGTTTTCCAGTTTACGATGAAATATCGCGGACGCCTCAAAAGCGTGGAAGAATTCCGGAACACGGTTGTCCGTTCGCGGGAAGACGGTTCGATACTTCGCCTGCAAGATGTGGCAGAGGTGGAACTGGGTACGATGACGTATAGTTTCCGCAGTGAGATGGACAGTCAGCCTGCCGTTCTTTATATGATATTCCAGACGGCAGGTTCCAATGCTACCGCTGTCAACAAAGAAATCACTACGCAGATAGAGCGGATGGAGAAGAATCTGCCGGAAGGAACGGAGTTCGTCACGATGATGAGTTCCAATGACTTCCTTTTCGCTTCCATACACAATGTGGTGGAGACGCTGATTATTGCCATCATTCTGGTCATCCTCGTGGTCTATTTCTTCTTGCAGGATTTGAAGAGTACGCTGATTCCCTCTATCTCTATCATTGTGTCGTTGGTGGGTACGTTTGCCTGTCTGGTGGCTGCGGGTTTCAGTCTGAACATCCTGACACTGTTTGCATTGGTGCTTGCCATCGGTACGGTGGTGGATGATGCCATTGTGGTGGTGGAAGCCGTGCAATCCAAGTTCGATGCCGGATATAAGTCTGCCTATCTTGCCACGAAAGATGCAATGGGCGACGTGACGATGGCTATTGTCTCCTGTACCTGTGTATTTATGGCTGTGTTTATTCCTGTAACCTTCATGGGAGGTACTTCGGGCGTGTTCTATACACAATTCGGTATCACGATGGCAACTGCCGTAGGTATTTCGATGATTTCGGCTTTGACGCTCTGTCCCGCTTTGTGCGCCATCATGATGCGTCCGTCGGACGGAACCAAGAGTGCCAAGAGCATCAACGGACGGGTACGTGCAGCTTACAATGCTTCGTTCAATGCCGTATTGGGTAAATATAAGAGAGGTGTGATGTTCTTCATCCGCCATCGCTGGATGGTGTGGACTTCACTGGCTGTTGCCGTTGCCTTGCTGGTTTACCTGATGAGTACCACTAAAACAGGACTTGTGCCGCAGGAAGACCAAGGTGTCATTATGGTAAATGTCAGCATTTCACCGGGAAGTACGCTCGAAGAAACCACGAAAGTGATGGACCGCCTGGAAAATATTCTGAAAGATACGCCCGAAATAGAACACTATGCCCGCGTAGCAGGATACGGACTGATATCCGGTCAGGGAACTTCGTACGGTACGATTATTATCCGTCTGAAAGACTGGAGCGAACGAAAGGGCAAGGAGCATAGCTCGGATGCTGTGGTGTCACGCCTCAACGGACAATTCCAGGCGATAAAGGAAGCGCAGGTATTCAGCTTCCAGCCTGCCATGATTCCGGGTTACGGTATGGGTAACTCCCTCGAACTGAACCTTCAGGACATGACGGGTGGAGAATTGGCTACGTTCTATGAAGCGGCTATACAGTTCCTCGGTGCTCTGAACGAGCGTCCGGAGGTAGCGATGGCTTATACATCGTATGCTATCAACTTCCCGCAGATATCGGTGGAAGTGGACGCTGCCAAATGTAAGCGTGCAGGAATCTCGCCGAGTGCGGTGCTCGATGCGGTGGGCAGTTATTGCGGTGGCGCATATATCTCCAACTATAACCAGTATGGTAAAGTATATCGTGTGATGATGCAGGCTTCGCCTGAATACCGCCTCGACGAGCAGGCATTGAATAATATGTTTGTACGCAATGGTACGCAGATGGCTCCGGTGAGCCAGTTCGTGACGCTGAAGCAAGTGCTGGGACCGGAAACGGCTAACCGTTTCAATCTTTACAGCACCATCACCGCCAATGTGAATCCTGCCGACGGTTACTCCTCCGGCGAGGTACAGAAAGTGATTGAAGAAGTGGCTGCACAGTCTTTGCCGGCAGGCTACGGATATGAATATGGTGGTATGGCACGCGAAGAAGCAAGTAGCGGTGGTGCGCAGACGGTTTTCATTTACGCCATCTGTATCTTCCTTATCTATCTGATTCTGGCCTGTCTTTATGAGAGTTTCCTCATACCGTTTGCCGTTATCTTCTCCGTGCCGTTCGGGCTGATGGGGTCGTTCCTTTTCGCCAAAATACTCGGGTTGGAGAATAATATCTATCTGCAGACGGGTGTGATTATGTTGATCGGTTTGCTGGCTAAGACGGCCATTCTGATTACGGAGTACGCCATAGAACGTCGCCGCAAGGGAATGGGTATCGTGGAGTCTGCCTACTCTGCCGCACAAGTCCGCTTGCGTCCTATCCTGATGACGGTGTTGACGATGATCTTCGGTATGCTTCCGCTGATGTTCTCCTCCGGTGCAGGTGCCAATGGCAACAGTTCGCTGGGTACGGGTGTTGTGGGTGGTATGGCTGTCGGGACACTGGCATTGCTCTTTGTCGTTCCGGTTTTCTACATCATCTTTGAGTTTTTGCAGGAGAAAATCCGTAAACCGATGGAAGAGGAACCAGATGTGCAGGTGCTTTTAGAGAAAGAAAAGAGTGAAGTTGAACGCGAACGTAAATAAATGAAAGAAAGAATGAAGAAGAATATCATCACATTAGTTGCCATTAGTCTGTCGTTGAGCGGTTGTGGCATCTATACCAAATACGAACCCGCCATTGTCGTGCCCGACGATCTTTACGGCGGGGAAGTGGTGACCGAAGACACTGCCGGTCTGGGTAATATGGACTGGCGGGAACTCTTCACCGACCCTTATCTGCAATCCCTCATTGAAGTGGGATTGCAGACCAATACCGATTATCAGTCTGCCCAGCTCCGTGTGGAAGAAGCACAGGCCGTACTGATGTCCGCCAAACTTGCTTTTCTGCCCGCTTTTGCACTTGCTCCGCAGGGAACAGTGAGCAGTTTCGATACGCAGAAGGCTACGCAGACTTATTCGTTGCCCGTTACTGCCAGTTGGGAGTTGGACGTTTTCGGGCGTATGCGCAACTCCAAGAAACAGGCGAAAGCGCTTTATGCTCAAAGCGAGGATTACCGTCAGGCAGTCCGTACGCAGTTGATAGCAGGTATCGCCAATACCTATTACACCCTGTTGATGCTGGACGAACAGCTCGACATCTCCCGTCAGACGGAAGAGGCATGGAAAGAAACCGTTGCGTCTACCCGTGCATTGATGAATGCGGGATTGGCAAACGAATCGGCTGTGTCGCAGATGGAGGCGGCCTATTATCAGGTGCAGGGTTCGGTTCTCGATTTGCAGCAGCAGATCAATCAGGTGGAGAACAGTCTTGCCTTATTATTGGCGGAGACGCCACGCAACTATGAGCGTGGTGTATTGGCAAAGCAACAGTTTCCTGCCGACTTCTCGATAGGAATTCCTGTACGGATGCTTTCTTCCCGTCCGGATGTCCGTTCGGCAGAGCGGACGTTGGAAGCGGCGTTCTATGGCACCAATGCGGCACGTTCGGCTTTCTATCCTTCCATCACTTTGAGCGGGAGTGCCGGATGGACAAACTCCGCCGGGGCGATGATTATCAATCCGGGTAAGTTTCTCGCGTCGGCGGTAGGTTCGCTTACGCAGCCGCTCTTTAACAGAGGACAGGTGGTGGCACAATACCGCATTGCCCGTGCGCAACAGGAAGAAGCGGCGCTCGGTTTTCAGCAAACGTTGCTCAATGCCGGTAGTGAGGTGAATGATGCGTTGATTGCCTATCAAACCAGTCAGGGAAAAAGAATCTTGCTGGATAAACAGATCACTTCCCTGCAAACGGCTCTGCGAAGCACTACTCTGTTGATGGAGCATGGTAATACAACCTATCTGGAAGTGCTTACCTCCCGGCAGTCGTTGCTTAGTGCGCAACTCTCGCAGACGGCCAATCATTTTACTGAAATACAAAGTTTAATTAACCTATACCGTGCTTTAGGAGGAGGTCAGGAATAAACTGTATCATACTCTCTGTTTTCTAATTTAATGAAAGAAGGGCTGCCGGAGAAGTGATTCTGTGGCAGCCCGTTTGTTAATCGGTCAATATCGGTCAATATGCGGCGAATTGGCTTGCAGCCGGAAACTTCAGCCAGCATAAAGAATAATGATGGTATTATTTACCAGCCAGACCTTTCTTTTTTCTTTCTTTATATTGACTGGGTGTTTCCCCGGTATATTGCTTGAAAGCCGTACTGAAATAACTCGGAGTGGTAAACCCGGTTTTCTCTGCAATTTCAGAGAAGGGCATATCCGTGCCGGATATCAATGTAATAGCTTTTTCTATACGGAGCTTACTGATATACTCGTTCGCTCCCATGCCTGTAAGTGCTTTCAGTTTGTTATAAAGCGAAGAACGGCCCAATCCTACTTCCTGGCAAATAAACTGAATGCCCAGATTGGAATTTTCTATATTTTCCTGGATGATACTATTCAGTTTAATCAGGAATGTTTCGTCTGTCAGGCTGATGGTGCTTTCTTCCGGTGTGGGGATTAATCCTGCATTCAGATACCTTTTCTTGGTATATTCCCGGTTTTTCAACCGGTTGCGGATAAGTTCCATTAGCATTTCCACTTCGAAAGGTTTGCTTAAATAGCCGTCCGCTCCATTCTTGTAACCGCTTATTTGGCTTTGCCTGTCATCTCTGGCAGTTAGCAGAATGACTGGGATGTGACTGATATTGATATTCTCTTTAATCGTTTTACAAAGTTTATACCCGTTCATCCGAGGCATCATCACGTCACTGACTATAATATCAGGGACATGGCTTCTGACCAGTTGAAGGGCTTCCCCCCCGTCTCCGGCGATAATTATCCGTTTGAAGTATCCTTCGAACGTTCTTTTCAGAAAGTCTGTCATATCCGGATTGTCATCCACTACGAGAATAGTGTATGGAGTGGTGTCGAATACCTCTTTCGCGGACGGCTGCCCGCTGTTATCATCCATCATCAACTCGTTCAGATAAGCTTTTGGCTCGCAGATGATTTCTTCCGGTTCCTGCCTCAACGGCAACTCAAAGAAAAAGCTGGCTCCGGTTTCTTCATTATCCTGTGCGCCGATAGAGCCGCCGTGCAGTTCCACCAGAATCTTGGAGTAAGACAAGCCGATTCCTGTTCCGCTCTGTTCTCCCGTTCCCTGGTAGAAGCGGGTAAAGAGCTTGTGCGTATCCACTTGCTTTAGTCCACATCCCTGGTCGATGACGGAGATACGCACCCGGTTTTCTTCGGGCAGCAGTTCCGAAGCAATCGTTATTTCCGTGTCCTGCGGACTGTGTTTCAAAGCATTGATAAGCAGGTTACTTAGGATAATCTCGCATTTGTCCTTATCGAAACTGACTTTCTCTATCCGTGGGTCGAGCTGATAGCGGATATGCACATTCTTTGCTTCCCCCTCACTGATAAAATCCTGCGAAATGTGTTCAATCCATTGATTGAGTGGATGAGGCTGAATTTGCAGTTTACTCTCCCCTACTTCCATTTTCCGTACGTCGAGTACCATATTAATCAAGTTCTTCATCCGTTGTGCCTGCCGGTAGATGGCTTTTAACGGCAGATATTGGCTGTCTCCGGAAGAGAGCGACTTCAAAATCTGATTGAGTGGCGCATGAATAAGCGTCAGCGGAGTCCGTAGTTCGTGGCTGATATTGATAAGAAAACGTACCTTTTCCTCGTACATCTGTTTCTCATGCTCTTTCATCGCCCATTTCAGTTTTTCCTGATTACGCTTCAATGTTCTGCGGAAAGTTTCGATGATTATGGTGGCAATGAGAATGGCACAACCAAGAATGAACCACCACGTGCGATACCACGGTGGGAGTACGGTTAGTTCCAGTATTTTCTGGTTGGGAATCCAACTGCCGTCTTTCGCTGTGCATGAAGCCATAATTTTGTAATTGCCCGGCGGCAATGACCGGATTACCAATTCCGGCTGGTACGATTCGATATACTGGTCGTTCAGCCCCTCTATCCGATAGCGGTAGACTTTCTTACGGAAGATATCCTCTTCTTTCGACATGATTCGGATGGTGATATTGCTGTCCCATGGGACAGAGATTGCTGCCGGATGACTATATAGTTTGTTCTGTGCAGGCTCACCATTGATGATAATATCCAACAGTTGCAGTTCCGGCATTTCCGATGTATTCAGCAGCAACTGGCCGTCAATGCGCAGCATACCCTTTACACCGCCGATATAGACATCCCCCTCATTGTTTACCAACCGGGCGTTGGGCAGATATTCGTTTTGGATAGCTCCGTTCGACTCTCCGAAGAGAACGAACTTCTGTTCCTGTATGAGCCAGGCGAAAAGCAGATTATCCGCACCTATCCATACTTTGCCCCTCTGGTCGCATTGCACCATGTTGACTTCGGTAAACAGGTTGGTAAGGATGTGCGTCTGCTTTTGGGAAACGGGGTTGTAGTGGATAAGGCCGAAATTGCTTCCTATCCAGAAATCGCCGTGCTCGTCGTGTGACGCCGAACTGATTACGGTATCCTGATAACATTCGAAGGTTGTTTGCAGCAAGGAATCCCCATCGTGCAGTTCGTAGATATGTTTGAAATCGTTGATGTAAGTCCGGTTGTTCTCGTGCTTGAAGGGGACGAGCGTGCCGACAATACTTTTCCCTTCTTCTCTGGTGACCTTGTCGAATTTCTTTTCTTTCAGGTGATACTGGTAGACATGGTCGCCCAGTAATAACACGGTGTTGGGGGTGTTCTGATATAAGTTGACCGATTTACCCCGGTTGCAAAGTTGTGTCGTAGTTTCTTTGTCGACAATGGTAAAAGGCTGTTTCTCCCCGGTTGCGGGGTTGAATATGAATACTCCTTTGGAGAAAAGGGAAATCAGTAGTTTTCCGGGAGTGAATCCGCTGATAAACGCTATTTTATCGTTCCAGGTAGAAAGATAATGGGTGAATTTCTCGGTACGCGGGTTAAAGAGGTTGATACCGCCGCCGTCCGTACCAATCCAGATACTGTCGGGCGATTGGCGGTAAAGGCTTCGCACGGTGCTGTTGCTTAGTCCGCGGTCGTTTCCGGGGACTACGTCGGTGTAGGTTTTCATGAACACTTCCCGGATGCTGATCAATCCGTTGCAGGTGCTTCCTGCCCATATATTGTTGTTGTGGTCGTTGTGCAGGCAGAGAATAGAGTTGGCGGGGAGAGAGTAGTTTTCACGTCCCGGGATATATTCCAGTTGGAAGATTTCCCCGGTTTCGGGGGTGAGGATATTGATTCCGCCGCCGTCCGTTCCTATCCACAGTTGCCCTTCCCTTTCGGCGAGGCTTAGGACGATGTCGTTACTGAGGGCGGAGTTGCGGGTGGAGTACGAAGCCAGTAGTTTGCCGTCGTATGAGTAGCAACGAAGTCCGCCGCTGTAAGGAGCAATCCATATTCTTTTCCGGCTGTCGGTCATCATGGTGGTAATTTCCGGCCCGCAGTCGAAAGGGGGGCGTCTGTGCTCTCCGGTATGCAGATCTACGAGGTATATGCCTGTCCAACGGCTGCAACAGAGCAACGTCTTTGAATCCCACATACTGAGAGCGTTGATTTTAAAAGAGTTGGCGTTGAAATATTGCAGAAGCCGGAGAGAAGAATCGTCATAACTATATTTGTAAATCCTGTCCTTGCCGCCGAAGAGGATTCCGTCCGGGACAAGGCAGAAAGAATAGGCGGTGATATTTTTCCCGTCCTCGTCCGTGGGGAACGTGAAGTCGTTGCTCTGCTGCTGGTAGCGGGCAATACCTTTTTCAGTCAGTACCCAGATATTGTGTTGCTTGTCTTCGGCAATCTGATAAATCAGGTTGTGGAGAAGCGAGTTCGGGTCGTTTGCCTGGTGTTTGTATCTTTTCAGTTCGTGCCCGTCGAACTTTCCCAGTCCCGATTTGGTGCCTATCCATACGAAACCTTGCTCATCCCGGAGAATACAGCGCACGTTGGACGGCAGCCCTTCTTTCAGAGAGATTTGTTTAAAGTAATAGTGTTCTGCCCGGAGAGGGAGAACACCGACTAACTGTATGATAAAGAAAAGGCTTGACAGAACAGCGTATTTTGTTTTCATGTGAAGCAGGTTTGTTTGTGATGACAGATGCTTTCTTTATAGAACGGTCAACCTGTCTCCTTTTAAAGTGATTTCGTATTTCTTCTCTTTTACGGTCTTGAACTTGAGCGTCATGTCTCCGTATCTTACGTTGCAGGGAACCCCGGATTTGGAATGAATGATAGCTTTCTCCAGTTGTCCCTCTTTCCAGGAGACAGAAACCTCAAAATTCCCTTTGGCGCAGATTCCGCTTATCGAGCCGTTTGCCCAGGCATCCGGCAAAGCGGGAAGAAGTTGGATGAATCCCATGTGGCTTTGCAATAACATCTCGGTTATTCCTGCCGTACCGCCGAAGTTTCCGTCTATCTGGAAAGGCGCATGGGTATCCCAGAGGTTATCCAACGTACCGTTTTTCAACAAATTGCCGTACAGTTTATACGCATGGTTTCCGTCTTGCAGTCGTGCCCATTGGTTGAGTTTCCAACCCATGCTCCAGCCGGTAGCGCCGTCTCCGCGATGTTCCAGTACCACTTTGGCTGCCTGTGCAAGTTCGGGGGTAGTCACGGGAGAGATGGTATGTCCCGGATGCAATCCGAACAGGTGGTTGACGTGCCGGTGTTCATCTTTCGGATCGTCTATGTCGGTAGACCATTCCAGTAACTGGCCGTAGCGTCCTATGCGGTACGGAACGAGTTTGGTCAATACGTTTTCCCATTGCTTGCGCTCTTTGGCGTCCGTTCCGAGTACCTTGCTTGCCTGGATAGCGTCCAGTAATATTTCACGTACTACGGCATGCGCGAAAGTGACTCCCTCGTCCACCGGACCGTGTTCGGGAGAGGTGGAAGGCGCGGCGGTGTAAGTCCCGTCGGGCTTGTGCCACAAGTGGTCTACCGCAAACTGTGCGCTGCTTTTGATAAGGTCGTAGCCGATTTCCTTTAAGAATTTCGTGTCACGCGTATAATCATAATACTCCCATATATGCGTTGCCAGCCACGGACCGGCAGTAGGATTCAGGTTCCATGCCATAGATTTGCTGGATAAGGGAGCTGTGAATCCGAAGATATTGGCAGAGATGGACGCTGTCCACCCGCGGGCGTTGAAATAGGCTTGCGCTGTTTTCTCGCCAGGTTTTACCAGACTACGTATAAAGTCTATCAAAGGCCATGTACATTCCGGAAGATTGGTGGGGCACGCAGGCCAGTAGTTCATTTGAATGTTGATATTATTGTGGTAATCTACCCGCCACGGGCCGTCGGTATTGTTGTGCCACAATCCTTGCAGGTTGGCGGGCATATTGCCGGGGCGTGAACTGGCTATGAGCAGGTAACGTCCGAACTGATAGTATAATTGTTCGAGCTGATAGTCCGGCGTACCTTTCTTATAGTTAGCCAGTCGTTTGTAGGTCGGCAGGTTGGGACTGCCGATTTCCTGATTAATTTCAAAACGTACCCGATTGAACAGTGCGGTATAATCGGCTTCGTGATTACGATAAAGCTCGTCATAACCTTTTTTCAGGACATTGTTCATCATAGCCAGAGTCGTTTGTGACGGGTCGTTGCCGACGTAGGCTTTCGGGTCTTTGAAGTCCGGGGCAAAGTTCATCTTATAATCGGTGTCTGCCGTAAGCAGGAATACCACTTCGTCAGCATCCTTCACAATAATCCGGTCGTTTTCTGCTTTCAGTGTTCCCCCTTTGTGGATAGCTTTGATTCGGAAAGCGAATTTCATTCCGTTGTTATTGAGAACTCCGGTATATACTAATCCGTCGTTTCCATCTGCTTCCAGATGGCTTTTTGCTTCGTTGTTGGGACAATAGCTAAGCACAAGATTCTGTTTTCCGCCTTTGTCGGCAGTAAACTTCATGACCATGACACTGTCCGGATAGGATATGAAATATTTTCGTTGATACCGTATCCCGTCCTTATCGAATTGCACCACGGCCATAGCCGAATCCAATGACAGGATGCGGCGGTAACTGCTCATGTTGATTTCGCTGAGTCCGGTTTCCACATAAAGTTCTCCCATCGTGGTAAAAGCACCGAAGCGGAACGGAGTCTCGTCTTTTTCTTCATAAGCTCCCAGCCCGTTGAAGTTTTCTTGTGTGAGATACCCCGCCTTTTGGGAATCTCCGTCCAGAAAAGCCTGTCGTATTTCTTTCAATACACCTGCCGACTGTTTGTTTACATTCCAATAATATTCGGCGCCTTTGGCAGTATTCGGTCCACCTTTCCAAAGCGTCTTTTCATTCAGTGTGATTCGTTCCGCGGATATGGAGCCCATGATATTTGCTCCCAGACTACCATTCCCGATGGGTAGCGAACGGCTTTCCCATGTCTTGTCCGGATTCGCCCCTGTGCCCGAAGCGCGTAGCCAGACAGCTTGTCCGTCGAGATTGTTGGGAGTGTCGAACCATATGGAAAGTCCTTGTGTATAATCCACCGTTTCTATTGATGATGCAGTGAGTGAAAAGAGAGTGCAAAAAATAAGGAAGCAGAGTTTCTTCATAAGATGTATTATTTATAAGGAATGTGATGTGCAAAGGTATTGTTTTTTTAGGATTTCAGCGAACGGCCTGCTTTCGATTATAACCAATAAGCTTTTAAAAATCACCAAAAGTGCTTCTTTGTGTAGGTAGTAAGATGTTTCTAATGAGAAACTGTATGACGAAGGGCATAAGGACCTCATTGTAATATCGACCAAAATGAACATGTTTATAGATAAGGTCCGTAAGAAAGCAACGATGATGAATCCATTTCCTGTGGCAGCCCGCTTTGTTTCAATAATGCAACTTTCTTTATGACAGTTATTACCTAAACAGTTTCTGCTATAAATCTCATCCGGCTAATAGCATGAAAAAATAAAAGGATTTATGTCTGTCACTTCAATGCGGCAATCTTTCAACTTTCTTTCCCTTTCTTTGTTCTTTCTGCTGAAATATGCTACTTTTGTATTATCCTCATAGATATGAGAACTAAAGAAAGGAACAAATCATGGAAGAAGTAAAAAGAATCCCTTATGGAGTTTCCAACTTTGTGGAAGTGGTGGAGCAGAACCAATATTACGTGGATAAAACGATCTATCTGCCTTTGTTGGAAGAGCAACCCAGTAATTTGTTCTTTATCCGTCCCCGCCGCTTCGGCAAGAGCATCTTTCTGAGTATGCTCCGGGCTTATTATGACATCGCTCAAAGAGAAAAGTTCGATAAACGCTTCGGCAATCTATGGATAGGCAGTCGCCCTACACGGCTGCAAGGGACTTTCCAGATACTCTTTCTTGACTTTTCCCGTGCCAGCGGTGGTAGTGGTACGTTGGCCGAGAACTTCGACCGTTACTGCTGTATGGTCATGGATTTGTTCGGTATGTCCTATGAATCTTATTATTTTCCGGGATTTGCTCAGGAGATGAAAGCACAGCCCGATTTTGTAAGTAAACTGAATTATCTGAATCTTCATGCGGCTGAAACCGGAGCGCATCTTTATCTTATCATTGATGAATATGATAACTTCACCAATGTGGTGTTGAATGAGCAGGGCAAGGAAGTCTATCATGCGCTGACCCATGCTAGCGGCTTTTACCGTGAAATCTTCAAGAAGTTCAAAGGTATGTTTGAGCGCATCTTTATGACCGGTGTCAGCCCCGTGACGTTGGATGACTTGACTAGCGGATTTAATATCGGTTGGAATATCAGTACCAAGCACCAGTTTAATATGATGCTGGGATTCAGTGAAACGGATGTGCGTGAGATGCTCCAATACTATAAGGATGCCAGACAGTTGCCGGGCAATGTGGATATAAGTGCGATGATAGAGGAAATGCGTCCGTGGTATGACAATTATTGTTTTGCCGAAGAAAGTCTGGAACGTGACCCGAAGATGTTCAATTGTGACATGGTGCTCTATTATTTGCGCAACTATATGGATTTGGGCAAATCACCCAAAGAGATGATAGACCCCAACACCCGTACTGACTACAACAAGATGAAGAAACTCATCCGTTTGGACAAATTGGACGGTAATCGCAAAGGCGTGTTGCGCAAAATCACCGAAGAGGGGCAGATTATCACCACATTGACGACTACCTTTCCCGCTATTGATATCACCAAGCCGGAGATTTTTCCCAGTCTGCTCTTTTATTACGGTATGCTTACCATCACTGCTACTCGGGGCAACTATCTGGTGTTGAGTATTCCCAATAATAACGTGCGTAAGCAGTATTACGAATTTCTGTTGGAAGAATATCAGGATAACCGGCATATCAATCTGAATGACCTTGGCTTGATGTATTATGAAATGGCTTACGAAGGTCATTGGCGTGAAACGATGGAATTTATTGCTCATGCCTACAAGGAAAACTCTTCCGTGCGAAGCTCCATCGAAGGCGAGCGCAACTTGCAAGGCTTCTTTACTGCTTACCTGAGTACAAATGCCTATTACCTGATAGCTCCGGAACTAGAATTGAATCACGGTTATTGTGACCTGTTTCTTATGCCTGACTTGATACGCTATGACGTGAAGCACAGCTATATCATCGAACTGAAATACCTCTCCACCAAGGATTCCGAAGCGAAAGCCGAAGCCCAATGGCAAGAAGCTGTAGAGCAAATAAAAGGTTATGCCGTTGGTGCTAAGGTGCGTCAGATGGTGCACGGAACCGAGTTGCATTGTATTGTGATGCAGTTTCGCGGATGGGAACTGGAACGGGTGGAGGAAGTCATGCAGAAATAAGCTCAATTTATACTGTCATTTCTCATTTTAGGCAAAATATATCTGTAATTCCCTTATTTCAACAAAGAGTTGTCTGATTGCCAGACTTTGTATGATAAACTAATTTATGCGCTAAATCTATATATTTAGCTTGGTAGGCATATATACTCACCACGTGGGCTTATGGTTGCTTACCTGTGGACTGGAAATATTTTAGACAGAAGAACATAAGAACAAAAGATAAAGCAGTTATGTGTAATTATTATTGTAATAAAATAAGTGTTAAAGATGACTCAACCTATTAAAATGGATAAACAGATTTCTTAAACATTCCAAACGAAGAGTATGATCCTGTAATATATTGATATATAAATATTTATCTTTTATCTTTTTCCCTTTAAAACCAACGACCTGTTGCACACCGAGAAACAAAGTGTTCGACACCGAGAAACACATCGTTTCTCGGTGTCGAACAAATCGATAGATAAGGCTCGGAGTATAGAATAAACAAATCGTCCGTCTTTTTCTATTTTATGGATTATTCCATAGATATATGCATCAATATATATTCCCATAATTACCCTATTGCATCTGAAATGTAATATTATAGAGTATGGTACCGATTTTAAACTAATTTTTTGAAAAACAATCATTCCCCCCGATGAAATGGTTTGATTTGGTGAAAAGTGAATATTTAATGGCTATTTTTAAAATAACTCTTTTTAAAAGCTACCCTACCTTTGTGACAAGAATGTTAGTCGGAAAAGTTATCCCGGTTCTTCATTCTTAAATCTAATGCCTGTGAGATTTATTTTGTTCGCTAATAGAAATATGAATCTTTATTATTAAATGTAGTATTATGAAAAAAAAGAAGCTTATGAAGAAACAAAGCTGCTTTGTTGTTCTTTTGATGATGCTCCTGTTATTTCCTTCGGGAGCGTTTGCGCAGCAACAAATGATTAAAGGACAAGTGGTGGATGATAAGGGGGAAACCATTATTGGAGCTACGGTCATGGTAAAAGGGGCAAAAGAAGGTACGTTGACCGATATTGACGGTAACTTTTCTGTCAAAGGTAAAGTCGGCAATACCTTATCTATCTCTTATGTCGGTTTTTCTCCTCTCGAAGTAAAAGTGACAAAACTTGAAGGTAATCGTTTCATATTAAAGGAAGACTCGAAACTTCTTGATGAAGTCGTTGTGGTGGGTATGGACAAGCAGAAACGTAATACCATTACGGCTGCTGTGTCTACTGTAGCTTCCGATGCTATAGTCAATCGTCCTGTAACCGATTTGACCAGTGCCCTTCAAGGTAATGTAGCCGGTCTGAATTTTGTGACCGACGCAGCTCCTGACGGCGTTGGTGGTGAAACAGGCGCGGAAATCAAGTTCAATATCCGCGGTGTCGGTTCTATTAATGGTAACGGGGGCGAGCCTTATGTATTGGTGGACGGAGTGGAACAAAGCCTTCAGAACGTAAATCCAAATGATATCGAAACAATTAGTGTATTGAAAGACGCTTCTGCCGCTGCCGTATATGGTGCACGTGCCGCTTATGGTGTGGTATTAGTAACTACAAAAAGCGGTCGGCAGGAAAAGACACGGGTTTCTTATCGAGGCACAGTAGGTTTTAGTTCACCTATCAATATGCCGGAGATGATGAACTCTCTTGAGTTTGCTAAATATGTGAACGAACGGAATGATAATGATGGCGTGAATCATAAATTTTCTGACGCTCTTATAGAGAAGATGGAAGGATTCATGAAGAACCCCTATTCAGCAGAATTTCCAGGTATAGGTCCCAATCAAAACGGGACAGACTGGGCTTCTTCAATGGATGCGGTATATGCGAATACAGATTGGTTTGATTATTATTTTAAAGATACTGCTATTCGTCATTCACATAACCTGAGTGTAACCGAAGGTTCGGAAAAGTTCAACTATTATGTAGGTTTGGGTTACACTTATCAGGATGGTTTACTTGACAAGGTAGATGATAACCTGAGCAAATATAATGTAAATACGAAATTCCAGATTATAGCCAATAAATGGTTGAAGTTCAATTTCAATAATAATATAACATTGAGTATCCTTAAAAGGCCGATGGCCAACCAGACCATCTTTTATGGAACTCTTGGACAAACAATACCAAATGCTCCTACTCATTATCCGATTGATTCGGAATATAATGATGCTTCTGAGTTCCGTTATCTAAAAGAATCCCATTATGTACAGAACCGCATATCCGATGCAATGTCTTTTGCTGCTACCATTACCCCGTTACCGGGTTGGGATATTGTAGGGGAAATGAAAGTACGTTTTGATGTAGAAGACAACAGTTTCAAACGTGGATACCCTACAGTAGAAAAACCTGATGGAGAGTTAAAGGTTGACATAGGTACCAAGCAGGGATATGTATATCCGGGTATGGAATGGAAGAATTCCAAATGGGGTTCTTATACTCGCGGTAATGCATTTAATTATTATCTTTCTCCGAATGTATCGACATCTTACGTCCATACATGGGGAGAACACTACTTCAAGGCTATGGCAGGTTTTCAGATGGAGTTGCAGGAAAACTCCAATGGTTTCACTTATAAGGATGGAATTTTAGGTAGTGATATTTATTCATTTGCGAACTCCAATGGTACATTGTCTGCCGGTGAAGACCGTACTCATTGGTCCACAATGGGTATGTATGCCAAGTTGAACTGGAATTATCAGGAGACATATTTTCTGGAATTCAGTGGACGTTATGACGGTTCTTCCCGTTTTGCTCCCGGAAACCGTTGGGGATTCTTTCCTTCCTTCTCTGCCGGTTATGATATAGCTCGCACAAACTATTTCAAATCATGGAATCTTCCATTTTCCCAGTTGAAGTTGCGTGTTTCTTACGGACGCTTGGGTAATCAGAATGGCGCCGGATTGTATGATTATCTTGGAGTGATGGATTTGGTGTCAAACTCATCCAATGCTTGGTTACTGCCGGGAGTAAACGCCACTCCTGCCAAAGGAATGATTGCCAAAACTCCGAAAATGGTCAGTCCTTATATTACCTGGGAGAAGGTGGATAATGCCAATTTAGGTCTTGACCTGCTGTTATTGGATAACCGTCTGACAATAACTGCTGATATTTACCAGCGTACAACGCATGATATGATTGGTCCGGCTGAAGCAATTCCGGCTATCGGAGGTATCAGTAAAGACGACCGTGCAAAAGTAAATAATGCGACTCTCCGTAATCGTGGTTGGGAGTTGTCCGTCAATTGGCAGGATCAATTGAAATGCGGATTCAGTTATGGTGTCGGTTTTAATATATCCAATTACAAGGCAGTAGTCACGAAGTATAATAATCCTGAAGGACTGATATTCAATAACCATACCGGTCTGGCACGTAACAGAGGGTATTATGAGGGAATGGACATCGGTGAGATTTGGGGATATGAAGCTAATGATCTTTTCATGACTAACCGTGAAGTGGATGAATATTTGAGAACGGTAGACCTTAGCTTCTTTAAAGCTGACAACCAGTGGCAACGCGGTGACGTAAAATATATCGACTCCAATGGTGACGGGAAGGTAGACCCGGGAAAAGGAACTTTGGCGGATCATGGTGATTTGAAAGTAATCGGTAATACAACCCCTAAATATTCTTTCGGTATTAATCTGAATGCAGGCTATAAAGGATTTGGAATATCAGCTCTTTTCCAGGGAGTAGCCAAGAGACAATTCCCGATGGCAGGTGCTACTTACCTGTATGGAGGAAATTGTTACTTCAAAGAGCATCTTGATTATTTCAATGCATGGCATCCTGATGGATATTTACCACGCCTGACAGATAATTCTAAAGACAAAGAAGTGAATATAGGCTATAATACAACTCGTTATTTACTCAATGCAGCTTATATGCGTCTGAAGAACTTGACAGTCTCTTATTCTTTCAAACCACAATTGGTGGAAAAGATTGGCTTGAGTAATTTGAAAGTATATTTCACTTGCGATAATCTGTTTACAATTTCCAAGTTGCCGCAACAGTTTGACCCTGAAACACTGAATCAGGTGAATGGTTGGGTAGGAGGTAGTAATGCTTCTGCTCCCGCCCTTACTTCACCGCTGACTGCAAATGGTAACGGGCGAGTTTACCCATTGAACCGGAACTTTGTATTTGGAATTGACATCACATTTTAATTAGAGAGGAACATCATGAAAAAGAAAATAATTATACTGACTGCTTTTATAGGGCTGGTGTTGTCCGCTTGTTCCGACTTTTTGGATCGGCAACCGTTGACAATGCCTGAAAACGAAGGCTTCCTGGCTGGTCGCGAACAAGTAGAGAACTATATCAATGCTTTATATACTTCATTGCCGGCTCCGACGCAATATGGAATGAGTGTCCGTGGTGAAGAGGTGAACAGCGATAACATTTTGGCTGAAAAATATGACAGACGCCTGAATGGTGAGAATAATCAGTTCAGTGGCTCGACCGATTGGGAAAAAGGCTATCAGAACCTGCGTAATGTCAACTACTTCTTTCACTATTATAAAGTTGATGCAGGACTTGAGACTGCTGAAGTACTCTCGCTTAGAGGAGAAGCCTATTTTTTGCGTGCTTATTGGCATTTCTACCTGCTCACCCGTTTTGGAGATATACCTATAATGGATGATTTTTGGGATGAAAACGCTACGGTAGCCGGCTTACAGAAACCTGCGTCCAAGCGTGCGGATGTTGCCCGTTTTATATTGAATGACTTGAAGGCCGCTATCGGTGAAATTCCGGAAGCACGTGCAAATTTATTTACGCGTAGTAAATATCAGGGACTGCGTATCAGTAAGGAGGCCGCTACTATTTTGGCTATGCGGGTGGCGCTTTATGAAGGTTCGTGGGAGAAATACCACAAAGGTACTAAGTTTGCAACGGAAGACAATTCTACGGAATTTTTTCAGGAAGTATTGAACTGGGGAGACCAGCAACTTTTTACTGCTGGCTTGACATTGAATACGAAAGACACTGATAAGGAGTATGTAAATACCGAAGATGCTTTTGCACACTTATTTAATAAGGAAGATCTTTCTCAAATACCGGAAGCTGTTCTGTGGAAAAAGTATTCAGTGGCTGATGGTGTCTTTCATAATTTGGGTGGTTTACTCGCTTCAGGAGCAGTAGATGGCCAGGGACCGTCCGGCCTGTCAAAGTCATTGGTGGATAACTATTTAAATGCCGATGGAACTTTTATTAATCCCAAAGACGAGAAGTTCAAGGATTTTAATGAAACATTTGAGGGACGGGATGCGAGACTTCTCGTTACAGTAATGCATACCGGATGTAAATATCGCTCTAATGCAGGTTCTTCTTCCAATAAGCCGATGAATGTGAGGGCTTATGATGCGACAGGCACTGATGATGAAATGAAAGAAAAGAATAAAGATATTGTCTCTCCTAACTTGAACGGCGACGGTAATAGCAAGAGTGTTACCGGATTCCATATCAGATTAGGTATTGACACTACTTATGTGGAAGGGAATACGCAGACTGGCATTATCCTGTTCCGGTATGCGGAAGGATTACTTTGTTATGCTGAAGCAGCGGCAGAATTGGACAAATGGAGCGACGATGTATTGAACAAAACATTGAAACCCTTGCGCGAAAGAGCAGGCGTGACATGGATAGAGCCGCAAGCAGATGCTAATTTCCCATTTACCGGGCTTACTCCCTTGATACAGGAAATTCGTCGTGAAAGATGTTCGGAACTGGCACTTCAGGGATTCCGTCTGGACGATCTGATGCGTTGGGCGGAAGCCGGAACATTGAAAGGAATCAACGGTCGTGGCAGGGGTGCATATCTGGGCGAAGAGAGTGTCCTTTACAAAAGCTTTTCACCCAAAGGGCGCGAATCATTGGAATTGGTATTGAAAGATAACGACGGGTGGATGGATCCGTTACAGCAATATTTGCCTGAGGGTTACCTTTTCGACCTGAACCGGGATTATTTATTACCGATACCACCGGATGAACTGCAATTAAACCATGAATTGAAACAGAATCCGGGCTGGGGAGATGTTAGCGAATAAGTATCTCAATTTAATAAATTACACAATTATGATAAAAAGAATACTATATACATTTTTACCTGTTTGCCTGCTTTCAATAGGTTTTGCAGGGTGCGAGGACGATGCGGTAGAACCACTGCCGGAAACTGTACCTTTAATAGTGGAATCAAGTGCCAAGAGCTTTGTAATGGGTGAAGAGCTTACCCTTACTTTGAAAGTGAATGACGCTAAGAATCCGGAACGTGTGACAAACGAAGATTTTGATATTTATCTGACTGCTAAGGACGGAGAAAAAGATGTATCAAAGACAGCCTTTAAAGCATTTCCTTCAATGGTTACCTTCCCGAAGGGAGTCAGTTCTTTTGATATAAAACTACCGATTACAGAAAGTGGAATTAAGCCCAAACAAAAGTTGTATGTGAATGTAATGTCGTTTGTACGTGGCTATACGGTGACTAATCCAACTCAATCGATTGTTATTTCTGATCTCCATTACACAGTTGTATCAATAAAAAATAATTCGGACAGGGTTATTGACGAAGGTGATGAGTTTACTATTTTGGCAGAAGTTCCTGTGCCGGTCACGGATGATATGGATATCCATATCACTGTACCTGATGAGCAAAAAGATTTCTATGTAACGTTACCCCCCGTCACATTGACGATAAAGGCAGGAGAAAAATCTGCAGAAGTGAAAGTTAAAACTAAACACAATATGGGTGTGACCTGAAAAGTCACGTAATTGATTGTTAAACAGCAATGTATATTGCA
>OGQE01001221.1_pt1 | contig 24831 bp, 15 predicted proteins | sample 1553131 | NCBI WGS metagenome assembly OGQE01 (sample SAMEA2579929, study PRJEB22360) | human gut metagenome | biome: human gut; feature: human-associated habitat; material: faeces | place: Denmark | collected 2008/2010
TGCCGTGGACGCCCCGCCGTTCCCACGAAATAGCAGCCAGCCGCCGAAGATGATCATCGCTACCACCGCGATAACTTTGATAATGGCAAACCAGAACTCCATCTCGCCAAACACTTTTACGTTGGTCAGGTTGATGGCGTTAATCACCACAAAGAACACGGCGGCAGAAACCCAGGTTGGGATTTCCGGATACCAGAACTGAATGTATTTACCCACAGCAGTCAGCTCTGCCATGGCAACTAAAACGTACAGTACCCAGTAGTTCCAGCCAGAAGCGAAGCCAGCAAAGCTGCCCCAGTATTTATAAGCAAAGTGGCTAAAGGAGCCTGCGACAGGTTCTTCGACCACCATTTCACCCAGCTGACGCATGATCAGAAAGGCGATAAAACCAGCAATGGCGTAACCCAGGATAATCCCTGGCCCTGCGGACTGTATTACGGAGGCGCTACCCAGGAATAACCCGGTCCCTATCGCGCCACCCAGCGCGATAAGCTGAATATGGCGGTTTTTAAGGCCGCGCTTTAGCTGCTCGCCGTGCTGTTGACCTTCCATCATGAAACCTCGTGCGGTGATTGTTTTTTTGATCTACGCAGTGATGCGTGTGTAAGTTTGCAATTCCGTTTGTTGTATTAATTTGTTTACATCAAGGAAGTTTGAATTGTTACAAAAGGACTTCCGTCAGATCAAGAATAATGGTATGCGGCAGCGAATGCACCCGCTTTATGCATGGTTGAAGATGAGTTGCTTAAAAAGGAACCGTTTGTAAAGGTCAGCCTCAAATCCCCTCAATATATACAATGAATATAAATTCATTACATATGAATTAAAATTCGATAAATTGGTAAGTGAATCGGTTCAATTCGGATTTTTATAGTTTAATAATCGTTAAAAAAAACCTTTCCTACGTAAAGTCTACATTTGTGCATAGTTACAACTTTGAAACGTTATATATGTCAAGTTGTTAAAATGTGCACAGTTTCATGATTTCAATCAAAACCTGTATGGACATAAGGTGAATACTTTGTTACTTTAGCGTCACAGACATGAAATTGGTAAGACCAATTGACTTCGGCAAGTGGCTTAAGACAGGAACTCATGGCCTACAGCAAAATCCGCCAACCAAAACTCTCCGATGTGATTGAGCAGCAACTGGAGTTTTTGATCCTCGAAGGCACTCTCCGCCCGGGCGAAAAACTCCCACCGGAACGCGAACTGGCGAAACAGTTCGACGTCTCCCGCCCCTCCTTGCGTGAGGCGATTCAACGTCTCGAAGCGAAGGGCTTGTTGCTTCGTCGCCAGGGTGGCGGCACTTTTGTCCAGAGCAGCCTATGGCAAAGCTTCAGCGATCCGCTGGTGGAGCTGCTCTCCGACCATCCTGAATCACAGTATGACTTGCTCGAAACACGACACGCCCTGGAAGGTATCGCCGCTTATTACGCCGCGCTGCGTAGTACCGATGAAGACAAGGAACGCATCCGTGAACTCCACCACGCCATAGAGCTGGCGCAGCAGTCTGGCGATCTGGACGCGGAATCAAACGCCGTCCTCCAGTATCAGATTGCCGTCACCGAAGCAGCCCACAATGTGGTTCTGCTTCATCTGCTAAGGTGTATGGAGCCGATGTTGGCCCAGAATGTCCGTCAGAACTTCGAATTGCTCTATTCGCGTCGCGAGATGCTGCCGCTGGTGAGTAGTCACCGCACCCGCATATTTGAAGCGATTATGGCCGGTAAGCCGGAAGAAGCGCGCGAAGCATCGCATCGCCATCTGGCCTTTATCGAAGAAATTTTGCTCGACAGAAGCCGTGAAGAAAGCCGCCGTGAGCGTTCTCTGCGTCGTCTGGAGCAACGAAAGAATTAGTGATTTTTCTGGTAAAAATTAACCAGAAGATGTTGTAAATCAAGCGCATATAAAAGCGCGGCAACTAAACGTCGAACCTGTCTTATTGAGCTTTCCGGCGAGAGTTCAATGGGACAGGTTCCAGAAAACTCAACGTTATTAGATAGATAAGGAATAACCCATGTCAGAACGTTTCCCAAATGACGTGGATCCGATCGAAACTCGCGACTGGCTCCAGGCGATCGAATCGGTCATCCGTGAAGAAGGTGTTGAGCGTGCTCAGTATCTGATCGACCAACTGCTTGCTGAAGCCCGCAAAGGCGGTGTCAACATAGCCGCAGGCACAGGTATCAGCAACTACATCAACACCATCCCCGTTGAAGAACAACCGGAGTATCCGGGTAATCTGGAACTGGAACGCCGTATTCGTTCAGCTATCCGCTGGAACGCCATCATGACGGTTCTGCGTGCGTCGAAAAAAGACCTCGAACTGGGCGGCCACATGGCGTCCTTCCAGTCTTCCGCAACCATTTATGATGTGTGCTTTAACCACTTCTTCCGTGCACGCAACGAGCAGGATGGCGGCGACCTGGTTTACTTCCAGGGCCACATCTCCCCGGGCGTTTACGCTCGTGCTTTCCTGGAAGGTCGTCTGACTCAGGAGCAGCTGGATAACTTCCGTCAGGAAGTTCACGGCAATGGCCTCTCTTCCTATCCGCACCCGAAACTGATGCCGGAATTCTGGCAGTTCCCGACCGTATCTATGGGTCTGGGTCCGATTGGTGCTATTTACCAGGCTAAATTCCTGAAATATCTGGAACACCGTGGCCTGAAAGATACCTCTAAACAGACCGTTTACGCGTTCCTCGGCGACGGTGAAATGGACGAACCGGAATCCAAAGGTGCGATCACCATCGCTACCCGTGAAAAACTGGATAACCTGGTCTTCGTTATCAACTGTAACCTGCAGCGTCTTGACGGCCCGGTCACCGGTAACGGCAAGATCATCAACGAACTGGAAGGCATCTTCGAAGGTGCTGGCTGGAACGTGATCAAAGTGATGTGGGGTAGCCGTTGGGATGAACTGCTGCGTAAAGATACCAGCGGTAAACTGATCCAGCTGATGAACGAAACCGTTGACGGCGACTACCAGACCTTCAAATCGAAAGATGGTGCGTACGTTCGTGAACACTTCTTCGGTAAATATCCTGAAACCGCAGCACTGGTTGCAGACTGGACTGACGAACAGATCTGGGCACTGAACCGTGGTGGTCACGATCCGAAGAAAATCTACGCTGCATTTAAGAAAGCGCAGGAAACCAAAGGCAAAGCGACGGTAATCCTTGCTCATACCATTAAAGGTTACGGCATGGGCGACGCGGCTGAAGGTAAAAACATCGCGCACCAGGTTAAGAAAATGAACATGGACGGCGTGCGTCACATCCGCGACCGTTTCAATGTGCCGGTGTCTGATGCAGATATCGAAAAACTGCCGTACATCACCTTCCCGGAAGGTTCTGAAGAGCATACCTATCTGCACGCTCAACGTCAGAAACTGCACGGTTATCTGCCAAGCCGCCAGCCGAACTTCACCGAGAAGCTTGAGCTGCCGAGCCTGCAAGACTTCGGCGCGCTTCTGGAAGAGCAGAGCAAAGAGATCTCTACCACTATCGCTTTCGTTCGTGCTCTGAACGTGATGCTGAAGAACAAGTCGATCAAAGACAGGCTGGTACCGATCATCGCCGACGAAGCGCGTACTTTCGGTATGGAAGGTCTGTTCCGTCAGATTGGTATTTACAGCCCGAACGGTCAGCAGTACACCCCGCAGGACCGCGAGCAGGTTGCTTACTATAAAGAAGACGAGAAAGGTCAGATTCTGCAGGAAGGGATCAACGAGCTGGGCGCAGGTTGTTCCTGGCTGGCAGCGGCGACCTCTTACAGCACCAACAATCTGCCGATGATCCCGTTCTACATCTATTACTCGATGTTCGGTTTCCAGCGTATCGGCGATCTGTGCTGGGCGGCTGGCGACCAGCAAGCGCGTGGCTTCCTGATCGGCGGTACTTCCGGTCGTACCACCCTGAACGGCGAAGGTCTGCAGCACGAAGATGGTCACAGCCATATTCAGTCGCTGACTATCCCAAACTGTATCTCTTACGACCCGGCTTACGCTTACGAAGTTGCTGTCATCATGCATGACGGTCTGGAGCGTATGTACGGTGAAAAACAAGAGAACGTTTACTACTACATCACTACGCTGAACGAAAACTACCACATGCCGGCAATGCCGGAAGGTGCTGAGGAAGGTATCCGTAAAGGTATCTACAAACTCGAAACCCTTGAAGGTAGCAAAGGTAAAGTTCAGCTGCTGGGCTCCGGTTCTATCCTGCGTCACGTCCGTGAAGCGGCAGAGATCCTGGCGAAAGATTACGGCGTAGGTTCTGACGTTTATAGCGTGACTTCCTTCACCGAACTGGCGCGTGATGGTCAGGATTGTGAACGCTGGAACATGCTGCACCCGCTGGAAACTCCGCGCGTTCCGTATATCGCTCAGGTGATGAACGACGCTCCGGCAGTGGCATCTACCGACTATATGAAACTGTTCGCTGAGCAGGTTCGTACTTACGTACCGGCTGACGACTACCGCGTACTGGGTACTGATGGCTTCGGTCGTTCCGACAGCCGTGAGAACCTGCGTCACCACTTTGAAGTTGATGCTTCTTATGTCGTGGTTGCGGCGCTGGGCGAACTGGCTAAACGTGGCGAAATCGATAAGAAAGTGGTTGCTGACGCAATCGCCAAATTCAACATCGATGCAGATAAAGTTAACCCGCGTCTGGCGTAAGAGGTAAAAGAATAATGGCTATCGAAATCAAAGTACCGGACATCGGGGCTGATGAAGTTGAAATCACCGAGATCCTGGTCAAAGTGGGCGACAAAGTTGAAGCCGAACAGTCGCTGATCACCGTAGAAGGCGACAAAGCCTCTATGGAAGTACCATCTCCGCAGGCGGGTATCGTTAAAGAGATCAAAGTCTCTGTTGGCGATAAAACCCAGACCGGCGCACTGATTATGATTTTCGATTCCGCCGACGGTGCAGCAGACGCTGCACCTGCTCAGGCAGAAGAGAAGAAAGAAGCCGCTCCGGCAGCAGCACCAGCGGCTGCGGCAGCAAAAGATGTTAACGTTCCGGATATCGGCGGTGACGAAGTTGAAGTGACCGAAGTGATGGTGAAAGTGGGCGACAAAGTTGCCGCTGAACAGTCACTGATCACCGTAGAAGGCGATAAAGCTTCTATGGAAGTCCCGGCTCCGTTTGCAGGCGTCGTGAAGGAACTGAAAGTCAACGTTGGCGATAAAGTGAAAACTGGTTCGCTGATTATGATCTTCGAAGTTGAAGGCGCAGCGCCTGCGGCAGCTCCTGCGAAACAGGAAGCGGCAGCGCCGGCTCCGGCAGCAAAAGCTGAAGCCCCGGCAGCAGCTCCGGCTGCAAAAGCCGAAGGCAAATCTGAATTTGCTGAAAATGACGCTTACGTTCACGCGACTCCGCTGATCCGCCGTCTGGCACGCGAGTTTGGCGTTAACCTGGCGAAAGTGAAGGGCACTGGCCGTAAAGGTCGTATCCTGCGCGAAGACGTTCAGGCTTACGTGAAAGAAGCTATCAAACGTGCAGAAGCAGCTCCGGCGGCAACTGGCGGTGGTATCCCAGGCATGCTGCCGTGGCCGAAGGTGGACTTCAGCAAGTTTGGTGAAATCGAAGAAGTGGAACTGGGCCGCATCCAGAAAATCTCTGGTGCGAACCTGAGCCGTAACTGGGTGATGATCCCGCATGTTACTCACTTCGACAAAACCGATATCACCGAGCTGGAAGCGTTCCGTAAACAGCAGAACGAAGAAGCGGCGAAACGTAAGCTGGATGTGAAGATCACCCCGGTTGTCTTCATCATGAAAGCCGTTGCTGCAGCTCTTGAGCAGATGCCTCGCTTCAACAGTTCGCTGTCGGAAGACGGTCAGCGTCTGACCCTGAAGAAATACATCAACATCGGTGTGGCGGTGGATACCCCGAACGGTCTGGTTGTCCCGGTATTCAAAGACGTCAACAAGAAAGGCATCATCGAGCTGTCTCGCGAGCTGATGACTATTTCTAAGAAAGCGCGTGACGGTAAGCTGACAGCGGGCGAAATGCAGGGCGGTTGCTTCACCATCTCCAGCATCGGCGGCCTGGGTACTACCCACTTCGCGCCGATTGTGAACGCGCCGGAAGTGGCTATTCTCGGCGTTTCCAAGTCCGCGATGGAGCCGGTGTGGAATGGTAAAGAGTTCGTGCCGCGTCTGATGCTGCCGATTTCTCTCTCCTTCGACCACCGCGTGATCGACGGTGCTGATGGTGCCCGTTTCATTACCATCATTAACAACACGCTGTCTGACATTCGCCGTCTGGTGATGTAAGTAAAAGAGCCGGCCCAACGGCCGGCTTTTTTCTGGTAATCTCATGAATGTATTGAGGTTATTAGCGAATAGACAAATCGGTTGCCGTTTGTTGTTTAAAAATTGTTAACAATTTTGTAAAATACCGACGGATAGAACGACCCGGTGGATAATGGGCGTCATAAAAAAAACGTCAGACCCGCCGGAGATAAATATATAGAGGTCATGATGAGTACTGAAATCAAAACTCAGGTCGTGGTACTTGGGGCAGGCCCCGCAGGTTACTCCGCTGCCTTCCGTTGCGCTGATTTAGGTCTGGAAACCGTAATCGTAGAACGTTACAACACTCTTGGCGGTGTTTGCCTGAACGTCGGCTGTATCCCTTCTAAAGCACTGCTGCACGTAGCAAAAGTTATCGAAGAAGCCAAAGCGCTGGCTGAACACGGTATCGTCTTCGGCGAACCGAAAACCGATATTGACAAGATTCGTACCTGGAAAGAGAAAGTAATCAATCAGCTGACCGGTGGTCTGGCTGGTATGGCGAAAGGTCGCAAAGTCAAAGTGGTCAACGGTCTGGGTAAATTTACCGGGGCTAACACCCTGGAAGTTGAAGGTGAGAACGGTAAAACCGTGATCAACTTCGACAACGCGATCATTGCAGCGGGTTCTCGCCCGATTCAACTGCCGTTTATTCCGCATGAAGATCCGCGTATCTGGGACTCCACTGACGCGCTGGAACTGAAAGAAGTACCAGAACGCCTGCTGGTAATGGGTGGCGGTATCATCGGTCTGGAAATGGGCACCGTATACCACGCGCTGGGTTCACAGATTGACGTGGTTGAAATGTTCGACCAGGTCATCCCGGCAGCTGATAAAGACATCGTTAAAGTCTTTACCAAGCGTATCAGCAAGAAATTCAACCTGATGCTGGAAACCAAAGTTACCGCCGTTGAAGCGAAAGAAGACGGTATTTATGTGACGATGGAAGGCAAAAAAGCCCCCGCTGAACCGCAGCGTTACGACGCCGTGCTGGTAGCGATTGGTCGTGTGCCGAACGGTAAAAACCTCGACGCAGGCAAAGCTGGCGTGGAAGTTGACGACCGTGGTTTCATCCGCGTTGACAAACAGCTGCGTACCAACGTACCGCACATCTTTGCTATCGGCGATATCGTCGGTCAGCCAATGCTGGCACACAAAGGTGTTCACGAAGGTCACGTTGCCGCTGAAGTTATCGCCGGTAAAAAACATTACTTCGATCCGAAAGTTATCCCGTCCATCGCCTATACCGAACCAGAAGTTGCATGGGTAGGTCTGACTGAGAAAGAAGCGAAAGAGAAAGGCATCAGCTACGAAACCGCCACCTTCCCGTGGGCTGCTTCTGGTCGTGCTATCGCTTCCGACTGCGCAGACGGTATGACCAAGCTAATTTTCGACAAAGAATCTCACCGTGTGATCGGTGGTGCGATTGTCGGCACTAACGGCGGCGAGTTGCTGGGTGAAATCGGCCTGGCAATCGAAATGGGTTGTGACGCTGAAGACATCGCACTGACCATCCATGCGCACCCGACTCTGCACGAGTCTGTGGGCCTGGCGGCAGAAGTGTTCGAAGGTAGCATTACCGACCTGCCGAACCCGAAAGCGAAGAAGAAGTAATTTTTCGTTTGCCGGAACATCCGGCAAATTAAGAAGCGGCTATTCTGGCCGCTTCAGATTGTTGATAAAGTGCTCGTTGTTGATGCCGGATGCGGCGTAAACGCCTTATCCGACCTACAAAATCATGCAAATTCAATATATTGCATGGCTTGTGTAGGCCCGATAAGCTTGCGCATCGGGCGATTCGATGTTTGTCATCAGTCTTAAGCGGCTAACAACGCCGCTTTTTTACGCCTGCAATTTACCTTTCCAGTCTCCTTGCTCCACGCTCAGACAACCGTTCGCGTACCGCTGACCGTTGCTCATTATTCAATCGGGCAGTATGGTTACTGTCGTTTAGACGCTGCGGGCGGCTCTCCTGAACTTTCTCTCAAAAAACCTGACGCTGCTCAGGCGAGGCAGACTGGATACGCTGGCGCGCTGCCTCTCTTCGCTGCTGGTTCTGCGGGTTAGTCTGCATTTTCTCGCGGGCCGCCTGGCGCTGCTCAGGAGAAGCCGACTGATAACGCTGACGAGCGGCGTCCTTTTGTTGCTGGGTCAGTGGCTGGCGACGGCTGAAGTCGCGGAAGTCGTCATAGCTCCCATTGTGTTCAGCTTCATTAAACCGCTGTGCCGCTGCCTGACGTTGGGTATCTCGTGTAATGACGGGGGCGGTGTGTGTTCGTTGCTGAAACTGACTTGCTGCCGCATGACGCTGGCTGTCGCGTGTTGGAGCAGGTAACTGCGTGGCGCTCATTCCGCCGTTGACATCGGTTTGATGAAACCGCTTTGCCATATCCTGATCATGATAGGGTACACCATTACGGTAGTTTGGATTGTGCTGCCATGCCATATTCTTATCAGTAAGATGCTCACCGGTGATACGGTTGAAATTGTTGACGTCGATATTGATGTTGTCGCCGTTGTGTTGCCAGTCATTACCGTCACGATGACCTCCATCGTGGTGATGATAATCATCATCGTCATGATGATGATGGTCATGATCGTCGTCGTCCCAGTCGATGCTGCTGAATAGTGCGTATGTGGTAGCAACGCCCATGCTATAGCCGAATCCGCGCACAAAGCTGTCAACAAACGGTTCTCCGGCTGGCGGCGGCAGATAAACTGGCGGATAAGCGGTATTGGCCCAACTGCCGTAAACCACGTTTGGGTTGTAGTTCGGAATATAAACCACATCCGGATTGGCTGGCTCAATGGTTATTACGGTCGGTGCAGGTTCTGCGACGACGGGGCTGGACGTAGAAACGGTATTTGATTGTGTGGCAGGGGCGTTGGCGGGCTGATTTACCGGTACGACTTTTTTCGTTGTCGTGATGATCTTTTGTTCAGTTGATGACTTCAGCGAGCCGGTTTGTTGCGCCAGTTGCCGCAATCGCTGTACCGAGTCCATCACGTCCTGCGGCTGCGCCAGAAAAGCATCGCCCAGGTTTTGCACCCATTGCGGGTTTTCGCCCATCAACGCCATCAACTGTGGAAAGGCCACCAGTGATTTGACGCTGGCGTCCCAGGACTGGCCAGATACCGCCTGAATAGCAGCATCGCCTTGTTTAAGTGGATTATCGTGTGACCATTGCACTGCTTGAGCAACGTTTGCCGGATAGGTTGATGCCATTAACACTTGTGAAAGCAGAGAGTCGGGGTACAGCGCGACGGGCGCGACCCATTGATCGATTTGTGCAGTGCTGAATGTAGATTTGACGACGGCAGGCGTTACGGGAGGCGCGGAAACCGTTGCAGGAAGCGTAACTGCGGAGATGTCAGGCGCAGTCTGTTGTGTCGATTGCGCTTCCACAGGCGCTTCCACTGTGCGGCTTTTTATATATAGCCCGGCAGAGGCGGCACAAAGCCCTGCACTGCAAATTAGCGCCAGCACATGGGGTTTAAACGGCAAAGTCATTTTCATAATTCGGATCTCAAGGAAATCGCAATGGTCGGCGAACTGCCACCCGCAGGTGCTGTGAATCCGAGTATAAAGAGGCCGTAGTTTAAATTTTGACTAATCTTGGGGTTCGTTGAGAAAGGTGATTATCACCATGCGAATTAACGAAGTTTTTACGGAGGGAAAAATTCTCTAGACTATCCTTAACGATTCAGCCACTTTTTTATGTTGCTTTTTTGTAAACAGATTAACACATCGTCAAAATCCTGCTATTCTGCCCGTTGCGGTACTGGGCATTTACCCTACAAACTGCTGTCTCACAGGAGCGTGAAGAGAATCGCCTGCCGCACTATGACAATGAGAGCGAGGAGAACCGTCGTGCTAGAAGAATACCGTAAGCACGTAGCTGAGCGTGCCGCTGAGGGGATTGCGCCCAAACCCCTGGATGCAAACCAAATGGCCGCACTTGTAGAGCTGCTGAAAAAACCGCCCGCGGGCGAAGAAGAATTCCTGTTAGATCTGTTAACCAACCGTGTTCCCCCTGGCGTCGATGAAGCCGCCTATGTCAAAGCAGGCTTCCTGGCTGCTGTCGCCAAAGGCGAAGCTAAATCCCCGCTGCTGACTCCGGAAAAAGCCATTGAACTGCTGGGCACTATGCAGGGTGGTTACAACATTCATCCGCTGATCGACGCGCTGGATGATGCCAAACTGGCACCGATCGCTGCCAAAGCACTTTCTCACACGCTGCTGATGTTCGATAACTTCTATGACGTAGAAGAGAAAGCCAAAGCAGGCAACGAATATGCGAAGCAGGTAATGCAGTCCTGGGCGGATGCCGAATGGTTCCTGAATCGCCCGGCACTGGCTGAAAAACTGACCGTTACCGTCTTCAAAGTCACTGGTGAAACCAACACCGATGACCTCTCTCCGGCACCAGATGCGTGGTCACGCCCGGATATCCCACTGCACGCGCTGGCGATGCTGAAAAACGCCCGTGAAGGTATTGAGCCAGATCAGCCTGGTGTTGTTGGCCCGATCAAACAGATTGAAGCTCTGCAACAGAAAGGTTTCCCGCTGGCGTACGTCGGTGACGTTGTGGGTACGGGTTCATCGCGTAAATCCGCCACGAACTCCGTTCTGTGGTTTATGGGCGATGATATTCCACATGTGCCGAACAAACGCGGCGGTGGTTTGTGCCTCGGCGGTAAAATTGCACCCATCTTCTTTAACACGATGGAAGACGCGGGTGCACTGCCAATCGAAGTCGACGTCTCTAACCTGAACATGGGCGACGTAATTGACGTTTACCCGTACAAAGGTGAAGTGCGTAACCACGAAACCGGCGAACTGCTGGCAACCTTCGAACTGAAAACCGACGTGCTGATTGATGAAGTGCGTGCTGGCGGCCGTATTCCGCTGATTATCGGGCGTGGCCTGACCACCAAAGCGCGTGAAGCACTTGGCCTGCCGCACAGCGATGTGTTCCGTCAGGCGAAAGATGTCGCTGAGAGCGACCGTGGCTTCTCGCTGGCGCAGAAAATGGTGGGCCGTGCCTGTGGCGTGAAAGGCATTCGTCCGGGCGCGTACTGTGAACCGAAAATGACTTCTGTTGGTTCTCAGGATACCACCGGCCCGATGACCCGTGATGAACTGAAAGACCTGGCGTGCCTGGGCTTCTCGGCTGACCTGGTGATGCAGTCTTTCTGCCACACCGCGGCGTATCCGAAGCCAGTTGACGTGAACACGCACCACACGCTGCCGGACTTCATTATGAACCGTGGCGGTGTGTCGCTGCGTCCGGGTGACGGCGTAATCCACTCCTGGCTGAACCGTATGCTGCTGCCGGATACCGTCGGTACCGGTGGTGACTCCCATACCCGTTTCCCGATCGGTATCTCTTTCCCGGCGGGTTCTGGTCTGGTGGCATTTGCAGCCGCAACAGGCGTAATGCCGCTGGATATGCCAGAATCCGTTCTGGTGCGCTTCAAAGGCAAAATGCAGCCGGGTATCACCCTGCGCGATCTGGTACACGCGATCCCGCTGTATGCAATCAAACAAGGTCTGCTGACCGTTGAGAAGAAAGGTAAGAAAAACATCTTCTCTGGCCGCATTCTGGAAATTGAAGGTCTGCCGGATCTGAAAGTTGAGCAGGCATTTGAGCTGACCGATGCGTCTGCCGAGCGTTCTGCTGCCGGTTGTACCATCAAGCTGAACAAAGAACCGATCATTGAATACCTGAACTCTAACATCGTCCTGCTGAAGTGGATGATCGCGGAAGGTTACGGCGATCGTCGTACCCTGGAGCGTCGTATTCAGGGCATGGAAAAATGGCTGGCGAATCCTGAGCTGCTGGAAGCCGATGCAGATGCGGAATACGCGGCAGTGATCGACATCGATCTGGCGGATATCAAAGAGCCAATCATCTGTGCACCGAATGACCCAGACGACGCACGTCCGCTGTCTGCGGTACAGGGCGAGAAGATCGACGAAGTATTTATCGGTTCTTGCATGACTAACATCGGTCACTTCCGTGCTGCTGGTAAACTGCTGGATGCGCACAAAGGTCAGTTGCCGACCCGCCTGTGGGTGGCACCGCCAACGCGTATGGACGCTGCGCAGCTGACCGAAGAAGGCTACTACAGCGTCTTCGGTAAGAGTGGTGCTCGTATCGAGATCCCTGGCTGTTCCCTGTGTATGGGTAACCAGGCGCGTGTAGCAGACGGTGCGACGGTGGTTTCCACCTCTACCCGTAACTTCCCGAACCGTTTGGGTACTGGCGCGAATGTCTTCCTGGCTTCTGCGGAACTGGCTGCTGTTGCGGCGCTGATTGGCAAACTGCCGACGCCGGAAGAGTACCAGACCTACGTGGCGCAGGTAGATAAAACAGCCGTTGATACTTACCGTTATCTGAACTTCGACCAGCTTTCTCAGTACACCGAAAAAGCGGACGGGGTGATTTTCCAGACTGCGGTTTAATAAGTAAGCGCACGCGCTGCGCATAAACGACACAATGCCCGGTGAATGAGATTCCCGGGCATTTTTTATTTCTAAACCATCGCCGTTCCGCTGTTTTTCTCCGGTAAGGCTGCGATAATTACATCAATGGCGCAATGCGATTTCGGCGCATTGCCAGGAGCAGAGGAACACACTATGGATTACGAATTTCTGCGCGATATTACCGGAGTGGTAAAGGTGCGCATGTCCATGGGGCATGAAGTGGTCGGGCACTGGTTTAATGAAGAGGTGAAAGAAAACCTGGCCTTGCTTGATGAAGTGGAACAAGCGGCGCACGCATTGAAAGGTAGCGAACGTTCCTGGCAACGGGCAGGGCATGAATACACGCTGTGGATGGACGGTGAAGAGGTGATGGTTCGCGCCAATCAACTGGAATTCGCTGGCGATGAAATGGAAGAGGGGATGAACTACTACGATGAAGAGAGCTTGTCGCTGTGCGGCGTTGAGGATTTTCTTCAGGTGGTGGCGGCTTACCGTAATTTCGTGCAGCAGAAGTAAGTAAATCAGGCGGAGCCTCCGTGCTCCGCCTGAGACGTTAAACAGCGGGCATATTGCGCCCGTAATAAATCTCGCGCATTTCTTTCCACAGCGCAGCGGTAATTTCCTGGCGCTCGCTGTCGGTTAAATCTTCCGGTTTGGTGTGGAACATGTAGTGCTTAAGATCGAACTCTTTAAGCAACATCTTGGTATGGAAGATATTCTCCTGATAGACGTTCACATCCACCATGTCATACAGCGCCTTCATATCGTCAGACATAAAGTTCTGAATCGAATTAATCTCATGGTCGATAAAGTGCTTCATACCGTTAATGTCGCGGGTAAAACCGCGCACACGATAATCAATAGTCACAATATCGGACTCAAGCTGGTGGATCAGGTAATTCAGCGCCTTCAGCGGAGAAATCACGCCGCAGGTAGAGACTTCAATATCGGCGCGGAAGGTACATAAACCGCCTTCAGGATGACTTTCCGGGTAGGTATGTACGCAAATATGACTTTTATCGAGATGGGCAACGACCGTTTCTGGCAGTGGGCCGGGGTGTTCTGTTTTGTCGATAAGTTTCGGGTCGACCGGTTCTTCACTCACCAGAATAGTGACGCTGGCACCTTGTGGCTCGTAATCCTGGCGGGCGATGTTAAGAATATTGGCCCCGATAATGGAACAGGTTTCTGACAGGATTTCGGTCAGACGGTTGGCATTATAGAGTTCATCGATATAAGCAATATAACCGTCGCGCTCTTCGGTAGTTTTGGCGTAGCAGATATCGTAAATACAAAAACTCAGACTTTTGGTCAGATTATTAAAGCCATGCAGTTTCAGTTTTTTCAATTTCTTATCTTCTCCTTAGGACGGCTGTGAAGCCAGAGCATCTTGCAGATACTGGGGTAAGGCAAAAGCTGCCGTATGGACTGCCGGATTGTAATAACGGCATTTCAGGCCAGAAGCGAGAAAACGCGCCTGAATAATTTCGGTTGAGAGATGGCGTAAGGCGTCGTTATCTGTCGCCCATGCAAAGGTCATGATGCCGCCGTAATAGGTCGGGATCGCCGCCTGATAAAAGCCAACATCGCTGAAGTAATGGCTGAGTTTGCGATGACTGTCGATGGCCTCTTCCTGCTGTAAAAAGCAGACGCCGTTTTGTGCGACGAAGATACCGCCAGGATTCAGGCAACGTTTGCAGCCTTCATAAAATGCTGAGGTGAACAGACTTTCGCCGGGACCGATAGGATCGGTGCAGTCGGAGATAATGACATCAAAGGTCTGGCTGGTTTGATTAACGAAATTGACGCCATCGTCGATCACCAGTTTAAAGCGCGGATCGTCGTAGCTACCGGCGTTATGGTTGGGTAGATATTGACGGCAGAACGATACGACACCCGCATCGATTTCCACCATCGTGATTGACTCAACGTTTTTATGTCGGGTTACTTCACGCAGCATGGCACCGTCGCCGCCGCCGATAATCAGCACATGTTTCGCGTGACCGTGGGCCAGTAGCGGAACATGGGTCATCATCTCATGATAGATAAACTCGTCGCGCTCGGTGGTTTGTACTACGCCATCCAGCGCCATTACGCGACCAAATGCAGCGTTCTCAAAAATGATCAGATCCTGGTGATCGGTCTTTTCATGATACAGAACGTTATCTACCGCAAAGTACTGCCCAAACTGGTCGTGTAGCGTTTCATGCCACTGTTTTTTTTCGGCCATGGGTTGATACCTCCTTTGTTAACACCCGTAAAAAAAATGGCGCAACATAATAGCTAACATTGACCGCGGATGCACGGTCAATATTTCTACAAAAAGGTATCAGGGATTATTTGACGTAGGCAAGCAGGCTTAAGGAGTCGCGAGCCAGGGCTTTGCACTTTTTAGCGACGGGAATGCCAATGCCACTGAGATCGCGGTAGCTGTCTTCACCGAGGGATTTCATGTCGAAGGTGTCGTAATTACTGAGATCCCACTGGTTTTGCTGGGCGAAAAAGACCAGCGCGCGACGAATTTGCCCGTTAGGTAAGTTCTGGTAACCACAATCGTTCTTCAGAAAAACAAAAACTGCCGTTAAATCGGCCATATCTTCGGCTTCAGACTCGCTGAGCGCGTAACTGTTTGCGCAAACGGCCATCAGGCTGCCGAATAACACTGTTCTGAAAAACGTCTTCATTGCTTCTACCAGGGGCTTAAAGAAGATAAACGTTAGCACACTGCGAGCGAGGCGACGACCATTATTGTCGATTAAATTGTGTCTGCGGCTTGACCTTCCCGTAAGGGGAAGGACTATGCTCAACGTTTGATTTTGTTTCGCCTGCTTAAGAATAAGGAAATAACTATGCAACGTCGTGATTTCTTGAAATATTCCGTCGCGCTGGGTGTGGCTTCAGCCTTGCCGCTGTGGAGCCGCGCAGTATTTGCGGCGGAACGCCCAACGTTACCAATCCCTGATTTGCTCACGACCGATGCCCGTAATCGCATTCAGTTAACTATTGGCGCAGGCCAGTCCACCTTTGGCGGGAAAACCGCAACTACCTGGGGCTATAACGGCAATCTGCTGGGGCCGGCGGTGAAATTACAGCGCGGCAAAGCGGTAACGGTTGATATCTACAACCAACTGACGGAAGAGACGACGTTGCACTGGCATGGGCTGGAAGTACCGGGTGAAGTGGACGGCGGCCCGCAGGGAATTATTCCGCCAGGTGGCAAGCGCTCGGTGACGTTGAACGTTGATCAACCTGCCGCTACCTGCTGGTTCCATCCACATCAACATGGCAAGACCGGACGTCAGGTGGCGATGGGGCTGGCTGGTTTGGTGGTGATTGAAGATGACGAGATCCTGAAATTAATGCTGCCAAAACAGTGGGGTATTGATGATGTCCCGGTGATTGTTCAGGATAAAAAATTTAACGCAGACGGGCAGATTGATTATCAACTGGATGTGATGACCGCCGCTGTGGGTTGGTTTGGCGATACGTTGCTGACCAACGGTGCAATCTACCCGCAACACGCTGCCCCGCGTGGCTGGCTGCGCCTGCGTTTGCTCAATGGCTGTAATGCCCGCTCGCTCAATTTCGCCACCAGCGACAATCGCCCGCTTTATGTGATTGCCAGCGACGGCGGTCTGCTACCTGAACCGGTGAAGGTGAACGAGCTGCCAGTGCTGATGGGCGAGCGTTTTGAAGTGCTGGTGGAGGTTAACGACAACAAACCCTTTGACCTGGTGACGCTGCCGGTCAGCCAGATGGGGATGGCGATTGCGCCGTTTGACAAGCCGCATCCGGTAATGCGGATTCAGCCGATTGCCATTAGTGCCTCTGGTGCTTTGCCAGACACATTAAGTAGCCTGCCTGCGTTACCTTCGCTGGAAGGGCTGACGGTACGCAAGCTGCAACTTTCTATGGACCCAATGCTCGATATGATGGGGATGCAGATGCTGATGGAGAAATATGGCGATCAGGCAATGGCCGGGATGGATCACAGCCAGATGATGGGCCATATGGGGCACGGCAATATGAATCATATGAATCACAGCGGGAAGTTCGATTTCCACCATGCCAACAAAATCAACGGTCAGGCGTTTGATATGAACAAGCCGATGTTTGCGGCGGCGAAAGGGCAGTACGAACGTTGGGTTATCTCTGGCGTGGGCGACATGATGCTGCATCCGTTCCATATCCACGGTACGCAGTTCCGTATCTTGTCAGAAAATGGCAAACCGCCAGCGACGCATCGCGCAGGCTGGAAAGATACCGTTAAGGTAGAAGGTAATGTCAGCGAAGTGCTGGTGAAGTTTAATCACGAGGCACCGAAAGAACATGCTTATATGGCGCACTGCCATCTGCTGGAGCATGAAGATACGGGGATGATGTTAGGGTTTACGGTATAAAAAGACCGTATTCGGAAATATGCCCGGATCTCTCCGGGCATGAAACTGATGACAAACGCAAAACTGCCTGATGCGCTACGCTTATCAGGCCTACGCGCAATGTATTGAATTTGCAAATGTTTTGTAGGCCGGATAAGGCGTTCACGCCGCATCCGGCATGAACAAATCGCACGTTGTCAGCAATCTGAGCAAGCCTTACTTCACATCATCCGGCAGCGCATAAGCCACAATATAGTCGCCCATCTTCGTACCAAATGAACCGTGACCGCCTGCGGAGATCACCACATACTGCTTGCCATTCACTTCATAGGTCATTGGCGTAGCCTGACCACCCGCTGGTAAACGACCCTGCCACAGTTTTTCACCGTTGCTCATGTTGTAAGCGCGCAGGTAGTTATCTGCCGTAGCGGCGATAAACAGCACGTTACCCGCCGTGGAGATTGGCCCGCCAAGCATCGGCATACCCATATTGAACGGCACCGGTACAGGCATCGGGAATGGCATACTGTCCTGCGGCGTACCAATACGTTTCTTCCACACCACTTCATTGGTTTTCAGATCCAATGCCGAGATATAGCCCCATGCTGGCTGTTTGCATGGCAGACCAAACGGTGAGAGGAACGGGTTGAGCGTGACGCCATACGGTACACCGTACTGCGGCTGGATGCCGGATTCCGTACCCGTGCCTTTGGCATCTTTCGGCTGTTCCATCGGGTTACCAGGACCGCGTGGGATCAGCTTCGAAACAAACGGCAGTGCCATTGGGTTGGCAATCGCCACTTCACGATTCGGATCAACGGAAATCCCGCCCCATTCGAACATCCCCAGGTTACCCGGGAAGACCAGTGTACCCTGTTCAGATGGCGGCGTAAAAATGCCTTCATAGCGCATCTGGTGGAACATCACGCGGCACACCAACTGGTCAAACATGGTGGCGCCCCACATATCCGCACCGCTCAAATCTTTCGTCGGACGGAAGCTCAGTTCCGAGAAGGGTTGAGTAGGGGTCACGTAATCGCCTTTAGCAGCACCTTGGGGAACCGGTTTTTCCGGGGCAGGAACCACCAGTTCACCATTGCGACGATCGAGCACAAAAATGTTGCCGGTTTTCGCCGGAGCATAAATGACCGGCACTTTCTGACCATTAACGGTGATGTCCGCCAGCGTCGGCTGTGCCGGAAGATCCATATCCCACAGGTCGTGGTGAACGGTCTGGTAGCTCCACGCCAGTTTCCCGGTAGTGGCATTCAGCGCCAGAATCGAGCTGGCATAACGTTCCTGTTCCGGTGTGCGGTTACCACCCCAAATATCTGGCGTGGTGACGCCCATCGGCAGATAGACCAGATCCAGCTTCGCGTCATAGGCCGCTGGTGCCCACGAGTTTGGTGAGTTAAAGGTAAAGGTGTGTTCGTCAGACGGGATCGCATTCGGATCTTTCGCGCCCGGATCAAAAGCCCACAGCAGCTCCCCGGTGTTGACATCAAAACCACGGATCACGCCAGACGTTTCGCGGGTTGAGAAGTTGTCGGTGACTGAACCGGCCATCACGATGGTTTTATCGGTGATAATCGGCGGCGAAGTCGGTTCATACAGACCCGGTTTGGTGTCCGGCATATTGCTTTGCAGATTGAGCACGCCTTTATTGGCGAAGGTTTCGCACAGCTTGCCGTTTTCAGCGTTAATTGCAATCAGACGACCATCATTGACCGGAAGAATGATACGACGCGGGCAATCCGCCATCACTTCCGGCGAGGCAGTTTCTGCTTTGGCTTCATGATAAGAGACGCCACGGCAGGTTACATGCTGGAAGGACTCGTTGGTTTTCAGCTCAGGATCGTAATGCCATTTCTCTTTGCCGCTGGCGGCATCCAGCGCAAACAGACGTTGGTGCGCGGTACACAGGTAAAGGGTGTCGCCCACTTTAATTGGCGTCACTTCATTGGTGATTTCGCCCGGATCGTTCGGCTGCTTCACATCGCCAGTACGGAACACCCAGGCTTCTTTCAGCTTGTGGACGTTATCAGCGTTAATTTGTTTCAGAGGTGAAAAGCGTTGACCTTCCTGATTGCGACCATAGGCAGGCCAGTCCTGATCGGCAACGGGGGAGATGGCTTCTGCTGGCGTGGTATCGGCGCTTAAGGTGCCGCTGATTTCCTGCGGATCGTTAAATCCGGCCCAGGTCAGGATACCACCGCTAATCAACAGCGCCACCACCAGTGCGGCAACTGCGCCGCTGGCAGGAATGACCAGGCGACGCCAGACAAACGGCAGGATCAGCCAGATGCCGAAGAAGACCAGAATGTCGCTGCGCGGAGTCAGCGCCCAGAAGTCGAAACCAACTTCCCAGACGCCCCAAATCATAGTGCCGAGCAGCAGGGCTGCGTACAGCCAAAGCGCGGCGCGTTTACTGCGCCACAGCATCCAGGCGACGCCGAGCATCACAAGGCCAGCGATAGGGTAGTACCAGGAGCCGCCAATCGCGACCAGCCAGCCTCCGCCAATGAGTAGATACAGCCCGCAAAGCGCTGCAAAAAGGGCTGTTAGCGTGACGAGTAATCGCCGCGAGCCGGTATTGTTAATTGCCATAAAGAGACACCATTTCAATTCATTAATATTTTGGTAGCAATTAATTATAGGTTTTAACATGTGTGATCGTCATCACAATTCGAGCTTTATTAACAGATTCCGCGAATGAATAGTTTTACTGGTATACTGCGTGTCTTGCGCTTTGTTGCGGTGCCAAAACCTGCCCGTGCGAAGTGATTTGTTTTTAAATCATATGGTTATAGATATGAAACATACTGTAGAAGTAATGATCCCCGAAGCGGAGATTAAAGCGCGTATCGCCGAACTGGGTCGTCAGATTACTGAGCGTTACAAAGACAGCGGCAGCGATATGGTGCTGGTGGGTCTGCTGCGAGGCTCATTTATGTTTATGGCGGACCTGTGCCGTGAAGTTCAGGTATCTCATGAAGTCGACTTTATGACCGCCTCCAGCTACGGTAGCGGCATGTCCACCACCCGTGATGTGAAAATCCTCAAAGATCTGGATGAAGATATCCGTGGCAAGGACGTGCTGATTGTTGAAGATATCATCGACTCGGGGAATACACTGTCGAAAGTGCGTGAGATCTTAAGCCTGCGCGAACCGAAGTCGCTGGCGATTTGTACGCTGCTGGATAAACCGTCCCGTCGTGAAGTGAACGTCCCGGTAGAATTTATCGGTTTCTCGATCCCGGATGAGTTTGTGGTGGGTTACGGCATTGATTACGCACAGCGTTACCGTCATCTGCCGTATATCGGTAAAGTGATTCTGCTGGACGAGTAAGTGTGAAGTTGCCGGATGTGTTGCATCCGGCATGGCATTTTTATTTGTGGTTGGCGTGTTTCAGCTTGAGGTTGGAGATCCCGTGACGGTAACGTTGCTCAAGGGTTTCGCGGTTGGTGGCGGTAACATCCAGATCACGCAGCAAGCCGTCGTGAATGCCGTAGGCCCAGCCGTGAATGGTAACTTTCTGCCCGCGTTTCCACGCTGATTGCATAATGGTGGAGTGGCCCAGGTTATACACCTGTTCCATGACGTTCAGTTCACACAAGGTATCCAGACGGCGCTCTTGCGGCATTTCGCCGAGCAATGAGCTATGTTTGAACCAGATATCGCGGATGTGCAGCAGCCAGTTGTTGATAAGCCCCAGTTCCGGGTTTTCAACGGCGGCTTGTACGCCGCCGCAACCGTAGTGGCCACAGATAATAATGTGTTCAACTTCGAGTACATCCACTGCATACTGAACCACGGAAAGGCAGTTCAGGTCGGTGTGAATGACCAGGTTAGCAACATTACGGTGAACAAAGAGTTCGCCCGGCTCAAGACCGGTTAAACGTTCTGCAGGAACGCGACTGTCGGAACATCCAATCCATAGAAAGCGCGGTTTTTGCGCTTGTGCCAGTTTCTCAAAAAACCCGGGATCCTCTTCCACCAGCATTTTTGACCATAGTGCATTGTTGCTGATGAGTGTATCTATGTCTTTCATGGAGGTTAACGACCTGTAACCAAATAATTACGTTTGGCTAATATAGGGCAACTCCGGGACGATTTAAACCACAGATAAAGTGTAAGAACGTAAGGTAAGTAAAAATTTATGACCATTGCACTGGAACTTCAACAGCTTAAAAAAACCTATACAGGCGGCGTTCAGGCGCTTCGTGGAATCGATTTGCAGGTCGAAGCGGGTGATTTTTATGCGCTTCTCGGGCCGAACGGGGCCGGAAAATCGACCACTATCGGTATTATCAGCTCTCTGGTAAATAAAACCTCCGGGCGGGTCAGCGTATTTGGTTACGATCTCGAGAAAGATGTCGTAAACGCTAAACGTCAGTTGGGTCTGGTGCCACAGGAATTTAACTTCAACCCGTTTGAAACCGTGCAGCAAATTGTGGTGAATCAGGCAGGGTACTACGGTGTGGAGCGCAAAGAAGCGTACATTCGCAGCGAAAAGTATCTTAAACAACTCGATCTATGGGGAAAACGCAACGAACGTGCGCGTATGTTATCTGGCGGGATGAAGCGCCGTTTAATGATTGCCCGTGCGTTAATGCATGAACCTAAACTACTGATTCTCGACGAACCGACCGCAGGCGTGGATATTGAACTTCGCCGCTCAATGTGGGGCTTTTTGAAGGATTTAAACGACAAAGGCACCACCATCATTCTCACCACACACTACCTGGAAGAAGCAGAAATGCTATGCCGCAATATCGGCATTATTCAACACGGTGAGCTGGTGGAAAATACTTCGATGAAGGCGCTGCTGGCGAAGCTGAAATCAGAAACCTTTATTCTCGATCTCGCACCGAAAAGTCCGTTACCGAAGCTCGATGGCTATCAGTATCGACTGGTCGATACCGCGACGCTGGAAGTTGAAGTGCTGCGTGAGCAGGGGATCAACAGCGTATTTACGCAGTTAAGTGAGCAGGGCATTCAGGTATTAAGTATGCGTAACAAAGCTAACCGTCTGGAAGAGCTGTTTGTTTCACTGGTTAATGAAAAACAAGGAGATCGCACATGATGCATCTTTACTGGGTGGCGCTAAAAAGCATCTGGGCGAAAGAGATCCATCGCTTTATGCGTATCTGGGTGCAGACGCTGGTGCCGCCAGTCATCACCATGACCCTTTACTTTATTATCTTCGGTAACCTGATTGGTTCGCGTATTGGCGATATGCATGGCTTCAGCTACATGCAGTTCATCGTACCGGGGCTGATCATGATGTCGGTGATCACCAACGCCTACGCTAACGTCGCGTCATCATTTTTTGGTGCCAAATTCCAGCGTAATATTGAAGAGCTGCTGGTAGCGCCGGTTCCGACTCATGTCATTATTGCCGGATATGTCGGTGGTGGCGTGGCGCGTGGTCTGTTTGTTGGTATTTTGGTGACGGCAATTTCACTGTTTTTTGTGCCGTTTCAGGTGCATTCGTGGGTATTCGTTGCCTTAACCCTGGTGCTCACTGCGGTGCTATTCTCCCTTGCGGGTTTGCTGAACGGCGTGTTTGCCAAAACGTTCGATGACATCAGCTTGGTGCCAACCTTTGTGTTAACGCCACTCACGTATTTGGGCGGGGTGTTTTACTCCCTGACTTTGTTGCCGCCGTTCTGGCAAGGGCTGTCGCACCTGAACCCAATCGTTTATATGATCAGTGGTTTCCGCTACGGCTTCCTCGGTATCAATGATGTTCCGCTGGTCACTACCTTTGGCGTACTGGTGGTCTTTATTGTGGCGTTTTATTTGATCTGTTGGTCGCTGATCCAACGTGGACGTGGTTTGCGTAGCTAAGGCTATTTCCTCTCCTCTGGATTTGGGGGAGAGGAGTTTTGACGGCTATCACCCTTTATCAACAATGGTCAGGGTAGACTGATTTTCGGCTAAGGAGGAAGGCGATGTTAGGTTGGGTAATTACCTGTCACGATGACCGGGCGCAAGAGATACTGGATGCGCTGGAGAAAAAACATGGGGCACTTCTTCAGTGCCGGGCCGTGAATTTCTGGCGCGGATTAAGCTCTAATATGCTCAGCCGCATGATGTGCGATGCCTTGCATGAAACGGACTCTGGTGAGGGCGCTATCTTTTTAACCGATATAGCCGGAGCGCCACCGTACCGCGTGGCTTCATTATTAAGCCACAAACACTCTCGTTGCGAAGTGATTTCTGGTGTCACGTTACCGTTAATTGAACAGATGATGGCTTGCCGTGAAACCATGACCAGTTCAGCGTTTCGCGAGCATATTGTCGAACTGGGTGCGCCGGAGGTGAGTAGTCTTTGGCACCAACAACAAAAAAATCCGCCTTTCGTCCTCAAACATAATTTGTATGAGTATTAACCCGCGATTCTGATGACGCTTTTGCTACAATAAAAGCGTTGTTTCACCCTCGGTTATTTTTTCATGTACAAACAAGCTGTTATTCTCCTGCTGATGCTGTTTACCGCAAGCGTCAGTGCCGCATTACCTGCCCGTTATATGCAAACCATCGAAAATGCCGCGGTCTGGGCGCAAATTGGCGACAAAATGGTGACGGTAGGGAATATTCGGGCCGGGCAAATCATTGCCGTGGAGCCCACTGCCGCAAGTTATTACGTATTTAATTTTGGCTTTGGTAAAGGGTTTATCGATAAAGGCCATCTCGAGCCGGTTCAGGGGCGACAAAAAGTTGAAGATGGTTTGGGTGACCTCAACAAGCCGCTGAGTAATCAAAACTTAATAACCTGGAAAGATACGCCGGTTTATAACGCGCCGAGTGTGGGCAGTGCGCCATTTGGAGTACTGGCGGACAATTTGCGCTACCCGATTTTGCATAAACTGAAAGACAGGTTAAATCAAACCTGGTATCAGATCCGTATTGGCGATCGACTGGCCTATATCAGCGCGCTGGATGCCCAACCCGATAATGGCTTGCCGGTGCTAACCTATCACCATATTTTGCGCGACGAAGAAAACACCCGTTTTCGCCATACTTCGACGACCACCTCGGTACGCGCTTTCAATAACCAGATGGCCTGGCTGCGCGACAGGGGATACGCGACACTGAGCATGGCGCAGCTGGAAGGTTACGTGCAGAATAAGATCAATCTCCCTGCGCGAGCGGTGGTAATTACCTTTGATGATGGCCTCAAGTCGGTGAGCCGCTATGCGTATCCTGTGTTGAAACAATATGGTATGAAGGCGACGGCGTTTATTGTTACCTCGCGCATCAAACGTCACCCGCAGAAATGGAACCCCAAATCGCTGCAATTTATGAGCGTTTCTGAACTTAACGAAATTCGCGATGTATTTGATTTCCAGTCACATACTCATTTTTTGCATCGGGTGGATGGTTATCGGCGGCCTATATTGCTGAGCCGTAGTGAGCACAATATTCTGTTTGATTTTGCACGTTCACGCCGCGCTCTGGCGCAATTTAATCCACATGTTTTGTATCTTTCTTATCCATTTGGCGGATTTAATGACAAAGCCGTGAAGGCAGCAAAAGAAGCCGGATTTCACCTGGCGGTGACGACCATGAAAGGCAAAGTAAAACCGGGGGATAATCCGTTGTTACTAAAACGACTTTATATCTTAAGAACGGATTCGCTGGAGACG